>Ga0306926_10003567_pt1 | contig 16139 bp, 14 predicted proteins | sample flu12Cox44000178_FD_203759 | JGI IMG/M metagenome (GOLD analysis project Ga0306926, IMG submission 203759) | Lab enrichment of tropical soil microbial communities from Luquillo Experimental Forest, Puerto Rico - flux8day.12C.oxic.44.000.178 (v2)... | ecosystem: Environmental > Terrestrial >... | reverse complement strand
GGAGCTGCTGGTCAATCGCCGCTATCAGGACTACGTGGTTTCGATCGAGCGCGAGATGGACGATCCGGCGGAGGATATCGCGACTCATGGCGGGTGATATGCAGGCAGCGCGGATTCCCTCTCCCCCGCCGACATCGGATTTGTCCGACTTCGGCCAACTAAAAGCGGCGAGCTTGGGCAAACCCCAGTTTGCGCGGAGAGAGGCGAGGGCGCTCGCCGCACGCAGTCTCCCTCCCATTCCCGGCCTCGCGCCGCTGCTTGCCTGCCTCGTGCTGCTGATGGCTTGGGACGTCGCCGCGCGTCTTGTGGCGATTGACAGCCTTCCGTCGCCCTGGTCGGTGCTCAACGAGCTGCCGAAACTGCTTTCCGACCGCGAGGTCCTGCTCAATATCCTAGATTCCCTGCGGCGAATGGCGACGGGATTTGCGCTGGCGGTGCTGTTTTCCATCCCGCTCGGCCTGTCGATGGGACGCAGCCGTCTCGTCGCGGCCTCCTGCAACCCGCTTATGATGGTGATCTATCCCGTGCCTAAGGCCGCGCTGATGCCCATCATCATGCTATGGCTCGGCGTCGGCGAGGCTGCCAAGATCCTGGTGATCTTCCTCGGCGTGTCGCTGCCGGTCATCTATCACAGCTACCAGGGCGCCCGCGCGGTCGAGGAGAAGATGCTGTGGTCGGCGGCCGCCATGGGAATGGAGGCGCGCGCGCGGCTCATGTGCGTCGTGTTTCCTGCCGCGCTGCCTGAGATCATGGTCGGCGCCCGCACCGGGCTCGTGCTGGCGTTGATCACCATGGTGACGAGCGAGATGATCGCCCGTCAAAGCGGAATAGGAAACGTCCTGTTCAACGCGCTGGACATGGCGCAGTACCAACCGGTCTACGCCGCCATCGTGGTGATCGGCATGATCGGTTTGCTGCTCGATGTCGCGTTCGAGAAGCTGCGCGGCAAGCTGGTGAGCTGGGCCGACCCTGCCTTTCCCATCATGGCGGGCTCGACGTGACGGCAGCGCGCGCACGGCTGATCGATGTGGCGGCCGGCACGGCGCCGCTTGCGCTCATCGTGACGCTCTGGTTCGCGCTTGCGACCTTCGGATTGGCGCCGGCGGCGCTGCTGCCGGCGCCGCAGACGGTGCTGCTGCGGCTCTGCGCGCTGCTTGCGGATGCGCAGTTCCTTTCCCAATGCGCGGTGACGCTGTTTCGCCTGTTCGCCGGTTTTGCGCTCGCGGCGGTGCTCGGCATCACCATCGGCATTGCGGCGGCCGGCAGCCGCGCCGTGGGCACGGCGCTTACCCCGCTGGTGCGCGTGCTTGCGCCGCTGCCGAAGATCGCGCTCTATCCCGCCTTTGTGCTCACGCTCGGGTTCGAGCACGCGTCCAAGATCGCGCTCGTCGTCTGCGACGCAGTCTTCCCGATTCTGCTCGCGACCTACCAGGGCGCCATGGCAGTCGAGCCGAAGCTCGTATGGTCGGCGCGCGCAGCCGGCGTGTCGCACGCACGCTGTCTGTTCTCGGTCGTGCTGCGCGCGGCGCTACCCACCGTCCTCACCGGCTGCCGCATCTCGCTTATCATTGCCTGCATCGTGGTGTTCCTTGCCGAGATGATAACCTCGACCGACGGCCTCGGCCATGTGCTGGTGCGCGCGGCGCGCAATTTCCAGACCGTCGACATGTTCGTCCCGATCATCGTCATCTCGCTGCTCGGGCTTCTGCTCAATGCCGGATTCAATATGCTGCGCGGGCGGCTGCTGATCGGCTATCCGGAGGAAAGCTGAGATGCTGGCCGATCGGATCGAGGGCAAGTGGATTGAGGCGTTCTGCGAGGTCCTCACAGGCTGCGCGGTCAAGCACGGAGACATCGTCGCGATCCTGTCGGAAACGCAGTCGCGTGCGCTCAACGTCCAGCTTGCGGAGCTCGCCCTGTTGCGTCTGGGCGCGCGTCCCTTCCACGTGGTGGTACCCACCCCCGCCAACCGGCATCCGGTTGCGGTGCGCTCGACCGGGGCGAGCGAGGCGATCGGCTCCCTCGCCCCCGTGGTCGCCGCGCTTGGCGCCTGCGCGCTGGTCGTAGACTGCACGCTTGAAGGGCTGATGCATGCGCCGGAGACGCCCGACATCCTGCGCGCCGGCGCGCGCATCCTGGTGATCTCCAACGAGCACCCCGAAGCGCTCGAGCGCATGCGGCCGGACGCCGTGCTGGAGGGCCGGGTGCGCGCGGCAGCGAGGATGCTGCGCGAGAGCAGACGCATGCACGTGGCCTCGGCGGCGGGCACCAAGCTCGACATCGATATGGAGGGGGCCAGAACCGTGGGCATCTGGGGCTGGACGCAACGCCCCGGCACGCTCGCGCACTGGCCTGGCGGGGTCGTGGTGAGCTTTCCGAAATCCGGCACCGTCAACGGCACGCTGGTGCTCGGCCGCGGCGACGTCAATCTCACATTCAAGCGCTACCTCGAGGCGCCGGTCACGCTTACGCTTAAAGCCGACTACATCACCCGCATCGAAGGCGAAGGCGCCGACGCCGAGATGATGCGCGGCTATCTCGCGGCCTGGGGCGAGCGCGACGCCTATGCGGTCTCCCATGTCGGCTTCGGCATGAACCCGAAGGCGCGCTATGAGGCGCTCGCCATGTACGACCGGCGCGACACCAACGGCACCGAGATCCGCGCGGTCGCCGGCAATTTTCTGTTCTCGACGGGCGCCAACGAGTTCGCCGGCCGCTACACCGCGGGACATTTCGACATCCCGGTGATGAAGACCACGATAAAAATCGACAACACCGTGGTCGTGCGCGACGGCGCGCTCCAGGACGTGTTCGGCTCGTAGCGCAACGCGGACGCTGTTTCGCTTCGGTCAGTACCTCGGTCCGCCGCCCCAGAAGCGGTAATTGATCCCAAACAACACCATGTTCACGCGCTGGCCGACATCGATCGGGATGGGCCCTCCCGACAGCAGCACCGGCAGGAGCGAGACCCGCGAAGTGCGGAAGCTCATGTAGTCATATTCGACGAAGGCTCTCCAGTCGCCGCCGAAGAACGCCCATTCGAATCCGGTGCCCACGGTCCATCCGTTGTTCGAGCTGCTGCCTTGCGCGACGATGTTTCCCGCGGGAACCTGGACGGGGCCCAACAGGGAGGCAACTATGGTGGTGAGCGGGACAGCAGCGCCCTCAGGCGTTGATACGTTGTAGAGATCATGCACCCAGGCGGCGCCACCCCTGGCATAAACCAGGAGCGTCGGCGTGAAGGTGTAGCCGACGCGGGCGGTCAGCGTGCCCAGAGTTTGCACAAAGCTCCTATTATACAAGTTATTATTGAGCTGGATGTTGCTTCCCTTCATGCCGGTAAGGTCGTAGAGGCCCTGCACGCCGAATACGAACGAGTTGAACTGATAGTCGCAGCCGAGCTGGCCGAGCCCGACCGCCCCGTGCCCGGTGTGAGTGCCGAGCGTCGCTCCCGGAGGTGCGAACGTGCCGATGGGATCGGTAAAGCTCTGCGAGGCCGCTCCGCCTCCGATGTTGAAACCGATGAAACAGCCGGTCCAGCTGTAGAGCACAGGCAATGGCAGCTGATAGGATGGCGCGAGCACAGCCAGGTCGGCTGCGACCGCCGGAGCCGCAAGGCTGAACAACCCGACGCAAGCGAAAAACAGTTTCCTCATGCCACGCCCACACACGCCCGACATCAGGCGCGGACTCTAGACCTCTCGGCGGCACGAGTCTGTTGCTCATCGGCAACTACCATGCGGAATGCGTTGTGTGCGGATGCCCTGATCTACCCCCGAAGGCAGGGCTCGACCCCTTCTGCGAAGGGGAAGAATTCACCCATCGCGCCTGCGTTGCGCAAAAACACAATTCTTCGAAAAAAAGCTTTCTCTCGAAAGATTTTACGAGCCGACGCCGCAATTTTGATCGATCATGGAGGTCACGGTCCCTGTGCGGGTTGCGCTCCCCGCGCAGGCAGCGCGTTTTGGTGCGTGGGGCAGTTGAGATGTTGTGTCCTGCCGGTGGCTTGCGATGGACGGGGTTGCGTGCGCTGGTCGCCGCGTCCCTCGCGTTCCTGGCTGGCAGCGCCTCGCTGGCACTGCCCGTCGGCGATATCCGGGTGATCCCGGGGCCCGGGTTCGCCGCCGGCGGCGGGACGATGCCGGGCGCGCTCGCGCTCGCGTATCAGAGCAATGCGCAGCTCAACGCGCAGCGGGCGGCAGCGCGCGCAACCGACGAAAACGTTCCCACCGCGCTCGCGGGCTATCGGCCGCGGGTTTCCGGGACAGCGAGCGTCACCGAGCAGTATCTCGATAACGTCGTCAAAACCACCGCCGCGAGCGGCGCGCCGGTCTATGTCCAGAGCAAGGGTGCGAACGTGCAATCGTCGTTCGGGCTGACCGCGTCTCAGACACTTTACAACGGGTTTCAGAACGGCAATCGCACGCGGCAGGCGGAAAGCCAGGTCTTCGCCGCGCGCGAGACGCTTCGCTCGATGGAGCAGACGGTGCTGCTCGAAGCCGCCACCGCCTACATGAATCTGCTGCGCGACGCCGCAATTCTGGAGCTGCAGCGCAGCAACGTGAATGTGCTTGAGGTCACCTTGCGCCAGACCCGCGACCGCTTCACCGCCGGCGAGGTCACGCGCACGGACGTCGCGCAGGCGGAAGCGAGCCTCGCGCAGGGCCGATCGCAGCTCGCCCAGGCGGAATCGAACTACGTCACCTCGCGCGCGAACTTTCGGCAGGTGATTGGCGTCAACCCGCCGGCGCGGCTCGCCGCCGCCAGTCCGGTCGACCGGTTCTTCCCGTCCACGGTTGACGCCGCGGTGGCACGCGGCCGCAACGAGAATCCGAACATCACCTCATCCATGTACCTCGTCGACGTCGCGGTCTTGCAGGTCAAGGTTACCGAAGGCGCGCTCTATCCAACGGTGGCGGCGGTCGGCGCCGTGACCAAGAACTATGGCGGCAGCGCGATCTCGCTGGCGGCACCCGAGTCGCTCGCGGCTCTGCTTGCTGCCCAGCTCACGCTTCCCCTCTATCAGGGAGGCTCCGAGTACGCGGCCACCCGGCAGGCGAAGGAAAGCCTGGGACAGCAGAGGCTCAATCTCGCGCTTTCCCGCGACCTGGTGCGGTCGCAGGTGGTACAGGCCTGGGGTCAGAACGAAGCCGCCAAGGCGCAGATCGCTTCGCAGCAGGCGCAGGTGACGTCGGCCGAGGTTGCGCTCAATGGCATACGCGAGGAGGCGCGCGTGGGCCAACGCACCACCCTCGACGTGCTCAATGCCCAGCAGACGCTGGTCAATGCCCGGGTCGCGCTGGTGATTGCGCAGCACGACCGGGTGGTCGCCTCCTATACAGTGCTTTCGGCGGTCGGCAGCCTCTCGCCACAAGTATTGGGCCTGGCCACCGAAATCTACGACCCGATGGTGCACTATCAGCAGGTTCGCAAAGACTGGGGAGGCGTGCGTATTCCGGACGGGCGCTGAAATTCGACCTACGAGTTTTGCACAACCATTGTGCCGGTCGTCCCGGATATGATGGGCTTGACGACCACGCAGCCGAAAGGACGCGACATGAAGCCGGAGCCAGGACAGATTGCCGGTCGCTCGCTGCCGGGTCGGCTGCCCGCAACGGAGCCCGCCGCGAGCAGGGTCCGCGAACGGTTTTCTGCGTCATCGGCCCCGCGATGGAATCGCATCGCGTTCATTCTTGTTCTGGGCGGCATGCTTGGCGGCATGCCGGCCAGAGGCCACGCCGCCGGTCTCGATTGCCCGGACGCGGCCTCGGTCTCCAATCTTCTCACCGACGGACAGGCCAAGCTGCTGGCAGCCGGGACCAGCATCGATATCGCCAATGAGATAGATGATCTCATCAACAAGCTGCAACGCGAGAAGCCCGGCATCTCGTACGCGGACATGACTGATATTCTCATTGCCGCCTACTGTCCTCTGGTCGCAGACCAGACGAGCCTTTCCGCTGCCGAGAAATGGCGCCGCATGCGTGCGTTCGATACGCTCCTGCAGCAGCAGCTCTCCGGCATGATGCCGGCGGGTTCCCTCATCATTGCCAGAGTGCCATTGCCTCCTTCCGTCTACAGCGAGCTGCGCAGTCAGGCGGCAAGCGCGGGCCAGACCCCCTCGCAGCTGATGACGGCGATCCTCTCGCGTGCTGCAGGGAAATAGGCCCGCCGGGAATGCCGATCAACCGGCAGGCACACACCTGCGCTTCGCATCGGATGTCACGATCACCGTAACACCAGGGAAAACTTGCGCATGAGGTTCGATCTCTCGTCGTTGTTCTGGGTTTTTTTCATCATTGTGGTGCTGCAGCCCCTGTTGACCGGGCGGTGGTATGCCGTGCGCCGTGCGCAGGCGATCCGTGCAATTGAAAGGTTGCACGGGTCGCGCGTCATAACAATGATCCATCGCCAGGAGAAGCGCAGCATTTTCGGCTTTGCCGTCTCTCGGCATATCGATCTGGAGGGCGCCCAGACCATCATTGCGGCGATCAAGGAAACGCCCGACGATATGCCGATTGACCTCGTGATCCACACGCCCGGAGGGCTGGTGCTGGCGGCGATGCAGATCGCGCGTGCCGTTGAGGCTCACAAGGCCAAGGTCACCGTCTATGTGCCCGTCTATGCCATGTCGGGCGGAACATTGATTGCACTCGCCGCTGACGAGATCGTGCTGGGCGAGTTCTCGGTGCTCGGTCCGATCGATCCACAGATTGCCGGGCTTCCGGCCGCGAGCATCGTCAAAGCCCGCGACTCCAAGCCGGTCGAGAGTGTCTTCGACCTCACTTTAGTGCTCGCCGATGTGGGGGAGAAGGCTCTCGCCCAGGTCAAGCGTGGGGCGGTCGAGCTGTTGGCCAAACGGATGCAGCCGGCGGCGGCGGAGGCGCTTGCGGATAAGCTTGCGGGCGGCCATTGGACGCATGATTATGCACTCACTGCAAGTGAGGCCTGCACGCTGGGGCTCCCGGTCAAGGTGGGTATGCCGCAAGAGGTCTTGGCGCTGATGAAATTATATCCTCAGCCAATTCAGCAATCCGGTGTCGAATATTTGCCGATCGACATTCCGAGGCAGCGCCGCACCTGATGGTCTTGCGTTCGCTGCTCGGGATCACTGTAAAAAGCAATTAGCTGAGGCTCACAGCGGAACTTCGGCCTAGCTGATAAAAAAGAAAGCAGGCTCGAGCAGGAGCATCTTCTGCCGGATTGACCAGCAAAAAGAAGCAGTTTCACTCAAGCGTCCCGACCATTTCCACCGGTAGTAGCAGTTGAGGGTTGTCGACGCGTTGTCACCGAAGTCATCCTAATGATGCGGCTACCCACTCGACCTTCGCGGCCAAAAGCAACCTCAATGCCGAGGGTCCTGAGGAACGTCTGGCAGCGCCGCAGCCGGCCAGCAAGGGCGCGTGGATTTCTCGGCCAACCCCCAGTCCCATCGAGGGTGTCTACGCCCGCAGCAATATGGGCACGCAAAAGATCGGAGGCCCTTCCTGCCCATGTGCTGCGTTCGGCCATGATTTCTCGTACGAAGGTAGCCACCGGATCGGCCTCGATGATGCCGGCGATTGCGGCCTCTCGGTTGGCATCATAGGCGCGCATGAATGTACCCGGCGGCCAGAAGGCCGTCTCGCAAGCCGACCCCCACAGCGCAAAATCGGCCATTCGCGGCAACTTTTCGAGACGAATGTCGGGCAGCTTGCGTAAGCCGTGGACGGCGCCATCAAGCAGGGCGCCAAGAATGCTTGGGCGTGCATTCTCGAATTCGCGCCAAAGCTCCTTCTCGGACCGGCGCCGGTCATCCGAGATCGGTTCCAGAGTCAGAAAGACCGCGCGGTCTGTCAGGTCGGCGCGACAAACGACGTCTTCGATGCCGTTGAGGATCGCCGGCCGTATCGCATGAAAGAGGATTTCATTCTCGTCCGTAAAGAGCTGCCGTAGCCCGAAGCCGCCGCCACTGGCAAGTCGGCACAAAGCATCGGAAAGCCACGACGGTAATCTGGACAGGTTGTCGTAGGCGAGGACGTGGCCATTGTTGGCGGCGATCATGAGATCGCGTTCCTCGCGTGGTAGAGCTCTCGTTGGTGCGCTATTCGGATCAACCAAGGCCCGCAGAAATTTCGTCAGCGCGGTCTTGGCCGAGCCTTGCTCACCGGCAACCGCCAATATCGGATAGGGGCCGTTCGGTCGCAGCGCGGCCAAGAGCCATGCAACCGCCAACACGAACTCGTTGGTCGCCGGGAGATTGAGAAATCGGGCAAGTGTGTCGATTGGTCCGCCCTTCTGGGGCACTGGGAGCGGCAACATCCCGGCGGCTCGACGAAACCTTACCGGTGGAGAGCCGATGATCCGCCAGCCATCGGCCCCGATCTCGATTGCACGCCACTCCTTGTCGGCGAGATCCAGATAGATGCGGCCATCGTGCTCCGCGCTGCGGACGTGGATGGTGCGCTCGGGGGCATCGAACTGGGCGCGCGCTTCGAGCAGGTCGAGCATCGACCTGATGGCCTCGCCACCCAACGCTTCGCCCGTCTGCTCGTAGTAGCGGCGCCGCAGCCATGCCCGCAACTGCTTGCCGCGAACGGGCCAAGTCTCGCGATGCCCGTCAATCTCGATGTCGATGAACGCAGTCCCGGTGGCAGTGTGAAACAGCGCAGCGGTGGCGCATGGGTTGGCAAGCCCTGAAGCCATCGTCATGGCGCCTTGCTATCCAGACCTTGGGTGTCGGATTGCTCCTGACCTTTGGCTGCGCGGCTGTCCCTCCAGAGCTTGCGCGCGATTTTGACCGGATCGATGCCGATCGCTTTCCACCACACTTGCTCGTCTGCGGCGCGATGGGCTGCGCGGTGGTGGGTGCGGCAAAGCGGAACCGCAAACTCATCGCTGGTCTTACGACCAAGCGCGCGCGGCTGCATGAAGCGCAGGTGATGTGCATCTGACGGCTTGCGCGCGCAGAACAGGCAAGGCTGCGAGATGACGTACCGCAAATGCTCCTTGCTGCGGTATCGCCGCGGTGCACTTATCGTGAGCACGCTCTTGTCGATCCTGGTGGGTTGATCTACGCCTGTGGGCTGATGCTGATCGGGGCGTTTGGTCGGCTCCGTCTCCTGCGAAACGGAAGCAGGGATCGAGGGAGCCTCACCGCCCACCACTGGCGTTGCGTCTTCAGCCAGAGGCAATGCGGCTAACCTCTGCTGGAACGCACCCTCCAAGAGCTTGGCATCAGCCGCTATGAGCTGGTTCTTGGTGGGGAGGGCTTCGCGGGCCCAGGTTGCAGCGCTCTCGTGCGATTGCAGGGTGACGATCTCGCCAAGCAGGCGGTCGCGCAAGGCAGCCGATTCATCCGGGGAAAGCACCGGTATGGTGGTGGGCTTTGCCGCCGCACGCGTTTTGCCGTTTCCCGGCGCAAGCGGCGAAGCCTGTGCGCTGCTCAGAGATGGTCCGGTGACCGGCCCCGGCACGCAAAGGTCGGGCGCATCGAGATCGTCCTCACCTGCAATTCCGACTAGCGTGAACAGGCTATAACGGCGGGCATAGGTGAGCGCGGCACCCATCCGCTGCGGGTTGGCGATCTCGGCGACCGAGCAGACCGGCCAGTAGGAGGCGATCCATTCGCCCGATGAATGGGCAAGCATTGTGGTGAGCGTCAGCATCCGGGAAGCCTGGTCGACCGCTGTGGTCTGAATGATGGCGAGCCCATGTTCGCTCAGCGTTTTGCGGACGATCTCGAGCCCGCTTGAGAGGGGCGCGTAGCGAAAGCTCCGGGCCGCCTGTCCGGGTCGATCGCCAGCAATGGTCGCTGTGAGCGATTTTTCTGGGTTGACGAGGTGCGCCTGCGCCTCGGCGAGCGCCGCGGCCAGAGCGGCAAACGATTCACTGGATCGCTGCACGGGCGGCCTCCGTGTCGAGGACATCGAAGCTCACGGCGCCCGATTTCGAGCGCTTTGCCCGCACGCCATGCCCGATCGCCTCCTTGGCATCCTCCGGCATCAGCGTTTTGAGCTCGGCCTTGGCTCGCTCGTGGTCAAGAAAGGCAGCCCGCGTATTGCGGAACAGGCCCGCGAACTCGGCCCAGGAGTTCGACGCGCTCATGTCGACAATGCGGATGGCCTCAATCCGCGGGCGCGGCTGCTCGGCGCAGAAGAGGGAAGGTGGCTCGCCACTCTCCACACAGCGCCAGAACTTCTTTTCCGCTGTCAGAAGGAGATGCTGGTAGAGGGGATCGGCAGCGATCTTGATCTCAACCCATTTGCCGCCGCCGGTGATAATCGAGAGCGCCGCCTCTCTGGCGTTGGTCACCCACATGTTGTGCTGGAGCTGGGCCATATGCTTCTCGGCGGCCGCCTCCTCCGAGAACGACCAGGGCAACATGAATTTGGCCTCGAAAACCGCCCCGCTGTCCGCGACAATCCCGTCAAGGGTTGCCCCCATCCAGCGCAGCACGGGATGCATGAGCCGGTGTTGAATGCAGTCGACGGTCTGCCCGGCGTTGCGCTCATACCAATGCCGATTAAGCGGCTCGGTCGCTACGCCGAGCTGCACGATGAGGTTGCCGGAGAGGTCCTCAGGCTCGATCTCGCCGCGTTTTTCCTGCCAAAGGCGGAGGAGGGCTGCCTCGTCGGTCCCCATGATCACCCGGGCATCGGACCCGCCGATGAATTCGGTACGATTGATATTCCTGTGAGATATCTGTGACTTCATTGCCATTGTGGACTCCGCGTGAAGATTTTTGGCTTTCTCGCTTGGCACTTGTTTTGTGAGTCAGATTAAAAGGCCTTGAAGGAGAGACACCAACTTGTACTGTATAAACGATATACTTGATGGATAATACATCAAGTTTTGCACGTTGTCAACAGGGAACGAATCAGCAAAACATTCTGAATGCTTGAATCGGCACAAATCCGGGCTGCCCGAGCCCTATTGGGTTGGCGACAGGAGGACTTATCGAGCGCCTCGGGGGTTGGCACGGCCACAATTCAACGCATCGAGAAGAGCGATCGACCAATTACAGGCTATGTTTCAACATTGGTTCGGATCCAGGCAGCGTTCGAACAAGCCGGAATACAATTCATCGATGAGGACGAAGCAGGTGGCTTCGGCCTTCGAATGGGAAAGAGGAAAAGAAGGCGATGAGGCGGACGCATAGAGAGGCAGGCGACATTGCTGTTGCCATCGCAGGGCAGCTGGCCGCGGACCAGAATTTCCATCGAGGATTGGGCTAAGCGACAGCCGGATAACCCCTCGCGGTCGGAAGCAATTCGGCGTCTGGTTGAGCTGGCACTTGCGGCTAAGGCGAAACGCCGGTCTTGACTGGCGGCAGGCGAACGTAGGCATGGCGGTGCCGCCCTATGGCGTGAAAACTCCGGGAATTATTACAGAACCCTGACGTAACACTGATGGTTTTTTGGCGAGCTCCGTTGACCTGAGTCCCATGGATAAGGTGTTCCCGTTCATAGCGGCTGCAGTCCGTTCTGACGGCCGCCGCAGACTTTTCTCCGGACGGTTGGGCATCGAGATCACGTTGTAGCGTGAAGGCCGGACCGGGACGGAGAATCATCACGATGAGCACGAGTGCCGAAGATACCGTCAGCACCGTCAGCATCGTCAGTGCAGTCCACGGCGGGGGCCAAGAGGATAGACATCAATCGTGCCGACGACTGAGGAATGAGGGCGCGCCTCGTCGTCATGCTCAGCGCCGCGGCCGTGACGCCATTGCGCCGAACGCATGTCTGCAGACGATGCTGACGGTGCTGATGCAAACGTCTTACCTGCTAGACTTGGCAGACGTACTGCGGGCTATTTGTCGCGTCTGCCGAACCAGTTGTGGGATATGCCAACGCTACCCCCGGTCCCATGTATGCGGCACCTTCGTCCACCGATCGGCATTACCACGACGCCTGTTAGTGAAAGCAATGAATGGTGACGTTCCTTGCGAGATGTCTCCAGGGCATTTGCCGCTCCCTTCGCTTGCGGCAAAGCCCATCTGCCGACGCCCCTCACGCGCCCTGACCGACCGTGCTGACGCAAAAAAGTTGAATCCCGCTAGCCCTCCGTCCCCCGTGTTCTAGAAACTGAACCGCGCCAACAGCAGGCCACGCCTTAAGACCGGCCGCGTCGAATGAATGCTGCTCATTAGGCACTCGCTGCCCGCCGACGAGAACTCGTCCGCAGATAGGTGCGCCTTGTGATGTCTTCTCCAGCTACGCGACTCCCGGGCCGAGGCACCTTCACAGCTTGCAGTCGGTGCTGACGATGCTGACGCAAAAAACTGTGGGCGGGCGGGCTTAGCCTCATGCGTCGCAGAAGCTAACAAATCCAAGTGGGTGATTTCGGGGTTTGGTCAGGCACTTACATTGGGCAGTCACTCGCACCGGAGCCCGAACAATCATGTGGCGTGACCGCCACATAAATCGGGATTTCCCTGCCATGACCAAGCTGCGCCGACCTGTCATCTCGATGGGAAGAAGCTGCTCATTCACAAACTAACCAAGTTTGAACTAGTCACCGATGTGAAGACTGCGAAGACGCTCCCGCTAGTCTTAAATTGGAGGAGGCGAGGCCGTTGGTCAGCAGATAACCGAAGAAAATCAATTCGTCTGTGCCTCTCGCCTGTTGCCCCCGCGGTATGTTTTTCGCCGCCGCGATCTCCGTTGACTTGAGCCCATGGATAAGGTGTTGTTCATAACTGCAGTCCGTGCTGACGGTGCTGACGCAAAAAACCAGGCTTCAGCGCAGCCAGATCGTCGCTAAAACCGATGCGCGGCTTCGATTCCAGTTGGGAAAGCAATGAGGTTCTCAAAAACCGACACACTATAGTTCCCGAGGCATCGGCGACATTGGACGCATCGCTTAGGACGAAATGCACGATAACTGCCCTGCGGTACGACCTGCGGTGCCGGGGATCAACTGTCACGCGCAATCAATGTAGGAGATTGCTGCGACCAGATCAGGAGCCCGAGAACGGCCGCCATCGGCGCCAGCAGGCACCACAGACCGAAGGCGGCATAGGCCAGCGCGCCGGCAATCGTCCCCAGCAAGAAGCCGGCGGACACCAGCAGCACGGCCGTGAGCCGATCTCCGCTCGATGCAAATTGTGCGGCCGTCTCGACGTTGCTCGCCTTCCTGCGCGCGCGCCAGCCCAGCGCCGTTCTCGTCGCCAGGATTGCGATCTGCGTGGTGTTGGTGGTCATCACATTGGTTGACGGCGTCCCGCGCATGAGCAGCTGCACCAGCGCGCTTTGCACGCCCATGGCCGAGAGGCCGAACAGACCCGCGCTGACGGCCAACGGGGCGTCGGGGGCGGCGAATGGCGACCCGGTCACGCCGACCAGGAAAAATGCCGTCAGCAGCGCGCCTTCAAGCCCCAGGCTCCACGCAAGCGGCGAACCACGCCGCGCGTCCGCAACCTCCACCAGCAGTGTGGTCGCGGCGCCGGCAACCAAAAAAATCGGAATGGCGATCATGGTCAGCAGGATGCCCTTCTCCCCGCGCGCGATCTGGGCGCCAGCGGCGACGAAGCTGCCGGTGACCTGTGCGACGAAGAGACCGAACAAGCCGAGAAAGGTGGAGCTATCGACATATCCGGCAACAATGCTCAACAGCAGCGAAGCCGTCCGCGCGCTTGGAGCCGTCTGTTCATGTGGCTGCGCCATGTCGGGTGCCTTCGGGTTGAAAGGGGACCCAAGGGTACACCGGGCATCGGCGGGGGTTGAAGGGACGGGCGGTTGGCTGCTTCGCGGCTGGTCCCGATAAAAATCAGGCTGCGCCGTTGGCGCTACGCCGCTTGTTTCGAAGCCTCATCGAGGATTGCGGCGGCGCGGGTGAGGACCGCGCACTTCTCGTCGACGTCGATGACCCCGGCATCGAACAGCAATTCCGCTTTCAGGCACATAAGCCAGGCCGACACCTCGTCCTTGATGGGGAAGATCAGGTCGAAGTCGAGCTCATGCGGCATGCGATTCAATGGCGCCATCTGGGATTTGTTCCATCGCTCGCGCACTGCTCGGCGCTTCGCTCTCAGCCGCGATCCGCCGGCGCAGCTCGATGCGCTCGCGCGAGGACACCCCCAGGAGGTCGGCCGCACGCCAGATGATGTTGCCGGCGAATTCGTTCACCCGTCCGTCAGCGTAGGCCACTTCCCACATCATCCCTACAATGCGGCGGCGCCGGTCATGATCGGCCATGTCATTGAGCCGCCGGGTGAAATGGTAGAGATCGGTCGCGCTTTGCTCGGCCGCGGCGGCAGCGTCGATCAACGCGGCGGCGCCGACATCGTCGAGGCCGAAGCCGGACTTGAGAATGGCGTGAAGCTTGCTGCGTCGTCCCTGCGACATTTCGCGGTCAACGGTCGCCACGCGGATAAGCAATGCGACGGTTGCAACCCGGCAATCGTCACCGCCGAACCGGTTTTGCAGGCTCGCGTCCTGCCCCAGGCTTGCGAAGAAGGCCTTGAGCGATCCAAACATGCACACCGCCCGTTGCGCTCGACGTGGTGATGAAGTCCGCAGGCCGCGATCGATGCGTGCCGAGTGCCACATGGCAATCCTCGGCTTCCGGCGCAATGCCGCTTACAAAACTTTAAGGCGCCGGCCATGTGCTGTTCAGGCGCAGGAGATTATGGTTCCCGCATCAAGGAACGGCGACTTCGTCTCTCGGCAATTCATGGGAATGGCGATGATACGTCTACGGGAACATCCACGCATGCGGATGCTGTGCGCAGCATCCGAGTTCTGGCAGCGCATCCGGCGGGATCTGATCGAATCCCTGCATGAGCCTTACCGGCCCGAGCGGCACTACATGCGCGGCCCCGGCCCCAAATATCGTGCCAAGGCATTGCTGGCGGCGAAGTGCCGACAACGACCATTCATGTAGGGCGCAACAGAGGACGGGTGAGGCCGAAAAACCCGAGCATCGCCACGAAAACCTTGAGCCGCTCCGCGCGATAGGCCTTGAGATCGAGGTTCTCGTAGTCGAGAAAGCCCTTGCGGGTAGTGAGCAAGCTCCCGCTTCCAGAGTAGACGCAGTTGAGCCCGGGGCAATTGGTCCAGGTGATGCTCGACAGCTTTCTCGGCAGCGGTACCACTTTGATTGGCGCAGAGCGCACAAAGTTCACCGCGCGCCGAGCACTCCTATGGCTTCCGTTAGCCGGCGAAAGCTCGCCACGGCTCCCCATAGTTTCATTGGTCCGCACCAGCACGTCGCAAACAGCCTCCCGCGCGATTGAGCGAATATGCATTTGGTTGCCGTGTGGACGGATTCGCGTCGAAGCCCCTAATCTAAGGAGAATATACCAATGCCCAACGACACGAGATCGGCACATAGTGTCGATCGATAAGGGCCTCACAGTTCCGGTATGTCCGTCAAGCGAGGCGAGCAAGTTACTCCCCTTGCTGCTGCACACGCCTAGCCTTCATTACCATGGACGGCCGGCGAGCCGACCAAACATTGCATCCTGCCAGAGGCTGTTCACGAGGTTGCTGAAGCCGTTAAAGCTTGCATCAGTCCACAGTGCCGGGCTTTTGTAGCCCAAGGCCTGGCTGATGCTGTCGACCTGGTCGTCGTGCCGGCCGTTTGGAAACGCGAAAAGCTCCGCCTCGAGATCTGCAAGCCACGGGGCCTTCTTCGGGAAGAACACCCGGCCGCTCTCGAACTTCGCCGATTGTATGGACATTCGGGTTTTCTTGTCATACTCGGGTTTGACCGGAATGACCGAGAAATGCGCCGTCTTGAGTTCCTGGATCAGCGCTGTGCCGACTCCAGCATCTTCGATCAGGATGTGGGAGGCCTTATACAGCTTCGCGTGCTCAGATACCTTTGTCCGCAAGGTCGGGAAGTCAAACCGGCCGCGTAGCACATCAATCAGGTAGTATTTGTTTTCGGAAACCAGCCACGTGGTGCATACCGAATAATCGTTTTCCTCGCCTTGCTTATTGGCCACATCCCACGACTGAATTATTGGTCCAGACTTCGGCAGCTGCTCATAGCGGCCGACCCAGGCGGGCTTGATCATGCCGCCGCCCGGGCGCATAGGCTGCTGCTGATACTGGGCCGCGAAGATCTCCGTACCAAGCTGAGCGCGCAGTGACTCGAGAACGTCCCTTGATTCGCGCTCCGGGTGGAGCACGTCGCCGGCCTGACGGTAATGA
>Ga0306926_10003566_pt1 | contig 16141 bp, 13 predicted proteins | sample flu12Cox44000178_FD_203759 | JGI IMG/M metagenome (GOLD analysis project Ga0306926, IMG submission 203759) | Lab enrichment of tropical soil microbial communities from Luquillo Experimental Forest, Puerto Rico - flux8day.12C.oxic.44.000.178 (v2)... | ecosystem: Environmental > Terrestrial >... | reverse complement strand
CGCGGGCTCGGCCTGTCAGGAGGTGAAAGTTGTGCAGGGAGAGCAGTGGGTGCGCTTCAACGCGCGGGTGAAGCACAACGAGAACAACCGAATAACCGTGGACTTCCTCAACACGCAGCAGAACCCCACGGGCAGTCCCATGACGTTTGAATACACCCCTGATGCGACCCTCACGTTGGAGAACAAGAACGTTAAGGCAGCTTCTGCAATTAAAAAGGGCGACACAGTAATGGTCTGGGTGCCGGAGAGCCGCTTTGGGTTATATGCAAAACCGGCTCCGGTCGAATCGAAACACTTCACACTCGTCAGCGACGGCTCGGCTAAGGAATAAAGAACGCCAGCCTTCGGGTGCTCGTGGCTGGTGTTCAGTGACCGGGGGGAGTGGTCAGCAGGCGGCTGGCTGCGCTCCCCCTGTCTATCAGGCTCGTGCAGAAGATGCGGAAGCTGGGACCATTGAATCCCTATCGTCGCATTCATCAGCTGATCATGCGGCCCGTGTCGCTAAAAGGAGTTCGCCGTTGGGTATGGGCGGCGCTGCTGCTCAGTGCGCTCGCCCACCCGATAGTCGCGCAGATTCCCGATTCCCGGGCCCAGAAGAGCGAACCGGCCCAGAAGAGCGAAACGACTGCGCAGCCGGTCACAGATCCACTCGGACGCAGTACACCCCGGGGCACGCTCATGGGGTTCATGCGGGCGGTGGAGAAAAACGACGCCTCTGCCGTGCGATATCTACAGGTGGACGCAGGGGAGAGTCCGCATGCTCTAACTGCAGCCCGTGATCTAAGGAATCTCATCGATCGCTATCTGAAGGAGCCGCTCGCGAAGGTCAGCGACTCACCCGATGGGACGCTGAACGAAGGCCTGCCAACGAATCGCGAACGCGTCGGCCCACTCGTCATGGGAGATAGGACGGCGGACATCACGCTGGTGCGCGTGACTGACCCACAGGCTGGCCCCATTTGGCTGATTTCCTCTCAGACGCTGGCCGAGGTCCCCTCGTGGAGCCGCTCGGTGGCACAGGACGGGACGGAACAGAGCTGGATTGAGCGCTGGATGCCAAAGGCACTCTTCAGTCGCGGCGTCTTCGGACTCCCGGTGGCGCACTGGATTGTGCTCGTAGTGACGCTTCTCATTCCATTCGCATTGCTGGTTCTGATATTTAGTATCGCCATCAGGCTCGTCACAGCAAACGTGCGCGAGCCCACCCGCCTGCGCAGCATCAACGCCTGGTACGCCGGCATCCGCTGGCCACTGATCATTTTTTTGACGCTGAGCATCCAGCTGATATGGATGCTGTTACGGATGCGTTCGCTCGGATTCACGCTGACGTCGCGGGTCAGCTACGCGCGTGTCGCCCTCGTGCTGGATGTCATCGCACTTGCCTGGTTGCTGCGTAAGTTCCTGACGCTCCGGCTCGAGCGCACGCGGCGTCTGGTCATGGAAAAGGACCGCACGGGTACTGAGTCCCTGGTGTTGCTTGGTGAGCGACTGCTGAGGGCGCTCGTGTTTCTCGTAGCCGTGTTCGCGATACTCGCGATCGTCGGCGTGAACACCAAGACTGCACTCGCAGGTCTCGGTATCGGAGGAATCGCTCTGGCGCTTGGCGCACAGAGGACGGTGGAGAATCTGCTGGGTGGCATCCTTCTGCTCAGCGACAAGGCGCTTGCCATCGGGGACTTCTGCAGCATCTCGAATCGGGTTGGAGTGGTTGAGGACATCACATTGCGCTCGGTGCGGCTGCGGACGCTGGACCGTACGCTGGTATCGATACCGGCGGGTGCTCTGGCACAGTCCGGGATCGAGAACTTCGCCACGCGCGAAAAGATTCTGGCGCAGAGCACTTTGAGGCTTCGGTACGGTACGCGCGTCGAGCAATTGACGCGCATCCTAGGCGGCATCCGAAAGGTCCTTGACGAGAGCTCAAACCTCGAGCCCGCGAGTTCCCGCATTCGCTTGGTTAACTTCGGGGCCGAGGCCATCGAGCTGGAAGTCTTCGCCTACGTGCTCACTGCGGATTTCAACCGCTTCCTCGAGTTACGTGAGGAGCTATTGCTGCGAATAGCCTCGGTCGTCGAATCCGCGGGGAGCGGTTTCGCGCCGACGCGGTTCATCTACATGCAAGGTTCAGAGCAGGAGGCTTCGGCGCCTGTGAGCCTTCGGGACGCGGATGCCCCGAGGGATCAACGGCCGGGCAGAGCACCTCCGCCACCGAAAGAAATTGGGCACTGAATCATCCCGCGCGGGTAGGGCACCCAGTAACATCTCGAAGCCTATTCCCTAAGGCGCATCCTCGAACTGGACCACCAAGACCAGCGCGATCGAGCCGCTTCACGCCTCAGCGAACGCCGGGCGCTGCGGCCTGGAGGGCACGTGCCAGAAATGCCCAGGCGCTCGTCAGTCAGGTGTTCTCCTTCTCGTCGGCGGAACCGCCTCGCCTTTAAGCCCTGGAGTGGCTGATGGGGGACTTACGAGGTCTGCCCAGTCTGCCGATGCCCCTGGATTTCTTGGTTGCGGGCTTGACCTTCGGAGGCTCACCAGGCTGAACAGGTTGTTTGCGCGCCATGGGTGGCGTCGTCAACTTCCCGATCGATGCGTTGAGTGCGACCGCCAGTGCTGCATCGCCGCTGACGAGTGCGTCCCATTGTAGCTCGAGACCCTTACGCCGTCCCTTGAGCGTCAGCTTCAGACCCTCGGGAGATATCGCGAGGATGTAAGCGTGGCCGCCGATTGACAGCTCTCGCTTCAGAGTCTTCTCGAGTAGTGTTGCCATTTACCTATCGGGCCCTGGACGAAGGGTCGTGACCACAGTTGTCGTCTCCCCCTCTGGATCGAAACTCGGGTCACGCACCTGAGATTAACGAGGCGGTCGCGACAGTACAAGTGTGGACCGACTCGTGATGGCGCCGTCTTCCTCCCCGTGGAGGCGGCGCCATCGTACTATCGTGAGATACGTGATGGCGCAGCGCTATAATTGGCATCAAAGATTCAGGGGGTGGCCGTGAAGCGCGGATCAACAGTGCCGGCGGTCTTGTCCGTGTGCGTGTTAGTCGGATGCGCGACTACGAAGACGTCAATATTCATGCCCCGAGTGAGAAGCTGAGACTGACCGGGCTCATGCAGGTCATGGCCGTCGCCGAGCATCCAGACACACACTGGCAGTCAGGTATCAAGAATATCTTGTCGGTAGGCCACAGGTCGAAGCGCTTACTCCGGTTGCCGTCATCGTTCAGCGATCACGCTTGGCTGTCAGCACGGGTATCATCCCGCTAGATGAACTAGAACGATCCGCGTACAGATCCACGTTGTTCGGATCGGGAAGCGGGCTTGGGGGGTAGGATGACAGTTCTCGAACCAGGCGGTGTCGGTTTCCGGCAGGGTGCCTTGGTCAATGCCGCATGTGTGGCAGTTCTCCTCTACTTGTCCGCATGCGGTGGCGGCGGCGGAAGTGGCAGCCCGACCACTGGGGGAACTCCGGGTGGGAGCGGCGACGGATGGATGAGGGGCGTCTACCAGCCCTCGTCACACTTCGCAGCTCAGTGTCAGAACCCGCGGTCTGGCAACGATCCCGGCACGGGCACACCGTATCCGGATATGCAGGGAACAACCCTCGATGAGAATAATTGGCTTCGTTCATGGACCAACGAGCTGTACCTGTGGTACCAGGAGGTACCGGACGTCGATCCCGGCACCTATACAACCACGGCGGCGTACTTTGCGATCCTGAAGACAACCGCCACCACGTCCACGGGACATCCGAAGGACAGGTTCCACTTCACCTACCCGACTTCGCAGTGGGAGCAACTCTCCCAGGCCGGTGTCGACATTGGCTATGGCGTGACGTGGGATATTACGGTCGCCTCGCCGCCGCGACAGGTCTACGCAGCCTTCGTTTGGCCGGGATACGCGGCGGCGGCTGCAAATGTCGTTCGTGGCTCACAAGTCCTGGCAATCGACGGCGTCGACATGGTCAATGCCAGCGATACTGCAAGCGTGAACACTCTCAACGAAGGTCTCTCGCCCACGAGCGCCGGTGAGTCGCACACCTTCACACTTCAGGCTCCCGGCTCGAGCACGTCCAGCACCGTGACTATGCAAGCCCAGAACGTCACCGAGACACCCGTCCCCGTAGTCACCACAATTACGACCGCCACCGGTCCGGTGGGCTATATCCTTTTCAACGATCATATCGCCACCTCGGAGGGCGAGCTGATCAACGCGATCAGTCAGCTGCGTTCGGCGAACGTGGCGGACCTGGTGCTCGACATCCGCTACAACGGCGGCGGCTATCTCGACATCGCGAGCGAGCTTGCCTACATGATCGCGGGCCCGGGTCCCACCACCAACGAAGCGTTCGACCAACAGACCTTCAACAATAAGTACCCCAGCACCAACCCGGTAACCGGTCAGCCCCTCACGCCGACGCCATTCCACAGTACGTCGCAGGGATTCTCAGCGTCGCCCCCCGCTGGTACGGCGTTGCCATACCTGGGCTTGCCACGCGTGTTCGTGCTGACCGGGCCCGGCACCTGCTCCGCGAGCGAGGCGGTCATCAACGGCCTCAACGGCGTCAACATCCAGGTGATTCAGATCGGCTCGATCACCTGCGGCAAGCCTTACGGCTTCTACCCGCAGGACAACTGCGGGACCACGTATTTCTCCATCGAATTTCAAGGCAATAACGCCAAAGGCTTCGGCGACTATCCGGATGGATTTGCGCCGCAGAACTCCACCACCCTTACGAGTGCGGTGCTGCCCGGCTGCTCGGTAGCGGATGACTTTACACACGCTCTCGGTGACTCAGCCGAGGGGCGGTTGGCTGCAGCGCTGGGCTACCGTGCAGTACAGGCCTGTCCTTCCCCGCCTACGGGTATTGCGCCGCACGTGGTCGCGGTTGATCATGCCATGGTGCACAAGGCGCCTTGGCGCGAGAATCGAATCATGCATCGATGACGCCGCGCGTTTGCCGGAAAGCGATTCGCGCATCCGCCGTCGTGCTCATTTGCCTTTGCCGGCCGTTGTCTGCGTGCGAGCCGCAACCGGCCGTTGTGACCGACCCGACGGCGCAGAGCCGGGCCGAGCTCAGCCGCGTGGTCAGTGAAGCGCTGGGTGGCGCTCCCGTAAGGCTAGCGGACGACGCGCTGACGCAGGCCAGCACCCTCGTCATCGAGCGGATAATGCCTCGCGACGCCGCGGGATTTCCTCTGAACGGCCGCGAAGTCGAAAAGCCGCAGCATTTTCGTCTCATCAAGCGCGCTTCGTATTGCATTCTGATTCAAGAAAGTACTGGCAGGCGCTGGCTTCTCAGCGCCGCCACTTGCCGGCCCGAGGGGAGCGCTCCGGCACACGCAGCGCCGCCCCCGAGATAAGTAGCGGAGGCGTGATCTGAGCCGCGCTCTTCGGGCCAAAGGATCCGGGTCGCGCGGCGCCCTCAGGCTGCGCCGCGCGAGAGTTGCCGCGTCGTGCGTTCCTACGATTTGGGCGGAAGCTTGGAAATTGCGTCCTTGCAGTTGGAGCTCAGCTTCTCCTGGTTGCTCTTCAGGCACTGTTGCAGGTCCTGGCCCGTCTTGCCCGAACACATGTGTTCAGCGTCCGCTTTGCACGCCTTGGCGACAGCCCGGTCTTCGCCGGCCTGAGCAGATCCAACCAGGACAAAGGCTCCGATCAGCGCAAGATGTGTCAGTTTCATGTAGCTCCCCTCTGGGGCTGTGGTTTAACACGGGGCTCGCTGGCCCCGGTTCAGCGCAATTATGGCCGGCGCATTTTGCCGCCAACCGACACTACCGCAATCGGACTTTGGTCGGATGCCCCTGGTTCGTGTCCTATCCGGCCCCTTAACGAGGAGAGCGACCCGTCTAGCAGACGGAGGAGGGCGTGCGCTCGGCGCGCGCCGCGCAAACTCGGTGTAGATTCCAGGCGCGCTTTGCCCAGACATTTCCTGCAAGGAGAAGAACAATGGCATCAGGGTCCAAACGGTTGAGCATCCTTGTGACCTTGCTGAGGCTTGTGAGCGCAGCAAACGCACCCGCCGCACCTCACCCCATCACTTTCGATGACTTCGCCCGTATACAGAGAGTCTCCGATCCGCAGCTGTCTCCCGATGGCAAGTGGATCGCTTACGTCGTGACGACAGCCAACCTGGAGGCGAACCAGTTGCAGAGCAATCTCTGGCTGGTCGACGCAAAGGGCGGCGGGACGCCGAAACAACTGACGCAGACGGGCCAGGACAAATCACCACGGTGGTCGCCGGATGGGTCGAGGCTTGCATTTCTGTCGAGCCGCAGCGGCAAGGCACAGGTTTTTCTTTTTCCGATACAAGGTGGCGAGCCGCGTCAGTTAACCAACATGCCGGATGCTGTGGAGATACTGAAGTGGTCGCCGGATGGCACCACGATCGCATTCACTAGCGCGGCGGATCCTCCTTGCACGGCGATGCCGTGCGGTCCAGATAGCAAGGTGGCGCGCGTCTATGAGCATTGGCCTTACTGGATATGGACGCGCTGGCTGGACGGCAAACGCAGTCATGTGTTCGTCATTTCGCCTGACGGTCAGAGTGCGCCGCAGGACATGACTCTCGAGCTCGACTACGATGTCCCGCGAGTCGACATGGCCGATGGCACCCTCAAGGTCGCGGACATCAATTTTTCGCCCGATAGCAGAGAGATTTGTTTCGCGGCGTCGCCCCAGGGAGAGGAGACCGGAGACCGGTATGCCCACCTGTCCGTGTTGACGCTAGCCGATCACCGGATAAAGCGCATCACGGCGAACCGGTACAACGACGTGAGTCCGATCTACTCCCCCGACGGCGCGTTCATCGCCTATCGTGCGCAACTGACCGCGGGCATCGCCGCGCGCTATCACATCATGCTCTATGACCGACACACCGAGGCACTGCGCGATCTGACAGAGACTTTCGATCGCAGCGCTACGGAACTGCAGTGGGCGGGTGATAGCAGCACGATCTATTTTACGGCCGAGAACGAGACGCTGCAGCCGATATACGCGGTGGCAGTACGAGGAGCCGGGGCTCCGCGCAAGGTCGTAGATGGATTCAACGGGGAGCTTTCAATCGGCAATCAAGGCCGCACGCTCCTTTTTACGCGCACCAGCACGACGAAACCGGCCGAGATCTTCGTGACTTCGGCCAAAGCTGCGCCACCCCAGCAGATCACACGCCACAACGACGCGGTTCTGTCCCAGCTCGACATGGCAAGTGCCGAGACAACGCACTTCCAAAGCGCTGACGGAGCTGCGGTGCAGGCACTCCTGGTTCGACCACCTGGATTTTCGGCCGGGCACCGGTATCCGATGGTCGTCCTGCTGCACGGAGGGCCCCACACGATGTGGGGGAATACGTGGAGCTATCGATGGAACCCGCAGATGTTCGCCGCACCAGGCTACGTCGTTCTCATGATCAATCGCCGCGGCTCGAGCGGTTATGGTCAGAAGTTCACGGACGAAGTCGACAGTGACTGGGGCGGGAAAGCGTACGTTGACATCATGAGCGGTGTGGATGCGACTCTGAGAGAGTTCCCGTTTATCGATGGATCACGGGTTGCTGCTGCAGGTGCGTCGTACGGCGGATACATGGCCGACTGGCTGGCTACGCACACAGGAAGGTTCAAAGCGATCGTCAGCCACGCCGGCGTCTTCGATATGACCTCGATGTACGCGACCGACATACCATGGTTCTCGGAATACGAGATGCACGGTACACCTTGGAATGCCGAGCAGACTCATCGACAGTGGTCGCCATCCGCGTCCGCTGACGCGTTGGGCAAATTCAGGACTCCCATCCTGGTGACTACCGGTGAGAAAGACTACCGCGTGCCCTTCACGCAGTCGCTCGAGTTGTTCTCAACTCTTCAGCGACAGGGGGTTCCCTCCAAGCTCGTCGTCTTCCCCGATGAGGGCCATTGGATCCTGAAGCCGAAGGACAGCCAGGTTTGGTATCAGGTCGTGCTGGACTGGCTGGCGACTTATTTAAAGTGACGACAAGACGGCGGAAGCTGGGCCGCCTTGAGCCCCTCACCGTTTGTGCATGTCCAGATAATTCGTCCTTGAGCTCCCTTCGAGGGAACGAAAATCAGCTCACCGTGCTTCGTTTTCACGGTGAGCGACATGCCCTTCGGGTCCAGGGAAAGAGGGGAGCCATCCGCGAGCAGTCCTTCGACCCCGGCATCCTCCAGGGTCTCGGGGACTCTGTGATTCGACACATAGTAGCTGGCGAGCTTCTCGCGCGCGGACTGTGAGCCGATCACCGCAGCATTTAACTTGGCTCTGATCGTGTAGTCCTGGTAAGCCGGGATTGCGACGGCAGCGAGGACGCCAACGATGTAAACCATGATGAGAAATGAGAAGCCGCCCCCCAGGCGACCGCCAAACGGTACGAATACCGCTACCAGGTAAGCAAGGGGATTGCGTGCCGGCGCCGCGCCCCCATCGTTGGTCATGCGGGCTGCCCGCTTGGTCAACCACGGGTAGCCCGATATCAGTTCGTGGAATGACATCCAGAAGCCGCGTGAGTGCTCGGTCTGGCGAACATAGTTCGCTACATTGAGGCTTCTCCATCGCGCTCGGCCTGCAGCCAGGACGCTGAGGGCCAGAACGGCGGCGCCGCCTGATCCACTGCAGGCCAGCCCATGGCGGTCGCAGGTACTTTCGCGCGCGCGCGAGTACGCAGCCCCGAGCAACGGAAGCCACAGGACGGGCCAGCGGAGTAACGCCTTGCTGATGTGCTTCATCCGCAGGTGGCCGAGCTCGTGCCCGATGTAGAAGCGCAGGCCGTCCGCATTTCCCTGCATGGCATCAACGATGTCGGATGTCAGGACGACATAGCGATCGCGGACAAATTTGGTCGCAAAAGCATTGAGTACACCGTTGCCGTTCAGGATGTAGGCTTTAGGCGGATTAGCGATATCCAGTCGCCTGCAGCATTCGATGAATTGCGCGTAGATATCGGGAAACTGTTCGGTCGAGAGCTCAACTCCGTTCCCCTTCACGTGAGCGATGAGAGCCGAGTGAGCAAAGAGGTAAGCGAGTGCGCCGATACCGACAAAAGCCAGCGCCACACCGACCGTTCCGACGATCAGCGCCAACCAGCCTAGCAGACCGAGAACCAGGGTAACCGCCGCCAGCAGCCGCTCCCGGGGATAGACCAGATCCTCGGGGGCAATCTCACCCGCAGTGACGGCATTCATGACATTGGTCCTACTGTAGCTTTACCCGTTCCGACAGGGCTGCGGCGCAAGAGCCGGCGGATGCTAACTCCCGGCCGACCGACGAGTGTGCGAACCAACGCACACTTGGAGTTGAAGGTCGAGTCTGGCCACCGTCACATGGCAGTTTGAGGCGCATTTCTGAGCGCAGCATCCCTTGATGAAAGAATTGTTGCGGCGGGATTGCGGTGCCCTCTGCTACGTCATCTGGCGAGCTTTGGGAAACCCGCTGAAGTCACAATCAACGTTGGCGCCCAGTGCACGCACGGCGGGCGCATTCAACGGGAGCGGTCGGGTCGAGCTCAACGATCAGCCAGAGAACGGTGCCGCCTCCCGGATCGAGCGGGCCGGCCCTAATCCTCAATCCTGATGTCGGCGCGTGGCTACATCCACGGAGTGCTAGCGCGCCGCTGCGCGCACCGAAGCCCTTTGAGGGCAAGAATCTCTTAGAATCGCGCGGACGCCCGAGCGGAGAGCCGAGGACATGTTTTTGGAGAGGTCAACGTGGACGCTGATACGGCGCTACGCAGCTGCCGTCCTGTCAGTGGGAGTTGCGGTGATCGGCTTTTCCCTGATGGAAAGTCGCTGGCAAGCTTCGGCCCCCTTCGCGCTTTTTATTATTGCCGTCGTTGGCAGTGCCTGGTTCGGTGGACTGAGACCGGGATTGGTGGCGACAGCACTTTCAGCGATGGCTTTCGTGTACTTCTTACCGCATCCGGCTGCTCCGGTGGCCGAACCACCAATCCAAATGGTCCGCCTGCTTTCGTTTGTGGTCACGGCCTGTTACATCGTGTGGGTGACCGCCAATGAGCGGAGTACGGTGAAAACATTGAGACAAATGCACGATGAGCTGCAGCGTAAAAACGAGGCGCTACGCGCGGTACTAGCGACCCTGCCCGTAGGCGTCGTCGTAACGGACCGGGGGGGCGATACCATCCTGACCAACGCGGCGTCCCAAAGCATCTGGGGAGGCACGACAGCGGTCTCGGGTCCTGAACGGTGGGCAACGAGTAAGGGCTATTGGCACGACAGCGGCAAGAGAATCGCCCCGACGGAGTGGGCCTCGGTGCGCGCTCTGTCGGGGGGTGAGACCAGTCTGAACGAGTTGATCGATATCGACACGTTCAATGGTCAACGCAAGACGATCCAGAACTCGGCGGCTCCGATCCGCGACGCAGGCGGGTCGATTGTGGGCTCCGTGATCGTCAACGAGGATGTGACCGAGCGCGTGCGGGCGGAGAAAGCGCTGCACGAGTCCTCGAATCGTCTGCAGCTTCTCTCCCGTCGCCTGCTGGCGGTACAGGAAGAAGAACGGCGCCACCTATCCCGCGAGCTGCACGATGAGTTCGGCCAGCTCCTCGCCACCATAACCCTGCATCTACATGCCGTCAGGGCGGTCGCCGGACGAGCCGCCGAGGCGAGCCTGGATGAGAGCATGGCGGTCCTGCAGCGGGCAGGGGAGCAGGTACGTAGCCTCGCACTGGAGCTTCGTCCGACGATGCTGGAAACCAGCGGTCTGAATGCCACCTTGAGATGGCTGGCTGAACAGCACCAGCAGCGCTCGGGCATCGACACCCAGGTCGTGGGTTACTTGAGCGAAGTGCCAGGGGACCTGGCGATTGCCTGCTTCCGGGTAGCTCAAGAAGCGCTGACAAACGTCGTTCGGCATGCACGGGCGCAGCATGTGTGGATCGAATTGAGCCAGACCGATCAGCGGGTCGAGCTGGTCGTCCGCGATGACGGCATAGGGTTCGATGTGATGAGCACTCTCGAGCAGGCAAACGGTGACGGCAACCTTGGGTTGCTGGGAATGAAGGAACGTATAGAGATCCTCGGCGGGACTCTCGCAATCGATTCGCGGCGCGGCCATGGAACCTGTATTCAGATAGCGCTTCTGCTGCCACGAGCGGCCGATGGGCTGGCGCAAAGCACAGCGTGAGCGCATGAAGAAGATCCGTGTACTGCTCGCGGATGATCATAAACTCGTCCGGGCCGGCATTCGTGCCCTGCTGCGAACCATTGGCGACATCGAAATCGTTGCGGAAGCCGCCGATGGACGTGAGGCGCTCCGCCTGATCGCCGCTCAACGCCCCGATGTGGCGTTGATCGACATCATGATGCCGAACCTGAACGGTCTCGATGCGACCGTGCGGATCGCTCGTGCCTTCCAGCGCACGCGTGTGGTCATGCTGTCCATGAACGCGGACGAGGATTCCGTGGTGAAGTCGCTGCGTGCGGGCGCGGTGGGTTACCTCGTCAAGACCGCAGACCCGGCCGAGCTCGAACTGGCACTTCGGGCGGTAGCGCGCGGCGAGAGGTTTCTGAGCTCGGCTGTTTCGGAGCACGTGGTCGCCGCCTGCCTCAAGCGTATCGACGACGAAAAGACCTCGCTCGAGCGTCTAACACTACGCCAGCGTGAAGTCCTGCAACTGATAGCCGAGGGGCATACGACTAAGGAGATCGCGGGCAGGCTTGGCATCGGCGTCAAGACGACAGAAGCCTATCGTGGCGAGCTGATGAAGGCGCTCGATATCCATGACATTGCGAGTCTCACCCGCTACGCAATACGGGCCGGCCTGGTGTCCCTCGACAGCTGACGGCCCCTCTCCAGACCCTGACCAGTCGGCAGCAGTTCGGTCGCCGTCCCGGCCCGGTGTTTTCCTGCGCCGACCCCGGGTATTCCCCGGGTGCGGCGCCGCGCCGCCTCGCTCACCCTACCCACCCCGGCAAGTGATCCAATTTCGGGCGCTCAACCAAGCTGCGGGTGATCTTCCCTGCCTGATGCGCCCGATCTTTTTTGGTTACCTCAGCGCACGGCCTTACCTGAAGCGCCTCCAACACCTGATCAGGGCACGGTATCCCGATCTTCTCACGACGCCCGCCCAAGGGATTCCCACCAGCGCTTGAAGGGGCTCAATTGAGTCAGGGGATTTGGATATTACTTGACCACGAAGGGCGAGTGCTGCGCACCGGACAGGAACACTTCAAATCTGGGCGTTTGCGACAGATCCTGGAGAAGCGCTACCCGGGCATCCGCACCTCCGACATCACTGCGACCCCGGTGCTTGGACGGGATGGGCAGACAATTCGGGATATGTTGGGACAGCCATTTCAACTGTACTGCGTGTGGCTTGTCGCCGGCTCCCCGCTCCCGACATGACGGCCCAGAGCGTGAGGCTGGCCGAGCAGCGCTGTCCAGTTTGTGGCCAAGGAGTCAAGGAAATACGCCTCGACCGCCGACTAGGCCTTGGCTCAACTTACGAATGGAAAACCGCACGGTGAAGCGGTACAAGAGTCCCTGCTTCTCGTGTCACGCGGCATCAACGCGGCATCGCAGCAGCGAGGGAGCGTCAGATGGCCCAAATGGTAGCAGACGTCCTGGTCGGCGTGCTCGAAGAGATCGGGGTTAGGCAAATCTTCGGCCTGATCGGTGATTCCCTCAACCCGCTGGGAGACGCGGTTCGGCGCAGCAAGAAGATAGGGTGGATCGGCGTCCGGCATGAGGAGGGAGCAGCACTCGCAGCCGCGGGGCAAGCCAAGTTGACCGGTCGCCTGGGAGTATGCGCGGGCACCACCGGTCCCGGCAGCACACACCTTGTTGCCGGCCTTTATGAAGCAGCCCGCGACCACGCACCGGTCCTTGCCCTTTCCGGCGACATGCCGAGCAAGCTGCGCGGGACAGACTATGTCCAGATGACTGAGCCGAATTTACTCTTCCGCGATGTCTGCCTCTATACCGAAACCATTTCCTCGCCGGCGCAGGCGCCGGGAGTCATTCATCAGGCGATCTCCGCTGCCTACGCGGGACGCGGCGTTGCACATCTGACGCTTCCCCAGGATGTGATTTCAGCCACAGCCGATGGCCCCATCGCGAGCGTTGCGACGTTGAGGCCGCGCCCGGAGTTTGCGGCAAGCGCAGCGGAGGTCACTACGATCGCGCGCCAGATCGATGCGGCCGCCAATATCGTTATCATGTGCGGCGCCGGATGCCACGGCGCCGCCGATGAATTAAGGGCACTGTCAGATCGGCTCAAAGCTCCTTTGATTCATTCGGTCAAAGGCAAGGACATCATGCCGTTTGACGACCCCCGCTGGATGGGCGGCATCGGCATGATTGGTACGAAAGCGGTCTACAACGCAATCATGCACTGTGACCTGCTGCTGATGCTCGGCACGGACTACCCCTATTCGGAATTTCTGCCGCACAAGGGTGCTGTCATTCAAGTCGACGAGAGGGCGAGCGCGCTCGGACGCCGGGCTCCGACGCGACTCGGCGTCATCGGATCGGTGCGGCCGACCGTGAAGCTGCTGCTCGACGAGGTGGCAGCCAAGAGCGACAGCAAATTCTTTGAGGAAGTGACAAGCGAACGTCGCAAGTGGGACGCGATGCTGGACAGTCAAGCGGACCCGGAACGTAGCCCCGACCGTATCCACCCCCAGGCAGTGGCGCGTACAGTGAGCGATGTCGCAAAGCGCGATGCGGTGTTCATCATCGATACGGGCCTCAACACGCTCTGGTCCGGTAATTGGATTCGGCAGAGTGGATCACAGCGGATCCTGGGTTCCTTCAACAATTGCGGTGTCGGAACTGCGCTTGGCCAGGCTAACGGCATCCAGGTGCTCGACCGCTCACGCCAAGTCATCGCCCTTTGCGGCGATGGCGGCTTCAACATGCTGATGTGCGAGTTCCTGACGGCGGTGCACCACAAGCTGCCGGTGAAGGCAGTCGTCTATAACAATTCCAGTCTTGGACTCATTGTGCTGGAGGCTGAGGGGGTCGGTCTGCCGCCTTTTCGGGAGGCTATCGAATTCCCAAATCCGGATTTTGCGGTCTTAGCCCGTGCCTGCGGGGGCCACGGATTCAAGGCGACACATCCACGCGAGTTGCGAGGCGCGATCGCCGAGGCGTTCGCGGTCGATGGGCCCGCGATCGTCGATTGTGTGGTCGCGGCTGACGAAATGCCCAACGTTCCGCATATCGAGTTCGAGCTGGCTGAACACTATGCCGTCGCGAAGATCAAGGAAGCCGTGATAGCGGTGACCGGACGATAGTGCTGCCTCGCCGAGTCGGCACGTCCGGGGGGAGTAGCCGCTCCACACCTTCGAGCTGCCGCGCTCCTTAAGCGGCTCTTAAGCATCTGCCTTTATCCTCCCCGCTCGCGCGAGTATCCAGAAACGCACGCAACCCTGTGAATTACATAGTCGTCCATGGTAGATAAAAGCAGATACGAGAACCCACCCCGGTGGCCGCCTCCGCGCCAGAAAGCACATGGGGTGCGGGTGTTCTGGGCGCATGAATTACGGCGCATCGTCACGGCGGCTATGCCATATGTGCTTGTAACAGCGCTCGTCTTCGCCTTCGTCGCGTGGCACGCCCACCAAAGGCTCATCCAGTAACGGCCTTACTCCCGGGGCTGGGGGATACGGCGCGGCGACAGACCCGGCCGCATCCCCCGAGCGTATGCCGGCGCAAATCGCCGGCCTTAATCCCGTACAGGACGGGCATCGGAAGGCTATAGAGCGCAGACAGCCAATGATTGTCTGCAGCGCTTGCGATTTGCAGATTCGTGAGCAGCGGACACGCTCGCACGTTCGGGACGTCGCGGGAGCTTACATGGGTCAGAGGGTACTTCGTGTACCGCGCGGCAAGGCTTGGCGGGCGGCGTCAACGAACCTGGTTGCAACGACCTCGCACCCAAAGCTCTCAACATCGCCAACCGGATACGCTGCTGTGTGCTCTAAGCGCTCGTTACCGCGCCACGTCACGGCTTGGAATAGGATCTGTCCTTCGCCGGGCGGCGTTTCCTCTTGATCGGGCGATATCTGCTGTACCGTCGCCGTGAACCACAGAGGCGCAGTCAGTTCAGCTAGCCTTCGGTTCAAGTCTTCGATGACAGTCTGATCCATAGGAGACATCTCCTGTGGCCGAGCATCGCCAGCTTCGCACAATGAGCGCACCTGGACTACGCAGAAATGGGTTGTCGTTGTCCAGAAATGGGGCTTGAGCGGCGCTGTCTGCCCGTCCAAATTTCACGACTTCCTAATAAGAACCTAAGGATTGCCCTTCGGTTGTCAGCTAACTTTTCCATCGAGGCGGTCGCGACAATAACACTGTTGACCGGCTCGTGATGGCGCCGTCTTCTCTCCCCGGGGCGGCGCCATCGTTTTAAGCTATTATTTCCCAGGGATGATCGGGATGCGTTTTCGACCATAGAGTCTCGCATCGACCGACCAGGCTCCCGGCCCCAGCATGATCAGGCTGACCCCTATCGCGGCAGCGATGAGGGGGCTGATGTCAAGTGCTCCATGCCGCAGCGCGCACCACCCCTGCGCGAGCGCCTGCAGCGCGCCGCCGATCGGTGTCCACAGCCCAAGGAAGAGCAGGGTGCCACCTGCGAGTTCCAGGATGTGCATCCATGGGGTTGGCAGACCCGGTCCGCTGAGCAGCGCTTTGATGCCATCTGCGACAACCGGAACGCCTGCGACCAGGCGCAGGAGCAGCAAGCCGGCTCCGGGCCAGGCATTTGGAAATGCTGAGAATAGGCGCTGCACGAGTACCCCGCACCCGAGGTTACTGTTGTGGCGCAGAGCCCGGCACCCCAGGAATGGGGATCGTGCAATTACCCCCGTTGATTCGGCAGCTGAATGATCCCCCGGGTGAGGGCCAGGGTTACAGCATGGGTGCGATCCTTGGCCTCGAGCTTCCCGATGATGCTCTTGACGTGGGCCTTGGCCGTCTCCTCGGTAATCGAAAGCGTCGCTGCGATCTGCTTGTTCGAGTTTCCGCCCGCGATGAGGGTCAGCACCTCGACTTCGCGCGCTGACAGCACGTCCTCGCCCATGTGCTGCACCAACTCCCTGGCAACTTCAGGCTCGACTCGCTTGCGACCACGGTAAACGTCTCGAATCGCGTCGACGAGCTCTTT
>Ga0306926_10003564_pt1 | contig 16143 bp, 16 predicted proteins | sample flu12Cox44000178_FD_203759 | JGI IMG/M metagenome (GOLD analysis project Ga0306926, IMG submission 203759) | Lab enrichment of tropical soil microbial communities from Luquillo Experimental Forest, Puerto Rico - flux8day.12C.oxic.44.000.178 (v2)... | ecosystem: Environmental > Terrestrial >... | reverse complement strand
CGTCAACTGCGCGCAGCTGTCGAAATTTCACGGCTCCGTGACGTGCCCGCCGATGAGCCGCCATTTCACCTTCACCGAAGGCTCGCGGCTCGTGCGCGTGCGCTGCTACCTGCACGACGACACCCATGCGGCGCAGGGCTGGTACCCGAACGCCGAGCGCGTGCTCGAGATCTCGAAGCCGTTCTACTGGAGCTGAACGCCGCCTGTGGGTCCTGGTAGAGGGGCCACCCGAGTAGTCGGCCTGTACGACAGGGAAAAGCGCCCGGCGGAACAGGGTTCAACGGTCAATGTGCACTGCAAAAATCCCAAGCCGCCGATGTCCGCTATGGGCCAAAAGCGTCGTTTCGGGCGCTCGGTCATTCGAAACCGAAAAGCGAGATTGGCCGGCTTGGGTAATGCCCCGTCGTTCTCGCCGGCGATCGGCCAGCACATAATCAGCACCTTGGCCGCGTCGCCGTCGAGGCCGAACCATTCCCGGTCATTCAGCAGCTTGCGATAGAGCCGGATCCAGGGCGGATCTCGGTGCTTGTAGTGCTGAAATTCTCGCCAATCTTGATGCGAACCATAGATATTCCCTTGCGCGCTGCCTGTGCGGCGGGTGTTTTGAATTTTTGGAAAACACTCAATTATAACAAAACAACTCCGAGATTCGCCGGATGGGTGGTTAGCCACGCGGCGAGAAAGCTGTTTAAACGCAAACGCGAGATTTAGTCAGGTTAGCCAACATACGCTGCGGGCGGCACTGAGTTTTGCCGCTTCTGCCGGGGTTCGCCGGAAAAATCAATGACTTATTGCGCACATGAGACTATTGATCTCCCAAGAATCATCCCTGGGAACCGTGTGGGAAGATTGCGGATGCCGAAAAAACCGACCAGCCGCTCTGGGGCCAGTCCGGGAGAGAGCCTGGCAATCTCCTGGTGAACTCGCGGAGAACTTTTGAACGCACAGTCGATCTTTAATCAGGGGTCTGCGCGGTCATACAACAGCCATTCGCCGTCCTGTCTTATCACAAACTCCTGATCGCATTCCTCGCAGACCGGGATGATGCCCGGAGGGATTGGGCGTCGTGTAACCTCATATTTGGCGTGACAGAGCGGACAGCCGAAGCTCGCACTTGGCAACGAATTTCCATTATTTGTGCGGCATTGGAGCATATTTAGGAACCCCTGTAGTTTGGGCTGCCGATTTTGCGAGTAAGTTGACTAAATCGCGGGATAGCGACGGCGAACTTCAGCAATATAGTCCCGGTATTCACGATAATACGCATCCGCCCGGCAAATGCTAATACTCTTCAATGTGCAGACAATCGCAGACGCTTCCAATTCTGCATCCCATTCGCACTGCTTTTCGATAAGTGTCGACATAGCGTTCGTATTGTCAGCAATAGCGCGCCACAACTCGTCATCTGTCAGATGTAAACTACGCACGGCTACCTCACACACTGCGTCAACCGCAGGCTATTTGGAGGTGCCAAAGCTAAGAATTGTTTAATGGGCGCCGCCCCACTCCACTTTTAGCTAAGGGCATCGACGCGTTCGTACACCAGCCATTCATCCCTGTCGCGTGGCAGAAATTCTTGTTCGCATTCGTCGCATTGCGGCTTAATACCCGGAGCGGTCTGGCGGCGAATGATCTTGTATTCGGCGTGACAGAGTGGGCAGCCAAAAATCTCGGTGATGCGTGGTTCGTTCAGCTGCCAATTTGCGCGGCGTAATGGCATGGCGGTATCGACGTTAATGCAACTACATGCCAGAATAGCGACGGCGAACCTCATTCGTAAGGCGCCGGTAGTCTCGTTGGTAGGCGCTGATTAGCTGGACATTGAAAAGCATTAGCTTTGCGCGGTGATCGGGGTCGAGTGCCCCGAGTCCTCCGTCTAATTGCATCTCCTGCTCAATAAGCGCCGATAAACCATTAGTATTGTCAGCTATCGCACGCAACAAGTCATCATCACCGGTGACACTAGCCTGCATGGAACAACCTTAATTACGCCACTCAATAAGTTGCACTAACTTTGATGTAATAAGCGGCTAATTGATGGCAATGCGCAAGGATGAGTCTGAGAATGATAAACGGCCGGCAAGTTTGGCCAATTTGAAAAAGAGCTTGCGCACGCTCGTGCGCCCGCATCACCTGCGAGCGCTCGTGGGAGCAAAAAAATGGCATCGCTTAGTAGCTGTCCGAGAATGGGCCTCAATCATTCTCTTCCCGTCGCTAATGAAATTAATATACCACTTTTCTTTACAAACGTATTCCCAATTTCAAGCGTTGGTTAAAATGCGGAGTCAGCATTCGCGGTAGCCTATTGCCCAAGCACTGCCCTGCCCCGCGCCACTTTGCATTCGTCCAGCACGCTCGGCCGCGACAGCCGCAGCAGCTCGGCAAAAGGTGCATTCGGTCGGCACGACCGGCAGGACAGCCCGGGGATTGTGATCGACGCGTCGGGATGACGGTCCAACGTGCGTAGGTCGATCGCGTTCGTGGTACGGCAGGCCGGGCGCTGCACCCACAAGAACCAATGCCGCGCCGCGAGGGCGGCGCCGATCGTCGGCGAGAACGGCATCGGCGCTCGCTTGGCCTGGCGCTCGTTCCAGTCGGCAATCAGGCGCTCGGCGTCTTCTAGGATTTGCGGGTCTAACTCACGCCGCGCCGCGGCCTCCTTCTCGGCCTCGGACTTTCGGGCGTCTTCCGTCTTGGGCTTGTTGAAGCCCATGCCGGATTATATTCCGCGGCCGGATGGGCCTTGCAATCGCCACGTTCCGACAAGACGCTTGGAACCGTCGGGGCTCAGCGGGGGCGGACTTTCCAACAGAAGCAAAAATGAATGCGGCGCGTGGCCTGCGAAATGGGTGCGGCCGGCTCTCGTCGGGGGACAAAAGGCCGGCCGCGGTGCAGCTAACCCGGGGTACGGGGGACCGTGGGGACTGGGTTAGCCAGCACTTCTATCTATAGGCCTTGGCGCCGCTGCCGTCTCTCACACAAGCGCCGCAGCAGCATCAAATTTGGCTTTATGGTTTTCGCTGCAGGGCTACCGGCGTAGCGCGGCTAAGCTGCTTAGCTACGACGAAGCACGGCGCATCGCGGCCCGCCAAGCTGCCGGAGCTGCTGCAGACAAGCGATTAGCCGCATAGCCGGCCTTACCTAAATTCAGCCGAACGGCGACCCTGGTCACATATCCATCCAGCAGCCGTGGCAGGTTGCCATGGAGCCCGTCGCTCAAGTGGGGCGCCTGTCCTGGGTGCCACTTGCAAAGCTTCTCCAATGCTCAGCCGCGGGCTCGCCGTCTTCAGCTGGCGCTGAAATCACGCACCGGCCGTCTCCAATATGATTAGCGCCTCCTCGGCGGTAAGCTCCTGTGCGCAACGCTTGCACTGGAATGTCAACAATTCCGACAATCGCATCGAGTTGCCGCAACTTGGGCATACTACAGGCTGGTCGATGCTCACGTTCGAAACCCGCGCAACCTTGCGCTTGCGAGGTCGTCGTTGCAGCCTCGGTCGAATTTTGAGTGTTATCTTTCCCCGTATGCCCATCGGATTCGCCCCAAGAGGCGGTTTTTTACGCCCACTGCGGTCGAATAACCGTGATGGCCAACACAGAAATGCGTAAACGCCCCGCCTGTTCGCGGCCCCTGCCCCGGCCGCTAGTCATTCCCGGCGTGATGACGCTTTCTTAGGCATTGAATCACTCCGAGTGCTAAGCAATGGCGACCACACCGCATAAGAACAGCAACACGCAGATGGCCAATACCAGCAGCATCAAATTAGACAATGCGAACCAGTTTTGGGGTGTCTGTATCGGTTTGACCAGCGAGGTGAAATTCTCGATACGATTGCAACGACGGCCATGTTGCTATCCATGTGAGCTTGCCGGCGTTCGCCAGCAGTTCAGTGTCTCCGATGCTTCTTCTGATTGGCCCGGCTTGAGGCGCGGTCTATCCTCGAAAAAGAAGGCGGGTGTTACGCCGAGCAGATTTGCCATTTCCTGCAAACGGCCTGCACCGACCCGATTGACACCCCGCTCGCATTTCTGGATCTGCTGAAACCGATGCCGAGACGTTTTGCGATATCGGTTTGGCTCAGACCGCGCGCCAGGCTCTGCATCTTGATGCGCTTGAAATTGCGGCCTTAGTAGCGGTTAGGAGCCACCCTTAAAGGTTTGGGTGAAGCTACGCGTTGCTCCGTCCTGGGGCCACAAATCGTTTGTGCTAAGGATGCCAAACTCGCTCATTTGCATATTGAACAGCTGCATATTGAACAGCTCAAACTGCTTGGTGTTAAGGCCTGACCTGAATCTGAAGGCGTCTTTGGCCATGGCGATGTCGTGCGCAAGTTCAAAGGTCGCTTCCGCACTATGGCGGGCCATTTCAATGAGTTTGACGTTCACTTCGCGAGTTTTTTCGAGCGCTGACGAGAAGTTTTGTTTAATTGCCGCACTGCCCTTCTCAAAAGCTTGCCGAGCCGCCTTCTTGCTTTTGTCGACAAAATTTCTAGCCTCTCTAGTCTCACTCATCGGGTTGAGCAGCAGCCACGATAGCTTTAATTCCTATGTCGCGGTACTGGCTGCCGAGGGCTGGTCTTTGCCCAGTAGGTCGAACATTGGAACGCGTCGTCTTGTCTTTCAGCATTATTTTTTTAACGATGACCGTTGTGCCGCGTTCCCGCACGGCCGACTCAAAGCAAGTTCAAGAGGCTTCGATGAGGGCCAATGCGCCGCGGAACCCTAGTTGAAGTCAGGGGGCCAAAAGACGATGGGTTGGATTCTGATGTGGTATTGTATAACAACAACCAGCCCAGCTTGCATGAAGTGGGATGGAGCTACCGAAAAGTCAGTTTTTTTGTTCAATAGCGAAGCAGAGTGCGTTTCTTACGCGACAAAGATCGTAAGTAAGGTAGAAACATCATTTCATTTTCGGCTTGGGTACAATTGCCGAAAAGGCGTCCCACCTGATCCATATCGTCCGTGAGTGGTCGCTGCGAAGTGCGTCAACAGCAAGTGCGCTAATACGACACTGGCCCTGCAGTGACATACCGCTCATGTCACGAGGGGCCAGCATTCGCGCCGGCCCCACGGTGTGCGCGACGACCGTGCATTGCTCCCATTTGACTCTGTGCCAAAATAATTGCCTTGGACGGCAGTGCGCGTAAGAAAGAGATTAGTGAGCGATGCGCCTTTACGCGCAATGGCGCGCGTTAGAGCGGCCGGACAAACTAAGTGCTGGTTTTTGTTCTCTTGTTTGAAACCTGCCGGGGTCGCCAATAAATCGGACGTCGGAACTCGGTGCCCGCGACGCTGCCGACTTGCACTTCATCGCCCGCGGCGCCTGCGCTTGCGGTCCTTGCCGCCGAAGATCGCCTTGATCACGCCCGCAGCCGCTTCGGTGGCCGACGCTGGAGCCACGGCCGCCTCCTCCGGGGCTCCCTCGCCGGCCAATGCAGGGACTGTCGCCGGCGCCGCGGCCGCGCTCAGGGCCTCAGGTCGCCGCCCGACGCTTTGCGCAGCTCCTCGGGCGCCAGGCCGGCGCGGACCGCGACTTCGCGGCATAGCGTGACGAGACGCACGGTCTCGCGCAGTCGCCGCGTGTCGTCGACCGACGCCACATGGTCCGCCAGCCAATGATCCAAGAATTCGCGCGCCCGCTCACTCATCTTCGGTCCCCCGACGATCGATGCTGAAGGCCAGATTGTGGCGACAAACACCACCGTGGCGGCGTTTTCTTGCCGCGTCCCCGACTCGTGTTTCTCTCCCGACTCGAGTGGAACGCCGCGTCGTGGCCGAATTAAGCGCGACGATAGGCCGAAACGTGTCTGAAGTTGCAGATTGTGTTGACTCTCTTGTAGTGCATGCCACAGCTAAGTCGGGGTTGTCGTTGCGTCGGGGTTGGGCCGTGGCGTTGCCTGCGTACAAGGCTTCCGCGGAGCTGAGGAAAACCGCGGCCGTTATCGGCGCGGTCGCCGCAAGCTCACTTCACAAATTACGCGAAGATCCGCGCGAACGCCCTTGGGCGGCCGACGGTGAGCGCTTGCGCGAATGCGCACTCGGGCTTTGCGCGACCGCGACGTTCCACTAACGCAAATTGCGCGCGCAGTTTCGCCAGTATCCCTGGGAGGCGGATGCCGCGCGGCTGCGGGAAACGGCGGAGCGCCTTTGCAGGCTCGCGCTCTACCGTCTGCGCCGTACGCTCAAACCGCAACTCGCCGTCATCGTCGCGCTGGCATTCGCTTCGGGCTCATTCGGATATCTGATGATGGGCGAGCTGTGGTCTCGGCCGGCAGTCGTCGCCGCCAGTACTCCGGCAGCACCTGCGCCAACCGCCATGGGGTTGCGACCTCCTATGACGTCGACCGGACGCAAAAATCTGATCGGCTCCTCCTCGCGGTCAGTCTGGCCGACCTCCTCTCGCTCTAGAGCGCAAGGGCGCCGACGCCGTCGAGGTCTACAAGGACGCTGGGTCAGGCTCGACTACCCGATCGTGTCGTTCGGCAAGCAGAGCTTCGGCAAAATCACCTACGACACGGTCGAATCGACGGCGCATTTCAACTCCGCATTTCCCGGCACAGTCATCGCGCTTTTCGACGACCAGCGATGGGACGCGCAGTTGCGCAAGCATCGGCCGAGCGAGCGCCTGGTGGCGTACTGCCAGTTCGCGACCATCGATAAGGTGCCATTTCTCGCGAACATCTACCGCTTGCGGTTTTACGGCACCGGCCGCGAGCTGCCGCTATACTGAGAAGGCCTCCGCGCGAGCGCCGGAATTATGCTAGGAGGAGGCCCACCATACTCCGATGCAAGGGCGTGATCTCATGAAAGCAGCGTATATCGAAAAATTCGGCGGCCCCGAAGTGTTGCAATATGGCGACCTGCCCGATCCGATGGCGGGGCCGGGCGAGGTCGTCGTCGACGTGCACGCGGCGACCGTGAACGCCGCCGACTGGAAATTCCGCGCCGGCGAATATGCCCGGCACGCCAACATGAAATTTCCGCAAGTGCCGGGCCGCGATTTCTCCGGCGTGGTCAGCGCGGTCGGCGCCGGCGCCGACCTGAAAGTCGGCGACGCGGTGTTCGGCGTGCTCGCCGCCGGCAAAGAAGGCACCTATTGCGAGAAGATCGCGATCGCCGCCAACCTCGTCGCCAAGAAGCCCGACAGCCTATCGCATATCAATGCGGCGGCGTTGGCGCTGGCGGGGCTCACCGCCATCAACTCGCTCGAGGACACGCTGCATCTCAAGCGCGGCGAGAAAATTTTGATCCAGGGCGGCGCCGGCGGCGTCGCCGGCTTTGCCATCCAGTTCGCCAAGCATCTCGGCGCCACCGTAGTCACGACGACGAGCGCCGGCAATATGGCTTATGTGAAGAGCCTCGGCGCCGACGAGGTGATCGACTACAACGCGCAGAATTTCACCCGCACCGTTGCGGGCTGCGACGCGGTGTTCGAGACCGTCGGCGGCGACGTCGCCAAGCAATCGTACGCCGTGCTCAAGCCGGGCGGCCGCGCCGCCTTCATCGCCTCGGGCGCCGAGGCACCGAAGCCCGACCGCACCGACGTCACCGGGCTGCGGCCGCCGGTGCCGCGCTCCCGCAAGGCCATGGAGCGCATCGCCGAATTTTGGACCGCGGGCGCCATCAAGCCGCCGGAGGTCAAGCTCTATAAGCTTGCGCAAGCCGCCGAGGCCCACCGGATGAGCCAGGGCCGGCATTTTAGGGGCAAGCTCGTCTTCCAGGTGCGGTGAGCGGTCGGATCGCACTACGTGGCGGCCGGATCAAAGCCTGAATCGTATTCGTCGCTGCAAAACGGCCCGCCCTGATACCAGTCGCCGATCGGATCGGGCGATAGCTTGGTCTGCGCCTTGAGAGCCTGCGCCGCAAAATTTTCGGCAACCCCGGTTGGCCGATAGCCGTAGCGGTACGCCGCCTCGTTGTCCCACCAGGCGCGCGCATTGTCGGAGGCGCCGAAGAAGATTTCGCAGCGCAGCTCCGGATGATCGAGGCCGATGCGGACGAGCTGGGCGAGATCCTCCGGGCTGATCCAGATCGCGAGCCGGCGCCGGTCGACCGGCGCATCGGCAAAATTGCCGATGCGGATGCAGGTCACGCGCAGCCCGTGCTTGAAGGCATAGAGCGCGCCGAGCGCCTCGCCGAACGCCTTGCTGACGCCGTAGCGCGAATCCGGGCGCACCGGCTCGTCGGTGCCGATCTTGCGCTGTCGCGGATAGAAGCCGACCGCGTGGTTCGAAGAAGCGAACACCACGCGCTTGACCTTCTGGCGCCGGGCCGCCTCGAAAAGATTGTAGCAGCCGACGATGTTGGCGCGCAGGATGCGGTCCCACGACTGCTCGACAGACTCGCCGCCGAGATGGACGATGCCGTCGACGCCCTTGCAGAGCTTCTCCATCGCGGCAAGGTCGGCAATGTCGGCCTGCACGAAATCTTTCGAGCGCTTGAGGTCCGCGGGCGCGCGAATATCGCTCCAGATGATGCGCGGATAGACACCGTCCAGAAGCTTGCGCAGCCGCGTGCCGATGCCGCCGGCCGCGCCCGTCACCAGAACGGTCCGCATGGCGCTTCCTGGCTTTTTCATGAAGGCTCCCGTGTGGCCGGCGCGTCGCCCATGGCGGCGGCGAGCTTTTGGTAGCGCTTGCGGCTGTTGACCAGATGCCGCCGCATGGCGGCGCGCGCCGCCGCCGGTGCGCCGTCGCGGATGGCGTCGAGGATTTCGCGATGCTCAGCCTGGATACGCTTCAGATAAGCGCGCTGATCCTCGATCTGCGGCAGGCTTCGCTGCACGCTCTGCCGCGGAATAATGAAGCGGCCGAGATATTCGAGGAAGCGCTTGAACTTCGCATTGCCGGTGGCCTCGGCAATGCTGCAATGGAACGCGAAATCCTCATCGACTGCCGACGAGCCGCGCGTGATGGCAGCGTCGATGCGCGAAAACGCCGCAGCGATGGCCTTCACCTGCACGTCGTTGCCCTGCCTCCGCTCCGCCGCAAGCCCCGCGGCCTCGATCTCGACCCCGGTGCGCAATTCCATAATGTCGAGCGCCTCATGCAGCGAGCTCAGCTCTTCGACCTCGATGCGGAACGGCCGGCGCACCTGCGCGGCGACGAAGGCGCCCACCCCTTGGCGCACGGTGACGAGCCCGTCGGCGCGCAGACACGCGACCGCTTCACGCACCACGGTGCGGCTGACGCCGGTCGCGGCCATCATCTCCTTCTCGGTCGGCAGCTTCGAGCCGGGCGCGAGCCGGCCCGAGGTGATGTCGCCGGCAATCTGCGCCACGAGCTGATCGGTCAGTCCGCGCGGCGCCGTCAGGGGCCGCAACGTCGACAATGGCTGCTGCGAAGGCGACGGCACGGCTTGACACCCTGAACTGATCTGGTCATCGTATGACCTGATAACTAACACCCGCCGCCAAATGGTGCAATGGTCCGCAAAACGGCCGCCGCACCGCTGCGCCGGCCCTCGGACATTTTCACGGGAGGAGAGAGACACATGGATCGCCGCGCATTCATCCGCCTCGGCGCGCTCACCGCCGCGGGCCTCGCCACCGATCTCAGTCGCACGGCGCTGGCGCAGACGAAGATGACACTGAAAGCCTCCGACGTGCATCCGGCGGGCTATCCGACCGTCGCCGCGGTCGAGAGCATGGGCAAGAAGCTCGAAGCCGCCACCAACGGCCGGCTCAGCGTGCAGATGTACGCCTCGATGCAGCTCGGCGGCGAGAAGGAAGCCATCGAGCAGGCGCAAGTCGGCGCGCTGCAGCTCGCCCGCGTCTCGGTCGGAACACTCGGGCCCGTGATCGACGACCTCAACGTGTTCAATCTGCCGTTTTTGTTCCGCAACGTCGCCCATATGCGCAAGGTGATCGACGGCGACATCGGCACGGAGCTCCTCGACAAAGTCTCCAACAACGACAAGGCCGGCCTCGTCGGCCTGTGCTGGATGGATGCCGGCGCGCGCAGCGTCTACACCATCAAGAAGCCGGTGCATTCGATCGCCGATCTCAAGGGCCTGAAGATCCGCGTCATCGGCAATCCGATGTTCGTCGACATGATGAACGCGCTCGGCGGCAACGGCGTCGCCATGGGCTACGACCAGGTGTTCTCGGCGCTGCAGACCGGCGTCATCGACGGAGCCGAGAACAATCCGCCGAGCTACGTGTTCGACAATCACTACACCGTCGCCAAGCACTACACGCTGACCCAGCACCTGATCGTGCCGGAAATGTTGGTGTTCTCGAAGAAGGCATGGGACGGCTTGTCGAAGGACGATCAGGCGCTGATCGAAAAGTTCAGCCGCGAAGCCCAACTCGAAGCGCGCGTGCTGTGGGACAAATACGAGACCGACGCCATGGCCAAAGCCAAGGCCGCCGACAACGAGATCATCGACGTTGCCGACAAGAAGCCGTTCCAGGACGCGGTCAAGCCGGTGTGGGATAAGTACGGCCCGAAATACGCCGAGATGATCAAGCGCGTCGGCGCCGTTCAGTAAAGACGCCCTGCCCTTTCGGAGCCAATGCCGATGGCGGCGATCTATCGCAGGCTGATGGATACGCTCTATCTCGGCTGCGCGATGATCGCCGGCATCGCGTTGGTTCTGATCTCTGCCGTGATCCCGTGGGCGGTGTTCACCCGCTATGTGCTCAATTCCGCGGCGTCGTGGCCGGAGCCGACCGCGGTGCTGCTGATGATCGCGCTGACCTTCTTCGGCGGCGCGGCGTGCTACCGCTGCCGCGCCCACATGAACGTCTCGTTCCTGGTCGTGATGATGCCGCCGGCGGCGCGGCGGATCGCGGAATTCGTCGCCGAGCTTCTGGTCGCCGCCATGGCCGTGTTTATGGTGCAGTACGGCATCAAGCTCGTCGAGGCGACCTGGTACAACACCATCGCCGACTTTCCGTCGCTGTCGGTCGGCGTCACCTATCTGCCGATCCCGCTCGGCGGCGCGGCGCTTTTCCTGTTCGTCATCGAGCGCTTGGCCTGCGGCGCGCCGGAGCCGCTGCCCCCGACCGAGCAACCGCAGTTCGACTGAAAGCACGCAGCCCGCACATGGATGTCGCCGTCCTCCTCGTCACCATGTTCTTCTGCTTCGCCATCGGCGTACCGATCGCTTATTCGCTGGCGCTGGCGGCGATCGCGGCCGGATTGTGGATCGGCATTCCGCTCGAAGCCGTGATGCTGAAAATCTCCGACGGGGTCAGCAAGGTCGCCATGCTGACCATTCCGTTCTTCGTGCTCGCCGGCGCCATCATGGCCGAGGGCGGCATGGCGCGGCGCCTCGTCGCCTTTGCCGACGTGCTGGTGGGATTTACCCGCGTGCGCGGCGGCCTCTCCGTGGTCAACGTACTGGCGACGACGTTTCTCAGCGGCATTTCCGGCTCGGCCGTCGCCGACACGTCGGCGATCGGCTCGGTGATGATCCCGCAGATGGAACGCAGCGGCTTTCCCCGCGTCTTCGCCACCAACGTCACCATCACCGCCTCGGTGCAGGCGCTCTTGGTGCCGCCGAGCCACAACGCCGTGATCTACTCGCTCGCCACCGGCGGCACCATTTCCATCATCTCGCTGTTCATGGCCGGCGTCATGCCGGGACTGCTGCTCGGCTTTTCGCTTGTCATTCTTTGCCTTGTCATCGCCTATCGCGACAAGCACCCGCGCGGCCAGACCGTGCCGCTGCGCGACGCCGTCAAAATCTGCATTGACGCGCTGTGGGGCCTGATCACGCTCGCCATCATCCTCGGCGGCATTCTGGGCGGCGTGTTCACGGCGATCGAGGCAGGCGCCGTCGCCTGCGTCTGGGCCTTCTTCGTCACCATGTTCATCTACCGCGATTACAGGTGGCGCGATCTGCCGGAACTGGTGCACCGCACGCTCCGCACAGTTGCCATGGTGCTGACCCTAATCGCCTGCGCCTCCAGCGTCGGATACGTGATGGCGCTGACGCAGATGCCGGCCAAGATCACGGCGTTCTTTCTATCCATCTCCAGCGACAAGAACGTGATCCTACTGCTGATCAACGTCATGCTGCTGGTGCTCGGCTGCCTGCTTGATATGGCGCCGTCGATCCTGATCTGCACGCCGATCCTGCTGCCGGTGATGATGAACTTCGGCGTCGACCCGGTGCACTTCGGCATCATCATGATGCTCAATCTCGGCATCGGGCTGTGCCATCCGCCGGTCGGCGCCATCCTGTTCGTCGGTTGCGCGGTTGGGAAAGTCACCATCGAAGAAGTGATGCGCCGGATCTGGCCGTTCTACGGCGTCATGCTGTTGGTGCTGATGCTGGTGACCTATATTCCGTCGATTTCGCTGTGGCTGCCGAGGCTGCTCGGGCTGTGAGCGATCGCATTGCGCGTGCCGGATCGCATCGATGCGCGCCAGCAATGGCCGCGCCAGCCACGCTTCGAGCCCGAGCCGCGCCGGAAAGCTGCCCTGACTTGACTGTCCTCGCCGCGGCATGACGCTGATCCGTCATCCTGAGGTGCGAGCGAAGCGAGCCTCGAAGGATGCGGCCGAGGCACCGACGCTGCCCGGCGCTGGTCAGATCCGCTACCATGCCTTGGCTGGCGCTGGGAGGGATAGGCAGTGAGACGGCGGGAATTCATTGCACTCGACGGCGCTGCTGCTGTGGCGTCGCCACGCGGCGCCTGGGCGCAGCGGCGCTTCACAGTCGGGTTGCTCGAGACGGGCGGCGACAGTCCGTTTTTCACCGCGCCTTTCACGCGCAAGCTCGCAGACCTCGGTTATGTCGAGGGCAAGAACTTTGTCATTGAGCGGAGAGCCGCAGAGGGCAGCGCCGAGCGCCTGAAGGAATTCGCCGCAGACCTGGCCGCACTGAAGGTCGACGTCATTGTGCCGATCGGCACGCCCGCCGGCCTCGCCGCCAAGCAGGCAACGAACACGATCCCGAAGCCGGTGGGTTGATGTCGTACGGCCCGGATTATCAGGAAGTATTTCGGACCGCTGCGGTCCTCGTCGGCAAGATGTTGAAGGGCGCCAAGCCCACCGATCTGCCGATCGTGCAGCCGACCGCCTTCGAACTGGTGCTCAACATCAAGACCGCAAGGGCGATCGGGCGGGAATTCCCGCCGAACCTGCTCGCACTCGCCAATCGGGTGATCGAGTAGACGGCAGCCTAGATCGCCGCTTCCGACGCCGTATCGAAGAAATGCAGCCGGTCGGGCCGCAGGGCGAAGCGGAGCTTGTCGCCGCGTTGCGCCCGCACCGTCGGCTCGACCGACGCCACCATGGTCTGGTTGCCGACCTGCAGGTCGAGCAGGATTTCGGCGCCCAAGCGCTCGACCACCTCGACGACGGCGTCGAGGCAAAGCCCCGGCAGGCTCGCGCCGTTGGCGACCGACAAATCTTCCGGCCGGATGCCCAGGGTCACTTCGCGGCCGGCGTAAGCGCGCAGCCGCGCGCCGAACTCGGCCGGCACCTCGATGCCGAAGCCGGTGCCGTCGGCGTGCACCGCGCCGTTCGCCTCGTGCACCCGCGCGGGCGCAAAATTCATCGCCGGCGAGCCAAGGAAGCCCGCGACAAAGCGGTTGACCGGCGCGTTGTAGAGCTCGAGCGGCTCGCCGACCTGCTGCACCTCGCCGCCCCGCATCACCACTACGCGGTCACCCAGCGTCATGGCCTCGACCTGGTCGTGGGTGACGTAGACCGCGGTGGTGCTGAGCCGGCTGTGCAGCTTCTTCAATTCCACGCGCATCTGCACCCGCAGCTTGGCGTCGAGGTTCGACAGCGGCTCGTCGAACAGAAAAACCTGGGGATGGCGGACGATGGCGCGGCCGAGGGCGACGCGCTGGCGCTGCCCGCCCGACAGCTGCCGCGGCTTGCGCTTGAGATAATCGCCGATGCCGAGGATGTCGGCCGCCTCCTGCACGCGCTTGGCGATCTCGCTGCGATCGGCCCCGCGCATCTTCAGCCCAAACGCCATGTTGTCGTAGACGCTCATGTGCGGGTAGAGCGCGTAGTTCTGAAATACCATGGCGATGTCGCGGTCCATCGGCGGCAGGTTGTTCACCACCATATCGCCGATCAGAACGTCGCCCGAGGAGATCGATTCCAGTCCCGCCACCATGCGCAACGTCGTGGTCTTGCCGCAGCCGGACGGTCCGACCAGGACCACGAATTCCTTGTCGCGGATTTCCAGGTTCACGTCTTTGACGGCGTGCACATCGTGGTCGTAGAACTTGTTCAAGTTGCGCAACAAAACCGGCGCCATAGCCTCACCCCTTTACCGAACCGGTCAGGCCGGCGACGTAGTGCTCGACGAAGAACGAATAAATCAGCGCCACCGGGATGGAGCCGAGCAAGGCGCCCGCCATCAGGGGGCCCCAGAAGAACACGTCGCCGCGGATCAATTCCGACGTGACGCCGACCGGGACGGTCTTCTCTTCCGGCGAAGACAGGAATACCAGTGCGTAGATGAACTCGTTCCACGACAAGGTGAAGGCGAAAATGCCGGCCGACAGTATGCCGGGCACCGCGATCGGGAAGATGATGTAGAGCATCGCCTTCCAGCGCGTCGCGCCGTCGATGCGCGCGCATTCCTCGAGCTCCTTGGGGATCGCCTTGAAGTATCCCATCAGTAGCCAGGTGCAGAACGGAATGAGGAAAGTCGGATAGGTCAGGATTAGCGACCACGGCGTATCGCCGAGCCGGAAATTGCGGATGATGTCGGCGAGCGGGATGAACAGCAGGGTCTGCGGCACCAGATAGGTGACGAAGATTCCGGTACCGAGCCCGCCGGCGAGCGGGAATTTGAGGCGCGACAGCGCGTAGCCGGCGAGCAGCCCGCAGAACAGCGAGATCACGGTCGCGGCGATCGAGATGATCAGCGTGTTCAACATCCAGGTGTTGAACAGCGTCTCGTTGAGCAGAAATTTGATGTGATCGAGCGTCGGATGCAGCGTCCAGAACGGCGTATAGTTCGGCGCCATCCACGGCCGGTACAGTTCGTTGTCCGGGCGGACCGTCGTCACCATCATCCAGTAGAACGGAAACAGCAGCACGAACACGAACACCCCGAGCGGGATGTAGAAGTAAACCCAGCGCCGCCACCTCGCTCCTTCGATCATCGGCGCATGCCCATCAGTGCGTCTCGACCCGGCGGATATAGAGCAACTGCACGATGACCACGATCAGCAAGACCGGGAACATGGCGAGCGAAATCGCGGCGCCCTGGCTCAACAGACCGGTGCCGACGCCGATCTGGTAGGCGTAGGTCGCAAACAGCTGCGTCGAGTTCGCCGGCCCCCCGCCGGTCAAAACGTAGACCAGCTGGAAGTCAGCGAAGGTCTGGATGATCGAGAACAGCACCACCACCATGGTCACCGGCAGCAGCAACGGCCAGGTCACATGCCAGAAGCGCTGCCAGGGTCTGGCGCCGTCGATGGCGGCGGCCTCGTGCAGTTCGGGGTTGATGGTCTGCAGCCCCGCCAGCAGGCTGATGGCGTAGAACGGTACGCCGCGCCAGACGTTGACGATCATGACCGAGACCATGGCGAGCGTCGGATCGCTCAGCCAGTTGATGCGGCCGTGGATCAGGCCGAGGCGAAACAGCGACCAATTGATGACGCTGAAGGTCGGATCGAACATCCACTTCCAGGCGAAGGTCGAGAGCACGGTCGGGATGATGAAAGGCAGCAGCACAAAGGCCCGCGTCACCGCCTTGCCGCGGAAATGCCGGTTGAGCAGCAGCGCCAGCCACAGTCCCAGCGCCAATTTGAACACCGTCGTCACGCCGGTGTAGACGAAGGTGTTCCAGACCGCGGTCTTGAAGATCGAGTCGTTGGCGAGCGCCGCGAAGACGCGCAAGCCTACGAAATGGCCCGGCACGCCGACCTTGGCGTCGGTGACCGCGAGCTCGACGCCCTTGGCGAACGGGTAGGCAATGAACAGCGCCAACAGCAGCAGCGTCGGCACCAGCAAAAAGAGGGCGAGCCACCGCTCGTCCTCCAACAGCTGCGTCACCGCACCGCGCCTTTGCACGCGGGCGTAGGGTTCGCTTACCTCATAGCCGGTGACAGCCATTCAGACCCCTGTGGCCGAGACCGCCGCGCTTAACGAACCTGCGGCGGCCCCTTGCAGCATAGGCGTGGTGCACACTCAGTCCACGCCGGATTGGCCGTTAGGC
>Ga0306926_10003557_pt1 | contig 16154 bp, 11 predicted proteins | sample flu12Cox44000178_FD_203759 | JGI IMG/M metagenome (GOLD analysis project Ga0306926, IMG submission 203759) | Lab enrichment of tropical soil microbial communities from Luquillo Experimental Forest, Puerto Rico - flux8day.12C.oxic.44.000.178 (v2)... | ecosystem: Environmental > Terrestrial >... | reverse complement strand
CCTCACCGAGGATGCCGAGTCCGGAGCGCGCATCCGGCACCAGGCGATCCTCGCTGCGGCCGCGCTCGAGCCGGTAATGGCGGTAACCGAGGAACACGAAGTGTCGTGCCTCCATCCAGTCGAGCAGGTGCGCGCCCTCGCTCACCTCGGCAGGCGGCAGCGGCGGCGGGTCACTCTCCAGGCGACGGATGATCTCGCGCGCGCGCTCGCGCATCGCCCGCCAGTCGGTGACCGCGATACGCACGTCCGCGAGTGTCATCTCGAGGTCACGCTGCAGGCGCGCGAGCTGTGCGGGATCGGTGACGCGGTCGATCTCGTACAGCTGCCACGATTCGGGGTGCGCTGCGTGGGCGCCATTCGTGCCGATATCGAGGAGCTCACCGCGGCGGTCGCGGCGCACCATCAAAACCGGATGAACGATCAGGTGCACCGCGAGCTCGGCCCGGCCGAAGGCCATGCCGAGTGAGTCGACGAGAAACGGCATGTCGTCGGTGACCGTGAGCACGAGCGTGTGCGGCGACTCGAAACCATCGGTCTCGGGCTGGGGGTTGAAGACGCGTACGAGCGAGCGGCCTGGGGCGCGGCGGGCACCGAACTCGAGATGCGCGAGCGCGGCACGCGCCAGCTCCCGGGGCGTACGCTCGGCGAGGTCCTCCTCCGCAACGCCGTGAAAGTAGGCGCGCAGGAAGCGCTGACGCAGCTCGTTGCGGCCGCCGGCGGCTGCCGCGCGCGCGATGCGCTCGATCAGCGCGGCACGAGCGGCGGGGATGCCGTGGAGCAGGCGGTTGTCGTCAGCAGCAACCGGGGCCCCCGCGGAAGCAGGCGTCTTGTCGGATGGAGGAAAACCGCCTCGCGTGCGAGGCCTGGTTCCGTGGGGTGGTCGTGGCGCGTGCATGCCCGATCGTCCTGGTCGCGGCGCGTGCGGTGTCGCGTGCGCGTAGCGCATGTTGTACGAAGCGCGGCCGCAGGTCGCGTTGGTGGTGCGGCGGACGATTATACATGCGGCCGGCACCGCACCACCTGCATGGCCCCCGCAGGCTGCGCCGGCGCGCACGCGTCGGCGCGGCCGCACGCCGGTGGCGGCGTGCCGGGCGGCTATAATGATTCCCGGCGCAACGAGTGCGCCCGAGCGGTGCCCGAGGTGAGCTCATGAGCGATCTGCCTGATAACCCGATGGGTACCGATGGCTTCGAGTTCGTCGAATACACCGCTCCGGACCCGCAATTGCTGCGTTCGCTGTTCGAGCGGCTCGGTTTCCCGGCGGTGGCGCGTCATCGTTCCAAGAACGTGACCCTGCACCGCCAGGGCGAGATCAACTTCATCATCAATGCCGAGCCACAGTCCTTTGCGCAGGCGTTTGCCCGGGTGCACGGACCCTCGGCGTGCGCCATGGCGTTTCGCGTGCGCGATGCGGCCCAGGCATATGCGCGTGCGCTCTCCCTGGGCGCTAAGCCCGGGCCGCAGAGCGCCGGACCCATGGAGCTGAACATCCCCAGCATCGAAGGTATCGGCGGCTCGCTCATCTACCTGGTCGACCTGTATGGCGAACGCTCGATCTACGATGTGGACTTTCGTCCCGTCGCTCACGGCCCGGCCGAGGACGCCGGACTCACCTACATCGATCACCTCACGCACAACGTCGGCCGCGGCCGCATGGATCTGTGGGCGGGGTTCTACGAGCGGCTGTTCAACTTCCGCGAGATCCGCTACTTCGACATCGAGGGCAAGCTCACCGGACTGCTGTCACGCGCCATGACCAGTCCGTGCGGCAAGATCCGCATTCCCATCAACGAGTCGCAGGACGACAAGAGCCAGATCGAGGAGTACCTGCGCGAGTACCGTGGCGAGGGCATCCAGCACATCGCGCTCGCCACCGCCGACATCTATCGCACCGTGGACGTGCTGCGCGGCCACGGAGTGGCATTCCAGGACACGCCCGATGGCTACTACGAGGGAGTGGCGGCACGCGTGCCCGGGCACCGCGAGTCGCTCGCGGAGCTGCGCTCGCGGCGCATCCTGATCGATGGCAATCCCGACAAGGGTGAGGGCGTGCTGCTGCAGATCTTCACGCGCAACGTGATCGGACCGATCTTCTTCGAGATCATTCAGCGCAAGGGCAACCAGGGTTTCGGCGAGGGCAACTTCCGCGCGCTGTTCGAATCCATCGAACGCGACCAGATCGAGCGCGGCGTCATCTAGGGTCCGCTCGGTTCCCAACCGGGGCCCCGCGAAATCGCTTCAAGGTCGGTGTTCGCGCGCCAGGTATTCCTCACTCTGCATCTCGGTGAGGCGGCTCGCGGTGCGGGCGAACAGTGCGCCGAGGCGCTCACCGCGGTATAGCTCTGCGGGGGCCGCTGCCGCCGAGACGATCAACTTGACGTTGCGGTCGTAGAACTCATCGACGAGCGCGATGAAGCGTCGCGCCTCGTCCTCGTGCGCAACATCGAGCACCGGGATGTCCGCGAGGATCACCGACTGATACTCGCGCGCGATCTCGATGTAGTCCTCCTGACTGCGCGCACCGGCGCACAGCGCCGCGAAATCGAGCCACGCCAGCGCCGCGCTCGTGCGCAGCACGGGGATCGCGCGCCCCGCGACCTCGATCGTCCCGCCGACGCGCGGTTCCTGACCGGCGAGCGCTGCGAAGAGTGCCGCGAGTCGCGCGGGAGTGCCGGGTGCCCCGGCAGGCAGGTAGATGCCAGCCTCGGTCAGCCGCCGCAGGCGGTAGTCGCTGGATCCTGCGAGGCGTACGACGTCCAGATGGCGCTCGAGGAGTGCGATCGCAGGCAGGAACCGCTGGCGCTGCAAGCCGCCCTGGTAGAGCTCGTGCGGTGGCACGTTGGAGGTTGCCACGAGCGTTACACCGCGCCGGGTGAGAGCGGTGAACAGACCAGCGAGGATCATCGCGTCGGCGATGTCAGCTACGTACAGCTCATCGAGGCACAGCACGCGGGTATCGCGCGCGATGGCGCGCGCGACCTGCTCGAGCGGAGCGAGGTGATGCTGCAGCCGGCCGAGATGCAGGTGCACCTCCTGCATGAAACGGTGGAAGTGACGGCGCCGCGCGAGGCTGGCCGGAAGGCTGGCACAGAACAGATCCATCAGCCAGGTCTTGCCGCGTCCGACGCTCCCCCACAGGTACAGGCCCTTGACCGGTGCCGGGTAGCGGCCGGTGAGCGCGGCGAGCCAGCGGGGCAATGCGATGCCGCGTGCCGGCTCCAGCAATCGCCGGCGCAGGTCATCGAGCTTTGCCACCACGGCGAGCTGCTCGGCGTCGCTCGTGAAGTGACGCAGTGCGAGCTCCTCGCCATAGTGCCGCTGCAGATCGCCGGCCTCGCGATCTGCCGGTGGCGCTACTGCGCTCGTCGCAGCAGCCGGAGATGCTTCGCTCCTCACGGATGCTCAGGAAGCAAGGTCCGGCAGATCGCGGAAATGCTCGAGCGCGCCGGGATTGGCGAGTGCATCCAGATTCTTCACCGGCAGGCCGTGGATGACGTTGCGCACCGCGAGCTCGGTGAGCTTGCCGGAGAGCGTGCGCGGGAAATCAGGCACCGCGATGATCTTCGCGGGTACGTGCCGCGCGGTCGTCTGGCTGCGGATGGTCGCGCGGATTTCCTTCTTCAGCGGCTCATCGAGCTGAGCGCCACCCTGCAACCGCACGAACAGCACGACCCGCACGTCGCCATTCCAGTCCTGGGCCACCGCGAGCGCCTCGGCAATCTGCGGCAGACTCTCGACGGCGGAGTACAGCTCCGCGGTGCCGATGCGCACCCCGCCGGGATTGAGCACCGCGTCCGAGCGACCGTAGATGATGAGGCCATCGTGCTCGGTGATGGCGGCATAGTCACCGTGGTGCCACACCCCGGGGAAGCGCTCGAAATAGGCAGCGCGGTATTTGAGCCCCTGCGGATCGTTCCAGAAGCCGAGCGGCATCGACGGGAACGGGGCGGTGCACACCAGTTCGCCGCGCGTGCCACGCAGCGGGTGGCCGGCGTCGTCGAAGATATCGACCGCCATGCCGAGTCCGCGGCACTGGATCTCGCCGCGATACACCGGCCGCAGCGGGCACCCGAGCGCGAAGCAGGAGACGATATCGGTGCCGCCGGAGATCGAGGCGAGCTGCACGTCGGATTTCACCGCGCGGTAGACGTGGTCGAAACCCTCCGGCAGCAGCGGCGAGCCGGTCGAGAGCACCGTGCGCAGCGCGCTGAGGTCCACGCTCGCGGCTGGCACGAAGTCGCTCTTCTGCAGTGACGAGAGGTACTTCGCACTCGTACCAAACACGGTGACGCGCTCCTCCTCGGCCATGCGCCACAAGGCGGCCGCGCCGGGATAAAACGGGCTGCCGTCGTACAGCACGACAGTCGCACCCGTCGCGAGCGCGCTCATCAGCCAGTTCCACATCATCCAGCCGCAGGTCGTGAAGTAGAACAGCCGGTCACTGCGTTTGAGGTCGGTGTGCAGCAGGTGCTCCTTCTGATGCTGGAGGAGCGTGCCGCCGGCACCGTGCGCGATGCACTTGGGCACGCCGGTCGTCCCTGAGGAATAAAGTATGTAGAGCGGGTGGTTGAAGGGCAGCGCGCGGAATTCCACTGCAGCGCCGCGCGTGCCGAACTCCTGCCACAACGCGGTGCGCGCCGCGGCCGCACCGAGCGCTGCGAGCTGCGGCTCGCGCCCGAGATAGGGGATCACGACCACGCGCTCCACCGCGGTCAGTTGCGCGAGCACCTCCGCCATCGGTTGGAGCGAATCGAGCACCTTGCCGGCGTAGTAATAGCCGTCGGCGGTGAAGAGCACCTTCGGGGCGATCTGCCCGAAGCGATCGAGTACCCCGTGCACACCGAAGTCCGGCGAGCAGGCGGACCAGATCGCACCGAGGCTCGCCGTCGCGAGCATGGCGACGGCGGCCTCGGGGATATTCGGCAGGTAACCGGCAACGCGATCGCCGGCCAGCACGCCGGCGCTGGCGAGGCCGGCGGCGACGCGCGCAACTTCCGCGCGTAGCTCGCGATAGGAGAGGCTGCGCCGTGCGCCGCGCTCGTTACGGAACACGAGCGCCGGCTGCTCGTCGTCATAACGCAGCAGGTTCTCGGCAAAGTTGAGCTGGGTGTCCGAAAAAAAGCGCGCGCCGGGCATGGCGCTGGGGTTCTCGATCACCGGCGCGGTGCCCCACTGCGCCCGAATATCGGCGAAACGGGCGAATTCGCTCCAGAACTCGGGCGCCGCGCTCAACGACCACGCGTAGAGCTCGCCATAGTCACGCAGGCGCAGGCCGCGCCGCGCGTTCACGCAGCGCATGAAACGTGTCAGGTTCGCGTCCGCGACGCGCGTTTCGGACGGACGCCACAGCTCCGGCATGCCCGCATGCTACAACGACTGGTAGTTCGGTCCCGAGCCCCCTTCGGGGGTGGTCCAGGTGATGATCTCGTAGGGGTCCTTGATGTCGCAGGCCTTGCAGTGCACGCAATTGGCGGCATTGATCTGCAGGCGCCGCCCACCAGCGCCATCATCGACCATCTCGTAAACGCCGGCCGGACAGAAGCGCTCGCAGGGGTTGCCGTATTCACGGCCGCAACGCTCAATGCAGATGCGAGTGTCGGCCACCTTCAGGTGCACCGGCTGGCTCTCCTCGTGCACGTTGCCTGCAAAGAACACGAACGAAACCCGATCGCGCGGTGGCAGTGTGCGCTGCACCCAGCCGCGCTCGGGGGATTCGAACTCATCGAGCTTGGCGAGGCGCGACCAGTCGGCGCTGTTCTTCAGCGTCCACGGCGAATGTCCGGCGGTGAGCAGTTCCCACGAGGAGTTCAGGAGCCCGATCCACAGCCCGCGCTTGAAGGCGGGCTTGAAGTTGCGGACCCGCTCGAGTTCCCGGCCACCGACCGAAGCGCGCCAGCGGGCATCGAAGCCCCTGCCGCTGCCCGCCTCGGCGATGTGCTCGCCGGCGAGTGCGCCGCTGCGGATCGCCTGGTGCACGCCCTTGATCTTGGCGAAGTTCAGTGTGCCGCCGGCGTCGCCGATCAGGATGGCCCCCGGCATCTCGAGCGTCGGCGTCGACTGCCAGCCGCCGGCGGCGATGGTGCGCGCCCCCGCCGAGATGATCTCTCCGCCCTCGAGGAGCGCCTTCACGCTCGGGTGATTCTTGTACTGCTGGAAGGCCTCGAAGGGCGCCAGCCGGGGATCGCGGTAGTCGAGCCCGACGATGTAGCCGACATAGACGCGCTCGTTGTCGAGGTGATAGAGGAAGCTGCCGGCGTAGGTGTGCGGGTCCGCCGGCCATCCGAGGCCATGCTCGATGCGCCCCGGGCGCACGCGCCCGGGGGGCAGCTGCCAGAGCTCCTTGTAGCCGAGCGCGAAGGTCTGCGGGCAGTGTCCCCGGGCGAGCTCGAAGCGGGCGATCAGCTGCTTCGAGATCGAGCCGCGCGCGCCTTCGGCCAGCACGGTGAGCGGCGCTTGGATGTCCACTCCGGGAGTGAAATTCGGACCCGGCTCGCCGTTGCTGGCCCGCCCCATGTCGCCGATGCGCACGCCTTTGACTGCCCCGGCCTCATCGAAAAGTGCCGCTGCGGCCGCGAAGCCCGGAAAGACCTCGACCCCGAGCGCCTCGGCCTTGGCCGCGAGCCAGGGCGTGAGTTGCCCGAGTGAGATGATGTAGTTGCCGTGGTTGTTGAATGGCGTGGAATAGGTCATCGCGCGCGGCAGGAGCTTCACCAGCCAGTCGGGCACTGGCCTGAAGGAGCCGTGACGCGTGAAGATGCGGAAGTCGTCCTCGGTCGCCGGCACTTTCATGCCGGTGTACTCGGTGTTCCACTCGGGCAGCAGCTGCTCGAGGGGCCCTGGCTCGAGCACGGCACCCGAGAGCGACTGTGCGCCCACCGCCGAGGCCTTCTCGAGAACGCAGACGGTGATCGACGGCTTGAGCTGCTTCAGACGGATGGCGCACGCGAGCCCAGCGGGACCTGCGCCCACGACGACGACGTCATACTGCATGACATCGCGCTCGATCCCCTCCGCGGCGCTCATCTATTTCGGCTGCATGCGGATCGCGCCATCGAGGCGGATGGTCGTGCCGTTCAGCATCGGAATCTCGAACACGCTCGCGACGAGCTGTGCGAACTCTTCCGGTCGCCCGAGCCGCTGAGGGAAGGGCACCTGCGCGGCAAGCGACTCCTGCACCTCCTTCGGCATCCCATCCATCATCGGGGTGTGGAAGATCCCGGGGGCGATCGCCACGCAGCGGATGCCGAGGCGCGCGAACTCGCGCGCGATCGGCAGCGCCATCCCGGCGACTCCCGCCTTGGTGGCGGAGTAGGCCACCTGTCCAATCTGTCCCTCGTAGGCGGCGATCGAGGAGGTGTGGATCAGCACCCCGCGCTCGCCATCCGCGCTCGGGGTGTTGTGCTGCATCAGCCCCGCGGCGGCCTTGTCGCACAGAAAGGTGCCGATGAGATTGATATGGATCACCTTGGTGAAGAACTCTCCCGCCATCGGTCCGTTCTTGCCGAGCACTCGCCCGGCCCCGACCACTCCGGCGCAGTTCACGAGCAGGTTGAGGCCGCCGAGCCACGCATGGGCCGCCTCCATCGCCACGTTGACCTCGGCCTCCGAGGTCACATCGCAGCGCTGGAAGGTGGCGTTGCCGCCGAGCTCTCCGGCAGCGATCCGACCCGGACCGTCCTGCACATCGAGCAACGCGACCTTGCCACCTGAAGCGACGAGATGCCGTGCGACGGCCAGGCCGAGGCCCGAGGCGCCGCCCGTAACGACGGCGAGAGCGTCAGTTATTTTCATGGACCTCCCCCCTCGAGACCCACCGTGCGTCAGCTGAGTGTCTCAACGGCGACCGCAACCGCCTCGCCTCCGCCGATGCACAGGGCGGCGATGCCGCGCCGGCCGCCGCGACGGCGCAGCGCGTGGATCAGCGTCGTGAGAATGCGCGCCCCCGTTGCCCCGATCGGGTGGCCGAGAGCGCAGGCGCCGCCATTCACGTTGACGCGCGCGGGATCGATGTCGATGTCGCGCATCGCAGCCATGGTGACCACGGCGAAGGCTTCGTTGATCTCGTACAGGTCAGCGTCGTGCGGCTTCCAGTTGAGCTGCGTGAGCACCTTGCGGATGGCCCCGACCGGGGCGATGGTGAACCACTCCGGCTCCTGCGCGTTGCTCGCGTACGCCAGGATCCGCGCGAGCGGCTTCAGGCCACGCTCGGCTGCGGCCGCAGCGCTCATCACCACCAGCGCTGCGGCGCCGTCGGAGATCGAGGAGGAGCTGGCCGCGGTCACGGTGCCGTCCTTGCCGAAGGCGGGCTTCATCGTGGCGATCTTGCTGACGTCACAGGTGCCGGGAGTCTCATCGCGCGCGACCACGGTCTCGCCCTTGCGTCCCTTTACGGTCACCGGCGTCACCTCCACGTCGAACTCACCCGCCTGCAGTGCCTGCGTCGCGCGGCGCACCGACTCGGTGGCGAAGGCATCCTGCTGTGCGCGGCTGAAGTTGTAGCGGCTCGCGGTCGCGTCCGCGAAGCAACCCATCGCCTTCCCATCGAAGGGGCTCTGCAGGCCGTCCTTCATCATGTGATCGATCACCTGGCCGTCGCCCATGCGATAGCCGGTGCGCGCCTTCGGCAGGAGATACGGGGCATTGCTCATTGACTCGAGCCCGCCGGCGAGCACGATGCCGGCGCCGCCCGCGCGGATCTGATCGGCCGCCATCATCACCGCCTTGAGCCCTGAGCCGCACATCTTGTTGATGGTCGTGGCGGGCACCCCAATCGGCACTCCGGCCCCGAGCGCTGCCTGCCGCGCGGGCGCCTGACCGAGGTTCGCCGGCAGCACGCAACCCATGATGACTTCCTGCACGTCGGATGCTGCGATGCTCCCCGCCTCGAGCGCAGCCTTGATGGCGGCGCTACCGAGCTGTACGGCGGAAAGCGGTGACAGGACGCCGAGGAACGCCCCGATGGGGGTGCGTTTGGCGGAAACGATGACGACATCTGAAGGGGACATGGCAGCCTCGCTTTGACTTCGTGTCAGCGCGCCAGTGCGCCGCGTACCCGCCGCCGGCGGGTGCGGGCTTCGACCCGGAGGGCGCCGCGGCGCGGACGCAGGCCCCCCTCGAATACGGTGACAAACGCTTCCGCGATCTGCGCGGGAGTGAGGGACTGGTCCTCACGATACCAGTGGGCGATCCAGTTGAGGGCCCCAGCCAGCGCGAAGGCCGTCATTTTCGGGTCGCACGGCTGGATCGAGCCGTCCTGGATACCCTCGCGGATCAGGCGGCGGATCCCCTGGTCGATCTCGGACTTGAGCGATTTGATGTGGCGGCTCATGGCAGGCGACAGGTCCTGGTCCTCGGCCCTCACCATGCACCAGCCGAATTCGGAGGCGACCGCCTCGCCGTAGTGACGCAGCACGGCATTCAGCCGCTCGCGCGCAGGTACCGCCAGCTCGCGCACGGCGCGGAACGCGGCACGGATCTGCTCGACGCCCGCCACGAAGCACTCGAACAGCAACTGTTCCTTGCTGGTGACGTAGTAGTACACCGTGGGCTTGGTGACTTCGAGCCGGGCGGCGATCTCATCGAGGGAGGTGTTGTGGTAGCCCTTGCGGTTGAACTCGCGTGCTGCGGCGCGGATCACTGCATCGCGCTTGAGCTCGCGATCACGCAGCCGCTCGCGGTTGCCCCGCCACGGGGAAGCGGCAGCGGGGGAGGCCTTGCCCGCGGACAACGGGCTGTTACGACGGCTGTTCATGGCGGCGGGAGTATTATAGCGGCGCGGCGGGCGGGCGGCTCAGGGCGCAGCCGGCGCTCCCGGGCGCCGGAGCCGCGTTGACCATTACCCAGGGTGCGCATCATACTGGTGAGTATAGCATTCCTACCCGTGAGTAAAGAGACAGGTAAATGAGCTCATGAACGCCCGTCTCGGCTCGAATGCTGCGGCCGCTGGCACTGCGCCGGCCGTGGCACGGTCGCCCCTGCGCTTCGTTTCCGCGGCCTCGCTGTTCGATGGTCACGACGCCGCCATCAACATGATCCGGCGCCTGCTGCAGGCGCGCGGCGCGGAAGTGGTGCACCTTGGCCACAATCGCAGCGTCGCGGACATCGTGCGCGCCGCTATCGACGAGGACGCCGACGCCATCGCCGTCAGCTCCTACCAGGGCGGCCACAACGAGTACTTCACGTACATGGTCGACATGCTGCGCGAGCTTGGCTATGCGCACGTGCGCGTCGTGGTCGGGGGCGGCGGCACCATCGCACCGCACGAGATCGAGGCGCTCGAGCGCTACGGGGTGGAGAAGATCTACACGCCGGAGGACGGCCGCCGTCTCGGTCTCGGCGGGATGATCGACGATGTGTTCGCGCGCATCAGCGCGGTGCGCAAACCTTCCTACGAGTTCCGGCCTCTCAACGCCCGTGATCACGGGCTCATCGCCCGCACCATCAGCGTGCTCGAGGGCGCCGACTACGAGGGCGGCGGCGGCACGCAGGTGGAGCTGATCCGCCGCGCACTCGCGCGCCCGCGCCAGCCGGCGCCGGTCGTCGGCATCACCGGCACGGGCGGGGCGGGCAAGTCGAGCCTGACCGATGAGTTGCTCGCGCGGCTCACACGGCAGTTCCCCGCAGCTCAGGTGGCGGTGGTGGCGATGGATCCGACCCGGCGGCGCAGCGGCGGCGCACTGCTCGGCGATCGTATCCGCATGAACAGCCTCGCCGCCGAGAACATCTTCATGCGCTCGCTCGCCACGCGCCGCGCGCACCTGGCGACCTCCGCCGTGCTCAAGGATGTGATCGCGCTCTACCAGGCGGCTGGCTTCGACCTGGTGCTGGTCGAGACCGCCGGCATCGGCCAGTCCGACAGCGAGATCGTGGAGCTGGTGGACCTGTCGCTGTACGTGATGACGAGCGAATACGGCGCCGCGAGTCAGCTCGAGAAGATCGAGATGCTCGACTTCGCCGACTTCATCGTGCTCAACAAGAGCGAGAAGCGCGGCGCCGAGGACAGCCTGCGCGATGTGCGCAAGCAGTGGCGGCGCAACCATCCCGAGCGTGCCCGCCTCACCGATGCCGAGCTGCCGGTGTTCCCGACCATCGCCAGCCGCTTCAACGACCCGGGGGTCAACCGTTTGTTCGCCGCGCTGTGCACGACGCTCGCGGCGAAGCGCATCGGTAACGGCTCCTGGACGCTCGCTGATCCAGGACCTACCGAGCTCGCCAGGCGGGCACCGCTCATTCCCGCCGCGCGCACCCGTTATCTGGCAGAGATCGCCCAGGGTGGCCGCGGCACGCGTGCACGCATCGAGGCGCAGGCGGACGCGGCACGGCGCGCCTTTGGCGCGTACCAGTCGCTGCGCGCGTTGCACGATGCGCCGTCGCCGGCGCCGCTCGAGCCCTATCCACAGGAAGCGCTCGACGAGGCCACGGCGGATGCCACGCGGCGCGAGCTGCGCGCGGCCTACAACCAGGCGCTCGATGAGGTGGGCCTCGCGGCCCTGGCGGAGCTGCGGGCCTGGCCGGCACGGAAGCAGGCGGCGCTGGCCGCGAACTACACCTACACCGTGCGCGGCCGCGAGGTCACGGGAGAGAACTACACCGAGAGCCTGTCGCGCTCGCCGATCCCGAAGCTCGCGGTGCCGCGGTTGCAGGACTGGGGCGAGCTGCTGCACTTCGTCCTCACCGAGAATCTCCCGGGTCATTACCCCTACACCGGTGGTGTCTATCCCTATCGGCGCGAGGAGGAGGACCCGACGCGCATGTTCGCGGGCGAGGGAGGACCGGAGCGCACCAACCGGCGCTTCCACTATCTCGCGCACGGTCACGGGCCGCGGCTGTCAACGGCGTTCGATTCGACCACACTCTACGGCGAGGATCCGGACACGCGACCTGACATCTATGGCCGTACCGGAAACTCGGGAGTGTCGATCGCGACCCTCGATGACATGAAGAAGCTCTACTCGGGCTTCGATCTGTGCGATCCGGCGACCTCCGTGTCCATGACCATCAACGGACCGGCGCCGATCATCCTGGCGATGTTCATGAACACCGCGATCGATCAGCAGGTGGAGCGCCAGCTGCGTGCCACGGGCGAGTGGGGCGCGGCCGAGGAGAAGATTGCCGCCTTGCATGCCGCGAGCGGGGCGCCGCCGCCCGCCTACAAAGGAGCGCTGCCGCCGCACCACGATGGCTCGGGGCTGGGACTCCTCGGTGTGAGCGGGGCTGAGCTCATCGACCGCGCCAGCTACGAGCGCATTCGCGCCCAGGCGCTGCAGGCGGTGCGCGGCACCGTGCAGGCCGACATCCTCAAGGAGGATCAGGCGCAGAACACCTGCATCTTCTCTACCGAATTCGCGCTGCGCATGATGGGCGATGTGCAGCAGTACTTCATCGATGAGCGCGTGCGCAACTTCTACTCGGTGTCGATCTCCGGTTATCACATCGCCGAAGCCGGCGCCAATCCGCTCTCGCAGCTCGCTTTCACGCTCGCCAACGGCTTCACCATCGTCGAGTACTACCTGGCGCGCGGCATGAACATCGATGACTTTGCGCCCAACCTGTCGTTCTTCTTCTCCAACGGCATGGACCCGGAGTACGTGGTCATCGGCCGCGTGGCACGCCGCATCTGGGCGCGCGCCATGCGCGAGCGCTACCAGGGGTCGGCACGCAGTCAGATGCTCAAGTACCACGTGCAGACCTCGGGACGCAGCCTGCATGCGCGCGAGATCGCCTTCAACGACATCCGCACGACGCTGCAGGCGCTGTACGCGCTGTTCGACAACTGCAACAGCCTGCACACCAACGCCTACGACGAGGCGCTTACCACGCCCACCGAGGAGAGCGTGCGCCGCGCGGTCGCCATCCAGCTCATCATCAATCGCGAGCTCGGCCTCAACAAGATCCAGAACCCCTGGCAGGGCTCGTTCGCCATCGAGTACCTCACCGACCTCGTGGAGGAGGCGGTGTACCGGGAGTTCGAGGCGCTGTCCGAGCGCGGTGGCGTCCTCGGAGCGATGGAGACCATGTACCAGCGCGGCAAGATCCAGGAGGAATCGCTGTACTACGAGACGCGCAAGCACGATGGCTCGCTGCCGCTCGTCGGTGTCAATACCTTCCTCGCCGCAGGCGATGCCCGCGACGAGCACAAGGGCGCCGAGCTGATCCGCTCGACCGAAGAGGAGAAGCAGGATCAGGTGGCCGCGGTGCGTGCCTTCCAGGCGCGCAACGCGCAGCGTGCCCCCGCGGCGCTGGCGCAGCTGCAGCAGGTGGCGGCGGGCGGCGGCAACGTGTTCGCTGAGCTCATGGAGTGCGTCAAGGTCTGCTCGCTCGGGCAGATCTCGCGGGCGCTGTATCAGGTCGGCGGTCAGTATCGTCGCAACATGTGAGGTCGGGTTCGCCGAGCGCGGCGAGGATCGCGGCGCGGGCGCGGTCCCGCAGCTCGGGTACGGCGTGCTCACCGCGCGCGGGCACGGGTGTCAGCGGCGGCAACAACTCCATCTGTAATGGCCCCGGACGCGGCAGTGCCCCGCTCGGTGGCAGGGCGCGGCGCGTACCGCGCAGCACGACCGGCACCAGCGGGCAGTTGGCGCGCGTCGCGCTGGCGAAGGCGCCGGTGTGGAACTTCAGCAATCCCGGCGTGCGCGTGAAGGTGCCCTCCGGAAAGAACACCAGCGAATGCCCCTGGGTGGCGTTGCGCAATACGCGCCGCGCGTCGCGCGCGACGCGGTGCCGGTCGAAGCGCTCGACGAACTCCGAGCCGAGGCGCTTCAGCAGCGCGCCGGCGAAGGGCACCCCGGCCATCTCGCGCTTGATCACGAAGCCGAATCGCGGCGGCAGAGCCGCCGTCAGCACGATGCCATCGAGATAGCTCGCGTGGTTGCACACCACCACGCACTGTCCCGCCGGCAGCCGCTCCGGGAACTCCACGCTCAAGGGCATTCCGGCCAGGCGCAGGAAGGTACGCGCCGCGGCGCGCGCGGCGGCACGGCGCCGGTCGACGCCGGGGAGCACCACGAGCAACAGTAGTGCGCCCAAGCCCACGGCGAGGAAGGCCAGCAGCGCCCACAGGGCATAGGCGGCACGTACCGGGGCGAGCAGCAGAGATCGAGCGGATTTGGGGGCGTTCAAGAGGGTGGCGCAGTGTGGGGGAACGACGTTCGCGAAATGTGAACAGGTTCTCTTTATGTTAATGCTGGACTGCAGATGTGAAGGTGGTCACGTCGATCGCAGGGCCGCGCTCACCATACTGGGGTACCACATTATCGGGAAGGCCGGAGTCCTAGGCGGCGAAGTACGCAGCCCTCGAGGCCGGGCCCTCCAGCGAGATCAGGTTTGTCGAATACCGCCATCGCCGTGACCGCCAACACCGATTCCGCAGATCCTGCCGTGTCGCGCTTTCTCGATGCGGTGTGGATGGAACGGGGCCTGTCGCCGAATACTCTGGCGGCCTACCGCGCCGACCTCACGGCGCTCGCCCGTTGGCTCGCCGAGCGCAACGTGCCGATCATGCGCACCTCGCGCGCAGACCTGCAGGATTTCATCGCCTGGCGCGTGCGCGCCGGCGCCCGGCCGCGCTCCACCGCGCGCCAGCTCTCGAGCTTCCGCCGCTTCTTCCGCTACTTCATGCGCGAGGGCGCCATCCGCGAGGATCCCACCGCGCAGATCGCCATGCCGAAGATCGGCCGCTCGCTGCCGCGCTCGCTCACCGAGGAGGAGGTCGAGGCGCTGCTGTCGGCGCCGGTGGTGAGCGACCCCCTCGGCAACCGCGACCGCACCATGCTGGAAGTGCTGTACGCCACGGGACTGCGGGTATCGGAGCTGGTGAACCTGCGCCAGGGCCAGATCAACCTCAACCAGGGGGTGATCCGTATCCTCGGCAAGGGCGATCGGGAACGCCTCATCCCGCTCGGCGAGGAGGCGATGCGCGCCCTCAAGGAATTCAGCCGCGGTGCGCGCAGCGAGATCCTGCTCGAGCGGCAGACCGATTACCTGTTCCCGACGCGGCGCGGCGATCGCATGACGCGGCAGGCCTTCTGGCACATCATCAAACGCTATGCGCGCAAGGCCGGCATCGCCAAGGAGCTCTCGCCGCACACGCTGCGTCATGCCTTCGCGACCCATCTGCTGAACCACGGCGCCGATCTGCGCGTCGTGCAGATGCTGCTCGGGCACAGCGACCTTTCGACGACACAGATCTACACGCACGTCGCGCGCGAGCGACTCAAAGAGCTGCACGCGCAACATCATCCGCGCGGTTGACGCGCCGCCAGCGCCGTCCGCCATGCCCCGGCAGTGCACGTGCTAGACTCGTGCGGCGAGCGCGCGCAGCCTGCGGCCGAACCTCGGGCGGCGATGCCGGTCCAATCCCTCCAACGAGCAGCGGAAGTTCATTCATGATTGCCAAGAGGTTGCTGGTGTTGCTCGCGCTGGGCGGCGCGGTGGGTGCGGTGCCGGCGCAGCCGGAGCCTCCCAAGGCGGCCGACCCGCGCGCCGAGGTCGCGGCCCATATCCCGGGCGCGCGCCCCGAGGAGCTGCGCGCCAGCGCCGTTCCCGGCATCTGGGAGCTCACGCGTGGTGCCGACGTCGTCTACGTGACGGCGGACGGCAAGTACGCCTTCACCGGCGATCTGGTCGAGCTCGCGACCAACAACAATCTCACCGAACAGCACCGCCGCGAGCTGCGCCTCAAGGCGATGGGCAACTTTCCGGAAAGCGACATGCTGATCTTCGGCCCCAAGGAGTCGAAGTACACCGTCACCGTATTCACCGACGTCGATTGCCCGTACTGCCGCAAGCTTCACAGTCAGATGGCGCTCTACAACCACCTCGGCATCCGGGTGCGCTACCTGCTGTATCCGCGCACCGGCCCCAACAGCCAGGCCTGGACCAAGGCGGAGCAGGTCTGGTGCTCGAGCGATCGCAATGCTGCGCTCACACGTGCCAAGCTCGGTGAGGAGCTGAAGAACAAGCCGTGCACCGACAATCCGGTGGCACGCAGTTACGCGCTCGGCCAGGACTTCGCACTCGAAGGCACGCCCGCGATCATCATGCCGAACGGCGAGATGCTGCCCGGCTACGTGCCACCGGACGTGCTCGCAGCGCACCTGAAAGACGAAAAGTAGCCCGCGCGATTTGCTGCGGTGGTCTCAGCGCTCGAGCAGCTT
>Ga0306926_10003554_pt1 | contig 16165 bp, 17 predicted proteins | sample flu12Cox44000178_FD_203759 | JGI IMG/M metagenome (GOLD analysis project Ga0306926, IMG submission 203759) | Lab enrichment of tropical soil microbial communities from Luquillo Experimental Forest, Puerto Rico - flux8day.12C.oxic.44.000.178 (v2)... | ecosystem: Environmental > Terrestrial >... | reverse complement strand
TTCATCCAAAAGGCCGGGATGAAGTTTCCGGGAATTCCTGGAATCTGCATTGTAACCGTATCGCTTGCTTTTGGCCTCCGCCATTCGCATCCACTCTTGCGCTGCTCGAATCCCTGAACTTTTGGCTTGGCGTCTGTCGGACTTCGTCCTACAAAACCGGTACAACTTAGAATAAAACCCTTAGGCACCCCCGATATGCGGCAAGGCAAAACCAGTCGGCACCCTGCACGCGCGTTGAACACGCGAGAAAAACAGTGGCCAGGCAAGAGATCTGTTTACGGATCAAAAAAGTCCCCGACGCAAGAGCCCGAAGACGTGTCAGGGAAAGGCCGGACAAAAGCAAAAGTTCTCGTTGTTCATCGAATCGGTTTTGTTCGCTCCGGCGTGCTCTCGCTGATTGGGAAAAGCATGCATTTTGCAGTGTGCGGCGAAACAGACGAAGCGCCTTTGGCTCGCGAATTGTTTCTGCGTGACAAACCGCATTTGGTTGTGGTTGGCTTAAGACTCTGCGGTGCTGACGGGATACAGTTGATCAAAGAACTCCGGAGCCTCAATCCAGTCGCAGCAATACTGGCCCTCTCCGAGCACGCCGATGCGTTCTCGGCGCAACGGGTGTTCCGAGCTGGTGCGCGAGCATACTTGAGTATCGAGGACGCTCCCGAACTGCTTAAGGCATTCGACAAAATCTTAACCGGCCACCCGTACGTGGGTGCAAGCGTGTTGCCGTTAATCCTAAGCAACTTTGCAGGGGGCGCGAAAAATTCGCGTAACTCCGATATCAACAGCCTGAGTGATCGTGAGCTGGAGATTTTCTCTTTTATCGGAAGAGGCGTGAGCGTTTCGGAATTAGCGACTGAATTGCATGTAAGCGTTAAAACGATTGAGACACATCAGATGCGGATGAAGGAGAAGCTCGCGCTGCATACCGCCGCTGAGTTGCGACAAAAAGCCCGGGAATGGTTAGCTAAATCTGCCGTGAACCGAATACGGGAAGATCCAGAATCAGAATAAGCAACCGACCGCGCTTTGCGCGAGGAAAAAACCGCGGTCGCCGCCCGCGGCTACACTACAACCGCCGATCACATGATGCTGTGATCCGCGTTTACGATGACGCTGGCAATATGATCGAGACGCACAAGAACAATGGCGATTCCCCGCAAGTTTTTAGTCTGCTGATGTGAGAGGGGCAGCCACCCCCCCAGGAATGACCGCCCCAAGCGTTTGCCCCAGGCCATGGGTTGGATCTGTGTCAGATCGTCCGCGGCTTGGTTAGCGCAATGTATGTAGACAAACCCGCTTGAGTTCTTCGCGAGATTCTCCTGAGCAAATTAGTGACGTTTCAGTCACCTTCGATTCGGATGGCACAGCAGCCGTTCACATAATGCTGTGATCCGCGTTTACGATGCGGCTGACAACGTGATCGCAAGGCACAAGCACAAGGGCGATTTCAAAGAGTGGTGAACGGGCTTGCCATCCTGCCGCTTTTTACGGCACGCTTCCCTCTATTAAAACCATGAAAAAACTTATTTGGCTGTTGTCGCTTTTGGTAATCCTAGGGGCGATGCTTGTGGCCGTGGAAATAAAGGGCTCGTCGCCGACCCACGAAATCACAATTAACTACAACATGGGCAATCTGATTGATACTAGTGGTCGTTATCATTCGGTGCAGCTCGTGTTGCGCGCTGATGGTTCGGTAACTTGGCGCGATTTAACGCATCATATTCGATAAAGCGGCCTCACATACGCGTAGGATTACAGTCGCTCACACGATGCCGTGATTCGTGTTTACGCTGCCGCTGGCAACGTGACCGAGACGCACCGGCACAAGGGCGATTTTAACGAACGGTTGCTGTTGCTGCGTTAAACAAAAAGCCGCCATGCGCTGAAGCACGACGGCTCATTGCTTCGGTCGGTTGACCAGCTTTAGTGATTATTCAGGACTGTTTGCGGTGCGGATTTGCTCACTTCAAGTCCGCCTTCGGACGGATTGACTTGCTTGCTCCCGCTCGCGTCGGCCTCTCGGCTTGGCCCATCTATGTCGCTTCGCATCCCTGCGGCTCCATTCGCTGCGGCGAGCTGTGCGCTCACTTTCTGAATCTGCGTCCTTTGCTCTCGCAGTTCGACTTTGAGAGCATCAATTTCCTTCTGCTGCTCTTGCACTGTCCGGTGCTCTTTGAGAAACTCGTTGAGCAACATCGCGTTCACGGCATCGTAGCGCACTGTTTCTGGCTTACCTTCGGAATCTCGCGTCACCAAATCGGCATTGATTTCGGCAACTTCCTCCGCAACCAAGCCGAACTGTGGAGTGCCAGAAGCATCGATTTCTTTCTTGTAACGGAAGCTGACTGGCTTGAGTGCGAGAACAGATTCACTGGCTTTGTCCATCGGTTTGATGTTTTCTTTGACGCGTCGAGTAGAAGCGAGTGTGCCTATCTTATTGTCCGAATTCACGTAAACTACCCGCGCAGTGGCCACGGAAGCGTAAACGTTCCTGATGCGGGTGGTGTTGCTCTCGCCAGCAACACCAAAAACGCTCGCGCCGATGCAGACATTGCCACTGCCGGTGGTGAGATGACTGCCTGCACTAGAGCCCAGAGCGATGTTGCTTGAGCCGGTGCTACTCAGGAGCGCGTGATAACCGGCGGCGGTGTTATCGGAGCCGTTGATGTTATCCTCGAGGGCCGCAGAGCCAACTGCCGTGTTGCGCTTCGCAGTGCCGTTCTGGCTCGAATCATTATTCAAAAGCACGTCCCAGCCGACGGCAGTGTTGTCGGCGCCATTAATGTTCGCTTCGAGCGCCGCAGAGCCAACTGCCGTGTTGCGGTTCGCAGTGCCGTTCCTGCTCGAGTCATTATTCAGGAGCGCGTCCCACCCGACGGCGGTGTTATCCTCGGCGTGTTCGTTCTGAAGAAGGGCCGCCGTACCAGCGGCAGTGTTCCTGATGCCATCGGTGTTGCCAGATAGCGCTTCCGCACCAATGGCGGTGATGCCGGACGCCTGGTTGTTCCCCAGCGCGAAGGTACCCACGGCGGTGTTCTCGCTGCCATTTATGTTAACCCCAAGCGCCTCGGAGCCAACTGCCGTGTTTTCGTTCGCACTGCCGTTTCCGCTCGAGTCATTATTCCCGAGCGCGAATCCACCAATAGCAGTGTTATGATTGGCGTGAATATTCCAAAAAAGCGCGGACTCGCCAAAAGCGTTGTTGACGAATCCATCGATGTTGTGATGAAGCGCAAAGGAGCCCACGGCATTGTTGAAGCCGCCGGTTGTATTGTTCCCAAGCGCACTAGCACCGATGGCTGTATTGTCGACGCCGGTTGTGTTGCTAAAGAGGGCGAACGCTCCATCAGCCGTGTTAAACGCGCCTGTGCTATTGCCCAAAAGCGCACCCGCGCCGGTGGCGGTATTCTGGTCTCCCGTATTCTCAAGGAGCGCAGCAGCACCTATGCCGGTGTTCAACCTGCCGGTCGTCAGAAACCCGAGCGAACTCCAGCCTACTGCCGTATTGTACGTGCCGGTTGTCAGGTCGAGAAGGGCGCTCTGCCCCTCTGCCGTGTTTTGCCCCGGATATCCTCCATCCGGCGCGGGAACAACTGCTTGTACACTCGGTGACAGCGCGAAGCAGATAAGTGTGAATCCAATGAACAATCTGAAGGTTTTCATGATTTAATCCTTGTTTTTGATTGATGGTTATTTGCTAGTGAACCCATCGCAGCTTCTCCCGAGCGGGAAGAATGTCAGGGGCGGTTTATCGCTGCTGGCAGACTTGACGCAAGCGGCATCGTGCCGTTCAGGACAAGACGGGGTCAAGCCCTTTTCGACGCTCCGATGGATTAGTTTCAGAAGCCCAGATTGTTCGCGCTTCGTGGTCGGTTAACCGCCGTTGCCATCAAACGGCAAATCGTGCACAACGCAGCCGAGCTTGCTGACTCCGGCTACAGGGATAGCTCGGTAGCCCTTACTGATTGTTCAGCACGGTTTGCGGTGCAGCTTTGCTCACTTCAAGTTCGCCTTCGGACGGACTCGCTGCGGCGAGCTGTGCGCTCACTCTCTGCACGGCAGCAGTAAGCGCGTTAATTTGCTTCTGCTGCTGTGCAATAAGGGCTTCCTGTTTTGTTATCCTTGCGTCCTGCTGCTGCACTGTTTTGTGCTCTTTGAGAAACTCGTTAAGCAACATGGCGTTCACCTGGTCGTATCGCACGCTGTATGGTTTTCCTTCTTTATCCCGCACGATCAAATCGGGATTAACTTTTTCCACGTCTTCAGCCACGAGTCCGAACTGCGATTTACCTTCGGGGCTTTCCGGGTCGACTTGCTTTTTGTAGCGGAAGCTAACTGGCTCGAGGGAAAAAAGTGCCTCGCTAGCATCCCCATCGGTTCAATACGCTCTTTGAACCGGCGGGAGGAGGTCGTCGTGCCAAGTCTGCCGTTTGAATTGACGAAGACACCAACTCCGTTTGAGGAAGTTGCGCCAAAGATATTGCCGATATAGCAGCTGTTGTCCACGTTGTTACCGTTGGCCCCGATGCAAATAACGTTACTGGCTGTACTGACTTGGGTGCAGGCACTAAAGCCCAAGGCAATATTGCCGAAGCCGGTGGTGTTGTAAAACAGCGCAGCATTACCAATGGCCGTGTTATCAACGCCCGTAGTGTTGCTTTGGAGCGCATGATAACCAATGGCCGTGTTTTCAACGCCGATGGTGTTGTTCTGGAGTGCCTCTGAGCCGACAGCCGTGTTGAGAGCGCCGTCCGTGTTGCTTAAAAGGGCGAACGCTCCAATGGCCGTGTTTTGGAAGCCGGTCGTGTTGCTTAAAAGAGCGCCGACGCCAGTGGCCGTATTTTGGCTCCCGGCACCACTTTGGCCTCCGATATTTGCGAGAAGCGCTCCAGCGCCAACAGCGGTGTTGAAGCTGCCGGTCGTAAGAAACCCGAGCGAACTCCAGCCTACTGCCGTATTGTAAGTGCCGGTTGTCAGGTCGAGAAGGGCGCTCTGCCCTTCTGCCGTGTTTTGCCCCGGATAGCCGCCGTCCGGTGGTGGACTGACCGCTTCTGACTTTTGCGACGGCCCAAAGCAGACAATCAGAAGTGTGATGAAAAATAGCGGAGTTGCTTTTGGGGGCTGAATCCATGGATTCATGGTTTGCCTTTCTTTTTTCCCGCTCAATTGATTCTGGTGGTTGCGGGTCCGGAAGAGACGATGAACCTAGCGGGGAAAGTCCTCCGCCTGATTCAGATCCGTTTAGTGACGGCGAGTCTGGTGAAAATTACGCGTGCTGGTCAAGACAATTCACCGCAGGGCCGAATCTCGCCTCAGTATTTTATCGGCGTGAACAACGAAACGCTTTCCGTCGCCGCGATGTGCGTCAGCGATCCAGATTGTTCGTCCTTCACAATCCAAAGCTGACACGCAGCCCCAGCTCCCTCCGACTTTGCTTAGGAGTTCATGCGGCGGATTCTGCCTTTTTGCGCTACACGCGGCAACGACAAAGTGATTGAATGTCCAACGTTGATGCAATCGACGATCCACCTTTACGAAGCCCGTGAGCGTAATCTTCATCTCGTCGATGTTGCGACTACTTCGCTGTCATTTTCATTCCGACGAACGTTGCGGCACTGAGTCCGAGAAGGCCTAATAGGGTTGAATTGAACTCCGGCATCGCAAAATCGTTCCACGTCCACACGAGAAAAACGCCGCCGAGGATCACGTTCCATACGAGTAACTGAAATCTATGGAATCCGACCGCATCGGTGTCCGATAGGAGGTCATATAGCCAGGCCCCAGCGCCTCTCCGAAAGCCCTGGGTCTGTCCTCGGAATTTAACACCAATTCCGACGGTTTCTTCTGACTCAGAAGGGACTCAGAAGGGGTCAGAGCTTACTATCGACACTGGCGAGTAAATTTGAGACATAGCTGGAGCTTCCCACTCTCAGTCGGTGAGCAATCCATTGGCGACTCATGATAGAAACTGTGAAGCCGATACTGAGTTGCCAGCGCCATTACCATACTTGTTTGTGTCGCTTGAGGTGATTCCATGCACTAGCGGCGCTTTGTATGGGGATGGATCGGTAATTTGGTTCCGAGGTGCGCTGCACGTCACTGATGCGAGTGCGCTCAGCATGATCAGTATCAATTCTGTCCCAGTATTGAGACCCAGAAGCGCGGACAAGGATGAATGGCTTACGCCAACCGATCTCATCTATGATAGGACCGCCCGTGTCATACGGCGCGACGAAAACAAATTGGCTGGGATTACCGATTCGCTTCAAGCGATAGCCATGCGCAACCTCCTTCGAATCGCGATCAAACGGATCATCGCAAGAGCAAAGACAAACAAACAGAGCCAGGAATGCGACACGCCTGAAGTTGTGAAACGGATTACCACTCCACATTTTTGCGGAAATGACTACTCGACTGGGTTATCGAAATTTGAGTTGGCGATTGTTATCAGGTCGGTCGCCCATTTGCGCTTTTTCCGTAAGTGGGATGGGTGTGCCAACGCACGGCGAAAGTATTTTCAAATGGGGCTGCTGGCTTCATGATTGGTTACGCATTTCGTGGTCCAGGAGCAACCGCAAATCCAGTGACAAGGCCGAGGGCCAACGAAATTGCCGCGAACACGCGGACCAACGCCGAACCCTGCGAGGACCACCAGCCAAGGATGACTTCGGCAAACTGCCTGCCGACAAACGGTGTAAGGAGACCGCCGAGGAGAATGAAACCGCCGAGGATGCGGAGAAAAATCGGCAACCGAGAGGTGGCGGCCGCCTGTAGCAGCACACTTCCGACGGCGACACGCACTGCTGCCGCAGCATAGATAGCAGGAGAAGTCTGCATAAAACGGACAATGCCGGCAAAAACAGCTGGAACTGCAAGACCGATGAGGCCCTGCACAAGCAGCAGCAGCGAAATACAAAGCGCCAGGACGACAGTCACACGTGACGCGCTCATACGCCTAACTAGAAAGAGATTAGCCACGGCAGGTTGTGGTGCAAACACGCCGGAATCATTTCGAAATGGGGCTGACTGCTCGCGAATCCTTTCGGAGTTCGCTTCATCGTTTGGTTAGATCGGCTGTGTCGCATCCATCACTCGCCATGACAGCCATTGCCCTCATTTGTAAATCACTGCATGTGCGTGCTTCTTCATGATCTCTTCATCTTCGGCTTTCGACAGGGGCGTATTTGTCTCGCCTTCACGGACAGACTCTGCGCGCATATATTCCTCGAATCCAGGTGCGGAAAAGACACCCACCAAGTGGATTGACTCATTTCCGATATTGGTCATGGCGATCCAAGTGTTGGCCGGGATGAACACCGTGGCGCCCCCATGTATTTCTCTCGAAGAACCGGCAAGGCTAACCATCGCTGTCCCGTTCTGCAAAAAAAGGATTTCATCTGATTCTGGATGTCTGTGCATATCGATTTTGCCGCCTGGCTCAAGGTCCTCGGTAACGAAAACCAAATGCTTGGATCCACCATTTTTCGGATCGATTTTTAAGATAAAGCCCTCCATTGGCGGCCCAGCAAAGCCCTCGACTACTCTCCATTGTCGCCGCTCACCTTGGTTCTTCTCCAAAATCAGTGGCGTCGGTTTCGCTGCATTGGTTGACTGACCCGTTGTGTCTGCAAACACAGTCGGGTAACGGCTACTGCAAAGCAGAATTAAACAGGAAGAATCGGCCCTCTAACAGATTGCATAAGACGCGCTTCCATTCGTTTTTGATTGAGACTTACCGATCTAACGAGACTCAAGATCAGCGACCGCGCCCGAAAGCGCGAATCGCTGCAATTTCTTAACTCTTAATTCTTCCCTCAGCCTTGCCGCAAAGCGGGGCGCGGTTCGTTGCGCCGCCTAGATGAAGAACATGGCATCCTAGTCCATTTTGAACGTGACAGGGACATTTATTCGTATGACCGGGTTGGGTCGAAATAGAAGTCGCACATCTATTCCCGATTAAACACAAGAATGCTCTTGGGCCTGCTTTGACCCACCAGGCGCTCGGTCATCGTCAAGGTCTTGAGATCTTTAGAAAGCTCGATCTGCCGGGTGCCCGTAATTTTGCCTTTGAATTTGTATGCGATTTCCACACTGCGCTCGTTCACGCGGTGGCCCGAATATGCAGTGCCTTTATCCCCCCCGTTGGGATCGAGCTCCGGATAATCGTTCCCATCTAACTTGATCCTCTTAACCATTTCTTCATCGGAACGTTTAAATGACAGGCCGTCACCCTCGTAGGGCTGGATTTGGAGTTCGATCCCCGTCTTCACTTTCGCGCTCTCGCTGTCCCATGTGCCAGGAAAACCTGAATTTCCCGCCGTCCGCTCGTACACATAGGGCAAGAACAATGTCGAACCGTCGGGCAAAGGCTGCGAGAACAATGTCGTACCGTCGGGCAAATATTGCGTAAAGGCGTCGTTCAACGTTTTGCCGTCTTCGGAAAGCGTCCAAAGCGCCCTGAGGAGCGTGCGGTCCTTCATCTTGCGGATGATCTCCCAGCTGTTGGGTCCTTTCACCGTGATGGACAGGGTGGTTCCGCTCAGAGCTGGTTGGTTAGTCCCGTCGGCTACGATGGTGTCGACTGCATCGGGACTAAAGGTGATGGTATATTTGTTTTCACCCATGGCCTCAACCTTCATTTCGTCGGTGAGTGTGCTCTTGGAGGGGTTTACCTTCCATTTGCCTACGAAGGGATCGTTAGCTGCCCATAACGTGCCGATAGCCAGACAAACAACAGGAAGCGACAGAAGACTACGCAGTAGCATTCGCATTCCTGAGTCCTATACGCAGGCGCCGCCCTGTCGTGGGGAATGTCGTGAGCGGTTGTGAAAACGGCGCTAACTTACCGGACCACGGCGCGATCAGCGTCCGGATTTTGCCACGCTGCCTTGCGGACGCGCGAGTTCCACCGCAATTCTTTATCACGGCGCTCCCGCTTCACTTTTGTTCCCCGGTTATCTCGCTGAGCAACTTGAAGAACCCGCGCTTTCGCACCGAGCTGATGCTCCAATTCACCGGCACACTCTGATAACCTTCGTCGAAACCTTCATCCTTCATGCGAAAGTCGAAGTAACCCCACGAGGCGTGTTCACGCACCGCAGCGACAAAGTCGTTTAGCGGCTTTTCAAAATCAAAATGGTCATCCTCGTTGAAGAGGGTTGGAACTCCGCGATAACCCGGCACAGCGCGTGTTTTGCGCACTAGGTCGACAATCCGATTCGGATCGGAAATGTCGTTGCCGTGTAGCAGTAGAAAGTCGGCGATGCGCACGACGGTCTCTGTCGGAGTAATACCTTTACCGTACGACGTACTGACGAGTAAACTGCGGCCACTGCGGGTTACTTTCTTCACGCGTTCGATTAACTCGTGCACGCGATCGGGCTGCAGAATCGCATGGTCGTAACGCATATCATTGCATTCGTTATTGATCTCAACCAGCACGTTGCGATAGCCACGATCGAAAATCCATTGGGTGGCGTTATCCGTCGCGTGAATAACCGCGGCCTCATCATGCAACCGCTCATCCTGTCCAAAGTAAAAGTAACCCAGGATGACTACCATCCCGAGTTCGTCCGCCCGATCGATGATGCGTTCGAGCCGCTTCATGTAATCCGCACGCAAAGAGCCATTCTCGGCGATGGCCGAGTTGTTCCAGGGCTGGTCTTTTGAGTGACCCTCGGGAGAGCCGCCCTGCAAATTGATTGTGAACGCGAGCAGGCCGTGCTTCCGCCACTCGGGCATCGCCGCGATGAACTCGGCGGTGTTGCGCTCTGCGTCCCATTTGCCAGTGTCTGGATACGCCCACCTCGAAACTGTCCTCGCGTTCAAATCATCGAATATACCTTGGACCATGCGTGAATTGAGAAGCAGTCCTTGAATGTTGTAACCATTCCAACGGCGTCCCGTGTAGGTCGGTTTGCCGTTAATTCGAAACTCGTCACCTACGATCGAGACTGCAGTGTGGCGCTCGGCAGCCCCAAGCGACACAATCATTGTGCAGAAAATAACAGCTACCGAACGTGCTACCATCTAACGAGAGAGAGATAAGCCACGGCAGGGTGTCGTGGCAAACAGGCTCAGCTTGATTCGCAGTGGCGCGGTTTGCTTCATCGATTGGCTAGACCTATTTCGTTATCCAATTCGAGCGTCTGACGCTACCACAACCGTAATCAGAGAGCTCAACAAAGGATCGCGCCGAATGTGCGCCTATTGGGCCACACACCGCAGGGAAGCCATGCCGTTGCCATTACAGCCCGCGTCGATTCCGCCGAACTCGCCGTCGAACCCGTATGAAATATAATCTGCAGGCTTCCCCGCTTCGGACGAAGAAACGAAATATTTGCTCGAGAGTCCGGGAATAACTTGCCGAATTCCATCATCCTCCAAAATAACGAAATCGCTGTCGTGATTCGGGAAGCCGTTTTTGCCCGTCAGGCTACGCGGACAGCCGGATGGCAGCCGCCAGCTCACGGACGTCAGATTGCCCCTTTGGTTCGAGTAATCAGGCGACTGGCACAAGTTCTCGTGGACTGCTGACTCGTGCGAGTGCTTCCCCATGTCGTCACTGACGTAAAGACCACTTTTGAGATCCTTCATCACGCGGAACGTCCTGCTTTCCGTCGATATGATAGCCTCAACCCTCCAAGCCACGGACCCGCTCTTGGCTTTCACCACGCAGGTGTAACCCTTCACCGCTTTCGCGACTGCTTGAGGATCGCAGGTTTCCTTCGTGCTTGTATCCGCATCGCCAGAACTTCGCTCGCCGGGCGACCCCGATAGATCAGCTCCTCTAGTGGGAGTCAGAACCTGAGCCAAAAGAAGCGCGGCACCAGCAAAAAGACTTCCGCTGAGAATGGATGTTATTTTCATGTTCGCAGGGTGTTTGAGGTCCAACGAGATATGATGGAATTATTCCGTCTAATCCGCTTGCTCGCTGGGGAAGAGTCTGAAAAAGCGGAGTCATTGAAAATCGCTTGTAGCGCGAGAAGCGACATGATGCGAGCTAAAAATCACCGAACCAGATTCATCACGGGGTTTCGGAAAAGCCGTGTCCACCAACGGCATCGCCAGGGAGACACTTTGAGAATTTGACGCGGCTGCATAAGATCATCGCGTGCGCAATCTCATCTATGGAATCTTTCTTGCTTTCGCGCTGACCTCCGTCGCAAAGAGCGCGCCCCTTTCTGACAGTGAGCTGAAGAATCTTCTGGCAGCGTTTCGGCAGAACCGGTCGACCAAGGCTGATTTTCAGGAAGAACGAGTGATTCGGCTGATGAAAAAGCCGGTCGTAAGCTCGGGCACAGTCTGGTTCCAGACGCCTAACAAGTTCCGACGCGAAGTCAAAGGCAATTCGCCCAGCCTCACGGTCAGCAATGGCCGCGAGCTGTGGATTTATTATCCGAACTTCAAATCGGCCGAGCGTTATCCGTTAGGCAAAGGATCGCCGCTCGATGCCACAGTCGCGGCGATCAATTCCGCGCTTAACCTGGAGAACATCGAAACCAGCTTCAACGTCTCCGCCACGAAGAGCGATAATGGACATGAGCTTGCATTGCTGCCGCGCACGGCGGCAATGAAACGAGTGTTTCAAAAGCTCGATCTGCGAATCAACAACGAGTTTCGAGTTGGACGCACCGACATGCTGTTGCCGAATGGCGACCGAATCGTTACCACGTATTCGAATCAGACGCGCGCGCCGATTCCTGGGTCAACGTTCGAATTTAACCCGCGGGCCGGCACGGAAGTGACTACGCCGCTCGGGCAATAATCCTAAAAAGATGCGCTGAGACAGTGCACGCTACAGTTGTTCGGGCTAGAAATTCGATTGCACTTTCTTTCGGTTGCAATCGGCCATCGGAAATCTAAAATCGGAAATCTCCTTGCGGGTGTAGTTCAATGGTAGAACGGCAGCTTCCCAAGCTGCACACGGGGGTTCGATTCCCCTCACCCGCTTTTCTCTCTTTACCTTCGTAAAAGACTTTAACGAACATCGCTGGACATTGCTGAATGTTCTGACTACAGTTCTGACCTACTTATGGCATCAATTACTAAAGACAGTCATCAGCCGCCAAAAAGCCCCTTCTGGATCGCCTGTTACAACGGTGTCGGAACCGATGGAAACATTCGGCGGTTTAAACGCAGCACCAAAACCACTGACAGAAAATTGGCGCAGAAGCTCGCCCAGGAATGGGAAGCACTCGAAAAAAAAGCCGGGGAGCCAACGCTAACTGAGAGTCATTGCCGCAAAGTCATTGCGGAAATGTACGAGCGCATCACTGGCGAAGCGTTGCATTTCCACACGGCCCGCGAATATCTGAACGAATGGGTAGAGAGCAAACGCAACGAAACGGAACTGCGCACCTATTGGAAATATCGCCAGATTGTAGATGAGTTCCTTTCCCACATCGGCAAAAAAGCAGATCGCCTGTTGCGCGAGATTACACCGACTGACATTCGCTCATGGCGTGACGCATTAAAGCGAAAGGGACTTGCAGCACCAACCGTAAACGACACGATCAAAACTTTGCGGATGCCATTCAAAGCAGCTCACGACCAGGGTTACATCGAAATTAATCCAAACACCAAAAACGCTGTGCGTCCCCTCAGAGACGACATGAGCGATGTTGAAAAAGATGTGTTCACGCCAGAGCAGATTGCAGTGTTAATCGAAGCAGCGCCAAGCGAAGATTGGAAAGGCGCGATTCTCTGTGGGTATTATACCGGCTTGCGATTGCGCGATGTTGCCGATCTACAGTGGGACGCCATCGAGCTGGACGCGCGAACCATTACGGTAGCGACACGGAAAACACGTAAGACAATCACTGTTCCAATTCATCCGCAGTTCTGTTCCTGGCTCGAAAAGCAAACACGCGGCATCGGCAAGGCCCCGGTGTTTCCCACTCTCTCAGGAAAGAGCGGGGCCGGCAAAAGCGGACTTTCCATGCAGTTCAAACGCATCATGGAACACGCGAACATCAAAGGGCGCTTGCTACGCCAGGCAAACGGCGCGGGACGTTCGCAATCAAGCCTGAGTTTCCACAGTCTGCGTCACTCGTTTAACAGCGCGATGGCGAACGCTGGCGTTTCATCCGAACTGCGGCAGAAACTCACAGGCCATGCCAGCGCGAAAATGAACGCGTAATATACACATCACCAACTTGAAGCATTACGCGCGGCAGTTGCAGTGATTCCGCGCATCGGCGAGAAATAGGCGGCTCTCTCTTGTAAAAGATTGGCCGAGTCTTTTTGGAAAGCGTCCGTGCGCGCAGCGTGAATGGATTTTGCGGGCGCTCTCCCGCCCTGTTCTCCTTTTACGCGTAGGGTGTTCCACTTTGATGCATTAATAGGTTAAAAATGGGTAGTTAAATCCGCTTCGAATTACGTCAGTTTGAGCGCCTTCTGTTTCTTGCGGATTTCTCTCCAAAGCCGTCGATAGTCCTTTTCCGCTTCCCTGTTGACGTAGGCCGCGACGTCCTGTTCCCAGAGTCGGAAGTACTCTTCTGTCATTATTCCCTTCAGTTCCATTATCAAAGTCTGTTCGCGGTCACGGATAGCACGGGCTGAATCCAAAGAGATTCCCACAACATTCGCGACTGTTGTGGCGGGAACATTATCGGCAAAGAGGAAGATGGCTGTTTGTCTTTTAGCCATCGGTATGCGTCTTCCGGTGAGTTGGCGGTCACGGATGGACTTAGAGGCCACGGGCGGCAGATGTAGCGGGTCATCCGCCGTGTTGCTCACGGATGGCCATTACAGTGTTGCGGCTAACATGGAGCGCACGAGCGATTGCGCTGACGGAATGCCCCCAGACGAGATCATTTATTATTCGACAACGAACACAAGTCAGGCAGCGCTTAGCGTTATGTCGCCTCGGTTTGCGTTGCACGGGTATGAGTGCAGGATCTTGGCCGTTGTTTGCCTCGCTCATGATCAAGTGAATGCATAGGCTGCCAGTCAGAAAAATGCAAAGGGTTGGCAGGGCAATTGATCTCAAAATCGCCCGGACGGTTGGAGTGAACCCGCCCTTACGGTCTGAGCGCAGGCGATTGCTAATTTGCCGACGTCCTTGAATTCCTTGCGATACTCGAGAAACTCATCGAACCAACGTCCTACCCTGATTTCCTGAAGCTGCGAATTCCGTGGACAGAAAACGGCGGTTTTGGTACGATCGGCGGCATAATGCCAGATTTCGATCCACTAACCACACGGTTTAGTGCGAGGAACGCGTTGTTGCTTGCTCAGTTGTGCTCTGCCGCCTACGCGGACGAGTCTGAAGCGAAATCCACTACTGAGAACCTTGAATTCACCGATTTTCGGTGGGTTGAGCTAACCAGCCACTTTAACGAAGACGTGTACGCGATTGCTGCTGGGTGTCCTGAGTTTGCAGTCATTGCTTTCCGTGGAACAAAGGATGTCAAGAACTGGATGAGTGATTTGGATGCCACTCCGGTCAGCTATCCGTGGCTGTTTGAAGCTGGACCAGACATTGGTAATATTCATGCCGGTTTCGGTCACGCACTAAGAGATTCGTGGAGTGACATCAGCAGCGCGTTAGCCGACATAGTTCATCCGCCACCGGACACCCCTGACCTAAAAGGCTTGTCGACCACCCCTCAGCCAACGCTGTGGCTTACTGGACACAGCTTAGGAGGCGCTCTCGCCGTGTTAGCGGGCGCTGCCTTCTCGATGTGGGAGGGAGCACCCATCCGCGTCGTCAATGGTATATACACATTTGGCCAGCCCCGCATCGGACTTTACCGGTTCTGCGGCAATTATGATCAGCTGCTCAACACGAAGACGTTTCGGTTTGTAAACAGAGAGGATCTCGTTCCGCGCGTTCCTTTTCGAGGCTGGGATTACGCCGATGTCGGAACCATGATCCACTTCAACAGTGATGGAACGCCACAGTTGGATAGCCAGGAATGGACGAACTTCCTGAGCCGCACATTTCAGAGTTTTGCCGACTTCTTCAGCATCACTACGAACATTAGCGTTGATGTTGGCGATCACTCGATGCAGGGCTATTGCGATCTCGTGCGCAACCAGGCTGACGCTCTCTCTCGATTACCGCTGTGACGTATTCTCCCTGGCGGCGAAACGAAGACAGCCAGTTTCACAGTCACTGCACCGTCGAAATCAAACCTGTCACATCGGCCTAAGAATGTGCCTCGACCGAGAAATCCGACAAACCTAAGCCGCAAAAAGAGCCCGCCTGACGGCAACCGCCCCTTGCCTCAGGGGTCCGTCAGGCAGGTCTCCCTTCTTTCTAGACTTTAGGTTGGAATGCGGGCCGCAAACTAGGCGCACTAAAGGGCGCGATATGCTCGCGCGATAGGTCGAGGCACTTCCTACCACATCTTGAAGTCGCGCTTGCGCTCCCGCCTCGCGATCGCATTGCCAGTATAACCGTAAACGCGACGGAAAGCATTACGTTGTGCACGCTGATGCATTGCTGACTGCGTTTCTGGAATTGGAACGGGCGATTCGCGGGCCGTGACGTGTGTCAGTCTAGGCCCTACACGAGAATTAGGCGTCGCCTGACTTGACGCAACGCACGTCATATCCGCATAAACGGCGCACATCACACCGGATCTTGAATCAGGTGCAGGGCTTTGCCCCGCTAGGTTCTGCGCCTCCTTTCAGACCCCACAACCCAGAATCAAATTCAGCGGGGAAAGAGAAAGAAAGGTCATTCTTATGAAAACAAAAATCATACCAAACATATTCATTAGCGTTGCCGTGTTCTTCGCGTTAACGGGGCTGCTGGCTGCCGACAAGCTGCAGCCCACTTTCACCACCTTCGACGCTCCGGGCGCAGTCAACACTTTTTGCGTCGCGATCAACCCGGCAGGGGTGATCGCAGGAGGGTATACTGACGCGAACAATCTGCTTCACGGCTTCATGCGCGCTAAGGACGGCACCTTCACTACGTATGAAGCTCCGGGCGCGGGCACAGGTCCCGGCCAAGGCACAGGCCCCAACGGCATGAACTCTGAGGGGGATGTCACGGGGAATGTGACTGACGCCAGTAATGTAACTCACGGCTACGTGCGCGCTAAGGACGGCACCATTACGAACTTCGATGCGCCGGGCGCGACGGTCGCATTCGGCACCGTCGGCTTCGGCATTAACCCGGCCGGGGTGATCGCGGGGATTTGGGGTGACT
>Ga0306926_10003552_pt1 | contig 16168 bp, 12 predicted proteins | sample flu12Cox44000178_FD_203759 | JGI IMG/M metagenome (GOLD analysis project Ga0306926, IMG submission 203759) | Lab enrichment of tropical soil microbial communities from Luquillo Experimental Forest, Puerto Rico - flux8day.12C.oxic.44.000.178 (v2)... | ecosystem: Environmental > Terrestrial >... | reverse complement strand
GCCTGGAATTGCCTCAACAGGGCTGCAGCCGATGGCTCACTTTCGCTCCGACTCTGATCAGGTTCGAAAGCGGCAACAATTTCATCGCGCGTCGGCTCGTTTCTTGCTGTCGGCGGCAAAGCCTGAGCGCCGGAGGCTGATCGAATGGTTGGCATCGATTGACCGTTGACGGGCTGAAGAGCCGATTTGTCGATCAGCAAAGCCATGACGTTCGCAAAGAGCGTTGCTGGATTTTCCACCAATAGAAACGCGATCAACGACGCCGTTACAACCAGAATGCTCGTCTTTAGGATTCGCGAGGAAGTAACCGTTGTTTCCCAAGCTTCCCCGACACCCGGCTCATCATGTTCAACGAGAAAGAGAGGCAAAGGATGTTCCGGAGTAAAGCCGTCTTTCGTCGGCATTGGGTGATGCCTCCTCCTATTGTCCTTGCTCGGCAATACTGCGCTATGAAGGTCTAAAAAGCGACAGGCGCCGCCACGACTTAGGAGAAATCTTGATTTCACTGGGGCCGGGTGGGACCGCTCGCCCGCCTGACGCTGCGACCTTGACCAGGAGACTGGCACGGTCTCCCCACGGCATCTGCCGCATAGAGCCCGCCCACGACGCGAAGGCCGGGTTGGGGGAATAGGCTATCGCCGGCTGGGTTGATCCATCAAATGGCCGTCACGAGGCGAGCGTATTTTAGGTCTGATGATGATCGCCGAAATATTCAAATGCCAGGGCTGTGGCGCTTGGTACGAGGCGGCTTGGGAACAAATCCCGCGGAAACCCACGCCCGGCACTTTCAATTGCACAGACTGCGGCACCGTCGTGCATAGCTGGTCGGGTATTGACCGCTATAAAGATTGGCGTTGCCTATCTTCGGTGCATGTCCAGGGCGTTTGAGTTCTCCCAACCAACGGAAGGCTGATCGCGCCGCAACGTCATCGCGACGAATATGGCGGCGTTCAGCACTACCCAGGTCCCCACAATGATACTCAAGACTGACACGGCGTTTCTCCTTTGGAGAGTTTCCGCGCTTGGCCAACGCTGTTTACTCCGACAATCAACGCGATGGAGCCATTTTACTGCATAACACCCCCGCGTTGCCTAGGACACAAGACGCAACGATCAATAGGTAAGTGATCCAGACCAATGCAACTAACCAAGTGGTCATCGAGACGGCGAGCACGAGCATTCCGCAATCACCTTGGCTGGAAGCGCTCCATCTTGGCTCGCCGGCTTTGCTCGGCGGAAGGCTGCTTGTCCGGCGATGACATGAAACCCCAAAATCCGTTGGATTGATCCATCTCAATAGTCCTTGCGAGGCAGGCCTGATGATCGCCAAAAACTCTCTGTGTCAATCATCATCCATCGGTTGCAACAAGCTCAAAAAGAAATGGAGGGCGTTATGATCAGATTGGTTACGCGTGGTTGCTTCACCCAGAATTATGCCAAGGGATTGGTTGGCGCACCCGAAGATCGGGAGCCGGCTGTGCGCAAGCTGATTGAGGGTGCAGGCGGCAAGCTTTTGAGCTTCTACTTCACAACTGGCGACACCGACTTCATGGTCATCTCTGAGGCTAACGAAGCCGAATCCATCATCGCCGCGATGTTGGCAGCGGTGGCGTCGGGCACAATTTCTGACGTGAAAACTGCAAGAGCTTGGACTGGAGCGGAATTCAAAGCGGTGGCCGAAAAAGCTTCCAAAGCAGCGAGCCATTATCGAGCTCCCGGCAAGGGCTAGCCGCAAATCCGGTTTGCCCTGGAAAGTCGACGACAAGAGTTTAGGCGTCATTGATGCATGGGCTTATCGATCGCTCATCATTTTAGATGGGGCGGCGACAAGGTCATGAACCCGAAGTCATGTGAGACGGGCCCGCTGCACAGGGCGTTTGACGACGACGAAGTTGTGCAGGCGGCTGTAAAGCCGTTTTGCGGCGAAATGAGATCTTACTCAGGGCCCGCCTCTCCCAGACACCCCGCTACGGTTTTTGATCCGACGAATACTGACGCCGCGAAGAAGAGCTAACGTTTCGATATTTCCGCCGCGTCCAGACAGCAATGAACTTCGGTGGACCCAATAGCCAGAGCCTCAGTCGTCACAAATCGTCTGATTTCCTCGAGTATGATTTTTATCGTGTGGCAACAGCGGCCGCATTCTGCCGTGCAACCGAGCGAGCGATAGACTTGGCTCATCCGCAGACGAGGCATATCACTACCGATGGCAGACCTCACTTGAGACTCGCTCAGGAAGTTGCAGGAGCAGACGATCATCGGACGTTCCCAACTGAACACGCGAATTAATCAGGGTATTGTCTCTCAAGACTGAGAGTCGGGGACCTGCAACCCCATTGTTCTAAGCTTGAAGCGCTGAATTTTTCCGGTTGCAGTTTTTGGCAATTCCGAAATGAACTCGATGACGCGGGGATATTTGTACGGCGCCAGCCGATCCTTGACGAACGACTTCAGCTCGCCGTCGCTGGCCCTCGCTCCAGGCTTGAGGACCACAAAGGCCTTTGTCTTGGTGAGCCCCTCCGCATCGGGAACACCGACGACCGCAGCTTCGAGCACTGATGGATGCTGAGCGATTGTCGCCTCGACTTCAAATGGGCTTACATAGATGCCGCTGACCTTGAGCATGTCGTCACTGCGGCCGGCATAGGTATAGGTTCCATCAGAGTTTCTGATGTACTTGTCGCCGCTCTTGGTCCAGCCGCCTTGGAACGTCTCACGAGTCTTGGTGCGATTTCCCCAGTACATCATGGCTGAAGACGGTCCATGAATGTAGAGATCGCCGGGTTCTCCATCCTGGGGAGCGCTGCCATCTTCGCCACGTAGTTCTATCGTGTAGCCGGGGACTGGCCACCCGGTGGTGCCGTAACGCACCGCGTCGGGCCGGTTAGACAGGAAAATGTGGAGCATTTCGGTTGACCCGATCCCATCGACGATATCGACGCCGAAATGTTGTTTGAATCGTTCGCCAAGCTCGGCTGGTAACGCCTCACCCGCCGAGGACACTAGTCTTAGCGATACTTCTTCGCGCTTCGGAAGGGCGGAAGATGCAAGCATCCCTGCGAAGCCGGTCGGCGCTCCGAAGAACACGGTCGGCCTAAGACCGCCGACGCCGCCCGTCCAGCGCTTGAACGTCTCTTCTGGAGTCGGACGGCCCGGCATCAGAATGACTGACGCCCCGACACTCATGGGAAAGGTCAATGCGTTGCCAAGCCCATAGGCGAAGAATAGCTTTGCGGCCGAGAAACAGACATCGCTTTCACCAAGACCGAGAGTCGATTTGCCATACAATTCGCCGGTCCAGTACGGATTGGCATGCGAGTGAACCGTGCCTTTTGGTCGTCCTGTTGAACCGGAAGAATAGAGCCAGAAGGCTGGCTCGTCCGCCTGGGTGCGTGCTGCGCGAAGCATGGGAGGGGACGCCCCGATGAGGGCATCGAACGCCACTTCGCCAAAATCCAACGGGCTTGCCGGTCGCGATACGATGACCTTGCGTACTTCGTGATCAGACTTCGTCAGTGCGGCCTTCAGCGCCGGGAGCACCGCCCCGCTCGCCAGAATGGCCTGTGCCCTCGAATGCTCAAGCATGTATGCGTAATCGTCGGCTGTCAGAAGGGTGTTGACGGCCACTGGTACGACGCCAGCATGGATCGCTCCGAGGAAAGCAACCGGCCAGTCGTTTACGTCCTGCATCGCCAGAAGGACGCGTTCCTCGCGCTTGATGCCAAGCTCTCGCAAGCCGGTAGCGAGACGACGAACCCTGTCTTCCAGTTCGCAGTAAGTTAGCGCTTTGTCGTCGTCGACGAACGCGATTTTTTCCGGGCGCGTGGTGTTTTGTGAAAGCAAATATTCGGCAAAATTGAAATTATCGGGCGGCGGCTGAACATTTGCCGAAAAAGGTGCTGATGCCTGGCTCATTCTTTCTCCCACCGAGTTCAAAGCGAATGTTTGCGACCCGCCAAGATGGCTCGCACTTTCGATGCTTCAATCAGACCAGCTTCAACCACCAAATGGCCAACAGGCCTCAATAGGTCTCCACGTGATAGCGGCCGCTCGCGCGCATCGTCGGTTTCAGCGCGGCCCAATCCTGCCCATGCTTTCGGCACACATCGGCCAGCGCTTCCTCCACTCCCGCTTCCATGCCCTTGAGGCCACAGATGTAGACGTGCGTATTGACGTCCGTCAGCAGCGCGGCGATCGTCTTGGATTCGGTGCGAATACGGTCTTGCACATATTCCTTGTCGGCCCCCGGTATCCGGGAAAAAACGAGATGGCTCTCGAGCAAAGTACGCGGCACCTTCTGAAGCGGTCCGAAGTAGGGAAGCTCCTGGGGCGTGCGAGCCCCAAAGAACATGATCATCCGCCCCGGCGCATTGGCCATGGCGCGCCGTCGCCGCTCGGTGAAGGCACGAAACGGTGCCGAGCCCGTACCGGTACAGATCATGACAATGTTGGCATTGGCGTCGTTCGGCATGAGAAATGTCGCACCGAATGGACCGGTTACTTCGACCTTCTCGCCGACCTTGAGGTCACACATATAGTTCGACCCTATGCCTTCCTTGACGCGCTTGATCGTAAGCGAAACGTTGTTGGCATTCCGCTTCTCGCCGTCTCGCGCCGAAGCGATGGAATAAAGACGTATGTCGTGCGGCTTGCCGTCAGAGCGCGTACCCGGCGGGACAATGCCGATCGACTGCCCCTCCAGGACCGGGAATACCTGTTCGCCGAAGCCGAGAACGATATGGTGGATATCGCTCTCCGTCCCTGGTGCAGTGATACGAAAATTCCCTTGCACCGTGGCAACCGCCATTTTGTCGCGACGATAGAGATTGACCGCAGGTTTCGAAGCCGATGCTGGAGGAACAACTTTACCTCCCGCCCCCGCATGCGCACCGTCGAGCATCCTGACGACATCATCGTCGACCGCCTGTACGGTGTCGATCGCTGCGTCGCCAAGGTCCTCCTGCTTTGGCAACTCGGTCCATGACAATTGTTCCTCAAGGGAATAGGCTTCCTTGATTACACGCCAATTATCGATAGAGCCCGTAGGGCACGGCGCGATGCAATCCAAACAAAAATTGCATTTCTCGATGTCGACGACATAGTTGTTCGCATCGTGCGTGATGGCATTGACCGGACAGGTCGCCTCGCAGGTGTTGCACCGGATACAGATTTCAGGATCGATCAGGTGCTGCTTCTTGAACTCGCCCTGTGCAGGTTGCGCGGTCATAATGCGTTTCCTCGCCGGAAGATTTCCTTCGCGTCGCTTACGTATTTCTCTTTTGAAAGAGAGGGCAGGCTTACTCGCCTGCCCTCTTTTTGAGCCGGCTTACACTCCGTAAATCCTTACATATTCGAAGTCGCCGGCCTTGTGATCAATGCCAACCTTGGGCGCAGCGATCCAGCTCGCGTACTTTCCCGGCTCCCAGCATGGCTTCATCAACGATGCGATGAAATCGCCGTCGGCCTTGGAAGGGAGCCAGTTATCGCGGTTCTTGATCCACTGCTCGTCAGTCAGCAGCTTGCCATCGGGAGAGGCGTGAATATCCTTGAACTCCCCAATGTGACGGTTGAACGCAACAGAGGGCAGCGTCAGTTCGAACTTGATTCCGGACTTCTGAATGATGGTGTTCCAGCGATTGACGCCACCTTGGCAGTCCTTGCTGTAGTCGTCGCGAAGCCTCATGTTGATCGCCGTCAACGCCGGCTCGTCTACCGAGCGGATTTGTCCATCGACCAGCTTAAGGACCGGGTAATTGGCGCTGGTCAGGACATGATCGTCCTCGATCTTGGTCTCCATAAAACGCCCCTTGAGACCAGCGTTGTAGAAATTCGCGGCGTTGGTCGAGACCTCCGAGCCGAACAAATCAAGCGACAGCGAGTAATGGAGGTTTGCCTTTTTCTGGATGGTCGGCAAATCAATGACACCCAGCGCTCTCACACGAGCGATCTCATAGGGGTCTTCGATGCCGGCGGCCTTCATCGCCTCGCAGGTGCGCTCGATCGTCCGACCGACCCCGGTTTCGCCGACAAACATGTGATGAGCTTCTTCGGTCAGCATAAACCGACAGGTCCGCGACAACGGATCGAAACCGGACTGGGCAAGGCTCTCAAGTTGCATCTTGCCATCGCGATCGGTGAAATAGGTGAACATGAAGAAGGAAAGCCAGTCCGGAGTTTCCTCGTTGAAGGCACCCAGCATGCGAGGCTTGTCTGCGTCGCCGGATCGACGTTGCAACAAGCCGTCGGCTTCCTCGCGGCCATCTTTGCCGAAATATTTGTGGAGCAGATAGACCATCGCCCAGAGATGACGCCCCTCCTCGACGTTGACCTGGAATAGGTTACGCATGTCATAGAGGGATGGAGCCGTCGCACCCAGGAAGCGTTGCTGCTCAACGCTTGCCGGCTCGGTATCGCCCTGGATCACGATCAGGCGGCGCAGCATCGCCCTATATTCGCCCGGCACATCCTGCCAGGCCTTCTCGCCCTTGTGGGCGCCGAAGTTCACCAAGCGGTTTTCGTCCTGCGGAGCGAGTAAAATGCCCCAGCGGTATTCAGGCATTTTGACGTAGTCAAACTTTGCCCAGCCCTTTGGGTCGATCGAGACGGCGGTTCGAAGATAGACCTCCGAGGTCTGGAATCCCTCCGGTCCCATCGTCATCCACCAATCGATGTAGCCTGGGTGCCATTGTTCGAGTGCCTTGAGCACACGAGCGTCGCTTACGAGGTTCACATTGTTCGGAATTTTGGTCGAATAATCGACGGCGCCAAGCACTGCTGATGCGGAAGATCCGGACATGTCCTACTCCTTTAGAGCGATAGTGGTAATACGAATGGCAATTGCGGCATGAGGTTCGTTGCACAGGCGCGCGCCGGCGCAACCCAGCGGCTCACACGCGCTCCTGATTGAATTCGCCCTTGACGCCAGTGCCATAGCGTTTCAGGGCGCCGTTGGGACCGACGGCATTCGGGCGATTGAAAATCCAGTTCTGCCAGGCGGTGAGACGCCCGAAGATTTTTGTCTCCATTGTCTCCGGTCCACCGAACCGCAGGTTGGCTTCGAGGCCAGTGAGGCCGTCCGGCGAGAAACTGGAGCGCTCTTCGAGGAAGATCCTGACTGCATCGTCCCAATCGATTTCGTCGCAGGCTTCGGTAATAAGACCGAGCGTATCAGCGTCGCTTGCATCGAGGCTCGTTCCGATGGTTCGTTTGGCCTTCTCGACGCTTTCAGGCTCACCGAGAAACCGCGTGTCGAGACGCGTTATGCCATTCGACATCGGATAGGATCCGAAGTTCAGGGCAGACAGCGAGATCGTTGCCTCCGGCCGGTTGTCGCCTCTAATCGTGCCTGCGAACATGAACGACCGATCACATGCGAAGACAATCTCGGCGAGAGTGCCGGCAAAGCAGGAGCCGGGCTCAACCAGCGCGACGAGCGAACGGGATGTGACGTCAATCCGCTTCAGAACCCGCTTCCAGAAATTGATGATTTCACGGACGAGCCAGTTGCTGCGATTAGCGTCGAGCAGCGCGTCGTAAGCAAGAACCTGCTCAGGGTCACCCACCGTCCTGAATATGATCGTTCCGATCTCCAGTTCGTTGAGTCGAAGATGAAGAATTGCATCATCGAGCTCGCGTGCGAGCTTCAGAGAGTAGAAATCCGCGCCCTGCGCCTGGATTTCGTCCACTGTCTTCGGAGCTGTCCCGGACGGGCCACTGAGCGTGATCGTAGCCCTGCGTGCGGCTCGGTCAATTTCAACTCTGACCAGCGAGTAAGAGATCGCGCCGTCCGACAGTTCTCGCTTGAGGGGTGGCAGAGCGATGCCCGTTGCTCCTGCTGGCCGATCGGATTTCTCCGCCAGCCTCTTCGCCATCTCCACCACCTTCGCATCGAACTTGGAGTTCGGCGCGACAGCGTCCACCAGACGCCATTCAACCGCCCGCTTTCCTTTGACCCCCTCCTCGACGGTACAGAAGGCGTCGGCACGATCTCGGCGGACCTTGCGCTTGTCGGTGACGCGGGTCAGGCCCCCGGTGCCGGGCAATACGGCAAGCAGCGGGATCTCGGGCAACGAGACGGTAGAGCTGCCGTCATCGGCCAGAAGAATTTCATCGCACGCCAGCGCGAGCTCGTAACCACCGCCGGCAGCCGTTCCCTTCACCGCGCAAAGAAATTTCTGGCCGGAGAACTCGGAGCTGTCCTCCATCCCGTTGCGCGTCTCGTTCGTGAATTTGCAGAAGTTGACCTTGTGTGCATGCGCTGAACCGCCGAGCATCCGAATGTTTGCGCCGGCACAGAACACCTTCTCCTTGCCCGATTTCAGGACAACAACCTTTACCTCCGGGTGCTCAAACCTCAGCCGCTGCAGTGCATCGGCAAGCTCAATGTCGACGCCGAGATCATAGGAATTGAGCTTGAGTTGGTAGCCCTCGAAGAGGCCGGCGTTCTCATCAACGTCCATGACGAGTTCCGCGACCTCGCCCTGACAGTTCAGCTTCCAGTGGCGGTACCGATCCGGAGAGGTTTGGAAATCGATGAAGCCCTGTTGTCCGGCCACGCTCAACGCCGATAATGCATTATATTGCATATCTCCTCCCAAGAGTTAACTAAATTCGTTGATTTGTTAACTAATAGTGCACTAAAGTGCAAACGTCAAGTGAAAAGTGAATTATTTGACATGAATCAATGCGATCAAGCAGATTAGGTGCATTAAAATTCATGATTCTCAGGCGCTTACCTGGAAACAGAAATGACCGTCACCTCCAACGATTTAATGCAGACTGTTGGCGCAAGGGTCCGCACGGCGCGGAAAGCGGCGGGCTTGTCGCGCAGGCGGCTATCCGAAATAGCCGGCGTATCGGAACGCTACCTGGTCCAGCTCGAACACGGCGACGCCAACATTTCGATCGGTGTGTTGGCGCGAGTGGCCAGTGCTTTGTCGGTCGATCTTGTAGCTCTCTTCCCTACCCCGCACGGTGCTGCCAGCGATGGACTGCTATCGGCCGCCCTACTTGGGCCTCTTGCGGACCTTCTCCGCACGATGAGTTTGCGTGAACAGCAAGGAGCGCTCGACCTGCTGAAGCGCTACCTTAAAGATAGCAGGCGCTCGCTTAAGGGTGTTGCCCTACTCGGCCTCCGTGGAGCCGGCAAATCAACCATTGGCAGGCTACTCTCCGAGCGGCACGGGCTGCCGTTCATTAGCATCACTAGAGAGATTGAGACACGAGCTGGAATGAGCCTGGACGATTTGTTCAACTTGGGCGGCAGCGAAGCCTATCGAACCCTTGAAAATGAATTTGTGAGAGAGCTTAGCGCCCGCAGCGACTACATCGTCCTCGAGACGGCTGGCGGCATAGTGGCAAACAGTCCGGCACTAGATGCCTTATTCGGATCGTTCATGACGGTATGGCTCAAAGCGTCACCGCAGGAGCATCTCGATCGCGTCGTTCGTCAAGGCGACATGCGGCCGATGCACGGCAATCCGAAAGCGCTAAGCCATCTCAAAATCCTGCTTGCCCAACGTGAGCAGGAATATGCACGCGCGGACTGCGTCATCGACACGACTGGCAGGACACCGGAAGCTTGTCTGCGTGAACTGGAAGCGCTGGCCGCAGGCACAGTCGGACCGATCGTACCCGCCGGTTAGACGACAACAAGCAGTGGCCCTGTCGAAACATCGAGCGCTTCGTTGCTAGATCGCCTTCATCTCGCCTTTGGTCCAGGCCTCCCGCAGTTTGAATTTCTGAATCTTGCCCGATCCCGTCAGCGGAAACGCATCGACGACAAACCAGTGTTTCGGCGTCTTGTGCGGAGCGAGCGAAGCGCGCATGTAAGCCGTCAGCTCCTCCTTATCGATGACGGCGCCGGACGCCGGACGAATGAACGCAGCGACCTCTTCACCCCATCTCTCGTGGGGAACGCCGATTACAGCGACTTCGCTGACCTTGGGATGCTGGAATAACAACTCCTCTAGCTCGCGCGGGTAGATGTTTTCGCCGCCGCGGATGATCATGTCCTTCAGGCGTCCTTCGACGGTACAATATCCACGCGAGTCCATCGCGCAAAGATCGCCTGTATGCAGCCAACCATCGGCGTCGATCGCGGCCGCGGTGGCTTCCGGCATTTCGAAGTAACCAAGCATCACATGATAGCCGCGGGTGCAGAATTCGCCGATGGTGCCGACCGGCACCGTCCTGCCGGTAATCGGGTCGACGATCCTGGTTTCCATATTGGGAAGCGGCAGCCCGATCGTACCGCCTTTGTCCTCAACACTGTCGAAGGTGCGGGTTTGCGACGCGACCGGAGAGCATTCGGTTTGACCAAACACGATTGTGAACTGTGCGCCGAGTTTTTCCTCGAACCGTTTCACCAGCGGCGCTGGCACCGTCGACCCGCCTGAACAGATCGCTTTGACGGATGAGAGATCAGTTGTGGGGAACGTCGGGTGCTCCAGCATCGCGATCAGCATCGTGGGAACGGCGACCATTGCGTTGCCGCGATAGGTCCCGAACATCTCAAGCACGATTGCGGGGTCGAACGTCTCGATCAGCACCTGTGTCGCCGCCTTGGAGACCGAGCCGAGCATGCAGCAGACGCAGCCACCAGTATGAAACAGTGGCATCGTGGTGATGAAGACGTCCCCGGGGTCGACCCCCATCCGATCGGCTGTATCGGCACCGTTGTTAAGAAGCCCACGATGGCGAAGCAAGGCGCCTTTCGGGAAGCCCGTCGTGCCGGAGGTGTACTGAATCATCACGGGATCGTCGGGGCTGACGATCGGCAGCTTGATGCTCTCGTCGTCGCCTGCGCTGATGAAAGCATCCCAATCGTCGAAGCAAATGATCTCGCGGAGTTCGGGGCAGTTTGGCGCCACCCCATGCACAGTCTCAAGCATCGGATTTCCACGGAAGCCATTGACCACGAAAACGCCCGCTGAGCGCGACTGCTTCAGCACATATTCAACTTCCTTGGCGCGAAAGGCCGGGTTCACGGTCACAAGCACCATACCCGCCATGCCGGCGCCAAATTCGAGCATCACCCATTCCGGGATGTTTTGGGCCCAAACCGCGACGCGCTCTCCCGGCTTGAAGCGGGTGAGCAACGCGCGCGCGGTGCGCTGGGCTTCCCGATAGAGCTGCGCGTAAGTCCATTTGCGCCGCCGCGCCGGATCCGGAACGCCTGCAATCAGGGCGAGGCGGTCGGGCGCCGCTTTGGCTGCGTTGAGCAAGACGTCGCCGAAGGTCATCTCTCGGAGCGCAGGCTTGGTCGGTCCGGCGACATAGGATTCGGTTAGAGCCAAAGCATCCTCCTGCGTACGGAGAGAATAGGGATACGGCGCTGCTCCTCTTACTGACGTCTCACCGATGACCCCCAAGGCCAAAATGCCTTCGGTCTTCCCCCAAAGCAAGCCAGGTCCGGCAGCCCTAGGTCAGCTTACGGTCCAGTTGAGACATCGTGGCCTTCCCTACTCCAGATCCGCTCTACCCGCGAAAAGCGGACAAAGGAGCTGCCTGTGACACAATGCGGATCAAACCGATACGAGACTCCCGGATTCCGCCGCGCGTTTGATAGCGTCAATTACGCGAAGGGTGTTAAGACCCTCGCGGCCAGAGACAACAGGCTTGGCGGTACCATTGATGACGGCGCAGAAATTGGCGATCTGCAAGCCGAGTGGGTGTTGCGGTACAAAACTGAGCCGCTCACGCTCCAGCGGAGCCCACCAGCTCGCTTTGCTCGGGTGATGCCACAAATCGAGCTGGGGAAGAGCTAACGAGGTCCGCCTGCCACCAATTTGATAGCAAGTCTCGGGTGTGTGGCTGTAAGCCGGATTCTCTCCTGCAGTAAATTCCCAGCTCCACGGCGCCTCGATGGTGTCGGACACGTTTACTGTGCCCAAGGCGCCTGAGGCGAAGCGCAAAATGATTACCGCGGTCTATCGACGGCGTAGTTGCGGACTCGGTTGGATTGGGCGCGCCTGCACGGCAACGATCTCGCCACAGAGATAGCGTAACAGGTCGACGTCGTGGATGAGATTGAGGAGTATAGGACCCGCTCCCTTCTCCCGACGCCAGGCGACGTCAAAATAGTCGTCGGGTTTGATCAGCCAGAACATGCCGTGCACTGAAACAATCTGGCCAAGGCGACCGCTGTCGATCTCCTCCTTTGCGCGTTGGATTATGGGATCGTGCCGGCGATGATGTCCGACGAGTAGCGGTACGCCCCGCCGCTCGGCGCTATCGACCAGCGCCTCGGCGCCGACCAGGTCATCCGCAATCGGCTTTTCGATCAAAACAGGTAACCCGGCTTCGATGCACTCCATGCCGTTGGCAACATGCATTTGATTTGGGGTGGCAACAATTATTCCCTCTGGTCGATCTTCCGGCGCAATGTCCTGGAAAAAGGGATACCAGGCTACGTTCAAGGATTGCGCCAATTCGCGCGCCGCGGACGTAGGATCGATGATTGACGCCAGACCCGCCTCAGGTCGCGCAAGTATCTGCTCGATGTGACGCTTGCCGATTAGGCCGGCGCCCATAACTGAAAGGCGGATAGCTTTGCTCATTGGCTTACGCCTTTTTCTCATCAAGCAGCTTTGCGACGCGGCGCAGTGCAAGCAGGTAGCCCTGAGTCCCAAAGCCAGCGATTACGCCGTCGGCGCGCCTGGAAACAAAGGAGTGATGACGAAATTCTTCCCGCTTATGCACGTTGGAAATATGCACCTCGATCACCGTTCCTTCGAAAGTATTGAGCGCATCGAGTATGGCGACGGAGGTATGGGTGAAAGCTGCCGGGTTCATGACGATACCAACAGCCGTCTCGCGCGCTTCGTGGATCCAATCAATGATTTCGTATTCCCGATTGGACTGGTGGAAGCGGATTTCCAGCCCGAGTTCTTCGGCCAGGGTCCGACATTCCCGCTCCACATCAGCAAGCGTCTCGTAGCCATAGATCTCCGGCTGGCGTTTGCCGAGCAGATTCAGGTTTGGACCGTTGAGAACGTAGACAAGGCGGCTCATGAATGAACTCCGGTTCAATAATGGGCGAAGACCTTCGTTACCGAACTGCCTGGTAGAAGGAAATGCAGTTCAAGCCTACGTTGCAAAGCAGCAGCTTTGAGCTGTCAACGTCTCAGTTGGGTCATCAGCCGACGTCCAGGTCGACCCCACCCAGAGTCCGCTCTGGCCTGGAAAGATTCGGTGCCGCCAAAAGCACGCCGGGGTTCAAGATCCCCTTCGGATCCAGACGATCCTTTACCCCCTGCAGCGCAGAGGCAAAAAGGTCCGGACGCTGACGACGGTACCATGGCATGTGGTCGCGTCCGACGGCGTGGTGATGCGTCACTGTTCCGCCATGGGCGATCACTGCGTCAAGCGCGCGACTCTTGATTTCCAGCCACTGCTCCGCGAGCGCGCCGTGCCGCCCCTTTGCCTGAAACGAGAAATAGGGCGCCGGCCCATCCGGATAGCAATGGGTAAAGCGGCAGGACACGCTGCCCTTCTGGCCGGTAGCCTTGAGACAGGCGTCCTCAGTCGCCGAAAGAATCGCCGTGTAAAACGTGGGAAACCGCTCCCAGGTGATCGCGGTCTCGAAGGTATCGGTGATGATGCCCATCTCCACGATGGTCTTCTTGTAGTGCGGCATGCGGATAAAGGCATTGCGCCAGGCTTCGGCAGCGCCGGCGCGGTGGCCGCTACTGCTTTTTGCAACGTCACGATCGAAGCTGCCGCCGAAATCCCGTGTGATCGCGAGCGCACGATCCATCCAGGCGTCGACGGGGTGATCGGCGTTCTCGAAGGCTAGCACCACAACGGATTGTCGCCCGTCGCCGAACCCGTTGTTGAAGGCCTCGCGCGAATCCAGCAACCGGACATTGGCAGGAAAGAGCCAGGCCTGCGAGATCGCCTGCACCGCTTGAGCTGCCTTGAAGACATCCTCGAACAAAACAGCCGTACCCGCTCGGAACGTCGGTCGCGCTTGCAGGCGCATCCACGCTTCTGTGATGATCCCGAGCGACCCTTCCGAGCCAATCATCAATCGGTCGGGGCTCGGGCCTGCGCCAGAGCCCGGCAGGCGGCGGCTCTCGGTAATGCCTGCCGGCGATACCGTCCTCAAGCTTTCCACGAGATCGTCGATGTGGGTATAGAGCGTGGCGAAATGGCCACCCGAGCGGGTTGCGATCATGCCGCCAAGCGTCGCAAGCTCCATGCTCTGCGGGAAATGCCGTAGCGTCAGGCCGTGGGACTTCAGTTCATTCTCCATGGCCGGCACGCGGATCCCGCCTTGGATGCGCGCCGCCCTGCTGGTCTTATCGACCTCCAGAATCCTGTCGAGCCGCGTCAGGTCAAGGCTGATGGTGCCGTTGAAGGTGCTTCCGACCACCGGCTCCACGCCACCGCATACGGAAGTACCCCCGCCGAAGGGAATCACTGCCGCATTGGCCCGCGTGGCGTACTCAAAGACGGCAGCGAGGTCAGCTTCGGAGCGAGCATAGGCGACGATGTCGGGTGCGTTGCGATAGTCCCCGAGGAACTGGCGGGCGTAGTCGGGATAGGATTTTCCGTAGGTGTGCAGCAGCCGGTCGCGCTTGGAGCTTGTGGCGAACGCAGAAAGCTCTGGAGGAACCGACAGCCGCGGCATGTCCAGTTCGATCGCGCTTTCACCCGGCGCCTTGCGGATCTCGAATTCTCCGCCAAAACGCTCGCGCATGCGCGAAGTCACCATCTGTCGCTCGACGTCCGTTATCTCGTCGCCCTCATAGCCCCAGCCGACCAGTTTCAGCTCTTTCGTTGCCATTTCGGGCCTCCAATGCTCACCGGGATTTTGCGACGCCGCACTGTTGCACGGTCGCAGGTTTCCCTCCATGCCCACCGACATGGTCCATTTCCAACTTCTTTGGCGCGCCCGTTTTGACCTAACTCAATCAAAGCTCGCACAGATTTGCTCTGATGCAAGGTCTATTGAAAAACAAAGCCTGGAACGACATCGCGTTTTAGGCCCCTGGAGGGAGAGGCGTCGTGACCAAACATCCGGCTTTGCCCTATCTGCGCAATTCGGAGAAAGGCAAGATCGTCACGCCGGCAGAAGCCGTCCTGCTCATTCGCGACGACGATACCGTTGCCACCGGCGGCTTTGTCGGCATCGGGTTTGCGGAGGAGATCGCAGTCGCGCTGGAGGAGCGTTACCTTGCAAGCGAAGGCGAAGCGCCTTACGCGCAGGGCAAGCCGCGCAACCTGACGCTGATCTATGCCGCTGGCCAGGGCGACGGCAAGGAAAAGGGCCTCAACCATTTCGCGCATGAGGGCATGCTCAAGCGCGTGATCGGCGGACATTGGGGCCTGGCGCCCAAGCTGCAGCAGCTTGCGATCGCAAACGAGATCGAGGCCTACAATCTGCCACAGGGGGTGATTACACATCTGTTTCGCGACATCGCTGCGCGCCGCCCGGGCCACATTTCTCGCGTCGGCATGGGCACCTTTGTCGACCCGCGCAATGGCGGCGGCAAACTTAACACCCGCACCACCGAGGACCTGGTGGAGTTCGTCACGCTCGGCGGCCAGGAGTGCCTGCTTTACAAGACCTTTCCGATCAACGTCGGAATCATCCGCGCCACCACCGGCGATCCCGATGGCAACCTGACCATGGAGAAGGAGGCCTTGACGCTGGAGGCGCTCGCCATTGCCATGGCGGCGCACAACTCCGGCGGCATCGTCATCGCCCAGGTCGAGCGCGTCGCCGAAAGCGGCACCCTCAATCCGCGGCAGGTGAAGATCCCCGGCATTCTCGTCGACTGCGTCGTGGTCGCAAGGCCGGAGAACCACTGGCAGACCTTCGGCACACAATATAATCCCGCTTTCTCGGGCGAGATCAGGGTACGCGCCGGCTCGCTGCCGCCGATGCCGATGAGCGAGCGCAAGATTATCGCGCGGCGCGCCGCTTTCGAGCTGAAGGCCAACAGCGTGGTCAATCTGGGCATTGGCATGCCCGAAGGCATTGCGGCGGTCGCCAACGAGGAGCGCATCATCGACCTGATTACGCTGACGGCCGAGCCGGGCGTGATCGGTGGCATTCCCGCAAGCGGCATCGATTTCGGAGCCGCGGTCAACACTCAGGCGGTGATCGATCAACCCTACCAATTCGATTTCTATGACGGCGGCGGCCTCGATGCTGCCT
>Ga0306926_10003551_pt1 | contig 16171 bp, 11 predicted proteins | sample flu12Cox44000178_FD_203759 | JGI IMG/M metagenome (GOLD analysis project Ga0306926, IMG submission 203759) | Lab enrichment of tropical soil microbial communities from Luquillo Experimental Forest, Puerto Rico - flux8day.12C.oxic.44.000.178 (v2)... | ecosystem: Environmental > Terrestrial >... | reverse complement strand
GATGTGGTTCTGGGCGCGCGGTTTCGAGGGCGGCGGCCCCGAGGCTGAGCTGCTGCGCAGGCTCGCTTATTGGCTGATGAAGGAACCCGACCTCGAGGAAAATGATTTGCGGGCGGTCGTGGAGGGCGATCGGCTTGCGGTGACGCGGCAATCGCTTGAGCCCGACGACCGCCCGGTCACCGTGACGGCGCCCGACGGGTCCACCCAAAGCCTGACGTTATCGCCCGATACCGGCGGCCGCGGCACCGGCAGCCTGCCGATCGGCGAGATGGGCCTCTACCGGGTAACCGACGGCAACCGCACGGCGCTCGCAGCGGCTGGGCCACTCAATCCGATCGAATTCGCCGACGTCCGCGCCACGCCGGAAAAGCTGGCGCCGGTTGTTGCCGCGACCGGTGGCGGCATCTTCTGGGTGGGCGACGGGACGATGCCGGAAATTCACCGGGTCTCGCCCGATCGGGCGGCAGCCGGGCGCAACTGGATGGGGTTGCGCGCCAACGGCGACTATACCGTGACCGGGTTCAGCGAAATGCCGGTGCTGCCGGGCATCGCCGTCCTGTTGCTGATTGCCGGGGGATTGCTCGCGGCGTGGCGCCGCGAGGGCAGCTGACTTGCAGCGGTCGCCATACCGGGGTGAACTTCCGTGCTGAGAAGATTTCTCGCGCCGCTCCACCCGGACGGGTTCAAATTCGTGCTCGCCGGTGTGGGGGCGACGATTCTCCTATTCCCGCTATGGGTCCGCGGCGGCTGGATTGCCGCGTTGGTAACACTATGGCTGGCCTATTTCTTCCGTGACCCCTGGCGGGTGACCCCGACGCGCCAGGGCCTGCTGATCAGCCCCGCCGACGGAAGCGTGGTGTCGATCGCGACAGCGGCGCCGCCGCCCGAGCTGGCGATGGGCGGAGCCGCCGTTGCGCAAATCGGGATCTTCCTCAGCGTCTTCGATGTCCACGTCATTCGCGCGCCCCTGGGCGGCAGAGTCGCGGCATTGCGCTACACCAAGGGGCGGTTCCTGAATGCCAGCCGCGACGAGGCGAGCCGTCACAACGAGCGCATGGCGATTCGGCTCGCTCCGCCGGAAGGCCCCGAGATCGCTTTTGTGCTGGTTGCCGGTCTGCTCGCCCGACGCATCGTCTGCGACCTGCGCGAAGGGCAGGAGGTCGTCACCGGTCAGCGCATCGGCATCATCCGCTTCGGCTCGCGGGTCGACGTCTATTGCCCGGAGGGCTATGTACCGATGGTCATTGCAGGGCAGCGAATGGTGGGCGGAGAAACGGTGCTCGCGGACCTTCTGGCGCACGAGCCGGCCCGCCTGGGTTTCGCTCAATGAGCGCCGACGGGCGTGAAGGGAGGCCGGGCCTGAAAATGCGTCGCGCCAGGGCGCGGCGGCCGCGAATGCGGGTCCGCCGGTTTTCCGGCCTGTCGGTCAACCGCATGGTCCCGAATGTACTGACCCTGCTCGCGTTGTGCGCCGGGATGACGGCGATGCGTTTTGCGATGGGTGGGAATTTCGAGGGTGCCGTGTTTGCGATCATCGCGGCCGGCATTTTCGACGGCCTCGACGGGCGCATGGCCCGCCTGCTCAAGGCCACATCGAGCTTTGGCGCAGAGCTCGACAGCTTGTCGGATTTCGTCAGCTTCGGCGTGGCTCCGGCTACCGTTCTTTATCTCTGGACGATGTCGGAGCTGCACGTTTTAGGCTGGGCGATCGTGTTGTTTTTCGCCGTGTGCTGTGCGCTGCGTCTGGCCCGCTTCAACGCCGGCACCGACGCTGTGGTGCCGTCCTACGCCGCCCCCTTTTTCAGCGGGGCGCCGACGCCGGCCGGCGCGGGGCTGGTGATGATCCCGATGTTTCTCAGCTTCGAATGGGGCGACTGGCTGTTCCGCTCGCCTTTCTTGAGCGCCATCACGATCACCGGGATCGCGCTGTTGATGGTCAGCAAGGTCCCGACCGTGTCACTAAAGCGGATCCGCATTCCGCAGCATATGGTGATCCCGACCCTGCTCGCTTTCGGCGTCGCGACCGCCTTTTTGACCACCGCACCATGGCCAACCCTGATGGTCGTGGGGGTGGTTTATCTGGGCTCGATCCCGCTGACGATCCGCTCGTACTACAGGTTGAAACGCGCCGCCGAAGCGCGCAGGACCGAACCGGCCGAAAAGCACGACATCGTTCCGCTCCCGGGGCCTGCCACCGCGCCTTTCGGCGAAGTGAACCCATCGGCGACCGAGTGGCGCCATTAGCGGCTTGCGGAGACCGCCTGTCGGATGACAACTCCGTGCGGCTCGGTTAGGGTGACAGTTGATCCGAAAGGCGTCGGTCAACATCGACATTGACCCGGTGGCATCCAATGCGGCGGCGGGAGCTTGCGAGGCGTCACTTTAGCGGCAACTGAATAGCGTAGATCATTTTTCGCGTAGGCGGCGCACGCCTCGCCATTCTGCGTTTCCGCATTGTCCTCCGGGTCTGACCAATCCAGGAGGTCGCCATGGCAGAACTTCGCCCGACGAGCCGAACAGCAACTCCGGCCAGCTTTGTGCTCGGACGCAAGCTCGACAGCATCCCGTTCGGCGGCTACCACATCTTGATCATCGTCGTGCTCGCCCTCGTCGGGTTTATCGAGGGCTATGACTTGGTGATGACCGGCTCGCTGCTGGTGTTGGCCAAGGTGCCGCTGCAGCTGACGGACACTGATATCCGCTGGCTCGCCGTCGGCCCGACCTTCATGCTGTGCCTCGGCGGCTTCTTCTTCTCGGCGGTGTCCGACCATTTGAGCCGCAAAAGCATCGTGCTGATCGGCGTGATCGCGACGACGTTTCTGACGCTGCTGATACCGCTGGTGCAAACCGCCGACCAGCTGATCATCCTGCGCCTGTTGACCGGCCTTGGCGCCGGCGGCGTCGTCTCGGCGGCTTTCCCGATCGCCGCCGAATTGATGCCGGCGCAGCACCGGCGTACCTACAGCGCCGTCTATGAGATGGCGTTAGCCTCCTCCTTCACCGTGGTGCCCTTTATCGCCGGTCTGCTCGCCGGCAATGCCAACGCGTTCCGGTTTCTGGCATTGCCGGGCGGCTTGGCGGTCACCGTCATTCCGGTCATCGTTTATTTCGTACTTCCCGAAAGCCCCCGCTGGTACTTGCGCAAAGGCCAGCCTCAGATCGCGGTCGACATCGTCAACCGCATCATCGCGCGATCCGGCAACAAGGTACCGCCGCTGACGTTAGCGGCGCTCGGCGACACGACGCCCACTGCCCGCGAGAAGCTGCCGCCTTATTGGGCATTGTTCGCCCGCGGGCAGCTGCGCTGGACCGCGGTCGGCATCCTGAGTGGTATCTGCGCCGGTACCGCTTTCTTTTTGATTTCGGTGCTGTTGCCGAAGGCGTTGAACGATCAGGGCTTTGCCGTGAGTGCCAGCTTGGGATTGACCTCGATCGTCTATGCAGCAAGCTTCTTTGGAAAGGGCTTCACCGGCTTTCTGATGGAGGTCATCGGGAGGCGCTGGACGATCGCTTATGCGCTCAGCGGGTCGTTGCCGGGTCTCGCGCTGATGTTGTTGGCGCATCGCGCGGGCGACTTTGCGGGCGGGATGATGGTAGCGGGAGGCCTTATCATGGGCTTTACGGTGCTGTCGGCCTTCACCGCCACCCGCGTCTATCTGTCCGAGCAATTCCCGACGGCATTGCGCGGGCGTGGGCATATCTTCGGCGAGTCGTTCGGCCGGCTGTTCGCCGGCGGCCTCGCCCCATTCTTAATGGAACCGCATACCGGCTCGGCGCCGATCTTCTTCGGCACGATATTTGTCGTCGTGGCAATCGGCGCCTTTATCCCGCTAGTCTTCGGCCGTGAGACTGTCGGCCAGCTGGAAACCGTGACTGAGGGGGTTCCAGCGCTGGCTTGAGGCCGGGTGATCGGAGAGTAACGCGAGCGGATAAGCCGCCGACAAATCGGGAGGAAATAATGGCAGAAATCCGCTCGGTTGAACGACCGGCCTCGGCAGCCGCGCACGCGCTCGGTCGCAAGCTCGACAGTATTCCGTTCAGTCGCTACCACCTGATGGTCATTGCGGTATTGGCACTTGTCGGGTTTGTCGACGGTTACGACCTCGTCATGACCGGCTCACTGCTGGTGCTGGCAAAGCAGCCGTTGCACCTGACCCCGTTCGAGCTGCGGTTTCTCGCAATCGCGTCGACGATGATGATCGTGGTCGGCGGGTTCATCGCCTCGGCGATCTCCGACCATTACAGCCGCAAGACCATCATGCTGATCGGCGTGGCTGGGATCACTTTCTTCACGTTGCTGATAACCGTGGTGCAGACTGGGGAGCAGCTGATCATCGTGCGTCTGCTGACCGGCCTTGTTGGCGGCGTTGCCGTCATCGCGCCGTTCCCGATTGCCGCCGAGCTGATGCCGGCGCGGCATCGGCGCACCTACAGTGCCATCTATGAGATGGCGCTCGCCTGCTCGTTTGCCGTGCTGCCCTTTGTCGGCTTCCTGCTTGCCGACAATCCGAATGCTTTCCGGCTGATGGCGTTGCCCGGTGGGCTCGCTTTCTTTGTCGCCCCGGTGCTGATCTATTTTCTGATCCCGGAAAGCCCTCGGTGGTATCTGCGCGCAGGCCGCACCGAGGCGGCGGTCGACACCGTCAACCAGATGATCCGGCGCGCCGGCAGCCGGGTGCCGCCGCTGACGGTCGCGGCACTCGGCGACGATCTGCAGACGGCACGCGAAGAGCTGCCGCCCTATCGGGCGTTGTTCGCCAGAGGCCAGCTGCGCTGGACGGCGATCGGGATTTCCAGCTATGTCTTCGTCGGCACTGCGTTTTTTCTGATTTCGGTACTGCTGCCAAAGGCTCTGGTCGATCAGGGTGCCGCCGTGACCATGAGCTTTGGCGTGAGTTCGCTGGTGTTCACCGCAAGCATACCGGGAAAGGGCTTCACCGGTTTCCTGATGGAGATCATCGGGCGGCGCTGGACGATTTTCTATGCCCTCGCCGGCTCGTTGCCCGGGCTCTTCCTGATGATGATGGCGCATCGTGCCGGACCCTATGCGACGGCGGCGATGATCACGGGCGCGCTGCTGACCGGCTTCACCGCGCTCTCTGCCGCGACCGCCTTCCGCGTCTACCTCTCCGAACAGTTCCCGACCGCTTTGCGCGGGCGCGGACATGCCTTTGGCGAGTCGACCGGGCGAGTATTTTCAGGGGTGCTGGCGCCGTTCCTGATGGAACCGCATGTCGCCTCGCCGACAATATTTTTCGGCGCGATATTGGTGGTGGTGACGATCGGCGCGTTCATTCCGCTATTGTTTGGCCGCGAGACAGTCGGCCAGCTCGAAACTGTGACCGAGGGCGCTCCGGCAGCGGCCTGACCGGGTGCAGACGATCGTCACCTCTGCTCGCGGGTCGCGGTGAAGCGAATATTCGGCCATTCCTCGATAGTCGTGCGCAGATCCCAAGCATTGCGGGCCAGGAAGACCGGGACGCCGTCATGGTCCTCGGCGCTCGCCGAGGGGTTCTTGATGCGGAACCGTTCGAGCTCGCTCGGGTCGTCGCCGTCGAGCCAACGCGCCGCCTGAAAGGGCGCACCGTCGAGCCGGGTGGCGAGGTCGTATTCGGTGGCGAGCCGCGCCTTCAGCACATCGAGCTGCAATGCGCCGACGACGCCGACGATCCAGTCCCCGCCGGCGACGGGCTTGAAGACGCGGGTCACTCCCTCCTCGGCCAATTGCTCGAGCGCGTGCTTGAGGTGCTTAGACTTCATTGGGTCGTCGACCTTGACCCGCTGTAGGATCTCCGGCGCGAAATTTGGAATCCCGGTGACGCGGATCGCCTCGCCCTCAGTCAAGGTATCGCCGATCCTGAGGCTGCCATGGTTGGGAATGCCGATGATGTCGCCGGGCCAGGCTTCCTCGGCGAGGTTTCGCTCGCGCGCCAGGAAGAACACCGGCGCCTGCACCGACATTTGCCGGCCGGTGCGGATGTTCTTCAACTTCATGCTGCGCTGAAACCGGCCCGAGGCGATCCGCACAAAGGCGATGCGGTCGCGGTGCTGCGGGTCGATATTGGCCTGCACCTTGAACACAAAACCGGCGACCTCGGGCTCCTCGGGTGAGATCGGCCGCGGCCTGTTGTCGCGTTGAGCGGGCTGCGTGCGCGGTGCCGGGGCCAGCTCGCCGACCCCGCGCAACAATTCACGCACCCCGAAATTGTTGAGCGCACTGCCGAAATAAACCGGGGTCAAATGACCCTCGCGAAAGGCTCGCGCCTCGAACGGCGGGCACAGCCCCTTCGCCATCTCGACCTCCTCGCGCAATTTGGCGAGCGCCGCTTTCGGCAGGCGGCGACCAAGCTCGGGGTCGTTGAGGCCATTGCAGCGCACGGGCTCCGTGACCCGGTCGTGGAGACCACGCTCGAACAATAACAGCGCATCGGCAAAGAGGTCGTATGTGCCGAGAAAGTCGCGTCCCATGCCGATCGGCCAGGAGGCTGGGGTCACGTCGAGCGCCAGGCTCTGCTCGATCTCGTCCAGCAGGTCGAACGGGTCGCGACCCTCGCGGTCGAGCTTGTTGACAAAAGTGATGATCGGCACGTCGCGCAGCCGGCAGACTTCAAAAAGCTTGCGGGTTTGCTCCTCGATGCCCTTGGCGGCGTCGAGCACCATGACCGCACTGTCGACCGCGGTCAGGGTGCGGTAGGTGTCCTCGCTGAAATCCTGGTGGCCCGGCGTGTCGAGCAAGTTGAAGGCGAGCCCTTCATTCTCAAAGCTCATCACCGCCGAGGAGACCGAGATGCCGCGCTCGCGCTCGATTGCCATCCAGTCGGAGCGCGTTCGCCGCCGCTCGCCACGCGCCCGGATTTCGCCCGCGAGCTGGATCGCTCCGCCAAACAGCAAGAGTTTCTCGGTCAAGGTGGTCTTGCCGGCGTCCGGGTGCGAGATGATCGCAAAGGTGCGCCGGCGGGCAATCTCGTCGGTCAGTGTGCTCATGAATCGGCTTCGGCTGTTGTCTGGATATAGACCGCCACTTGCAAGCGGTCCCGCGGCGGCATTGACGGTGGATATGATACGTACACGGCGTTTTGCCAACTGCGATCGAGCAGCTAGCGAGGGACTCCCTGGCCCTGCCGACCAACAATTATAAATTGTAACGATTATTGCGCTGTGCTGCACCCGCAGCAAATCTGCAGCAAAACTTCCCCGTTTGGTTGTAAGTACGCGCCTATGTCCGCAGGTTCACACGCTGTCCCGGCCGTTTAACAAAAGCCCACACCCGACCCGCTCCCTTCCGTTAAGAACTCATCACGGACGGGAGACATACCATGCGAATGCGGCAAATCTTTGGTCGCCAATATCGCAACGAAGGCGTCTCTCCCTTCGCGGTCGAGCTTGTGGATCAAGGTCAGGATCGGCACGTCGCGCAGCCCGCAAACCTCGAAGAGTTTGCGATCTGCTCCTCGATCCCCCATAGCGGCGTCGAGTTCCTCACTGCACTGTTGACCGCAGTCGGTGCGGTAGGGATCGGGTTCGATTTTCTGTACGGAACGCTACGGCTGCTGCGCGGTTCGGCGGCACCCGCAAAAGGTAATCGCCACCTTTGCGGAATTCGGATAGTTTTCGCGAAACAAAATCTGCGCTTGGCTAGGGTTGACGAGGTATAATTTGAAATGAGCCGAATATTGTCGGTGCTGGTTATACAGCTTGTCGCACTTAGCGCACTCGGCACCGCCGGTGCAGTCAGCTTCGATTGCCGAAAAGCTCAGACGCGGATTGAACGCGTGATCTGCGCAAGCAACGAGCTTTCCAAACTCGACGATGAACTCACAGCCGCCTATCGCGCTTCCGGCGGCAACGCGTCGAGCGAGCTTGCAGCGAGCCAGAGCCGCTGGCTAGCCGAGCGTGACCAATGTGTCGACGCGGGCTGCCTCGCGGCGATGTATCGCCACCGAATCTCGGCGCTGACTGCTAATCGAGAAACGGTGTCCACCTCAGCTTTGCCGCCGAGCGGCCCCGCTAACATCGCGGACGCCGCACAGCGCTGGGGTTTGCCGACCCTGCAAGGCCTTCCGGCTGTGATCCTAGGCCAACGGGGTAACCCCGCCGAACTCGCGCCGCTCGGCGCGTACTGGGAGCTTGAGCAAGCCCGGTCCGTAGGTGGAGTGGGATCACTCCCTGAGGACTAGGCAGCCTGGACTCGCGCGATACGAGCCTTAGGTCTTGCCGCCGCGCCCCAGGCGATTGGCGCGCTCGACGACGTTGCCTTGCGAAACCTTGCGTGCGCCTTTCTCAGTACAGAGCAAAGGGAAGCCAACTACGGCCGCAACCCGCTTTATGGCACTACATCGGATGTCTGTGCGACCGGTCCGATCTTCGCGACGCAGCGCGCGGCCGAGCTGCCGCCGGGACTTGTGCCGTTGCTGCAAGCGGGGGGCGCGCGCTTTCGCCAAGAGGGGCTCCCTCGCGTGGTGCACGACGCGCCAAAATTGCCGCTCCATCTCGTGCTGACCGGACCCGTCTCGCTGGAATACGGCTACGACCGCGCGCGCGGCGGCTATCCGCTCGCGTTGAGCGTTCTATCGACGCCGGGGATGCGCCTTTTCGGCTCGCCGCTAGACACCGTGACGCCGCGCTTCTGGCCGCTGTCTCTAACAGAAGCAACCCAGTTCGAGACTGCCCACGGGGTCAGCCGCACGGCCCCACTGCACTTTGCGATGGAGGTAACCATCGTTGGCCCCATCAGCGCGCCAAACGGCGCTACAAGGGACAGAACGGGTCTGCCCGACGGACAGATGTGGCACTTTGAGGAGGGCCCCATCTCACTTTACGGGGATGCTGCGCTCACACATCTCCTGCACACCTTCAATGCCTCTGTCTCACAGATTGGGCCGTCGGCAACACTCCAGCCGACCGGCCTCGCCCCCACCACGACAGCCCAGCAAGACGCAGGGGAAGCGGCGCGCCGCTGGGACCTGCCTGCCGTGCAGGGAGCGCCGGTCGTAATGGCCCAGGGGGGCAGTACTTTCCTGCACTTGCTGGATCTCGATGAGAAAGAAGGAGGGCCCGGGCAACTGCAATGGTCACGCGCCATGCACGCGCTCGGCCTGAGCGTCGCCCCGACCCAGGCGGCAGCGTTGTCCGATCAAGATATCCTCCGATATGCGAGGCTTTACTTGCCAGCCAGCCGGCTGGCTGCAATCGGTTTCGGTCAGCGCTGCGATCCAAGTCACCCGAGACCGGACTGCGAGTTCGTCCTGCGCGACGAGGCTGCAACGTTCCGCGCGCAGGACCTACCCAAGGCTCTGCAATCAGCTCCGAAGCTGCCGATGCGGCTACTGCTCGTGATTCAGATGTATCACAGACCTTGGGATCCTACGCGCGGGGGCTTCCCGCTCTCGGCCGGGGCGCTGTCAACGGCAAACCCGATGTACCTGACACTGTTCGGCTCGGCACTGGACACGCCCCTATTGGATTTTTGGCCGGCGGGTGAGGCGGAGGCGCGCGCCTACGTCGCGCGGCAAAAGCAGGGCCCGGCCGGCCCAAACAGCAATGTTTATCTGGCAATGCCGCTCACTATTACGGGGGTGCATTTCGATCCCCACCCGACGGTGACTAGCTTCGATCGGGCGACTCGCCTGCCGACTGGGGCCGAGTGGCGCTATGAGCCGGGCGAACCGGTGCTTTATGCGGATGCCGCCGTAACGCAAAAACTGTACGCCTACAGGCCTCCCCGCCGCCTGGCCGCGCCGTTGATCGGAACCACAGCAGCCGACAAACCTCGGCCGAGCGGTCCCGTGGCCCTCAATAACGACACGGCCTTCCTGCTGCTTCTGCGTTCCGGGAGGCTTCCGGCAGCTTGGGAAGCGGCGGCAATGGATCGGTTACACTGGGAGGACGGGCTGCGAGGGAAGCTCGATTTCACGGCCAAGGATGCATGGGGCATATTTTTTGACCGACCGCGCAACAGCTTCGGCACGTCGCCTGATGCGCCGGAAGTCGAAGCATTCCGCCGTTGGAGCGAGAAACGCGCCGCCACCCTGCCTGAAGACTTCCAGCTTAGCTTGCCGGTTTGGTCCGTACCGGGCCCGAAACGGCTCGTGCTATTCAACTCGGCAGGTTATTTTGGCATGCTGCATACGGCGTGGCCGTTTCCAGAAGGAACGGACGCGCCGCGCAATATTGCAGCGCCGCTAAAGCAGCTCGGGATAGCGACGGAGCAGGTGCTGCCAATCTCCTTCCGTGTCGACGGGTACGGCCTGACGGCATTCACCGCGGCGCCCCGGCCAAATAATGCCTATGCCCTGGATCTCCCGCAGGGCGTACCACCCGAACGGGCCGTGAACGGTGCCGCCGCGATGCTGCGCGTCAAGGTAGGGATCGATGGCATTGATACAGTCGCGCACGATCCGTCGGGACGTGAATCCGGCGTGCTCCTCCGTCTGCAGCCAATTGAAGCGAGGCTAGAGACCGGACAGACGACGCTTGCATCGACCGAGTACCCGCTGACGAAATGGGCGTCGCCTCCCCCGGAGACGCCGCCGAATGATACTGTCCGACAGAGCAAACCGGCAACGCCCGGCGGATGGCAAGGACCGAGCCCCGAGGCGCGGATTTCGGGTGCTCCCTACGGCCCCGATGCTCTTGGGGTCCGGCTCGGTATGACGATGGCGGAGGCGGAAGCGCTGGTGCGCAAGCACATGTCGGTATCGGCTGTGCTGGAGACCGAAGCACCGGCGGAAGGCAACGTGGTTGCGCCGATTGCGATGATGCGGGGCAAGGTATTCGTAAGCAATGACCGTCCGGACCCACAGTTCAGCGAACAGATCGCAATATTCGAGGCACCGCCGCATGCAGCAGGCAAGGTCGTTGCCATATGGCGAACGCTGTACTTGGATAACGGTGTCTGGCCTTCGGTTACCAGCCAGTTAATCGAAAAGTATGGCGCTCCGCATCCCCGCCTGTCATTGCCACCGCAGCAACTCACGTGGACAGCGGGATCGGCAGAAGACTGCAAACTCCACGAGGTAAGAGGGCCGAGGTGGGCTGCCAATGCAGCATTTCTTGGACGGCGATTAGAGAAAATCCAGGTCTTATCGCTGCCGCTGTCGGGGGTCGATCATGCCGAGGCGCTCGGGCGATGTGGCCCGATGGTAGAGGTGAGCAAAGGCGGTCCGGAGTCGCTTGCCGACGGTCGGCCGCTGTTCCGCTTCAGCACGAAGCTGTTCGATCCAGGCGTGCTCGCCTGGCTGCTGGGCCGGTACGCAATCGACGCTCCCACCGATCCCGGCGCACGCGTGAAGCTCTGAGCGGTAAGAGAATTAGTCCTGTGAGCAGAGTTCCGATTCTTCGAGCAAACCGACAGATGCGGTTGGGGATGCCGATGATGTCGCCGGGCCAGGCCTCCTCGGCGAGGTTGCGCTCGGAAAAACACCGGCCTGCACCGACATCAGGCGTCCTGTACGGATGTTCTTCAACTTCATACCGCGCTGGAAGCAGCCCGAGGCGATCCGCACATAGGCGATGCGGTCGCGGTGCTGTAGGTCGATATTGGCCTGCACCTTGAACACAAAACCGGCGACCTCCGGTTCGTCGGGCGAGATCAGCCGCGGCCCGTTGTCGCTTTGGGCGGGCTGCGGACGTGGTGCCGGGGCCAGCTCGCCAGCCCCGCGCAACAATTCGCGGACCCCGAAATTGTTTAATGCACTGCCGAAATTGTTTAGCGCGCTGCCAAAATAGACCGGGGTCAGATGGCCCGCGCGATAGGCGTGCGAGTCGAACGGCGGGCACAGCCCCTTCGCCATCTCGACCTCGTCGCGCAATTTGACGAGCGCGGCCTTCGGCAGACGGCGCAAGCTCCGGGTCGTCGAGGCCGTTGCAGCGCACCGGCTCGGTGACCCGGTCGTGGACGCCGCGCTCGAATAGGAGCAGCGCATCGGCGAACAGATCGTAGGTGCCGAGGAAGTCGCGCCCCATGCCGAGCGGCCAAGAGGCCGGGGCCACATCGAGCAAGCTATGCTCGATCTTGTCCAACAGGTCGAACGGGTCGCGGGCCTTACGATCGAGCTTGTTGAAAAAAGCGATGATCGGCACGTCACGTAGCCGACAGACCTCGAAGAGCTTGGGGGGCTGCTCCTCGATGCCCTTGGCGGCGTTGCCGGCTCCGGCATCCCCCGGAGCCGGCAACACTTCGCTTCAAGAACCAGCCCATCCCGGCGATAGATTCGGAGATGGGCCAGTCCTTGAGCGGCGCGGTTATTCCCTGAGGGCTAGTTTCTTGGCATAGCGGATGTATGCAGCGTCGGCAGTCGGCACGCCCCAGATCGGATCGGTCTGAAAGCTTTTGTCGAGGGCTGCATTTAATGCCTCCGTCACCGCCTTGTATTTCCCCGGCTGATCGAGCAGCGCTAGAGTTGCTCCGGCAAGCAGCTGTGCGTCGTCGCCAAGCGAAACGACTGGCTTACCGGCGGCGAGTGCAGTATTGATCGTCTGCGCGACCCTCTCGTCATTGTCGTCCCAGGTTTCAATGTCCTGGATCGAATGGCCGTTGAGAGCATTCAAGCGGGCTGTTGCGATGTAGCCACCGACGTTGCGGGCAGCCTGCTGCATAACGGCGAGGGGAACTGCGGCCTCGAATGGTTGTAGTTGGTTGTCGGATATTGGAATGTTGCCGACGATCTTCACCATGCTTCCGTTGCCGAGCATCGCTGCGATTCCCTCGATCATCTGCACATAGCTCGATCTCTTATCCGCGGCCAATCCAGCCAGGCTTTCGATCACGCCGATCGCCAGATGCAGCCTGACAATGTCGGTCGGATGGGGGTCGAGGATTTGGTTCGGATCGTTTGCTTGAAAGCCCGAATCCATGCGCAGCGAGGGCGGTCCTCCGGTGGCTCGCGCATTGAGCGCCGCAAAGAAGGCCGCGAGGTTGGGGGCGAAAGCCGGGCCAATATTGAGCAATCCGTACACATCGGCCGAGGCCTCGTCGATCCAGTAGCTCCACAGTTGGGCAAGCTGATCCCGCGAGATCGACGGATCGACGGCCATGCCCGCGAATGCCGCGGCGATGCCATTACCAAGCTCCGTGAGCAGACCGGCGTCGGCGTGAGTGACGTCATGGCCACCGGTCTCGTGAGCGAGAGCAGCCCAGATCACCGGATGCGGAGCATAAGTTGCCGGCATACTGACGACCCCGACTTTGGATCCGATCAGCTGCTGAACGTCATCGACCGGCAAGGTAAAGGGTCCGTCCCCGCCGTCGTGTTGGAACATCGCCAGAGGAGGCAGAGCTTCGACGAGCGAAACTCCCGCAGAAGCGCGCTTGTCCTTGTCAAGGAAAGAGCGATACATGTTGGAAATGACCGCGAGGAAACGATCGAGGGCGGCGGCATTTGGGCTGTCCGGTGCGTGCTGGTACACCGCCCCGGTCAACGTTTCGGCGGCGGTGGGGTCGCCGCGACTCGCCAGCGAGATCAAGCGCCGCAAGTCGGCCTCGAGGGGTTTTGTGTAAGCCTCTGCATAAGTCTGGGGCAGAAACGGGGCTCCGGCTTGCACGGCTTTTGTTAGAGCCGATCCCTTGGGGAATGGCTCCCCCGCCGTGCCAAATAAGTCGATATCCGCCAGCATGGCGCAAAGTGTAGAGAAGTCGTCCGGCATGGTTATCTCCCTGAGGTGAACGACGCTCGACCAGTCGAGCACCGACTGATGTGGATTGTTGCAGTGAGCGCGGATCCGAATTGGCAAGCACCTCCCTAGAATGGCTTCAATAGCCCGGCCATGCCGGCTTTCTGCGCACCGGCAACCTCTTTCGGATCTTCTCCAACGTAGAGGCACTGGTTGACCGGCAAACCAGCACGCTGTGCCGCCCGCTGATAGATCTTGACATTCGGCTTGCGGACCCAGCGTCTCGGTTCGTCACAATGGCGCCGTCATCAAGAAATCTGAGAAGTCCCGCAGCGGCGACTAGCTGGCGCACCACGTCGTCCGTCATTTCCGGCAGTATGTTGGTGATGATGCCCAGCTTGAGTCCGAGCGCGCCCCGAAAGGACCGCAGCAAGCTTGAGTGGAGTCGAAGGGAGTGAGTATAAACTTGTCGGCATCCTGCGACACAGCTCCAAGAGTATTGCCAATATCGAAGAAACCCGCCTTCAAAGGTTGGGTGTTTGCCATTGTCGGTCCGCCTTTCGGTTGGGTCGGCGATGCTCGGCGTAGGTGATCTTGCAGAGGCCGTCACCGCTGGTGACTCTTGCAGAAGACTCGATCGCCCAAGTGTGAAGTGCGTCACACTGCCGAGAATTTTGATTAACGCCGCGTTCCTGCGGAGATTGCGGCTTCGCTCTTCGATCCCCCGGGTTGCCTTGGGGAGATATTGGTTGCTGGTACCTTTGCTCGCGAGGCTATCTGTCGCTGGCGGATAATCGGCTGCTGTTAGAAATGCCGCCGACCTCAGTTCGTCTCCCGCAAAGGCGGAAGCCTAGAGTTCCCTAGCAATCGGCAAGTTTTTCGCCGCTGTTAGGCTGTCAGGCCGGCGACGGTACGGATTGAGCTTTGGCCTTGAAGTCTTCTTTCACTGCTTCAGCGGCTTTGTTGCTCGCAAGGCGCAGCCATTTATCATCGCGTGCTTTCAGGTCTTTTTACACGGCCCGGACATCCGCAGTGGCGGCGGCATGCAGCGTCCCGATTTCGCGACCCACGGCCTTGAGCGGCTCGTACTAAAGCCGTGTATTTCGGCTTCTATATTTTAGAGCAGTGGATCTTGCAGCTGGGCATCGAGGTGAATGCCGAGTTCAGGCCGGCGGCTGTCTGGGGCGAGGCCGCAGCGGACAAACCCATCTTTCACAGTCATGTAAGGATCCGGGGCGCGCTTCGGTAGAGTCGCGAATTCGGCGAAGCGAGGACAGGTAATCGGTGCGCGATGCGCCGAGCCCCACGCCGACGGCACGACGCCTTGGCCTCCCGTACCACGCGGCCCCCGCGACTCGGCAACGCCACTTAGCGAGGACGTCCCAGTCCGCCCCTGCCCGCGGTGCAAGTCGCAAACCGAACGACCTGCGCACCCTTTCGGCACACCTCTGATCAACGCGTCGCGCAGCAAGCAAGACTTCGCAGCCAATCACCACACATTGATCGTCGAGCCATTGAGACGGCCGCCAATGCATCCGTGAAGTATGCAATACAGTAGAGGACGACAGCATCGCCTATACGAAAAAGGGGTGATCATCAGCGATTTCATGACCCCGGCGTAGCTTTTTGATCCAACGACACGAAATAAGATTTCTGCGGGAAGCTCAATGATCCAGCGCCGACCTTAACGCCCGGCGGGTATCTCGGGGTCTACGATCCGACCACCGGACAATGGACGCAGATCACCGCCCGGCTGCAGAAACCGCAAACAGAGCTATCGCGCTCGCCGCGACGGCCGCACGGCTTGGCACGACGTGTACGGGGCCCGGCATCGCAGCGGCGCCGATCACCGCGAGGGCGCCGAGCACATCGATAGCCTCTGCTTGCGACAAACCAACTGCGTGCTCAGGCCGGACGAGATCTGCCCAAAGGCGAGGCGGTCGTGGTGTCCGAGTTGACATGACCCGAGGTCGTGACCACAAAACCGCCGGCGCGCAGCCGTCCGGCAGGATGGTCCCCGGCCCCGCTGACGCCGAGCAGTTCGTGCGCGTCAGCCCCAGCCGAGTTCCTTCATGGCCCAGCCGGCGTTCCAGATTTTCGTCATGTGCCGGATCTTGTCCCCGTCGAAATCCATGACATAGACGTAATCCGTCGTCGTGCTCTTGCCGGTCGGCGGGCAGGGACCGCCTTGCCCGGTGTGGGTGGCCGAGAAGACACCGTAGGCGCACACGCTGTTTCGATCGTCGTCGGTGGCAAACGACCTCACGACATAGCGCCCGTCGGGCATGAACGACAGCAGCCCTTTCATCCAGTCGGCGTAGCCCTGAAGCGTTCGGACTTCGGCCAGCGGCTCGGCTTGCGCCGAGAAGCTGGCGTTTGGCGTGCAATAGGTGCGGCACCCCTCCCAGCCCTTCCCTGTCTCGCAGGCCTCGAAAAATTGCTTGGCGACCGTCGTAATGTTCGACATGCCTCCGTTCTCCTGCATTCGTTAAAGCCACATCCGACCGATGGCCGAGGCGGCCTCCGGCAGCATGCGCCGGCCCTGCTTTGTCGGCAAGAT
>Ga0306926_10003545_pt1 | contig 16186 bp, 10 predicted proteins | sample flu12Cox44000178_FD_203759 | JGI IMG/M metagenome (GOLD analysis project Ga0306926, IMG submission 203759) | Lab enrichment of tropical soil microbial communities from Luquillo Experimental Forest, Puerto Rico - flux8day.12C.oxic.44.000.178 (v2)... | ecosystem: Environmental > Terrestrial >... | reverse complement strand
ATTTCGAGGCCGAACAAAGTCGCCGCCCAATCGAGCGTTTCAGCGACGCCCGGCACCTTGCGCAAATCTTCCTTGCGGACGGCGGCTACCATGCGAGCGATCTGCAAGGCGAGCGTGGCATCGATGCCCGGCACGCGGGTGAGGATGATTTTTGCTTCGCGGTCGACGTCGGGGAAACCAATGTAATGATAGAGACAGCGCCGGCGCAGCGCATCGGACAATTCGCGGGTGCCATTCGAAGTGAGCACGACGTGCGGGATCGCGGTGGCCCTGATCGTTCCAAGCTCCGGAACGCTGATCTGAAAATCGGAGAGGAGTTCAAGCAGAAAAGCCTCGAATTCCTCGTCGGCACGGTCGACTTCGTCAATCAGCAGGACCGGGGGCCTATCGCGTCGGATAGCTGCGAGCAAGGGGCGTTCCAGGAGATATTTTTCCGAAAAAATATGCTCCTCGATGGCATCGGCATTTTCGCCAATGGTCTCGCGCGCTTTGATGGCGAGGAGCTGGCGCTGATAATTCCACTCGTAAATAGCGGCATTCTGATCGAGCCCCTCGTAGCACTGCAGGCGGATCAGTTCGGCGCCATGCACAGCGGCAAGCGCTTTGCCTACCTCTGTCTTGCCGACTCCGGCTTCACCCTCGAGCAAAAGTGGCCGTTTTAGGAAGTCCATCAACCACAATGCTGTGGCGATGTCGTGATCGGCGACATAGCCAACGGCAGCGAGTTTGTCTGCGATTTCTTCGCGCTTCAGCGTCATGCCAAGTCATTTTGGGGCGTCGCAAAACGGCGAGCCCGGAATCCGCAATTACAGACATAAGAATTCTGCTGCACTGGCGCTATCGCTGAGCGACGGCGGTATTGGATTGCGGCCATCACTCGCCTTGCTCGCTTGGCCTGGACAACATCACGCATGCAGCCCGAGCTTCTCGGCCGCCATCCAGGTGCGCCAATGGTCGTGCGGCATTTGAATATGCGTTGATCCGAGGAACGCGAACGCATCATTGATGGCGTTGGAGAAGCACGGCACGCCACCGACATTGGGGCTCTCGCCAACGCCCTTGGCGCCTATCGGATGATGAGGCGACGGCGTGGTAGTCCAGTCGGTTTCCCAATGCGGCGTTTCGACCGCGGTCGGCAGGAAGTAGTCCAAGAATGAGGCGGTGGTGACGTTACCGTCGGTATCGTAATGAATCTCCTGGCCCATGGCGATGCCGAAGGCTTCGGTCAATCCGCCGTGGATCTGGCCTTCGATGATCATCGGATTGATGCGCGTGCCGCAGTCGTCGAGGGCGTAAAAACGGCGCACTTTGGTTTGGCCGGTATCAACATCGATTTCGACGACGCAGATATAGGCGCCGAATGGGTAGGTGAAATTCGGCGGATCGTAGTAGTTAATCGCCTCCAGTCCGGGTTCCATACCGGGCGGCACTTCGTGATATGCGGCCCAGGCCAACTCGGTCATTGTCTTGAAGAGCTCGGGATTGCCCTTTACCCGGAAACGATCGACGTCCCATTCCAGATCGTCATCGTGGACCTCGAGCATGTAGGCGGCGATCATTTGCGCTTTGGCCTTGATCTTACGGCAGGCCATGGCGGTTGCCGCGCCCGATACCGGCGTCGAGCGCGAACCGTAAGTTCCGAGACCGTAAGGCGCGGTGTCGGTATTGCCCTCTTCCACCGTGATGCTGTCGGCCGGCAGTCCAAGTTCGGTAGCGATGATCTGGGCGTAGGTTGTCTCGTGACCCTGGCCTTGCGATTTGGTGCCGAGCCGACAAATGCCGGAGCCGGTGGGATGAATGCGGATTTCCGCCGAATCGAACATGGCGATGCCGAGAATATCGCAGGCGCGCGACGGACCGGCGCCGACGATCTCGGTAAAGAACGAAACGCCGATGCCCATTAAATCGCGGGTCTCGCCGCGCTTGAATGCCTCGCGCTTGGCCCTCTGCTCCTCGCGGAGCTTCTTGTAGTCGACCGACTCCATCGCCTTCTTCAGGGCCGTTTGGTAGTCGCCGGAATCATACTGCCAACCGAACGCGCTAGTGTATGGGAATTGCTCACGGCGGATGAGGTTTTTCATCCGGAACTCGGCCGGGTCCATGCCGAGCTTTTGCGCCATGATGTCGATAGCGCGTTCGATGCAATAGGCTGCCTCGGTGACGCGGAAGGAGCAGCGATAGGCGACGCCGCCCGGCGCCTTGTTGGTATAGACGCCGTCTACCAGACAATACGCCGCTGGGAAATCGTAAGAACCTGAGATGATTGAGAACAGCCCGGCTGGCCATTTGGTGGCGTTGGCGCAGGCGTCGAACGCGCCATGGTCGGCGATGGTGTAACAGCGCAGACCGGTCACTCTGCCGTCCTTGGTCGCGGCGATCTCAACGTCCATGTAGAAGTCACGCGCAAAAGCGGTGGTCGAGAGGTTCTCGATCCGGTCTTCGGTCCATTTCACCGGCCGCCCGGTGACGATGGAGGCGACGATCGCACAGATATAGCCCGGGTAAGCGCCGACCTTGTTGCCGAAACCGCCGCCGATGTCGGGCGCGATGACATGGATCTTGTGCTCGGGGATCTTGGAGATCAGCGAGCCCACGGTGCGGATGACGTGCGGCGCCTGGAAGGTGCCCCAGAGCGTCAGTTCACCTTTGATTTTGTCGAACGAGGCGACGCACTGGCAGGTCTCGAGCGGGCAGGGGTGCACCCGGGGATAAATGATCACCTCCTTGATGGTCACGTCGGCCTTGGCGAAGGCGTCATCGGCCGCAGCCTTGTCGCCGGCCTGCCAGGAGAAGATATGATTGTAGTGCTTGCGCTTGCCGTGCGCGCCGTCGGTCTTGTCTTTCAAATCCTCGCGGATCATCGGCGCGCCGTCGGTCATCGCCTTGAGCGGGTCGACATTGACCGGCAGCGGCTCGTATTCCACTTCGACCAATTCGACCGCGTCGGCTGCCGCTTCGCGACTTTCGGCGACAACGAAGGCAACCTCCTGGTTCTGGAACAACACTTTGCCGTCGGCGAGCACCATCTGGGTGTCGCCGGCGAGCGTGGGCATCCAGGCGAGGTTGACGGTCTTGAGAGTTTCGGCGGTGATCACTGCGACAACGCCAGGCAACGCCGCGGCCTTGGCGGTCTCGATCTTCTTCACGCGCGCGTGGCCGTGTGGTGAGCGCACCAGATCGCCATAGAGCATGCCGGGCAGCTTGATATCATCGACGTAATTGCCCTTGCCCTGAACAAAACGGATATCCTCGACGCGTTTTCTCTTGCACCCCATGCCTTCGAGTTTGGCTGCGCGTTCGGCTGAGGTGGGGGTCATATCGTTCATTCTGCTGCCTCCTGGAACGGTACGCCGTTGAGCTTGGCGGCGGCGAATTGAATGGCTTTGACGATGTTCTGGTACCCGGTGCAGCGGCAGAGATTTCCGGCAATGCCGAAGCGGATTTCCTCTTCCGAAGGATTTTTGTTTTCCTGCAGCAACCGGTAAGCGCGCGTGATCATTCCCGGGGTGCAGAAACCGCATTGCAGCCCATGCATCTCGCGGAAACCTTCTTGAATTGCATGCAGCGTGCCGTCGGCATTGGCGATGCCTTCAATGGTGCGGATATCAGCACCGTCCGCCTGCACTGCGAATATCGTGCATGACTTCACTGACTTGCCGTCGAGATCGACGGTGCAGGCGCCACAGTGGCTCGTCTCGCAACCAATATGCGGGCCAGTGAGATTGAGCTGTTCGCGCAGGAAGTGGATCAAGAGCGTGCGCGGCTCGACCAAGGCTTCGACGCTCTTGCCGTTGACTTTCAATTCGATCTGGGATCTGGCCATTGCTGACTCCCTCAGCCGCCGGTGCGCGACTTGGCATGCTCAAGCGCGCGGGCGAGCATGACGCCCGCCATTTTGGTGCGGTATTGCGCCGGTCCACGGGCATCGCTCGCCGGCGATGTGATGACTTCCGCTGCCGCCACCGCCTTCTTGATTGTGACGACATCGAGCGCCGACCCGGTCAAGATTTTTGCCGCCTCCTGCGCCCACAGCGGCGTGTCGGCGACGTTGGTCAAGCCGATCGAACAGTTTTCAACCCTGCCGCCCTTCATGGTCAGCATCACGGCGGCCGCCGCGGTCGCGTAGTCGCCAACTTTACGTTTGAGTTTTTCATAGGCCCAGCCGTGGCCGGCGGCCGGCGCCGGAATGTGTACCGTGGTCAGCACTTCGCCCGTTTCAAGGGCGGTGAGATAGGCACCCTGATAAAACTCGCGCGCCGCGATGCGCCGTTCACCGCTCTTGCCGGTGACGCTGTAGGACGCGCCGAGGCACAGCATCACGGCCGGCATGTCATTGCCGGGGTCGCCGTTCGCGACGTTGCCACCCACCGTGCCGAGATAGCGGACCTGGGGGTCAGCGATTTGCAGCGAGGTCTCGCGAATGAGCGGAATTTTGTCGGCGAGGAGATTGGATACGATGAGCTCGTGCTGCGTGGTCATTGCGCCGATGACGATGTCATTGCCGTCAACTCGCACGCCTTTGAGTTCGTCGATGCCGGCGAGATCGACCAAGTTGCCTGGCGAGGCAAGGCGTAGCTTCATCATCGGGATAAGGCTGTGGCCGCCGGCCAGCGCACGGCCATTCTCGCCGAGCTCGGCCAATAGCGCGACGGCTTCTTGAACGGACTTAGGACGATGATAGCTGAAGGCTGCGGGTATCACGGGCACACCTCCCTCGCACACGCCGCTTTCGCAGTTAACCCGCGATATTGTTGGCACACCGTTGAGGGATGCTGCACCAATACGGTCGGCAATGCCATAGGCTCTTTGGCGCGCCATGTGCCGATCGACTACAGAGCGAGCCACGCATGAGCTATCTGCTTCGTGCCAAAAGCAGAGACAGGTCGACCGTGACGAAGCTGGACGTTAGGCCGAGTCTTGGCTGCATGACGCCGAATGTAGGTTTGCCGTGCGCAGCTTGAGCGGCAAGCGGCGTGCACCCCAGCGTCCTGCGGTCGCCTCAAAGACGCCGTGACAGGGAGTGCCGCAAGCGAGGCAGCGACCGTCCGGAGACAAATGCCACTCGGTGATGTCATACCAGTCGCGGCCGACCAACAGCGTGCTGCAGTCGTGGCAGAAAGTCGATTGCCCTCCCGGGTCGTGAATATTGCCGGTATAGACGTAGCGATGACCGACGCTGCGCGCGATCTGCCTCGCCATCCGCAGAGTTTCCGGCGGCGTCGGCGGACGGTCCATCATCTTCCAGTCCGGATGAAACGCCGTAAAGTGCAATGGCACCTCTGGACCAAGATGATTGATTAGCCAGGCGCTCTCCGCTTCGATTTCCGCTCGTGAATCGTTTTCGCCGGGAATGAGCAGTGTGGTGATCTCAAACCAGACCTCGGTTTCGTGCTTGAGATAGTCCAGTGTCTCGAGCACGACCGCGAGCTTGCCGGAGCAAAGATCCTTATAGAATCTCTCGCTAAACCCCTTGAGATCAATGTTGGCGGCATCCATGTGCCGGAAAAATTCTGCACGTGGTTGCGGCGCGATATAGCCCGCACTCACGGCGACGGTCTTCAGTCCGCGCTCGCGGCACGCCTGCGCCACGTCGATCGCATATTCAAGAAAAATCACGGGGTCGTTGTAAGTAAAGGCAACCGAACGGCAGCCGCTGCGCAGCGCCGCATCGGCAATGGCTTCGGGGGAAGCCACATCCTGAATCCGGTCGAGATCGCGAGCTTTCGAGATGTCCCAGTTCTGGCAGAACTTGCAGGTCAAGTTGCACCCCGCGGTGCCAAACGACAGGACCGGCGTGCCCGGCAGGAAATGATTGAGCGGCTTTTTCTCGATCGGATCGATGCAAAATCCGGATGAACGCCCGTAGGTCGTGAGCACGATCTGGCCGCCTTGCCGGGCGCGCACAAAACACAGCCCGCGTTGGCCTTCATGCAGTTTGCAAAAGCGCGGACAGACGTCGCACTGGACGCGGCCGTCCGGCAGCGCATGCCAATAGCGCGTTGGGTGACTCGCAACAGGTTGATTCATGCCGCGCCTGACTTAATCTTTTCCTAGTTGAACATGGTCCTCAATGGGAGGCCGGGCAAGATGCAGCTCCGGAAACCGGCAGTGGCGGGAAGTTTTTATCCTGCGCAGCCAGATCGACTGCGGCGGCAAGTTGTGGAACTACTCACCGATGCCAGAACAGCACTAAAAATCACCCCTAAAGCGCTGATTGCGCCACATGCGGGTTACATTTATTCCGGCTCGCCCGCCGCCGCGGCCTTCGCAACACTTCGCGATAGCGCACAGACACTGGCACGTATCGTACTGATCGGTCCGGCCCATTACGTTGCCATCCGAGGCATTGCGCTCCCCACCGTTGGCGCCTTCGAAACTCCGCTCGGCCGCGTGCTGGTCGACCACGATGCCTTGAGCACGATTACCGGTCTGCCTTTCGTTTCGCGGAACGATGCGGCGCACGCGCCCGAACACGCGCTCGAAGTCGAATTGCCGTTTTTGCAGATTCTGTTGCCATCGTTCTCACTGCTGCCGCTTGTCGTCGGTGACGCCACCGCGCACGAGGTCGCGCAGGTGCTGGCGCGGCTATGGGGCGGGCCGGAAACGATGCTCGTCATCAGCTCCGACCTGTCCCATTATCACAGCTATGACACCGCCCGGCGCCTGGATGCGGCGACAGCTGAAGCCATAGAAAATGGCGACTGGACCGGTTTGGGCCCCGGACAGGCGTGTGGCTACCTGCCGATCGCTGGCCTTCTCATCGAAGCCGACCGCCACAAGTTGAAAGCCCGACGGTTGTCGCTGTGCAATTCCGGTGATACCGCTGGCCAGCGCGACCAAGTCGTCGGTTACGGCGCTTGGATATTCGGCTAAGACCAGATGCTGAATTTGCGGACTCGATGATACAGACGATCCACCGGCAAGGTTCTGGAAATCACTCACGCACGTCACCGGCCAAGACACCCCCTTGCTTGCCAGCCTTCCGTATTTCTGATCCCGCGCAGCACCGACATCACACCACAGCACGATGAAGTTGGATTAGAGGACGCGGCATGAAATTCGGCATCGGCCAGCCCATACGGCGTCATGAGGATCTGCGTCTGATCGCCGGGCGCGGCCGCTATACGGATGACATCACCCTACCCAGAATGTCGCATGGCTTCGTGCTGCGTTCGCCAGTGGCGCACGCGCATATCAAGCGCATCGATGTAGCTACATCGCGACGCATGCCTGGCGTGTTGCTCGTAGCGATCGGCGAGGATGTTCGCGCGGACGGGCTCGGTGACCTGCCGTGCGTGACTCCGCTCGCCAATCGTGACGGCACGCCACGGCATGACACACCGCGGCCTGTACTCGCACAGGGTAAGGTACGTCATGTCGGTCAGCCTGTCGCGTTGGTCGTCGCCGAGACTTTGGCCGGAGCACGCGACGCCGCCGAGGCCATCGACGTTGAGTATGAAGGGCTGCCCGCCGTCACCGACGCAAAGGACGCAACTGCCCCCGGCGCGCCGCAGCTGTTCGAGCAAATTCCCGGCAACATTGTCTTCGACTGGGACAACGACATGGGCGATGCCAATGCGACCGACGCCGCCTTCGTCAAAGCGGCACATGTTGTCACGCTCGAACTCGTCAACAATCGCGTCGTGGTCAACTCAATGGAGCCGCGCAACGCCGTCGCCGACTACGATCCGAGCAGTGGGCGCTCGACACTCTATACCGCAACCCAAGGTCCACATTTCGTGCGTGATCCGCTCGCCGAGGTCGTACTCAAGATGCCAAAGGACATGCTGCGCCTGATCACGCCCAATGTCGGTGGAGGCTTTGGCATGAAGGCTTTCGTGTATCCGGAGCACGCGCTGGTGGTCTGGGCGAGCCGCAAGCTTGCGCGGCCAGTGAAGTGGCAGGAGGATCGCTCCGAGGGGTTCATCTCGGACAATCAAGGGCGCGATCACACGACGCGCGCCGAACTTGCGCTCGATAAGAAGGGGCGCTTTCTCGGTCTGCGTGTGTCCATCCTCGCCAATCTCGGTGCCTATCTCTCGCCGTTTGGCTCCTTCGTTCCGACCCGCTCGACGGATCTCGTCTCCGGGCTCTATGCGATTGGAGCAATCCACATCAACGTCAAGGGTGTGTGTACCAACACCGTGCCGGTCTGCGCCTATCGGGGTGCTGGGCGACCCGAGGCCGCATACCTTCTGGAGCGTCTCGTCGATGCGGCCGCACGCGAACTCGGCATGAGCCCGGACCGCATCCGCCGCATCAATTTCGTGCCGCCCTCGGCAATGCCTTACACCTCGGCAACCAAACTCCTTCTCGATTCTGGTGAGTTTGAGAAGGTGATGGACCGCTGCATGGCCATTGCGGAATGGTCGTCGTTCCCGAAGCGTCGGAAGCAAAGCGAGCGTAACGGCAAGCTGCGGGGCATTGGCATGGCAACATATACCGAGCGCTGTGGCGGCGGCTTTCCGGAAACCGCCTCGATTGAGTTTAAGGACGAGCGCATCGAGCTCGTGATGGGCAACCAGGAATACGGTACTGGTCTCATCACTTCTTACAAGCAGCTTGTGTCAGATCAACTCGGCATCGACGCCGATCGCATCAACGTGATCATGGGCGACACCGATCGCACGCCGTCTGGACTTTCCGGAGGTTCACGGGCGCTTGCTGTCGCCGGTATGGCCCTTTACGAAGCCAGCCGCACAGTCATCGATAAGGGTAAGCAGCTCGCTGCACACGTTCTCGAAGTCTCGTCACAGGATGTTGCTTTCGCTGACGGAGTATTCGGCGTGCCCGGCACGGATCTTCGCCTCGATATTTTCGAGGTCGCGAAGGCGGCCCGAGATCCTGCCAAACTGCCGCCAGGCATGGAGCCTTGTCTCGATACAACGCATCACCGCGTACCGGCGGCACAAACCTTCCCCAACGGCTGCCACATCGTCGAGGTCGAGATCGATCCGAATACCGGCGCTGTCACCATCGAACGCTACACCGTCGTCGACGATTTCGGCCACACCATTAACCCGCTCCTGCTCGAGGGCCAGGTCCATGGTGGAATCGTACAGGGAGTCGGCCAAGCGCTGCTCGAGCATGCGATCTACGACCCCGACAGCGGGCAACTCCTGTCCGGTTCGTTCATGGACTACACCATGCCACGCGCCAGCGATGTTCCGATGTTTTCGTTCTCTACCCACAACGTGCCGACGACCGCCAATCCGCTTGGCGTCAAGGGCGCGGGCGAGGCGGGAGCGGTGGGCGCACCGCCGGCGGTCATAAATGCTATCGTTGACGCCCTCCATCACCGCGTTGGAATTCGCCATATCGATATGCCGGCGACACCACGCCGTATGTGGGAGATGCTCAATGGAATTTCCCGACACCACTAGCTAGACGACATCGGTCGAACTTGGCTGCTTTGCAAAAAGCCATTTCGGCCGACTGAAATCCCTTTAGGGGGAGCAGCCGCCAGGGACGGGGGTGCGCGATATCAGGCGCATGATTACCGGCCACGCCATCGACATCAAACTTTTGGAAACGCCGGCCGCCGGACTCCTGTCGACGTCGGCTAATGGTCGTCGCAAATCTTTTCGGCGGGGCGGAGCGAAGGTGGCACCGGCAAATCAGCGCTCGAACCCCATCGGCTTCGCGAGCGCACGCGCGCGCCGCGATCGGCCAACTCGTGGCTGATCCAACAATTAGGGCCGGCAATTTTCAATCAAAACTCCAACGCTTCCCGCCCGAGCCGGCCCGAGCCGGCGCGCCATGGTGGCTGGTGCGAAATGTAACCCGAGAACAACGAGGCTTGTGGGTGCAGCTGGGGCAGCTCGGCCGCTAATCTGGATTTACCTGAGTTTTCAATGGCAATTGGCGGAATATCTCTCCGCCTACCGCGCACAGCTGGATTTCTCAGCCCTGACCGAGCGAAAAGCGGGAGCGGAAGTCTACCTCGTACCGCGCACAGCTGGATCTCTCAGCCCTGACCGAGCGCCGGTCCTACCTCGTTTGTGCCATCTCGCAAAAGCGGGAGCGGAAGTACCCACCCGATGACCTTTACACATCACCCACTCGACCGAGCCAATCGGCGCAGACCCAGCGAGCAGCTCGAGGATTGACCATTTGGCGTTTTTGGTTTGCGTTGGAGATCCTACTGACTGCGGTATCGTTATCATTTTTTCTCAGTGACTTAACGCCATGCCCTCATGTGAAATTATAAGTGGCTGTGGCACGGCCCATGTACTCACCACGGCGCCCTCGTCACGAGATCGACGCCCGCTCATCACGGGATCCACTGTGGCTGATCCGCGGTGCAGTACCCTTAGTCGAGCTGGCCCGTGGGCACCACACCGGTTGGCACTGATGGCGAGCCATGAATGCGTGACAGCGGGACAGGACGTGACATTGTCACGCTGTGTCCCGCAGGGCGTAGCCGGAAGCGGGACGGGACATGGACACACACCGTAGGTGTGTCCTGTCCTGTCCCGCTCTCGCGTCCTTCGGTTCTCAATTTTAGACACTGGTACCCTCCGACTTGGTAAGCCAAATGAGATGGACGCCTTCCACCTCGCGGCTGGCTACCAAGCTACGCGCTACTGTTGCTTTTACGGACCGGCCGAAAGCCTTGCGCCGGGCGTCGGCCTTTTGCTTGTCAGTCCCGTCCGCTGGGTATTGTTTGTAAAATTCGGTGCGCACCAACTCGATGTCGCAGGCGCGCACATCGGGCCCGTCCGGGAATGGTCGGACGTTTCGCCCACAATCGGCAAGGATGGTCATCAGGACGCTCCGTAACAGCTGCGTCGACGGCGTCCAGCGGGCGTCGGCCTGTGCGGTCTGCTGCGTTGCCTGCCATTCGATGACCGGAGCGGTTACTGGGTCACCGTCGTCGTCTGTCCCGGTTTCTACCATTCGCGCCGCGAAGGGTATTTCAAACCCGGACACGCCGTCGCGTTGCTTGCGTACGGCAAGCCGCGTGTTCTTGACGCTGCCGCTGAGTTCCCGATCCGCCAGCAGGGCGATCACGACGTCGGCGGTGCCCTCCTTGGCAGACGATCCGCGTGTCCCGGTTTCTACGACTTTACCGAAATGATCTATCCCGACCACAAGAGCACCCGTGCGCTGGGACGTGATCCTCAACGAATTCATTACCTTCTGGGCCGCGGCCGCGTCGTTGTCCTCGCCTGAAGAAAACCCTGCGGCCGTGATGATCGTGTCGATGACGATCAGGGCGACCGGCAGACCGAATTTCCGGTTGAGATCGACCACCGCTTCGTTCGCGACAGCGCACAGCTTGTCGGCGGCGTTTTTGTCCGTAAGCGCAGGACAGTCGCCGCGCCATCCAAACGGAAGCGCCCCGGTGTCGCCGCGGTGTGCGGCGATGGCTGACAGGCGCGCATGCAACAAGCCTTCACCCTCAAGCGCGAGATAAAGCACTGCCCCGCGCCGCTTCACCTGATACCGGTCAGCAAATGGCAGCTCGGTCATGATGCAGAGGGACATATCCAGTGCGACGGTGGTCTTGAACGTCCCCCACTGTCCCGACATGAGGGCTGCGCCGGTTTTCGGCAGGATGCCCTTGATGAGCCATTGAGGCGGGACCGGCTTTGCGTCCATGTGGTATTTCCAGGAATTGCCGACGGCGGCGGGCCGCTCAGTGAAGTCGTGCGCCAAATCCCGGTGCGGGTGCTTATGGCCGTCGTGTAGGCCCGACAGGATTGTCTTCCGGCTCGACTGCTCGCCGTCTTCTTTGTTAAGACCGCAGGCGTCGGCGGCTGCAAACAGCGCGTCAGACACTGCGGATTGTGAGATCCAGTCGCGCGCGACCATCGTGCCGAGCCGGAACGCTTTCTTGTAGAGAGTATTGTTCCGTTCACCGTTCGGCGCCCGCGCGAGTTCGTCCGCGCAACCGTCTAGCGCCGCAAGCGCGTAAAGCCGCTCGCGTTTGAGGCCGGGCTTTTCGCTGTTCCACACACCGTCAGCATCGCCGTTTGATTTCTTTTTAGATGTCCAGCCGTGCGCACTCATGCACTGCGCAGCAGCAGCAATAAATTCTTTCGCCTTTTCGGCGCTGAGCAGCGGCAGTGCTTCGCGCTTTAGTTCCGGGCCCGGTTCACCGCCCCGCCATGTGTAGGGGGAGTGCGTATCCGGGTGGATGCCGGCAACAACAATCTGCTGGCCGTCGGCTAATACTTCAATCTTATGCGTGCGGCCATCGGGCGAGACGAAGACCGGTGTGCTGATCTTGGTGAACGGCTCATCGGCCCGAAACAACATTGCACGCTTAGGCGCTTGCCCGGTGCGGACCGCGCTGCTTCCGAGAATTTGTTTGGCAATTTCCTCGAGCTCGTCGGCGACGGCAGGGTCTAGAACATCAATATCAACGGCAGGGTTGGCTCGGGTCAATATACCCGTATTAGTCGCGTCAGCATATTTTGCTTCCCACTCCTCCACTTGTGCGTCGGTCGCCGCAATATTCTGCCAGCCGTAGAGAGGCGGTGCCTTGCCGTTTACCGGCAACGGCAGGTAACCGGCTGCGAGCAACTGCCTGCGATAAGCTGTGGCACGGTCCAGCACCAGCCATGCCGGATCACGCTCCGGCAGTTCGTCAAAGTTTTCAGCGTCATCCGCCACAGCGCAATCTCAAGTGACGGGCTGCAACGCAGAAAACGTTGCAGCCCGCGCTTTTTATTCGGCTGGCTGAAAGTTCTCAGCCGAAGCGAATCCCGGGTCACCAGCTCGTTCCGAGCTCGACGGCTCGGCAGTAAGCCGCTGTGCCAGCGAGGGCGTCTGCCGCGGTCCTGACCTGGCCGCCGGCTTGTTCAGCACTCGCAGGCGCAAGCCCTTGGTCGGCTTGCCGGCGAAGGTGGTCGGCTCCGCATAAATTCCAACTTCGGCACCGATCCAGCCCGCAGGCGGGCGCCCGAGAACTTCAACAAGGGCGTTCTTGTTGGTGGCGTTCAGCACCATCTCCTTGTCCAGGCTCGCAAAGGACAGCACGAATCTGTTCCGTACCGAACCACCTTGCTGCGGCAGCCCTACCTTGCGCACCTTCACGATCTTGGTCCGGATCTTCCGGTCACCGAGATCTGTGGCCGAAAGATATTTAGAGCCGTAACAGCTATCGAGATCGGCTTCAGTCGGTGTATCGAGATCATCAGTAAAATTCTCAATTATCATGACGTGGTCTCCGGGTGCGGGTTCGGGGTTAATCGGCGCGTTAGCACCTGTTGACGCGCCGTCCTGGTTCGGCCGCAGCACGATCTTCGCGCCAGGCCATTGCTGCCGGCATGCGGCAACAAATCGCTTGATCAGATTAAATTCTTGAGCGTCGCTCATCTCGCGTGATGACAACGGTAGTCCTAGTCGGCACAACTCTTTTCGGATCGCCTCAAGTTCGGCGCCAAATTGAGGGACGATCGAGCGATCGTGTCGGCGGGTTTTTTGATCGTTCATCGGCGATCTCCTCAAACGGTGATCGCGCTAGGCTTGCGTGCGGCTAAAGGCAGGCGTAAATGGCGGTTGTTGAGAACCTATGAACTAGTTCGCCTACCAGAGCCCGCGCAACCTCGCGCGGGTTCTGCGATTCTAGGTGCCGTGATTTTGTTGAAGCATCCGACGGATGCGCGCTTGTATTGACGACACTGTGATTTTGCGGGATTTGCCGTCTCGGTAGGACTCAAGCTCCTTGGTGTTAAGCAGCTCGTATAATCGAGTCCGCCCGCAATCGAGCATGACCATTGCCTTGGATGGGCTCACGACCAAAGGAAGCGCGCTTCGCGCAGTTGGAAATTCGCTCGTGGTCACGTGCATTTTCATCACCGTGCTTATGGGTTCACGATGAGTTGCAGGTACAGAAATTCGGGTGGAGGGTAAATTGTGTACCAGTGCCAGCACAAAGCCGAATTTTTGGTACACAGTTGTTAGCGAGTGCGGCGCAACGAGCCCGCTACTGAATTCCGGTCGATATCGGTGCGGTTAAGAGCGGCGTTCGTCAGGGTCGCAACGGTGCTGTGCAACACCGCACCAAAGTGCTTTTTACATGTTTGCGCGATTTGACGGATGACAGTCGTCTTGAGGGCATCTTGATCTCGGGGATGGCCTATCGGCGGTACCGGGCCTTGCGGCTTGTAGAGCTTGCTCGCTCGCTGAAAAAAGTCACGAACTTGCTCAAAGGTCACCAATACCGATGCCAGTTGATCGGACAACAACCCTTCCAAAGACCCCTGCTTGCGAAGCCTATTGCGGTAGGCGCCCCATAAACCGATCAGCTGCGTATCGTTGCAGACTGTGCGCATTTCGCGTGCCGCACCTCCGACTATCTCTCCTATCTTTAATAGCTTCTCAATCGAGAATTGGATTTCCGCGTTTCCAACCGGTTGAAAGTCCGGGGCGCGATATGCTTCGAACATTAATTCGTGGTGCGCTTTCCAAAGCCTATTTTTCGAAAGTGTTTTTTTGCCCTTGTGTCGTCGACGGAGCGGCTCAAGCCAAGCCTTCCGCGTAGCTTCACTCGTGAGACGCTCAAGGCGTAGGCGCCGGGTGTCAGAAAGTTGCTCGACTTCGATCGCGCGTGCCGCTGCGGCCGCGCCAGGTGCGAATTCTTCCATCCAGGGTGGGATAGTGACGGTCAATGCGCACCTTCGCAGATTATCAGCATTGCAGAAGGGCCCGCGGCGACGTCAGCCTTTCAGGAGCCACTCATCCCCGCCATTGCGTCGCATTACGTGGCTCGGAGAACAATCACCTCGCCAGATTTGGCAGGCTTTGCCGAGCAGAAAGCCGCCCATTCGTCCATCAGCTTGCGGCGCTTGTCGAGAACATCGCTCCGCGCGTAGGCGGCCTCGATCTTGTCACCGCTGCTGTGGGCAAGCGCCGCCTCTGAGACGTAATTTTCAAACCGGGTGCGGTCGCGCGTCCAATCCTTGAACGTGCTTCGAAAGCCGTGAACCGTCACATGGCCATAGCCCATGCGATCGAGCACCATGAGCATCGCCATGTTTGAAAGGTGCTTGTCGGGATGCGACGGGCTCGGAAACAGATAACTTTCGCTGGTCCGCTCCAGGAGCTGCAGCGCGCGGTCGCAGAGCGGCACGAGGTGCTCGCGTTTGAGCTTCATGTGCGCGGCCGGGACAATCCAAAGCTTCTCGCGCTTGTTGATTTCGGCCGGCGACGACAGAACTATCTCCTCAGTGCGGGCCGCCGTTAAGATCGCAAATTCGAGCGCACGCGCTGCCGAGCCTTGCTCATTGCGCAACCTTTCCATGAAAGCCGGAAGCTCGGCATAGGGCAGCGCCGGATGGTGTTTCACCCTTCGCACCTCGGACAACTTGGGCAGCAATTGGTCGAGATTGTCGCGCCAGCGGGCGGGGTTTTCCCCTGCCCGATAGTTATTCACCTTGGCCCACCCTAGGATTCTTTCGATTCGGCCGCGTACCCTGCCCGCCGTCTCGGACTTGGTCGTCCAGATTGGTTCAAGGACCCCCCGCACCAGGCCGACGTCGATATCGCGAACCGGAAGCTTTAGGAGAGACTTGGCATAGGTCTTGATCGTCGTTGCCCATTGCGCGGCGTGCTTCGCGTTTTTCAAGCCTTTGACTCGCATCGCAATGTAGCGAACCGCGGCTTCTTCGAATGTGATCGTCTTGGCGTTGGCGAGGGCCGCGGCGGCGCGTGTTTGGGACCGGTGCTCGATAGGATCGATATGCTGATCAAGCAGCTTATGGCAATCAGCGGCCTTCCTACGAGCTTCGGCAAGGCTGACCTTGCGAACCGAGCCTAGCCCCATCTCCCGAGCTTTGCCGCGGAGCGAGTATCGCAGCAGCCAGGACTTCGCCGCCGCACCGGTGACCTGCAAATAAAGCCCAGCGCCGTCGGGATACGTCCCCGGCACTCTGAGCTTCTGCACCTTCGTCGTAGTGAGCTGATTGATCGTCTGTGCCATGCGCCTCTACCCCCGATTTACCCACAACCATATTGCGGCTAGAGGCGAATAGCAACGAACAAGTGCGAATTAGAAACTGCGGCGGATAGGGGCTATTTTGCTCATTTCTCGAATGACAGTGAACACGCGCGAACATGGCTTGGGCGGAGGGAATGTCCGCTTTACCCCCAAAAGCGGACATTGCGGTCAAGAAGGATTCATCAATAAAGGAAGCCGCACGGACATAGTTGCGACTCGATAACGGACAATTCGAGC
>Ga0306926_10003541_pt1 | contig 16193 bp, 12 predicted proteins | sample flu12Cox44000178_FD_203759 | JGI IMG/M metagenome (GOLD analysis project Ga0306926, IMG submission 203759) | Lab enrichment of tropical soil microbial communities from Luquillo Experimental Forest, Puerto Rico - flux8day.12C.oxic.44.000.178 (v2)... | ecosystem: Environmental > Terrestrial >... | reverse complement strand
ACCGTGGTCCAGCCCTCGGCGTCGATCCGCTGCCCGGCCGTGGGCGAGAAGCACAACCGGGCCAGCCGCATCTCCGACATCGAGTGCAGCACCGCGCCCAGGTTCTTCGACGCCGGGTCGGAGGAGGCCTCCAGGTGCCGGACCACCCCGCCCAGGCTGGGCTTCTCGCGGGCGGCTACCGCGGCCACCGCCTGGATCATCGCGCTCTCGCGTTCTTCCGACATCCGGGGCAGCAGCAGCCGCAGCGTTTCCGTGGCCATGGTGCGCCGCGCGGCCAGATCGTCGCCGAAGGAGAACGGGTCGAGCAGCCCGGGCGCGGCCGATCCGAGCGGCAGCACCCGCGCCTGGCGGCCCCGCGCCTGCAGCACGTCGACCAGTGGCTCGGCGTCGCCCTTGGGGTCGATCACCGCGACCGTCACCCCGCGCAGGGCAAGCTGCAGAATCAGCAGCAGGGCCAGCGTGGTCTTGCCGCCGCCGGGCTCACCGGTGATCGCCACCGCGGTGGGCCGGTTGCGGACCGCGGCGAGCAGCGGGTCGAAGTGGACGATGGAGCGGGCCCGGCCCATGGTTTCGCCGATGTAGGGGCCGACCCAGCCCAGGTCCTGTTCGCCGCTCTCGGTCACGCCCGCGTGTCCGGTGGCGCCGCCCGCGGGCATGTCACCCAGCGCGACGGTGGCCGACACCACCCCGCCAGCGATGGTGTACAGCGGCTGACGCTGCACGTAGGACGACAGGTGCACCCGCTCGCCCGGCAGCGACTCGCGCAGCAGGCTGAACTGGTCGCCGGTGGAGTTGACCACGTCGATGCCGATGTCGCGGTAGTGCTCGACCAGCGCCTCCACCCGGCGCTGGCACAGTTCCCTGGTCGGCGCGGCCACCGACAGCCGGTGCCAGCCGTAGACGAACGGCAGCCGCTCCTTGGTGATGCCGTGTTCCAGCATCCGGGCGGCCTCAAGCTGCTCGGCCAGCGCCAGCGGCAGGTCGACCCCGGCCTCGCGGATGTGCGCGTCCATGTCCCTCGCGTGCGCGAGCCGCCGGCCCACGTCCTTGCTCGCCTTGGCCGGGGAGATGAGCTTCATCCGGGAGCTGATCTCGACCGGGAACGGCAGCGAGTCGGCGAAGTGCAGCCACGGCTCGCCCTCGGGGAAGCTCATCACGTCGGGGAACCGGGAGAACGACAAGAACGCCGTCCACGACTCCCCCTCGGGCTGCTCCAGGTGCAGCAGCGTCCTGCCGTTGTGCACCTGCCCCTCAAGCAGTGCCTCGATCTCCCCCGTGCCCCAGGTGCGCCGACGCACCGCCGAGGCGGGCGGATCCCCCGCCGTGCCGGACAGGGTATGCCGGAACAGCCAGGCGATCTCCTCGCTGGTAGCGTGCCTGGCTCGTATCGCGCTCCCGGACAGGGCCCGGCCCAGCCGCTCGGCCTGGTCGGTCCACTTGGCGATCTCTCCAGCCGAGACCGCCTCGTCGTTCAGCCCCAGCGCCTGCTCGCTGGCCCGGTAGGCGTTGATGAACTGGGAGAACATCCCGCCCGACAGCTGCGCCCGCATTCCCCGCTGGCCCAGCCGCACGCCCAGGTAGACCTCCTTGGACCAGAAATCCTTTGACCACACATGCCGGTACATCTCATCCAGGTAGTCACGCCAGCCCGGTCCGCCGTCGGAGGTGGCGTCCAGCCGGGCTGCCCACTGAGCGGCCGGGTAGGACCGGTGCGCCGCCCGCAGGTGGACCTCCGTGTCGGGCAACCGGATCGCGGCCATCGCGACCGTGATGTTGATGGCCAGTGCCTCCCGCTCGGCGGGGGTGGTGAACTCATAGGCGTGCGTGGGAAGCCGGTAGTAGGCCCAGGCATGTGTCTCGGTCAGCAGGATGGAATCGTCGAAGTAGCGGACGCTCATCCGGCTGCGCCGACGGGTGCGCGCGGTCACCGGGCCGCCCTGCGCCGCGCCGGGTCATCCACGAGCGAACTGATCAGCACCCCGGCCAGCGCCGTGTAGGCCTGAAGCACCGCCGGGCGCAACCTGGCCAGCCTCGGCGGCCCGTCCGCCGCCTCCAGGCTGTCCCTGATGCCGCGTTCCGCCTCCGGCTCGGCCAGGTGGTCGTCCCACGGCACCCGGACGATGGCCCGGCACCTGCCCCGCAGCACGTGTTCGGCTTGTTCGGCGTGGCGCACGCTGCGCTGGCTGACCCCGTTCAGCACGGCAATGGAATGCCTGGCCAGCGCGCCGTGGCCGTGACCGGCGAGGTATTCGGAGGTCATGGATACCGCTTGGGCGGCGTCAGGGCTGGCCGGGGCGACAAGGACAAGCTGCCCGGCCTCGGCCAGCAGCTTCGCCACCGCCGGGGCACCCGGGTCCGCGAACGCGAGCGGGTACCGGGATGCCAGGACGCTGACCAGCCGTTCGTGCTGCAGGTTCGGCAACGCCGCGCTGCCGTCGGGGGCCGCGTCCTGGCAGATCACATCCAAGCGGCCCTGGGTGCGCGCGCCGCGACCGGGGGCAGGATTCCGGTGCCCGCCGTTCGCCGCGTGGGCGCCCGGGGCCCGGTCGGCCAGCAGGGCGCTCACGGTGATCGCCGGAACGCGGGCAAGCTCGGTAAGCGAGGCGGGGCCGGGGTTCAGGTCGAGCGCGGCCACGGGCTCACCGCGCAGCCCGGCCAGCAGGTCGGCGAGCATGAGCGTGGTCACCGTCTGGCCCGCACCCACCGTGCAGCCGAGCACCACGACCAGCCGCGGCCGGTCGAGCGGCAGCACTGCCCGCGCCCGGGCCTCCTTGAGATGGTCGGGGCGTCCTGGGCCACGCCCGCCGGGAACCACGGTGACATGGCCGCGCCAGCCCGTGGCGCGCCGCTCGCCGGGCCCGCTCAGCGCGCGCTCCACGGGAGACGGCTGCGGCCGGGCGGGGGTGGCTGGCGGCGGGCCCGCAAGGGACCGCTTGGCCGGGACGATCAGCACCGGCGGTGGCCGGCGCGGGATCGTTGGCGGCGGGGGGTTCTGCGCGGCAGGTGCCCCCGGAGCAGGTGCCCCCGGAGCAGGTGCCCCCGGAGCGCGTGGCTCTGGTGCGGCTGCCTTGGGGGCGGGAGGCTGCTGGCCGGGGCGTTCGGGGGTGGGCCGTCCCGGAGCGGGTGCCTCCGGGGCCGATGCCTGTGCGGCGGGAGGCTGCTGGCCAGGGCGTTCCGTGGCGGGACGTCCCGGAGCCGATGCCTCTGGGGCGGCTGCCTCGGGAACGGGAGGCTGCTGGCCGGGGCGTCCCGGAGCCGATGCCGGCGGGGCGGGGGTCGCCGCTGCAGCGGTGGGCTCCGAGGTGGAGGGCTGCGCGGGCCGGGGTGATCCGTTACCGCTCGGCCCGGCCGCCACCGGCGGGGTCCACGGTCTCGCAGGGACCGGCATCCCCGGGCCCGCCGCGGGAGTTCCCGGCCCGGCGCCCGCCGGGGTACCCGTCTTCGCGGGCGCGGGAACTCCGGGCCTGACCGCGGGCGTCCCCGGCTCGGCTACTCGTGACATTCCCGGGCCGGGAGCCGGCGCGCCCGGTCCAGCCGTCGGCCCCGACATCCCGCCACCGTGCGCGGCGGGCGCTACCAGCCCGGCGGATGCTGGCGCTTCGCTCTCGGTCTCCGCTGATATTCCGCCAGACCTGGCGGCCATTGCCGGTCCGGCCGATCCTGGCGCTCCGCTTCCTGGCGTCGCCGACGTTCCTGGTCTAGCGGCTGAATGCCTGCCCGGCCTGGAGGGCGCTGAGGTTCCCGGCTCAGCCGCTGCGGGCGTACCTGGCCCGGTTGGCGCCGACACTCCCGGCCCGGCCGGCGTCGGCGCGGAACCTCCCGGGGCGGCCTCCGCGGCAGCCGGCGTTCCTGGCGCGGCGGCACCTGGAACATTGCCGGCCGTCATCTTCATGTCCGGCCTGCCCACGGCACCGCCGGTTGCGCCCGCGACAGGGTCCGCCTCAGGGCCCGGCCTCGCGTCCTCGGCACGGCCGCGACCATGCGCCGCGTCCGTGCCTGAAGCCCCGTCAAGGCCTGAAGCTATGCCGGAGCCCAGCGCCGGGCCGGCGGGCCCTGCCTGCGTGCCAGGCCGGATGCTCGCGACGGGCGGATAGCCGACCGGCCAGCCCGTGCCCGCCGCCCAGCGTGCACCTTCGTTCCTGCCCGGACCTGCGTTCTCTTCGGGACCGTAATTCTGGCCGGGACCTGAATCCTTGGCCGGATCGTCCGACCGGGCACCTCCGGCCGTGTCGTCGGACCGGGCGCCCGCAGCCGGATCAGCGGGCCGGGCGCCCGGCGCCGTGCCGTAACCGACCATCGGCCATCCGGTGCGCGCATCACTGCCTGTCCCCGCTTCCCCGGACGGCTGGCCCGCGCCGCCGATGGCGGGGCCGCCAGCAACGGGGCCATTGGTGACCGGGCCGCTCGTGCCAGGAAGCCCGGGCCACGCGGCGTAACCGACCGGCGCGGGTGGCCCGGCCGGGGCGGACGGCCTGCCGGGCGCCGCGTGACGTCCCTGGCCAGCCGTTCCCGCCAGGCCTGGATCCCGCCAGGTTCCGGCGGTCGCGTCCTTGGCCCAGCCGGCGCCAGCAACTGGCGCGCCTTGCGCCTCCCCAGCCTGCCCCTGCGCTCTTCCAGCGTCCTGCGCCCTTCCGGCGTCCGGCGCCCAGCCCGAGTCCGGCGTCCTGCCCGCGTCGGGCCCACCCGGACGCCCCTGTGCCCGTGTCCGGCGCGACGTGCCCGCCGCACGTGCCCAACGGCTCTCCCGCGGCTCGGCGTCCTGCCGGACCCACTGGTCCCGTGGTGGCCCGGCGGGGTCCCCCTCGGGCGCCAACCGCTCGGGAGCCTGGCGCTCCCGGACGAGCTGGCCCCGCGCCTGACGGCCCCTGGTTCGCCGCGCCGGGACGGTATCCGTGGCGTCGGCGTGCGCAGCGACCGGCCGTGCCACGGGGGTCGCGACCGGCAGCGCGGATCGCTCGGTCACCGGCAACTCAGCGACCGCCTGGTCCTGCTCGGCAGCGGCGATCCCGGCCTGGGCTGCCTCGGCCGCGGGGGCAACGCTGGCCCGCCGCCACACCCGGCCGAACACCACGACCTGGTCTTTTTCGGCCAAGGGGGCCATGCGGCACCAGGTGGACGGCTCCCCGACGTAGCGCGCCTGGGAAATGAGCAGTTCGGGCAGGCGTTTACTTTCCAGTACCGGCCGCGTCGCCAGCCAGGTGAGCAGGCCCGGCGGCAGCACATACAGCCAGAACAAACTGTGGTTGAACGGCACGCCGAGCAGCGTAAGAAGGACAACATAGGGCACGGTAATGGCGGTGAAGACTGCAATCTGCCCAACGGGCAGCGGCATTGGCAGGCGGAAATCGTAGAGCTTGTACAGCCGTTTCTCGATCCGCCAGATGCTCGTATAGGTGGGCAGCTCCACCGATCGCTCTCCTTACGCCCGGGCGGAGATCAGTGGACGCCCAGTGCCTTGGCGATCCCCTGTGCAAGCGTTTGCACGATGCTTGGGGTGTAGAAGATCACAGCGATCGCGACGGCAAGGACAACGAATTGGACGAAACGGATGATCTCCCGTGTGAACAGGAAGAAGAGTGCCACGATTCCGACGATCCCCAGGAACAACGGACCAAAGAGACCTTGCAAATACGAAACCAGGCCGTTCGTATTGAGTGACAGCGGCGCTGCGGCTATCAGCGAATGGAACGACATCGTGCTACTCCGGGGTTGGGGGCGTTGCGTGTGAGGAGCGTCGCTGAGAAGTCAACCCGGCGCGAGGTCACGGCTGCCCCGCGGCCTGGGTGGATGGGGCAATGCTTTGGACATACCAGGTACCATGCTGCCTCTCAATGGTCAGCGCATAGGTCATCTCGAGGTTAGCCGTCGTGTTTGCGGCCCGCGTTCCCTTTGCGGGGGCCGCCGCAGGGATTTCCCAGACGACGGTGGCAACTATGTGACGGATGGTGCCGCCGACCGGTGCCGTGACGCCGGTGACAGAACCGAACATAACGGTGCCGCCCAGGCCGGTAACCGACGTGCCCGGCGCGAGGAATCGGCCGAGGGTGGACTGATCACCGCTCGCGTACGCCTTGAAGAAGTCGGGAAGCTGCCCCATCAGTTCCGATTCGGCGGCGGAGTCGGTGTTGACCGCCGGCGGCGCGGGCTGCACGGCGGGCTTCGGCGCGGGCAGCCACGCGGGCTGTCCGGAGATTCCCAGGCCGCCCGCGGCAGCATAGACCGGCACGCCCAGTTCCATCATGTTGCCGTTGACCCGGGCCAGCAGGGTGACCACCGCGTGCTGGGCATCCTGCACCCGCACGTCCGCGACCTGTTCGGACTGGAGGTTCAGCGAGCCGCCGCCGTTCCACCCGAGCTGCTGATCGGGAGTGCCGGGCGGCAGGAACGGCGCCAGCTCGCTGGCGCGCTGGGTGGCCGTGGCCGGGCTGGCGTTCAGATAGACCTGGCCGAATGCGAGAGCGTATGCGCTGGCTCCCTGGACCGGGAAGCCCGAATCCGCCGTCGCGGCCGGGGCTGGGGGCGTCTTGCTGGGTGGCGTCTCGTTCAAGACGATCGCCATCACGCCGCGATAACCGATGATGAGCAGGACCGCCCAGACCACCACGCGGAATGTCCAGACCAGCCAGCGCCCTCCGGCGCCGCGCCAGCCGGAGCCGGATCGCGGTCGCTTACCGTTACGAGCCTGCTGGGTTCCGGTCCCCGGATCATAGCCCGTACTGTACAGATCTGGTTGCGGACTGCGATCAACGGTCGACCTGCGAACCATCGCACCTCCGCCCCGCTACTGCGCACGCACCGCTATCACGTGCAGCGCTCTCCGTGTCCGTTGGCACCATTCTGCGCCATAACCTGCTGCTCGGGGGGCTCTTTGACCACCACACACGCCTGCCATCCCGGCCATGGGAGGCAGCACAGACGCGGCACCCGGTCCTAGGATTCCTCGGACTTTGCCGTCTGAACAGGGCAGATGCCGCTAAAACGGCCCTCCTGTACGGATCACGCGTCACTGGACGCCAGCCCCTGGTAACTCCGTGGTGACTCCACAGTGGGACAAACCGCTCCATCCGGTACACCGCGTCCTGGGCCGCATACCTGGTGGTATCCCCCCGTTCCGGCTCGGCCAACCCGGCGCCACGCCGACCGCTGGGCGCGGGCGGGCCGGGGCGGGCAGCACAGGGCGGCGCGGGCATGGGCGGCTCCGCGGCATTTACGGACGCCCGGAACCCCGGCCGGCCGGTTACATATTGAAGCGGAACGCATGGCGCTGCGACCGTCATCGCAGGGCTGAGCCCTGATCTTCCGCCGGGAACTGGCGGCCGTGCGGGCCTGGGCCGCGCAGGCGGTCTATGAGCGCGATGTAACGGGGTCGCAGGCTCAGTTCGTTTCACCCCAGAGGCCCTCGGCCGGCTTCCCCCCCGCTCGGCCGGGGCCTTTCGGCCCGGGACGTAGGGCGGGGACGTCCCGGGCCTTTTCACCCCTCCGGAGACGGCTCGTGCCGTGGCGTATACCGGCACCCCGGCAGGCCACCGTCAGGTGACCCCAGGCGCGCCGGTCTGGGTGCCCCGCCCGAGGCCGGGGCGCGGCTGACCTGAAGCGGGAAGGCGCTCTGCGTGGATTCTGCGGACTCTGTGCGGACCGGCGGGCGGGCGTAACGCTGTGACGTGCCGTTGCGTGATAGATCACACGTTGAAACGGAACTCGACCACGTCGCCGTCCTGCATGATGTACTCCTTGCCCTCGATGCGGGCCTTTCCGGCGGCGCGCGCGGCAGCGACAGAGCCGGCGGCGACCAGGTCGTCGTAGGACACGATCTCGGCCTTGATGAAGCCTCGCTGGAAGTCGCTGTGGATCACCCCGGCTGCCTCCGGAGCCGTCGCCCCGACGCGGATCGTCCAGGCCCGGGTTTCCTTTGGCCCGGTGGTCAGGAATGTGGTCAGCCCGAGCGCGGCGAACCCGGCCTTGGCCAGCCGGTCCAGCCCCGGTTCGCCGAGCCCGAGCTCGGCCACCAGCTCGGCGGCCTCCTCCTCTGGCAGCTCTGCGAGCTCCGCCTCGGTCTTGGCGTCGAGGAAGATCGGCTCAGCCGGCGCCACCAGGTCGGTGAGCTCTTTCCGCTGGTCGTCGGCCAGGCCGGTCATGTCGGTATTGAACACGTACAGGAACGGTTTGGCCGTCAGCAGTTGCAGTTCGCGCAGGTCGCTGAGCCTGATGCCGGCTGCCGCCGCGCCCTGCGACAACGTGGTCCCCTGGTTGAGCAGCCGCTGGGCGGCCGCGGCGGCATCGGCCACGCGAAGCCGTTCCGCATCCTTGGAGAACTTCACTTCCTTGGTGAGCCGCGGCAAGGCTTTATCCAGCGTCTGGAGGTCCGCCAACATCAATTCCGTGGAAACGGTCTCCACGTCGCGAGCCGGATCCACGTCACCGTCGACGTGGCTCACGTCCGGGTCATCGAACACCCGCACCACCTGGCAGATCGCGTCGGTCTCCCGGATGTGCGCGAGGAACTGGTTGCCCAGGCCCTGACCCTCCGACGCGCCCCGGACCAGCCCGGCGATGTCGGTGAACCTGACCGTGGCCGGGATGATCTTGGCTGACTCGCTCAGCTCCGCCAGCACCTTGAGCCGCGGGTCGGGAATGCCCACGATGCCCACGTTGGGCTCGACGGTCGCGAAGGCATAGGTCGAGGCCAGGGCGCTCGCCCTGGTGAGCGCGTTGAACAGGGTGGACTTACCGACGTTGGGCAGGCCGACGATGCCGATGGACAAGCTCACCCGGGCAGTCTAGGGCCAGCCGGAGACCGGGATCTGCGCCCTGGACGGCGCGGCCTCGCCCCGGCTGGCGGCCCGCGTGGCGAATGGGAACTGTCATCGCTTGCTGCAAGTATGGCGACATGCCCCTGATCTCACTGCTCACGCTCGTCATTGGCGTGCTGCTGGGCGCGGTCATCGGCTTCCTCGTGGCACGAAACCGGGAGGCAGGTGCCGCGGCGGACCTGGTGGCACGGGCGAGCGCGGCGGACGAGCGCGCCCGGGCAGCGGAGCAGCGGACGGCCCTGGTCGACGGGCAGCTTGCGGAGCGGTTTCAGGCATTGTCCGCGCAGGCGCTCGACGCGAGCGCCCGCCGGTTCCTTGAGATGGCGGAGGGCCGGTTCAGCGCCGCGAACGCCCGGGCCGCAGGCGAGCTCGAGACCCGTAAGGCCGCCGTGGAGGGCCTGGTCGGGCCGCTGAAGGAGACCCTGACCCGGGTGGAGGCGCAGTTGCGCGAGTCGGACGCGCAGCGCGCCGCGTCGCACGCCGCGCTCGCCGAGCAGATGACCATCACCAGGCGCAGCTCCGACGAGCTCAAGCAGCAGACCCACGCCCTGGTCACCGCGCTGCGCCGGCCCGAGGCGCGCGGCCGCTGGGGCGAGATGCAACTCCGCCGCGTGGTCGAGCTTGCCGGCATGAGCGCCCGCTGCGACTTCGACGAGCAAGCAACGGTGGCCACCAGCGACGGGCAACTGCGCCCGGACATGGTGATCCACCTGGCCGGTGGCAAGCACATCGTGGTGGATTCCAAGGTCTCGCTCGCGGCCTACCTCGAAGCCGCCGAGGCCACCGACGAGACCGTGCGCGAAACTCGGCTCACCGCGCACGCCCGGCACCTGCGCGAGCACGTGGACCGGCTGGGCGCCAAGGCGTACTGGGCCGCGCTGCCAACCGCACCGGAGTTCGTGGTGCTGTTCATCCCCGGCGAGGCGTTCCTCGCCCCGGCGCTTGAGCACGATCCCGGCCTGCTGGAGCACGCCATGGGCCGCCGGGTGCACATCGCCACCCCGACCACCCTGGTCTCGCTGCTGCGCACCGCGCAGTACGCCTGGCAGCAGGAGGCGCTGTCGGAGAACGCCCGGGCGGTCTTCGAGGCGGGACGGGAGCTTTACGACCGGATCTCCGGCCTCGGCCAGCACATGGACCGGGTGGGCAAGGCGCTGACCGGCGCGGTGACCGCCTACAACCAGACCGTTGGCTCGCTGGAGAGCCGGGTGCTGGTGAGCGCCCGCCGGCTCGCCGAACTCGGCCTGGTCGAGGACACCCAGGAGGCACCGCGGATCGTGGAGGAGACCTCCCGGCTGCTGTCCGCGCCGGAACTGACCGCTTCGGTCGTCCCCGCACGGGCGACGGAGACCGCCCCGTCCGCACTGACCTCGACGGCGCCTACCCAGGCAGTGGAGCCGGCGACCGCGTCTCCGCCCGAACTGACCGAAGCTACCGCGGCCGAGGGCTCACCGGCCCAACTGTTCATGGTCCACAGCAATGGCACCGCTACCTAGCGGGCGGCCCTTGCAGGCTGCTGGCCCGGCAGCCGGGCTACGCGAGCGCGTGGCCGCGAGCAGTCCGCCCAAGCCTGCCACCGACCGGCCAGCAGGGCTCACTGGGCGCGGGCCCGTAACCGGTCCACCCGAGCGTGCCGCCGGCAAAGGACCACGGCTTACCGAGCGGGGAGCCGTGGCGGCCATGGCCGGGGTGTTCCTTATCGGACTGCTGCTGGCCGCGTGGCTGGGCTGGGCCGTGCTGGCCGGCCTGGCCTTCGTGGCAGGCTGTGTGCTCGCCGCCCGCTATGCCGCGACCGCCGCCCTGTTCACCGTCGTGGTCAGCCCGCCGCTGCTCTTCCTGGCTGCGGTGATCCTCGTCAGTGCGATGACGGGGCCGGGTGGCCTGGTCATGTCCGTCGTCGTGGGCAGCGTGGTCACGCTCGCGAGCGTGGCGCCGTGGCTGGCCGCGGGCATGGTCCTCACGGTGATCATCACGTGGATCCGCGGCCTGCCGGGGTGCATCCGGGACCTATGCCGGGAACTGCGTTCCGGCTGACCGGGCGCTAGCTTTCGCGGTCCACCCGGGCACGGCGCAGTTCGTGTGGCAGGGCGAACTGCATCCGCTCCGGCACCGCCTCGACCTCCTCGACCTGGTCGAAGCCGCTCTCGGCGAGCCGGGCGAGCATGCCCTCCACCAGGCCCTCAGGAACCGATGCCCCGCTGGTCAGCCCGACCGTGCTCACGCCCTCCAGCCATTCGGGCCGCAGCGCCGAGGCGTCGTCCACCAGGTACGCGGCACCGGCGCCGCCGTCGCGGGCCACCTCCACCAGGCGCACCGAGTTGGAGGAGTTCGTGGAGCCGACCACCAGGACCAGGTCCGACTGGCTGGCAATGGCCTTGACCGCGGCCTGCCGGTTCTGCGTGGCGTAACAGATGTCGTCGCTGGGCGGGTCGAGCAGGAGCGGGAACTGCTGCCGCAGCGCGGCGACGGTCTGCTGGGTCTCGTCCACCGACAGCGTGGTCTGGGACAGCCAGGCGACCTTGGCCGGGTCGCGCACCTGGGCGCTCGCGCTTTGCTCCGGGCCGTCTACCAGGTGGATGTGCTCAGGCGCCTCGCCCGTGGTGCCGACAACCTCCTCGTGCCCCTCGTGCCCGATGAGCAGGATGTCGTAGCCCTGGGCGGCGAACCGCCGAGCCTCGTTGTGCACCTTGGTGACCAGCGGGCAGGTTGCGTCGATCGTGTGCAGGCCGCGCTTGCGGGCATCCTCGCGGACCTGTGGCGCCACCCCGTGCGCGGAGAACACCACCACCGCGCCCTCCGGGACCTCCTCGGCCTCTTCCACGAAGACCGCGCCCCGGGCCTCCAGAGACGCGACCACGTGGGAGTTGTGCACGATCTGCTTGCGCACGTAGACGGGGGCCCCGTACAACTCGAGTGCCACCTCGACCGTCTGCACCGCCCGGTCGACCCCCGCGCAGTAACCGCGGGGCTTGGCGAGCAGGACACGCCGGGTCTTGACAGGCATGCCTCTCATGGTAGGTGAGCGGTACCGGGCCTCTGTCCCCCGCCGTGGGGGATGCGGTTGACTGGTGCCTTTATCCGTACAAACTCCCGGACCCCTGCTGCGGTGAACGGGACGGGAAGAGACAATGAACGCACGCAACGCAGGCGGCGCACCCCCGCCAGCGGAGACGCAGATCCGCATGCCAGGAGAACCGCTATGCCAATCCCGCAGGTCAATGACCGCATCAAAGAGGCTCCCGTGGTTGTGCTCCGAGCGGTCTTCGCGGGGATCGGCCAGATCCTGCTGACCGCCGACAAGGTCCGCGCCCGGGCGACCGAACAGGTCTGGACGCCGGACCGGGCACAGGAGCGAGCCCCGGCACCGCCACGGAACGGGGCCACGTGGACCGAGCCCGCCGTCGCGGGACATTCGGCCGTCCGCGAGGCACAGGCGACCCATGGCCCGGTGACCGCAATGACCACCTCCACCGCCAAGGCCACGTCCGCCACGAAGACTTCGCGCCCTGCCAAGGCCGCCCCCGCTGCCAAGGACGCGTCCACCGCTAAGCCCACACCGGCCGCGAAGACGGCGCGAGCCGCCAAGACCACGCCGGACACGAAGGCCCCGCGCGCCGCGAAGGCGGCCAAGAGCGTGGCCGCACCACGGGCGGCAGAGGCGAAGCCGGCCCCGCAGGCGCCGCCGCTGCCCGGCTACGACGACCTCTCGATCGCCTCCCTGCGTGCCCGGCTGCGGGTACTCGACGCGCCGGCAATCGAGGCGATGCTTGCCTACGAGAAGGAGCACGCGCGCCGGGAGCCGGTGATCACCATGCTTGAGCGGCGCCTGGCGAAGATCAGCGCCGGTTAACGCGCCGCGGGGCGGCGGCATGCCATTGTGGTGTTGCCATGCCGCTGCAGACCTCCGCTGACTCACCCGTTCCGGTTCGCACCGCGCTTCGCCTGATCGGCGACTGGGTGGGCAGGCTGGGCCGGATCTGGGTCGAAGGCCAGATCGCCGAGCTGACCAAGCGCGGCAACACCGCGTTTCTGACCTTGCGGGATCCGGTGGCCGCGGTGTCGGTCCGGGTCATATGCGCCCGCACCGTGCTGGACGCGGCGGACCCGGCACCGACCGAGGGCGCCCGCGTGGTGGTATGGGCCAAGCCCGAGTTCAACGTGGCCCGCGGGTCGTTCTCGCTGGCCGCGCTGGAGATCCGGGCCGTGGGCATCGGTGAGCTGCTGGCACGGCTGGAGCGGCTGCGGCGTGCGCTGGCCGCCGAAGGGCTGTTCGCGGCGGAGCGCAAGCGGCGGCTGCCGTTCCTGCCCGGATGCATCGGCCTGATCTGCGGGCGTGACTCAGCGGCCCAGCGGGATGTGCAGCAAAACGCGGCCCGGCGCTGGCCCGCGGTGCGGTTCCGGGTCGAGCAGGTAGCCGTCCAGGGCGCCTTCGCGGTCTCCGAGGTCACAGACGCGCTCTCGCGCCTGGACGCCGACCCCGCCGTGGACGTGATCATCATTGCCAGGGGCGGCGGGTCGATCGAGGACCTGCTGCCGTTCTCCGACGAGACGCTGCTCCGCGCCGTGGCCGCCTGCCGCACCCCGGTGGTCAGCGCGATCGGCCACGAACAAGACACCCCGCTGCTCGACCTGGTCGCCGATGTCCGGGCGTCCACGCCGACCGACGCGGCCCGCCGGGTGGTGCCGGACGTGACGGAGCAGCTTGCTCTGATCGCCCAGTTGCGCGCCCGCGCGTACCGGATCGTCGCGGGCCGGCTGGACCGGGAACGAGCCTGGCTGGACGCTATGCGATCCCGCCCGGTACTGGCCGATCCGATACGCGACATCGACCGCCGGCAGGAGCATGTGACCGCGCTCACCGAGCGGGGGCGCCGCGCCCTGGCCGCCGACCTTGACCGCGCCGCCGATGACATGGGTCATCTGCGTGCCCGGCTGCTCGCGCTGGCGCCGTCGGCGACCCTGAAGCGTGGCTATGCCATCGTCCAGCGGCCGGGCGGCGGCGTGGTCCGCAGCGCCACCGGTGTCAGCCCCGGCGAACGGCTGACCGTGCGATTCGCCGAGGACCAGCTCTCGGTCACCGCCGACGAGGACACCAAGGCCTGACCTCCAGCTTCAGGTCCGGCCGGGGCACCGCCGGCTAGGTTGGCGGGGTGACGGAGGCTGCTTCCCCGGTCCCTTACGAGACGGCGCGCGATCAGCTCGCCGACGTGGTCCGGCGGCTTGAAAGCGGGGGACTCACCCTGGAGGAGTCGCTGGAACTCTGGGAACAGGGTGAGCGGCTCGCCACCATTTGCTCAGAGTGGCTTGAAGGCGCCCGAGCCCGGCTGACCGCGGCATCGGCGGACGAGGCGGGGCCGAGCGAGCCCGCCGCGCCGTTCTGAGGTGTTCGTTTCTGACGGAAGGCGGCCATGACTGATCAGACCGACGGCATCCCAGGCGAGCCGGGGTTCACGGTAACCGAGCCCCCGAAGCCGCCCCGGCAGGCGCCGGACCGCAACCTCGCCATGGAACTGGTCAGGGTCACCGAGGCCGGCGCCATGGCCGCCGCACGGTGGGTGGGCCGGGGCGACAAGAACGGCGCCGACGGTGCCGCGGTGAACGCGATGCGCACGCTGATCAACACTGTCTCGATGAACGGTGTGGTGGTGATCGGCGAGGGCGAGAAGGACGCCGCCCCAATGCTCTACAACGGCGAGGAGGTCGGGGACGGCAGTGGCCCCGCCGTCGACGTCGCGGTGGACCCGATCGACGGCACCCGGCTGACCGCCAACGGGATGCCGAACGCGATCTCGGTGCTTGCCGTCAGCGCACGGGGCTCGATGTATGACCCGTCTGCGGTCTTCTACATGTCCAAACTGGTCACCGGGCCGGCCGCGGCAGACGTGGTGGACATCGAGGCGCCGGTCGCGCACAACATCGGCAAGGTCGCCAAGGCCAAGGCCTGCTCGCCGCAGGACGTGACCGTGGTCATCCTGGACCGCCCGCGGCACGCGGACCTGGTCTCCGAGGTCCGCGCGGCGGGAGCGCGGATCCAGCTCATCACCGACGGCGACGTGGCCGGAGCGATCATGGCGGCACGCGACGGTACCGGGATTGACCTGCTGCTTGGCATCGGCGGCACGCCCGAGGGCATCATCGCCGCCTGTGCCGTCAAGTGCCTGGGCGGGGTCATCCAGGGCCGCCTGGCACCGCGCGACGACGCGGAGCGGCAGCGGGCCCTCGACGCCGGGCACGACCTGTCCCGGGTGCTCACCACCCACGACCTGGTCGCCTCCGAGGACGCGTTCTTCGCCGCCACCGGGATCACCGACGGGGAGCTGCTCAACGGCGTCAGGTACCGGGCCGGCGGCGCGATTTCGCATTCTCTGGTGATGCGGGCCCGCTCGGGCACGACCAGGACCATCACCAGCGAGCACCAACTCTGGAAGCTGCGCGCCTACAGCTCGGTCAACTTCGACACCGCCGACTAAGCCTCCGCCCCCGGCCCGCCCACGCCGCGGGGCGGGGCGGGGTAATTGTGATGGTTGGCGCAACCACTACATTCTTTTTGTCATGGCTGCGCCAACCATCACAAACGATCCTGGTTGGCAGGCGGTAGGCGGAGACAGGCGCGTGGCTACCGGCTCGTGGAACGGGCGGCATACTTGCGGCCTGCGCAAAGCACGCGGTAAAAGCGCACCCACCGCAAGCTTGACCGCATAAGGTACGGTGCGTCTTCTTCGGTTCTCGTCGGTTGCCGGGCCTGGCATGTGCCCGGCGTCCGACCTAATTTTCGGCGGTGTCTCGTGGTAGCGGACCTGATCCGCGCGCTGCTGGCCGGAGCGGCCGGGGCCGTGCTGCCCGGGTACTTCTGGGCCGCGGTGCTGCGGCCGACCAGTGGGCTGGGTGAGCGGCTGGCCTGGTCCACCGGGATTTCGATGGCCTCGGTACCGACCGTCGCGGTGATCCTCGCCAGGGCCACGCGCGGCGGCGTCGCGCTTTGGGTCGCGCTGGCGGCGGTGCTCATCGTGTTCGGCTCTGGCCTGTTCGTCTACTGGCGCAGGGGCCCGGCCCCCGGGACGGCGGCCCCGGTGCTGCGGATGCCCGAACCAGCCCGGGATCCGCGGGTTCTCGGCCTGGTCGCGGTCGCGATCGCCCTAGGCCTGCTGATGATGCCCGCCCGCCGCCCGCCGGTCCTGGTGCTCGCGGTCATCGCGATCGCACTGATCGTCGGTGGTGCCCTGATGGCGTGGCACCGCCCCGCCGAGCCCGCGGATTCCCCGGCGGCACCGTCCCCGGGAGCGACCGGGTTCCTGCCGGCGCCACCGCCGGCGCCGGAGCCCGCGTCCCCGGCGTCCGCCGCTTCGGCGGGGCCATCGGACTCCGGTCCCGGCGTGGCCGGGC
>Ga0306926_10003540_pt1 | contig 16195 bp, 16 predicted proteins | sample flu12Cox44000178_FD_203759 | JGI IMG/M metagenome (GOLD analysis project Ga0306926, IMG submission 203759) | Lab enrichment of tropical soil microbial communities from Luquillo Experimental Forest, Puerto Rico - flux8day.12C.oxic.44.000.178 (v2)... | ecosystem: Environmental > Terrestrial >... | reverse complement strand
GTTTGAGGATCTCGAGATGGCCATTCGCAGCGGCGCTGAGAAGAGGCGTGTAGCCGGAGCCGTAGCGGTAATTGGGATCGAATGCGCGTTCCAGGAGCCAGCGGACAACTTCGGTGTGGCCGGCGGCAACGGCGGCGGTGAGCGCGTTGTAACCGCTGCCGTTCGAAGCGACGGCGTGGATGTCGGCGCCTTTTTCGGCGAGGTAACGCGCCGTCTCGAGGTGACCGAAGAAACAGGCAAGAGCGAAGACCGGGAAGCCGTCTGCGGAAAAGGATTTGGCGAGCAAGGGATCCGCGTCGACGAAGTGTTTGACGCGAGTGAAATCGCCAGCCGCCGCGGCTTCGGCAAGCTCCATGGTGGCCCCCGAGGTGAGAAGCATTTCACGGACTTCGGGGCGTCCGGTGTAGATGGACATGAGTAGGGGAGAAATGCCAGATTCGTTGCGCGCAGAAGCGAGGGACGGATCGGCGGCGAGGAGCGTGCGGACCACGGCGAGGTCGCCCGAGCGGATGGCCTCGAAGAAGACTTTCGTGTCGCTCATCGCGGGAAGAGCGTAGCACAGAAACCGTGGCGGGTTGCTAGAAACAGTGGCGCGGGGCCCGTTCCTGGAAAGAGCGCGGCCATCCACCCTTCGCAAACTCAGGGCCGGAAGCCGTGCTGCAGGAAAGCCTGCAGTTCGGCGGCCACCGTTAGCGGCGGGCGCGGTCTTTGCGGACGGCTTCGTCGACGAGGGCGTCGAGTTCGGAACGCGTCAGGGTAATTTCTTCCGTGGTGCTTTCGCCGGTGTCGCAGGTTTCGGGAAGCTCGGCACCTCCGCCCGGAGGGGGCGTGACGTGATAGCGCGCGCGCGCGGCCATGAGCTTGGCGACTTCGCGAGTCGAAAGCAGCTGAGGTTCGCCGACCAGGCGCGAAGCGAGACAGATCTTAGCGAAATGCTCGACGGTTTCCATGCGGTAGAACGCGGTGATGAGGTCGGGGCCGCAGGTGACCGCGCCGTGATTGGCGAGAAGCAGCGCGTCATAGTGGGGGACGTAGGGTTCGAGGACGGCGCTGAGATCCGGAGTGCCAGGAGTGGCGTATCGGACGAGTGGAACCTTGCCGAGAGAAACAACCACTTCGGGAAGCAGGGCTTGATCGAGCCCCTCGCCGGCAGCGGCAAAACCGGTAGCGGTCGCAGGATGCGCGTGGCAGACGGCCTGGACGTCGGAGCGCATGCGGTAGAAGAGCAGATGCATGCCGGCTTCGGAGGAGATCTGGCGCTGCCCGTGGAGGTGACGACCTTCGAGGTCCATGATGACGAGGTCATCGGGAGTCATCATGCCCTTGTTGAGACAGGTAGGAGTGGTGAGGATGCGCTCGGTGTCGAGACGAACGGAAAGATTGCCTTCGGCAGCAACGATGTGGCCGCGTTCGTACAGCCAGCGGCCCACGCGGCAGATGTCCAGGCGATGTTGCTCTTCGGTGCGAGCCGAAGCGTTTGCGAGTGGGTCCGTAGACACGGTGCGGACTCCTTCCCAGAACAGCGAATGGCGGGCGCCGTCCCTAGGAAATTAGACGAGGCATTCTACGGCAAAAGCAAGAAGAAGAGTATGACTAGCCGCACAGAAAGCCAAGAGAAATTACGCATAGATACCGCGCAATTTGAGAGCCGAAGCTACCCGATCAATTGCCAACATGTAGGCAGCGATACGATTGTTAACGCGATGCGTATCGGCATAGTGGGCGACGGCATCAAACGAGCGCTCCATAACGTCGAGGAGCCGTTCATTGACTTCGCTCTCCCGCCAGAAGAAGCCCTGGCGGTCCTGAACCCATTCGAAGTAGCTAACGGTGACCCCGCCGGCGTTTCCGAGGATGTCCGGAACCGTGAAGATGCCTTTGGACTCGATTATGGCGTCGGCCTGCCAGGTCGTGGGACCGTTGGCGCCTTCGCAGAGAATCTTGGCTTGAACGCGATGGGCATTCTGCTCGGTGATCTGGTTTTCGATGGCCGCGGGGATAAGCACCTCGCAGGGCTGGAAGAGAACCTCACGAGCGCTCATTTTCTCGCCGCCACCGGGGAATTCCTGTAGCGGCCTGCGTTGCGTATAAACCCAGTCGATCACCTTCGGGACGTCGAAACCATTTTCGTTATAGAGGCCGCCACCGATGTCGGCGAGGCCCACGATTTTGTAGCCGGCTTTTTGCATGAGGTCGGCAGCTAGTGAACCCACGTTGCCAAAACCCTGAACCACCACGCGGGTATCTTCGCGACGCATGCCGAGCTTGGTGGTGGCTTTATCGACGCAGATCATGACGCCCCGGCCGGTAGCTTCGCGACGGCCGCGGGAGCCGCCGAGTTCAATGGGCTTGCCGGTGACGACCGCGGTGGTCGCCTGGCGGGTGTGCATGGAGTAGGTGTCCATGACCCAAGCCATGGTTTGCTCGTTCGTGCCGACGTCCGGAGCCGGGATGTCGCGTTCCGGGCCGAGCCAATCGGCGAGTTCGGCGGTGTAGCGGCGGGTGAGGCGCTCCAGTTCACCGCGCGACATCTTGCGCGGATCGCAGATGATGCCACCCTTGGCGCCGCCGAAGGGGATGTCGACCACGGCGCATTTCCAGGTCATCCAGGCGGAGAGGGCGCGGACTTCGTCGATGCTGACGTCCGGGGCGAAACGGATGCCGCCCTTGCCAGGACCGCGAACGGTGGAGTGGAGCACGCGGTATCCGGTGAAGACTTCAAGCTGGCCATTGTCCATGCCGACCGGGATGTACAGGGTGATTTCCTTGTCGGGATACTTTAGGTAGCGATAGACACCCTGCTCCAGGCCAAGTTTGTTGGCGGCGACTTCAAAGCGCGCTTCGGCGTTTTGGTAAACATTCATTTCTTCAGGCACTAGGGTGTTCTGCATGCGAGAGGCTCCTTAGCGCGTACGGGCAGACAACGGCAGCGCGCACGACAAATTTTCGGCCTGAAAGAGACGAGCAGGCACGAACAGAGAGGCCAAGAAGGGAAAAACCGGCGGGCTACCCACCCACAGGGCCTGCGACTTGGCCGGGTGGCCAGTATAGTAAGCGGAAAAGCGGAGAGCAAGACGACGGGGCGGAAAGAGCAATGGTGAGTGCGAAACGCGCTGAAGGAAAGCAGTATTAGAGAGGGGAGTGGAGGAGTAGACTGGGTTCACGGAGAGCTACAGGAACACGATGGAGACGAAGGTTAGCCTCGGAATCATAGTGCCGGTGTACAACGAACAGTACCTCGTGGAAACGAGTTTGAAGAGGCTCGCGGTGCTGGATGAGTCGCCGTGGCTCAGTCGCGTACGGGTAATCGTGGTGAACGATTGCTCGACGGACCATACCGCCGAGGTGCTGCAACAATTCCGGGACAAGCTGTGGTCGAGCGAGCGGGTGCAATTTGAATGGGTCTTTCTGGATCATGTGAACAACGAGGGCAAAGGCTCCGCGATTCAGACCGGGTTGCTGCACGCGAACACGGACCTGGTGGTGATCCACGATGCGGACCTCGAATATCACCCGGAAGATCTGATCAAGATGATCGAGGTGTTCGTCGCGGAGGACGCGGACGCGGTGTTCGGGTCGCGATTTTTGGCGAGCGAATACCGGCGCGTGCTGTTTTTCCGGCACAGCCTGGGGAACAAGCTACTGACGCTGCTGACGAATTTCGTGACGGACTTGAACCTGACGGACATGGAGACCTGCTACAAGATGGTCAAGGGGGAATTGCTGCGAAGCATTCCGCTCGAGAGCCGGGGCTTCGGGTTCGAACCCGAGATTACGATCAAGCTTTCGAAACGCGAGGCGCGCATTTTCGAGATACCGATCCGGTATTCCGGCCGCACCTATGCCGAAGGCAAGAAGATCACGTGGAAAGACGGTTTCCGCGCGCTGGGAGCGTTGCTGAAGTTCGGGATTTCGGACCGCATTTACGTGGCCGATGAGCATGGGAGCGAAATTCTGGCGAGACTGAACCGCGCGCCGCGCTTTACCAAGTGGATGGCGGATACGATCCGCCCGTACGTGGGCGAGCGGGTGCTGGAAATTGGGGCGGGAATCGGAAACCTGACGACGAACCTGGTGCCGCGCACCGAGTACTACGCGAGCGACATCAACGAGCACTATCTGGACCGGCTGAACAATTTGAAGTTGACGCGCCCGTACCTCGAGGTGGGGTACACGGACGCAAGCGCCGGAGAAACATACCCGAAAGCGGAATTCGACACGGTGATTTGCCTGAACGTGGTGGAGCATCTGGAGGACGACGTCAAGGCGCTGCGAAATATTTGCGGGAGCCTCGAGAAAGAGGGACGGGCGATCGTCCTGGTGCCGAGCGGACCGGGATTGTACGGAACGCTCGATAAGGTGTTGGGGCATTACCGGAGATATACCAGGGATCAGTTGGTGGAGGCGTGCGCGCGAGCGGGATTCCGGGTGGAGAAGGTATTGAAGTTTAACCGCATTGGTTCGCCGGGGTGGTGGTGGAACGGAAAAGTTTTGAAGAAGACCACGTTTGGATTCTGGCAGATCAAGCTGCTGAACACGCTGATCCCCTTCGTGCGGCCGATCGACCGGTTTTTGCCGCTGCCCCATTTGTCGTGGATCGTGATTTTGCGCGTGGATGAGCGGCAGCAGGAGCAGGAAAGCACGCTCGGGCAGGCAGCGTTTACGACCTAGGGACGGCTTACACCCACCTCAACAGATTCCGCATTCGACACGCAGCGTCATGCCCCGTTCTCTCGTTACACGAGAGCGCTCGGAGGAAAGCCACCTCTACAAACGTTTCTGGTTAGACGTAACCGCCGGGTCACTGCGTTTTGAACTGCACGGTGACGTTAAGGTGCATGGCAGTGGGCTGGCCATCAAGGATGGCCGGCTTGTATTTCCATTGCTTGACGGCGTCGGTGGCTGCGCGGTGGAGCAGAGGCGGTCCGGAGAGAACTTTGAGGTCGGCGACGTTGCCATTGGCGTCGATGAGGCAATCGATGGTGACGTTGCCGGTGATGTGTTGGGTCTTGGCGACTTGCGGATACACGGGAGCTACGGACTTGATGAGCTGAGCCGCTTGCACGTCGCCTCCGACAGGAAGAGGGGCGGAAGGCTGTGGGCGGTGCGACGTAGCCACAGTAGCCAGGCCGTCGGAAGACGGAGTGGAATTGGCATCGATCGAAGGGAGCGGCTCGCTGTCGGTTTTCAAATTGGCACCGCGGCTAACGACCGGCGCGGCCAGATGGACGTCGCCGAGCGCAGGCTTTTTAGGCGCTTCGGGAGCGGCAGCAGCAGGAGGATTGTGAGCCGCCGGGCTAGAGGGCCTGACTTCGGAAGGCGATGACGAGACGGCCGGAGCAGGGATGGGTTCCAGATTACGCGCGGGCTGCGAAGGAGACGGCACGGAAGCCACGGAAGCTGGAACGGGGTTCGTCGCCGTCGACGCCGGTGAAGCGGACGGCTTGGTTTCGACAGCCGCGGTGACGGCAGAAGCCGCAGACGGAGCGGCCACCGGAAGGCTCGGGGGCTTGACGCTGACGCTTGGCACCGAGCCCGAGAGCATGGGACGGAAAAAGAAACTGACCGAGGCAACCACAAAAAGAACGGCGGCCGCAACGCCGACCCACACCGCTTTCCTCGAACTCGGTGGAGGAGCGTCCGGTGCGGGAGCCGAGGAATCCGAGTACAGTTGGCCACCAAACGTCGGTGATTCGTGAATCGGGGAGGGCTCAGCAGATGCGGCGGGCGCGGATTCCTCGAAGAGTTCCGATTCCGTCGCCTCCGGTTGCGACGCGGGAGGTTCGACGGCCGCAGAGTGCGAATGTTTAGAAAGCGGTGCCAGCCAGGAGGGGATCCTGACTTCCTCGTCCGCAGCCGAAGGAGAAGAAGCGGGTTTGTGTGCGGGAGGTGGAGGAGTCGCGAACTTGGGTTCGGGAAGTTTGGTATCGGGAACAGGAGCGGGCTTGGGCGGCTCCTGAGCGATTTCGAAAATCTTGATCGCCGCATCGGTTGCGCGGGGTTCGGCCTTCTGAGGAGCGGCAGGCAGCGCGGTCTGCGTAGGCGCGGGCGTTTCGGCGAAATGCATGGAACCGAGTTGCGCCTGGAGGCGGGCGGCTTCGAGTTTGAGTTGCTCGCTGGCGGGCGCCGAAGACGGAGCCGGTGCCGCGCTCTTTGGTTCGGGAGGAGCTGCGGGAGCGGGACGGGACGTCGATGTAGGTACGGAGAAGAGCGCTTCGATCTCCTTCGCGTAGTCGTGGGGCGGCGGAGCCGGAATGGCGGGTGGGGCCTTTTCAGGAGCCGGAGAATTTTGCGGAGGGGCGGGCACCATTGGTGAAATCCCAGCGGGCGGCTCGGGAGTAGCGGCAAAAGGCGACGGCGGAGGAACGGAAATCAAAGGTGCGGGCGTGACAGGCACAACGGGGTGAGTGGCGACGGCAGTGGGAGTGATGGTCGCCGACGGCGGGGGCGGCGGTGCTACCGCGGGTTTGGGTGGCGGCGGTGGAGCAACCGCTTGTACCGGTGGCTTTTCAGGAGGCGCGGACAAAGGCGATGGGGGAGGAGCGGAAATCAACGGAGCCGGTGCGGTGGACGCGGCAGGCTTCGGAGTCACAGCGACCGGCTTTGTCGGAGGCGGAGGAGCTGCGGGCGCGAATGGTTTTGGAGGAGCTGGCGCCGGTGGAGGCGCGGTGGAAGAAACCGGGCGCGGCGCTGAAGGCGCGGCGGGCACTGGAGTAGCGGGCGCGCCCGACATGCGCAAACCCCAAAACGAAGGAGAAGGCTCGGTGAACTGGAGTTCGACGTAGTTATTGCTGGTCGAGCCGCCGGATTTGCACTTGACGACCTGGCAGACGACTTCCTTTTTGGTCTTTTCGTTGGTCAGGAAAACGAGTTGCCCGGGAGCGAGAGAGGTCGTGACGCGAACGACGGCGCCGTGGCCGAAAACGAGGACGGTCTGGGTGTTTTCGGAAAAGGGTTCGCGCTTGTCGGAGCCAGCGACGGTGTGAGCACCGTTGATGGTAACGGGAATCTCGAGAGCGACGGGCTGGGTGCGCGAGGCGTCGGCGGGTGGTTTGGGAGCGGGAGAGGCTGGAGCGGAGGTAGTGGTGATGACGGCGGAACCTGCGTCTTTCAAAATAGGAGCCATAAAGTACCCACTCAGAAAGGAATGGGCAGAGGAGTCGCGTTGAGACACACTCCGCTGCGCTACCTCATCATGGTGGGGCGGGTGGGGAGTGCCAGCTATAGTACGCAGGTACTACGATGGAAACAGGTGGGCGACCTGTGCCGAAGTGGGCACGGTGCTGGCGCCCTGCCGCGGCAGGCAGGCTAGGTTCGGAGTGACCATGTTTGCGCGGACGCCGGCGATTACTTCGCAAGGTGCAGGGGAGGCTGGAAGCGCTGGTCGATGGCGACTTGATATCCGGTGACGAGCTTGTTGGTTTCGTTGGCCATGCCAATGACGGCCTGAAGTTCCTTGAACATCGCAGGCGTCATGCCTTTGGCGAAGGCGGAGGCGGTGTGCGAGGCGATGCAGTATTGGCAATTGTTCGTGACACTGACGGCGATGTACAGGAGTTCCTTGGTGAGGGGGTCGAGAGCGCCAGGAGCCATGATGGCTTTGAGGTCCTCCCAGGTGCGTTTAAGGAGAGCGGGATCGTGGGCGATGGCTTTCCAAAAATTGTTGATGTAATCGGTTTTGCGTGTGGCCATGATGTCGTCGTAGACGGCCTTAACTTGCGGGCTGGCATCCGGGTATTCGATGAGACCGAAAGTAGACATAAGAGACTCCGTCGTGAGACAGGAACGTTCGAGCTATGGTAACCGCAATTTCCATCAGACGGTACCAGACGGGAACCATGGATTGGAATGGGAAAGGGCCCGACAGAGAAAGAGCACCGTCAGGGAGTGACTGTGCCACGGGCAATATTAAATCGTTATAATCGCCGAGCCGTGGAGGATCCCATGAAGTTCCCTGCCCGCATGGCAATGTCTGTGGTTGCGAGGATGATCGTGCTGGCGTGCGCGTATGTAACGGTCGGGGCATGGGCGGCGGAGGCACAGACGATACATGTGGACGTGACGCCGGGGCATGCGGTGGCGTTTGATCCGGATAAGGCGATGGGCACGTCGATGGATATTTTGCCGGCGAAGGATTTCGAGAAGGTGTATAGCGAGCCGGAGATCCGGGCGGGCTTGTCAGCAGGTTGGGGACCTATCTCCTACCGGCAGAATACCGAGTTGACGTACGCGGCGTGGCACTGGAACCCGAATGGGGCGTGGAGCAATGAGAAGGAAAAGAGCGGATATTTTGTGGGGAGTGCAGAGCCGAATGATTTTCTAAGGGCGACGTTCGGGTACCGGTTACCGCATCGCGGAACGACACGCAGCGACGCGGGACAAAATGAATTTTCGCGGATGACCGATGGAGATCCGGAGAGTTATTGGAAGAGCAATCCGTATTTGGCGCCGAAATACACGGGAGAGGCGAGTAGCGCGCATCCGCAGTGGGTGGTGATCGAGTTTGGATTGGCGCAGGAGATTGATGCCATTCAGATCGCCTGGGCGAATCCGTACGCGACGAAGTACGTGGTGGAGTATTGGACCGGCCGCGAGGACGCACTGAATAAGCAGACGGCGGGGACGTGGGTGAAATTCCCTCAAGGCGAGGTGAGTGCGGGAACCGGCGGGAACCAGGTGCAACGGCTGGCCGACAAACCGATCGCAACGCGGTTCCTGCGGATTTGGATGACCGAGAGCTCGGATACCTGCGACACGCACGGGAGCGGCGATCCGCGGAACTGTGTGGGGTACGCGATTGCCGAGATTAGCGCCGGAAATTTTAATTCTCTCGGGCAGTTTATCGACTTGGTGAAACACACGCCGGGGCAGGCGCAGACGCTGACGACGGCTTCCTCGACCGATCCGTGGCATACGGAAAAGGACATCGTGTCGTCGCGGATTCACACCGGATTTGATTTGTTTTTCACCAGCGGGTACACCAACCATCTGCCGGCGATGATTCCGATCGCCATGATCTATTCGACACCGGAGGACGGGGCGGCGGAACTGGCGTACCTCAAGAAGCGCGGGTATCCGGTTTCGTATGTGGAAATGGGGGAAGAGCCGGACGGGGCATACATGTTGCCGGAGGATTACGCCGCGCTCTACGTGGAATTTGCGGCCGGGCTGCTGAAAGTGGACCCGCAGCTGAAGTTGGGCGGGCCGATTTTCACGGGAGTGAACGAGGATGTGCGGGTTTGGCCGGACTCGGCGGGGAAAACCTCCTGGCTCGGGCGCTTTCTGGACTATTTGAAGGCCCACGGGAAGATGGGGGAATTGACGTTTGTGTCGTTTGAGCATTACCCCCTGGAACCCTGCGTAATCAATTGGTCGGACTTGTACCGTGAGCCGCAGCTGGTGGAAGGAATTGTGAAGGTGTGGCGCGAAGATGGCGTTCCGGCGGACGTGCCGCTGATGAACACGGAAAGCAATATTTCGTGGTCGCTGACGGACCCGATGCAGGATTTGTTTGCGGGACTGTGGCTGGCGGACAGCCTGGGAACCTTTCTGGAGCACGCAGGGCCGGGCGCGGTGTACTATCACTCGCCGATTCAGCCGGAGCCGCTCCGCCCGGGATGCCATGCTTGGAGCACGTACGGGAATTTCGTGGCGGATGAGTCGCTCGAGATCAAGCAGTACACCGCGCAATATTTTGCAAGCCAGTTGCTGAACCTCGACTGGGTGAAGCATGGAGCGGGTGTGCACCAACTGTTTCCGGCGGCGGACGACCTGGAGGACGACGCGGAGCACGATTTGATTACGGCGTACGCGGTGAAACGGCCGGACGGGGAGTGGTCACTGATGGTGATCAACAAGGATCCGAGCAATGCGTACCAGGTGGCGATCGCGTTTGCGAATGGCGGGAAAGAGACGAATGCGGCGTTCAGTGGGACGGTGAAGAAGGTGACGTTTGGGGCCGAGGAGTATGTGTGGCATCCGGCGGCGGCGAACAGCTATGCAGAGCCGGACGGGCCGCCGAAGCGAGGACGGGTGGAGTGGAAACCGGGACAGAAGGTCATCTTGCCGAAGGCCTCGGTGACGGTGCTGACCGGGCGCGTTTCGGGGTTATAGCCGGGTATGCACCGATAGGGTGCGTAGAGCGCAAAAGCGCTGGCACAAAAGCCGGCGCTGCCGAAAAATTGAAGACAGGCCGGGGTCGTTTCGAACGAAATATCGTGCTGATACGAATCCTGCAAGAGCCAGCAGGATTGGCTCCAGATCCTTCGCGCAAAAAACGTGTCCGAAACGGCTTCCGGGACGCCAAAAACCGCGCTCAGGACAAAACGCAGCAGAAGTGGAGTGCCTTGGGAATTCGCAACCCATTCCGGGCGGCGGGAGCGTGTTTGTTGCTGCTGCTGATTGTGTGCGGCACGGTGGCGCAGGAGAGGAACCCGCCGAGCCGGTGGCGAATGTGACGTTGATCAGCACGCCGTTGCTGATCACGAGGCAGAAGGAAAATCCGGGGGAGACGCAGGCGCGCGGATTTGAGGTGTCGGGGCAGGCGCGGATGACAGATAAGATCGTCGTGTCGGGGTCGTATTTGTTCGTGAACAGCATTGTGCTGCACTTTGCGTCGAACCCGGCGCTGATTGGGAATTTTCTGCCGCAGGTGGCCCAGAACCAGTTCGGCGTGCAAGTGAGTTATGCCGAGCAAAACTGGACGGCAGGGGTACAGGCGCGATTTTTGGGGAACCAGTTTGACGATGATCAGAATCGGTTGCCTTTGGGACCCGCGTTTTCACTGGACGCGCAGGTGTGGCGGAGTTTCGGGAGGCATGTGGCGCTGTTTTTTGCGGCGCAGAATTTGACGGATGACCGCTTTAAGACGGCGGCGACGCCGGTGTACATGGTGAGGCCGCAGGTATTTGTGCGGGGCGGGGTGAGGTTGAATTGGAAATGAGGCGAGTCGGCAGTGCAGAGAAACGGCGCCACAGAAGCCGGCGTGCCACGGGTCGCGTACGGTTAGCAGTGGCGCTGGCGGGGAAGCAGGAACTCTTCGAGGAGCAGACGAGCAAGGAGAGGGGAATTGTGGCGGATGACGCCGTGCTCTTCGAGGAGATCGTCGGAAATGACGCGAGCGCCGAGCTCGAGAAGTTTGTCGCGATCGAGCCGAACGGGTTCGGCATTTTCCGCGCGATAGCGGCGGGCGACGTCGGGGGAAACGGGTTTGGCGTTGGCGATGACCACATCGATGACCTGGCCGCGGACGTGCTGCTGGATGGCGCGAACGTGATCGCTGAGTGCGTAATGAGTGGTTTCGGCCGGCTGGGTCATCAAGTTGGCGATGTACACGCGCGGGGCTTTCGAACGCACGATGGCGTGGGCAATTTCCGGAATCAGCAGATTGGGAATAACACTGGTGTAAAGGGAACCCGGGCCCATGAGGATAAGGTCAGCGAGTTCGATGGCTTCAATGGCGGCGGGGAGCGGACGGACGCGGCGCGGATTGAGCGCGAGCTTTCGAATGGGAAGTCTGCACCGCGAGATGCGCGTTTCGCCGTGAACGCGGGTGCCGTCGGAAAGCGTGGCGACAAGGTGAACGTTCGAAATTGTGGAAGGAAAGATGCGGCCGCGAACGGCGAGAACTTTGGCGGAGACGCGAACGGCTTCGGCGAAATCTCCGGTGACATGCGTGAGGGCCGCGAGGAACAGGTTGCCGAAATTGTGACCGCTGAGACCGCGTCCGGCGTGGAAGCGGTATTGAAAGAGTCGTGTCAGCAGCGTTTCGTCCTTGGCAAGGGCGACCAGGCAATTGCGGATATCGCCGGGAGGGAGCATGCGGTTCTCGCGGCGCAGACGGCCGGAGCTGCCACCGTCATCGGTGACGGTGACAATGGCGGCAAGATCGGTGATCGGGCGCTCGGCGGAGGGCTGTTGATCGCTGCGGCGGACGACGTGTTGTTTAAGACCGCGAAGGAGAGCGGAGAGCCCGGTGCCGCCGCCGAGAGCAACCACGCGGACGCCGCGGATGTGATTCTTGCTGGCGCGGGAAGTTTTCATGAGCAGCTCAGACGTTTCATCACCAATGGGAGGCGGAGAGCGCATCTCGTGAGGCTTCAGGGGCTAGAGCCCCAGGCAGACAGTGCAATTCTCGTGGGGGCGGAAGCCCCCACCTCCTAAGGAACGGAACCGTCCACAAACCGGAAACCAGGAAGGCTAGCCGGAGTAGCCTTCCTTTTCAGGATACAGCAATTCAGTGAAGCGAGGGTCTTCCTGAAGGAAGTTGAAGTCTTCGTCGTTGCGGGCATGGTAACGGTTGGCGGGCCGAAGATCGATCGCGACCTTGAGATTGGCGAGAGCGGAGTCGGCTTCGCCGGTGAGGCAGTCGAGGGCGGCAAGAGCGTAGTGAACGTGATCGGCTTTCGGGGCAAGTTTGCGGGCTTTCTCGAGACTTTCGCGGGCTTCGTCCCAGCGACCGAGATTCATCATGGCTACACCGCGCTGATAATGATCCTCGGGAGATTTGGGATTCTGGTCAGCAGCGGGCTTCATGCGCTGTTCGGTGATGCGGAGATGGGTGCGGGCGCGGTCGGCTAATTCCCTGCTGGGACCGGCAATGACCTTTTCGAGTTCCTGTTTGGCGCGCTGGAACTTCTGCTGGTGAAAGAGAGCCATCGCTTCTTCGTAGAGTTTCATCTGGGCCTGGACCAGAGGGTCGACCAGTTCGACGCCGCCGCGCTGCGGGGCAGTCTGAGCTAACCCGCCTTTTTTCTTGGACTTAGCTTTAACCGGAGGCGCGGACTTGCCGCGACCGGAGGAAGACTTTTGCGCTTTCACCATGGCGCGAATGTAACAAAGGCGTGAGCGTACGTCAACGTACGGGAAAAGGCTGTGGAAAGTGACGAGATGAATACCTTTACCGTGTGGCAGCATGTGCGAAAATAAAATGCAGCACAAGTGGGGAAGGGTTGGAAACTAGAAGCGTACCGAGCGACGGAAGGCGTGACGGAAAGTGGCCTGCGCCGAACGTGTGTGTTATAAGTTCAAGACGAAATTCAGGTTGAAGACTCGTGCCTTTCATCAATTTTCCTGCACGCGAAATAAATTGCAAACTGGTGTACTACGGTCCCGGTCTTGGGGGCAAGACGGCGAACCTGCAGTGGATCTACGACCATACGGGGCAGAATCAGAAGGGCAAAATGGTGTCCTTGGCGACGGAGACCGACCGGACGCTGTTTTTCGATTTTCTGCCGTTGGATTTGGGCACGGTGCGCGGGTTCAAAACGCGCTTTCATTTATACACGGTGCCGGGGCAGGTGTTCTACGAGGCCAGCCGGAAGCTGATTTTGAAGGGCGCGGACGGTGTGGTGTTCGTGGCGGACTCGCAGGAAGAACGGTTGGACGCGAATTTCGAAACCCTGGAAAACCTTCAAGAACATTTGAAGGAACACAACCTCAATTTCGGGGCCATACCGTACGTGCTGCAGCTGAACAAGAGAGATTTGCCGAACGCGATGTCGGTGCCGGACCTGACGAAGCAGTTGCAAAAGAAGGGCGAGCCGGTGATTGAAGGAGTGGCGATCCAGGGACAGGGCGTGTTCGAGACGCTGAAAGAACTGGCGAAGATGGTGTTGGCGGAACTGAAGAAGGGCGGGTAGGGCGGCAGAGCACGGGCATAAATGGCTGCCCGCGGCAGTCCGGCCAGCGCCACGGGGCGACTCACACCCATGTCCACAAGCCGTTCGCACTAGCGAAAATTGAGCTCGAAGGTTGTTGCGACGGCCACAGGCTTGCCGTCTTTCAGTGCGGGCTTGCAGCGCCACGTTTTCAGTGTGTCGAGCGTGCTTTTGTTCAAGCCCGCAGGTAACCCCCACAGAATTCTCAGATTTACCAGCTTTCCTTCGGCAGTGACAATGGCTTCCGCCTTTAACCCCGCAGAAATACCGAATTTGCGAGCGTTTTCGGGCGATGGGGGACCCGGCATATCGTTGCAAGCCGGCAAAGAGACGCCGTGCTGGCCAGCCTGATAGACGGGGTCGCCGTTGGCGGTTTGCGTGAGCGGGGGGAGAGGGGCAAAGGGTTCCGAGGGGGTAAGATCGACGGAATCTTTGGGGGCGTTGAGCTTGACTTCGGCGTTGCGCGCGATGTGGTTTTTGTCGGCGACGCTGAGCATGCGTGCGGAGATTTCCACGGTGTCGTCATCCAGACGAGTAGTGGTGCCGATCAAGACAGAAGTGGCGTGCAAGTCCGCCGCGATGGCGCGCCACAGGCGATCACTGGAATCACGCGAGGGGATACGCTCCGTTTCGAGATAAGCGTATAGGAGGGTGCGGTCGATGACCACGATGGAGGGCTCTGCGGTTTGGAGTTCGTGAGCGAAGTCGTCGGCCAATTGCCGGCCATAAAATGAACCGAAACCGTTAGGAAGTGAAAAATTGGCAATGAGGAGTTGACAGTTGCTTTTGTGGCAATCGGCGGCATCAGCGGACTTGAGGAGTCGAGAGGTGAGGGTGGGAAGGTCGTCGTAGGCGGCGGGGGATTTTTGGGTTGCTTGGGCAAGGGCGAGCGAGTAGCCGGCAAACATGCACAGGACAATTGCGAGCAGCGCATCAGTTGCCCCATGAACGCGCATGCGCAGACTGTAGCACACGAAGAGGACGAGCGGAGGGCTGCGGAACAAGCGACGAAGGGTTCAGACACCCATTTACGGTACGGTCTACGGGCTAGAAGCTGGCGGAGGCGGCGGCTTCGGATTCGAAGGTGGGTATAGCCTCGACGAGGCGAGTGACGGTGAGGGCGTCGCGGACGCGGCCGGGACCGCAGACGAGATGGAGTCCGCCACCGTGGCGGGCGAGAGAGATGGAAAGTTTTACCAACGAGGAGATGCCGGAGCTGTCGATCTGGGGAATCTCGTTAAGGTTGACGACCATTTTGCGTGCACCCTGCTGAAGTAGCTGCTGGGTGAAGTCGTTGAGGTGTTCGCTGGGCTCACCGATGGTCAGGCGGCCGTTCACTTTGAGGTAATGGACCCCGGCAGCTTCGCGCGCGGAGACTTCCAGAGGTGGATAGAGCGTCATGAACGTTCCCTCAAGTAAAACGTCGACGGCGACTGGCCCGGGAAGCGGGAGCGCAGGCGGCCCCTGCATTATACGATGAAGGGTATGAAGAACAAGTCACAGGAGACCCGGCACCGGTGGAGGGTGTCGACCGCGGAGGCGCGGGCGATCCAGGAACGGCTGCGGAAGAAATGGGAGGGGGAGGATCGGCTGGGCGAGATTCGAACGGTGGCGGGGCTGGATGCGGCGTTTGTGTTGACGGGGTCGCAGGCGTTTCGAAAAGCGAGCCGGCAGGAGCGGATGCGGGAGGCGAACCGGGCGATTGGATGCGCGGTGGTGTTTCGGTATCCGGAAATGGTGGAGGTGGAACGGGCACATGCGGTGGTGCGGCTGGAATTTCCGTATGTGCCGGGTTTTTTGAGCTTTCGAGAGGTGCCGGCGCTGCTGGCCGCGTTGAGGAAATTGACGACCATGCCGGGGTTGTTGTTTTGCGACGGGCAGGGGTATGCGCACCCGCGGAGGATGGGGTTGGCGAGTCATTTGGGAGTGTGGCTAGACTGGCCGACGATTGGCTGCGCGAAGAGTATTTTGATCGGGGCGCACGGGGAGTTGGCGGAAGAGGCGGGGAGCTGGACGGCGTTGCTCGATGAAGGCGGGGAGAGGATTGGGGCAGCGTTGCGGACGCGTGCGAGAGTACGGCCGGTATATGTGTCGCAGGGAAACCGCGTGAGCTTGGAAACGGCGATCCGGTTGACGTTGGAGGTGACGGATGGGTTTCGGCTTCCGCGGCCGACGCGGGAAGCGGATGGCTTTACGAAGGAAGTAAAGCGGAAATTGGAAAACGGAAAATGGAAAGACAAACGCGAGTCGCAACGGTGACCATCGCACAAGTACGGTCCCTACCTTCGTCAAGCGCGTGGCCAGAGGAGAGTAGAAGAGTGAAAGAGTGAAAAGGTGGAAGAATGAAGAAGCGGCGAGCTGGCATCGGAAAAATGGATGCGGGGCAGCGAAAATTCGGGGGTGCGGGGGGCAGAGGGCGGTACGTATAATGCTGGCTACACGGGTGACAAGTCCCAATAGAACACGCGGATGAGCAGGGTGAATGAAGATTCATTCGCGCCGGAGAATTCGATGAAGTGTATGGGTTTTGTATGTTG
>Ga0306926_10003539_pt1 | contig 16199 bp, 14 predicted proteins | sample flu12Cox44000178_FD_203759 | JGI IMG/M metagenome (GOLD analysis project Ga0306926, IMG submission 203759) | Lab enrichment of tropical soil microbial communities from Luquillo Experimental Forest, Puerto Rico - flux8day.12C.oxic.44.000.178 (v2)... | ecosystem: Environmental > Terrestrial >... | reverse complement strand
GCGATGCGAGCGACCGGCGATAATCCGCAAATGAACCGCGCACTCGGAGTGAGCGTTGATTTCATCCTGATACTGGGTCTGGCGCTTTCGAACGGACTAATAGGCCTGTCGGGAGCGTTGCTGGCGCAATATCAGGGTTTTGCGGACGTGCAAATGGGCATTGGGATGGTTGTGTGGGGCCTGGCCAGTGTGATCATCGGCGAATCGCTTGTGGGAAGTCACAAAGTCGGCCTGCTAATTACAGGGGCTGTACTGGGTTCGGTTCTGTTCCGCCTGCTGGTCGCGATCGCATTGCGCTGGGGATTAAACCCGAATGACCTTAAGCTTATCACTGCGGCATTTGTCTTCGTTGCCCTTGTTGCGCCCACTGTCCTAGGCAAGCTTAAACGTGTTTCTGGCACCAAAGTTTCCACGGCCTGACATGCTCGAGCTCTCGCAAGTCACCAAAACGTTCTTCCCGGGCACACCCAACGAAGTCCGCGCCTTGCGCAACGTTTCACTCGCCCTCGAGCGCGGGTCGTTCCTCATCATTATCGGGACGAATGGTTCGGGCAAATCCACGTTGCTTAATTCAGTCGCCGGTAGCTTCTTTGTCGATTCCGGAAAGGTCAAGCTCGCTGGCCGAAACATCACTCACTGGCCGGAACACAAACGCGCCAAACTCATTGGCCGCGTATTCCAGAATCCTTTCAGCGGCACGGCGCCCAACATGAGCATTGCGGAGAACTTGGCCATGGCGGCGCGCAGAGGCAAGCCACGCGGGTTGGGATGGGCGCTCAATCACAAGCTGCGAGGCGAGTTGCGCGAGCGAATCCGCACATTGAACATGGGCCTTGAGGACCGGATTGACAATGCGATCGGCAGCCTTTCCGGTGGACAACGGCAGGCGCTCACTCTTTTGATGGCCTCCTGGATTAAACCCGAGCTGCTGCTGCTGGACGAACATACTGCCGCGCTGGACCCGAAGAGTGCCGACCAGGTCATCCGACTCACGCATGAGATCATCAAGCGCGACAGTCTGACGACGCTCATGGTGACACACTCGATGCAGCAAGCCGTTCACCTCGGCCAGAGGATCGTCATGATGCACCAGGGCCAGGTGCTGCATGATTTGCAAGGCGCTGAGCGGGCACGCGTTCGCCCTGAGGACTTGCTCAGACGCTTTGACGAAGTGCGCCGCCGTGAGCAATTAGATCCCACTGTCGCGGAGATGCTCCAACGTAGTTACATCTGACAGAAAAGCATAAAGGCGCACCCAGTGTGCGTGAGTTTTCGGGTGCGCCCGCTAATGCCCCACTGAACGGGGCGAACGGGATATTTGCTGAATTGGAAGTGGTCCGGTATAGGGTTGTACCCTACCGGTTCATCAGGGCAATGCACAGTCGATAGCGTTCTAATTCGATTCGCGATTTCTTGCTCGCAACTTTTGCACCTCTTCGTTCAGTCTCAACATTTCCTTCACGAGCGCTTCGTGCTCAAGGCGCAATCGCTCATTCTCCGCAACCAGCTGTTGTGACCTTTCCTCCAATGCCCTTAGCTCATCCTCATTCTCAATCACGTGATACATTTCAAGCAATCGAGCACCGGGTGAAATAGGGTTGAGACCTACCGCACATTCGAATTCATGTTCTAACTCTGACACCGATCGGTTCTTCAACGTGGCCTGGTGGTTCTTCGCAAGGAATTTCCCAGGTGCCCACTGCAATGGAAAGGGGGCACCATTGCCTCAAGGGAGTGCGCGAGCTCTGTAACCAATCGCTATGAGCCCCGGAATGTAAACAAACCAAACCCTATGAATGCCGAGGAAGTTCTAAGCGCCGACAATGCTTTCTGGAAATTCAAAGCTCAGGAGTTGATGGAACAAAAGAAATCCTTCGTCGTGGTAGAGTGGTCCCAAAATTGTGATGAGGCCGACGCAACGTCCCTCCTGTGGCAGTTTGGATACGCGATACAGTATCGCCATAGCGATACCAGGCGAGCTTTCCTTGCTCCTGACAATTCAAACTAGGGGTGCTTCGGATTACTTGGCTCGCTTCCAGACTTCAGTGTAGGGATTGCCGACCCCCACCTGAGTCATAGTGTCGCTCTCGACCTTGACAGTAAATTTAAAGCTCTTTCCGTTGTCTTGTATCCAATGGGAATCGGCGTACTGTTGAGTCTCGACATATTCATTTCCATTAAGCGTGTATGTGCCGCCGAATTGCTCAGTGACCAAGCCGGTTGGGTCGGCACGAACCAGGGTCCAATGTTTGCCGGTCCTGAATTTAAAGCGCCCACCTTCTGCTGGAATCTCTCGCACGTCGCCGGGACGTCCGACATGAACCCAGGCACCGATCATATCATGGGCCAGTTGTGAACTTTCGGCTTCTTTTTGGGCGGGATTGTTCCGATTACAGGCGACGAGCGTGTGTGCGAGGATAACGAATGCGACGAAGCGGCGAGTGCTTTGAGTGCGTGTTGCCTTGCTCATATGTTTATTTCGCTTTCGGATATTGTTGGTTGATGCAAACCCCGCCGGTCGCCATGTGGGATGACCACGTGGCTGGTTGGGGATATTAGAATGAACACCAGATCACAGAAATTGTTTCTCCCCAGGCGATTGAATGGTTCAAGTTCGTTGACTCGGCGAATCGGCCGTAGGTCCAAGAGATTCGGGCAGACGGGCGCCGGAGAGGTGCAGTAGAGCTAAATCGCAAAAATCACAAAGGCAAAATTCCGAACCTGAAGGATCAACAGCGGAGGAATCGTGCGACGAGGCCGTGCGGCTTTCGTGCGACTGACTTTCAAACCGCGAGTAGGCTGGGCGCATTTCCAAGCGCCTCGCGAAACAAGTCAGTCTGAGGCAACCTTTGGCAAGGACTTCTCTTTTTGTACCCCTGAAATCCGCGCGATCCGCGTTCCAATTGTCGAGTTAACCTGTCTCTAGAACAGGTTAAACTTTTCGGGCACGTAGATAATGTCAGAAGGCTTAAGAGCGAATTGTTCCTCTTCCTGTCCCTGGAGAACCTTCTTGAGATTGAGAGTGTAATGCTCAGTGTGCCCGCCTTGTGTCCGAAGCACGCGAATCGACTTGAGGTTGGCTTTTCCGTAATCAAATCCACCTGCCTCCATGATTGCTTCCAACGCTGTAATGGGTCGATCGGATAAAATTTTGCCCGGACGTAGAACCGCGCCCGTGACGTAGACCGGGAAAGCGGAAGACTGGACGGCGACCGTGACTTCCTTTGTCTGGAGTTGCGGACCGTATAATTTGATCAATTCCTTTTCCATCTCGGGCGGAGTCAAACCGGCCGCCTTAAACTCGCCCAATGACTTCAGAGTGATGCGGCCGTCACGACGGATTACCGCGATGGTGTTTAAATCCGGCGCACCAGCAAAGGTGACGCTGAGCGTATCGCCCTCATGTAGTACCAGAGTTTCGCTATTGCTCGGAGGGCGCGTTGGCATGTGCTCAGCCACACTGGTAACTTCCTTGTCCGATTTAGAATCTTCGGCTTCCTTTGCCGTTTGGCATCCGGTCGCAAGGAAGATTAGCAGAACGGGGAATGCGAGCAGTGCGGATACCGACCACGGTCTGTAAGGGTTCGACGCGGTTGCAGGGTGGTTTCTCATGAGGTTTCTGGTTGAACAATTTAACATTTGGTGGTCCAAGTTTTTTCGGCTGCTTCAGTTCAGATCCGTGTTCCCAGGGCACCAGCTCATTCGAGGCCAATGTAGACCGCGTCGGGACCCTCAGTCAAAAGTTTCTTCGTGCAGTGACTATCCGGAGTCAACCCGACACGTCCCCGGGAAAGTCCTAGGGGAGATTTTTGCGATTTATGGAGTTTTAGTGCTGGAGGGTGTCGTTGACATCGCCAAGAGGCCGCGCCAATCTGCCGCAATCGGATGAATCTTTTTGCGCAAATCTCCTTATGCATCACTTCATTCTCAATCAGTCGCGTCACTGCCGCTTTTTGCATTCCTCAGGAGCACTCGCGTTTGGTGCAGTATTTGCTATTGGCGTCCTCTTTGCCCGAGCAGGCCATGCTGCATCGCCGCGTGAGCGAGTTTCGTTCAACACTGGGTGGCGGTTTGTAAAAGGGGATCCGGCGGAGACTGGTTCGCTGGATTACAACACGCTTAAACCGTCACTGCTAAATTCAAGCCGGCCTCGTGGAGCGGAAGCTCAAGTCACTTCCGGAAACCCCGGCAGTGATGTCAGCTTAACGCAGCCTTCCTTCGACGATTCCCAGTGGCGCCAGGTTAATCTGCCGCACGATTGGGGAATTGAAGGGCCGTTTAAGCAGGAGTATGCGGGAGAAACCGGGAAATTGCCGTGGTGGGGCGTGGGATGGTACCGAAAGCACTTTCGCATTTCGGACGACGACAAAGGAAAACAGGTGTCGCTTGAGGTGGATGGCGCCATGGCATACGCAACCGTCTGGCTAAATGGACAATTTGTCGGTGGCTGGCCGTATGGTTACGCGTCGTGGTCGGTGGACTTGACGCCGTTTATCAAAACGGACGCCGAAAATGTGCTGGCGATTCGCCTGGATAATCCGCCTGACTCTTCGCGGTGGTACCCGGGTGGGGGAATTTATCGTAACGTATGGCTGCTCAAGACCTCGCCAGTTCATGTGGGCCATTGGGGCACTTTTGTCACAACTCCGGAAATCTCCGATTCGTCCGCCAAAGTCGATGTCCGTGTCACGATCGACAATGACAGCTCGATGCCGGTGCAGCCCGCCGTCGGCATTGACATTTTCGAAGCCAGCCCTGACGGGCGTCCGATTGGGAACACAGTTGCATCTGTTGCGCCCGTTAATGTGAGCGTTGCATCGAGAAACAGCGGCACAGCTGCTCTCAGCGGCGGAGTCGCAAAACCCAAGCTTTGGAACCTTGAACATCCCAGCCGCTATGTGGCCGTGGCGAGTATTCGCCTCGATGGCGCGTTGGTCGACCGTTACGAAACTCCTTTCGGCATTCGTACGATTCAGTTCACCTCCGACAACGGATTTCTGCTCAATGGCGTGCGCGTGCCATTGAACGGCGTGTGCGATCATCATGATCTAGGAGCCCTTGGAGCCGCATTGAACATCCACGCCTTGCAGCGTCAACTCGAGCTGTTGAAAGAAATGGGCGGCAACGCGATTCGAACCAGCCACAACCCTCCAGCACCGGAACTGCTTCAGCTGTGTGATCGGCTTGGAATGGTTGTCATGGACGAGGCTTTCGATTGCTGGGTCCGAGGCAAAAAGAAAAACGACTACCATCTGTTATTCCCGGATTGGCACGAAAAGGACCTCCGCGCGATGGTTCACCGCGACCGGAATCATCCATCGGTCATTCTCTGGAGCATTGGCAACGAAGTCGCCGAACAGGGCTCCCCGGGTGGTCACGAGGTTGCCGCTAAGCTCGCCGCCATTGTCCGCTCCGAAGACACGACGCGGCGCGTGACGGCCGGCTGCAACGATGCTCGCGCCGGATTCAACGGCTTCCAGAAGCAAGTCGATGTTTTTGGATACAATTACAAACCGACACAATATGGGAAAGTCCGTGAAGCCAATCCCCAGCTGCCGCTGTTCGGCAGCGAGACGGCATCGTGCGTGAGTTCTCGCGGAGAATATTTCTTCCCGGTGAGCGATGATAAGTCACAGGGACGCGCGGACTTTCAAGTCAGCTCATATGATCTGTATGCGCCGCCATGGGCGACACCGCCGGATACCGAGTTTCGGGGCCAGGACGAATTTCCTTTTGTTGCCGGGGAGTTTGTTTGGACCGGCTTCGACTACCTTGGCGAACCCACACCTTACAATGGGGATACCAGCAACCTCCTTAACTTCACCGATCCGGCTGAAAAAGCGCGGCTGCAGAAACAATTGGACGAACTCGGAAAAATTCATGTGCCCTCGCGCAGCTCTTATTTCGGCATCCTGGATTTGGCCGGGTTCAAGAAGGATCGATTTTACATATATCAAGCCCGGTGGCGGCCGGAGCTCAAGATGGCCCACATCCTTCCGCATTGGAATTGGCCTGAGCGCATCGGACAAGTCACACCCGTGCATGTCTACACTTCAGGAGACGAAGGCGAGCTGTTCCTGAATGGAAAATCGCTCGGCCGCAAAACGCGCGGCGCCTATGAATATCGCTTGCGCTGGGATGACGTGGTTTATCAGCCGGGCGAGTTGAAACTGGTGGCATACAAAGACCATCGGCATTGGGCCGAGGACACCATGAAAACATCTGGACTTGCCGCGGTGCTTGGCCTTAAGGCCGAACGCAGTTCGTTGAGTGGCGACGGCAATGACCTTGCATTCGTTACGGTGAGTATCGTTGACGCAGCGGGCCTTGTCGTGCCGCGCACTAAAAATCATTTGAAGTTTCAGATTAGCGGCCCGGGCGAAATCGTTGGCCTGGACAACGGAGATGCCACCAGTTTCGAGCCGTTTCAGGGCACAGAGCACAGCGCCTTCAATGGGTTGTGCCTGGTTATCATTCGTTCCACCGGTCAACCCGGGCAGATCACTTTGCAGGCGTCGTCAGAACCGCTAAAGGCTGGTCGAATAACACTTGAAGCCAAGTGACAAATTAACATTAGAGCAGGAAGGTAAGAAACGGCCGCGAAGCAGGAGCCGCAGCTAAATCGTTAAAGAGGTGAATCATTTGAAGTGGCAAACTATCTCCTGCAAAGGTCTTTGCTGCCCCTCTGTTTTGTTTCTTCAAGTGACCGCGGCTTCAATGATCGCAAGGTCGCCCTTGTTCGCGTCCAGTCGAGCACGGACCCCTACCGGTAAAGTTGCGTTGTGCCGCACGTGACCGAAGGGCAGCCCACTGATGATTGGAACCTTCAGTGGAAGCAATCGTTCGTTAAGAACATCCTCCATTGTTTGTCGGTACTCTCGGCTTTTGGCCCCTTTCGGATCGCGGCAGTTCTTATTGATGCCAATGGCGATACCCGCGACCTTTTGCAATAACCCGGCGTTCAGCAGTTGAGTTATCATCCGATCAAATCGGTATGGTTCCTCATTGAGATCCTCCAGGAACAGGATGGTACCGCGGAAGTCGGGCTGATAAGGCGTGGCGAGAGAGGCACAGAGAATCGAGAGATTGCCGCCAAGCAGCCTGCCTGTTGCAGTGCCCGAAGATAAAATTCGTACTGAGTCGTTTCGGTAGCCCTGGCAAATCGCGCCCGGCGCGCTGGGCCGCATCACGGTTCGCAAAAAACTTTGGAGGGTGAAGGCAGGGACGTTCGGTTTCAGGAAATCCGAGTTCAACATCGGTCCATGAAAGGTTACCAGCCTGGCTTGGGCGAGGAATGCGCAATGCAAGGAGGTGATATCGCTGTAACCGATAAAGACCTTAGGATTGGCTCCAATGACATTGTAATCCAAGAGTGCAAGCAACCGAGCGGCGCCATATCCTCCCCGCAGGCATACAATTCCGCGGACGCGCTGATCGGAGAACATTTCCATTATGTCCTCAGCGCGCTGCTTGTCAGTTCCGGCCAGGAATCCAAGTCGCTTGCGAAGGTTAAAGGCCGCTTTTGGCTTGAAGCCCAGCTGCTCAACAGCTTCCAAGGCCAGGTCGACGTTGCCGGGAAGCGCTGGCGCGCTGGCGGGCGCTATTACCCCAACCATGTCCCCATACTTCAAACCAACAGGTTTTATTGGCATTTTCGTGCTAGAAATTGCGAACACGACCCGGAGCTTCGTCGTGGGAGGGCAAGTCAGGAGGCAGACTCAAGCGAGGTGCGGGTGACGAGCGGCAAAAGCTGTGTGCGAGTCATCTCAAAGGCCACTTTGGCCTCCTGCAAAACGGCGGCTGCGCTCTCGAGATTTCCGGTCCGACCAAGCTCTTCCAATTTTTGGCACAGGGCCGCAATCCGTTTGGCGCCGGCTTCATTGCTTTTTGATTTCAGGGTGCCGGCATGTTCCGCTAGTGCGGGGGGATCGTGAATGGAATGGCTAAGCAGCGTGAGGTCTTGCGGAGCCGATTCGAGGAATTTTTCGAATGGCTCACGAACGTAACTGCTGTCCGGAGCAGTCAAAGCCGAGCGCAAGCGATTTAGCGCGGTTTGGTCAAGCAATTCGTCGGTGGATGTAGCCTTTGTTCGCAGCAGAAGTTTCGTGTCCGAATGAGCAGTTTTGAGCGGGCCCCAGCGTTCCAAGGCAGCCTGCAGTTCGGAGACTCTCACCGGCTTGGAGATGTAATCGTCCATTCCTGCTGCCAGGCATTTTTCCCGATCGCCCATCAGCGCATTGCCCGTCATAGCAATGATGGCAGGGCGACGTTCGGGGCTCCAACGCTCGCAAATCTGCCGGGCCGCCTCCAGGCCATCCATTTCAGGCATCTGCACGTCGAGAAATAACAGGTCGTAAACCTTTTGTTCGAGGGCTTTGAGAACCTCCAAACCGTTATTGGCGACATCCGCACGATATCCCAGTTTATGCAAAACGCTCAAACCGACTTTCTGATTGATTGGATTATCGTCAGCGAGTAAAAGCCGCATCGGCAGACGGCGAGCCAGGTTAGGATCGAGCGTCGGGGTAACCGGTGCTCTCTTCTCACGCTGCAGTTGAATGCTCATGGCCCGGCAGAGGGTCTCCAGTAATTGCGACGGTCGGATTGGCTTATGAACATACCCGGCGATACCGGCTTCAGCCGGGCGGTGATCATCGCTGCGCAGGCGCACCGAGGAGAGCAAGAGCAAGGGCACGTGCCGGCCCGCGCCCTGACGCCGCAGTTCTACGGCCAGGGTCATGCCGTCGGAATCGGGTAATTGCAAATCCAGGATAATTGCATCGTAGCCGGAGTTTTCAGCGACACACCGCAGAGCACCCGCGGTGTTGGTTGCAGAGTCTACCGAAAGTCCCCAGTTGCGTCCCCGCTGAACGATGATTCTCTGATTGGTAGGATTATCCTCGATTACCAGCAAACGCCGCCCCGCCAATTGAGCTTGAGGTCCTTGCCACGCCGGTGGCGTCGACGAAGGGGCGGCCTTGGCTGAAATCGTGAAATGGAAAGTCGCACCTTTGCCGGCATCGCTGTCGACCCAGATCTTCCCGCCGAGGAGTTCGGCCAATCGCTTCGAGATCGCAAGGCCCAGTCCGGTGCCCCCGTAATGACGCGTCGTGGAGGCATCCACCTGTTGGAACGATTTGAACAGTCGACTTTGCTTGTCGAGAGGAATGCCAATCCCGGTATCGCGGACCGAGAAATGCAGCAGCCATTCCTCGGGATGGCGCAGAAAGTCAGTATCCTGCTGCTGTCCGGGGTGGGGTGTTCGTTTTCCTTTGGCGCTGGGGAACACTTCAATTACCACTTCACCATGGTTTGTAAACTTCACCGCGTTACCGATGAGATTGACCAGGATCTGGCGCAGCCGTGTAACGTCGCTGACAAGGATCTTCGGAATGGAGTCATCGACAATGCAACACAGATCGAGGTTTTTCTCCGCGGCCTTGGAAGATAATAAGTCCAGCGCTTCTTCGATGCATGTGTGCAGTTCGAAGGGATGGTTTTCCAGTTCCAGCTTGCCGGACTCGATCTTGGAGAAGTCCAGGATGTCATTGATGATAGTCAAAAGCGCGTCCGCGCTGCTGCGAGTGGCCTCGACGTAATCGCGCTGTTCATCGGTCAATTCGGTATCCAGCAAAAGAGCGGTCATACCCAGCACACCGTTCATTGGCGTTCGGATTTCATGACTCATGTTGGCTAGAAAATGCGACTTGGCCAGGGTCGCCTCCTCAAGTTTTTGATTAAGCGAAATCAGAGCCGCATTGCTTTCAATTAATTGCTGCTGGCTCTCGCGCAGGGCGCGATACGCCGCATCACGTTGCAGAATGTTCAGAAACGCTTTGGAATGATACCGGATGCGGGCAATCAATTCGATTTTGTCGGGGAGCTTGACCAAATAATCATTGGCTCCAAGAGCAAATGCCTGGCCCTTCACCTGCGGATTTTCATTCGTTGAAAGCACGATGATGGGAATGTCCTTGGTGCCTTGGTTGGCCCGGTACTGGCTGAGGAGCGTCAAGCCGTCGATGCCTGGCATCACCAGGTCCTGGAGAATGACGGTGGGTTTGATTTGGTTGGCAATGGCCAGTGCATCCCGCGCATCCGCGCAGTAATGGAAGTCCATGTCGGTCTGGTTAGCCAAAGCCCGTCGGACAGCTTCACAAACCATGGCCTGGTCATCAACCAACAAGACCATGACGTGATAATCAGGCAGTGGCGCCGGCCGGCTGTGTTCGAATCCAGCGCTGTAATGGATGGCAGGCTCAGGCATGAATTCTTATTCGCTGTGAGCCAAGAGCGCGCAAGCGCAATCCGATTTGATCGAGGCCAAGTACTTCTGAAGCGGCGCGAAGTTCGGCGGCTGCTTTAGGCATTCCATATACTGCAGAACTGGCCTGGTCCTGGGCAATCGTCGAGTTTCCCGCCTGTCGCAGAGCGTGCAAACCTTGAGCACCATCACGCCCCATTCCAGTCAAAAGGACTCCGACTACCTCACCCGGCCAGTGGCGCAGAACGCTATTGAAAAAAACGTCCACCGATGGCCGATAGGAGCAATCTTTCGGCTCCAGTGTATATGCCAGCCTGCGCTGCCTGGTGACGATCAGGTGCTGGTCGCGGCCCGCCAGCAGGATGGTTCCCGGTGCAGGGCAGTCGCCTTCCTGGGCAAGCCTCACCCGCAAGGGGGTCTGATCGTCCAACCAATTTGCAAGGGCCGGTGCGAAATGCGCGTCGACATGCTGCACGATAACAACGGGCGACCGAAGGTTGGCGGGCAAATAACCCAGGATTCTGGAAAGTGCTGCGGGGCCACCGGCTGACGCGCCAATGACAATAAGCCGACCCTCCAGATGGCCCGCCGCTGGCGACGAGTCTGTTGGGTGCGAAGCACCGCGAAGGGCAGGGGGTACGCCGATCAGTTTCCGGATCGTTTCGATTTTGCCAAGCAGATCGGCGGCCCCTTTACACGAGCCGGGCCATTCCAACACCGGAGTGTTGACAGCGTCCAGGGCTCCGGCACCCATTGCTTCAAAGACTTTCGAACAGTTGTCCGTCACATTTGCGGTGACCACCAGAATCGCGCAGGGACAACACGCCATGATTCGGCGCGTCGCCTCGACCCCATCGGTTTTTGGCATAATGAGGTCCATCAGGATCAGATCGGGCGTATCGCGACAGCACCGGTCCAGCGCCTCCGCACCGTCCATTGCCGTCCACGCAATTTCGTGCGCGCCGCTGCCCAGGATGACTCGTCGCATGGCTTCAATTGCCAGGGTGACGTCGTTAACAATCGCGATTCTCATCGGCCCGCCTCGCCAATCAAGTCTACCACAGCCTGGATGAGGGTTTCATCATGAAAGGAGCCTTTGGTGAGATAATAATCGGCTCCTGCCTCCAGGCCACGCATTCGATCCTGCTCCCTGTCTTTATAGGATACGATCAAAACAGGAGTCCCTTTCAGTCTGGGATCTTGTTTGATTTTCTTAGCCAACTCGATGCCGTCCATGCGCGGCATGTCCACGTCGGTGATAATGAGGTCGTATAGGCCAGAGCGAACAGCATTCCAGGCGTCCATGCCATCGACGGCGACATCCGTGATGTAGCCTCTGGCGTTCAACATTTTACGCTCCAGTTCCCGCACCGTGAGCGAGTCATCTACCGCTAGAACTCGTTTTGGTTTGCCTAGCAACAGGTCAACCGATTCGCGCCGGACTTTAGTCAAGGCCCCTTCTTCGATTAGTTTCTCCAGTGACCGAACCATGTCCTCCACGTCGATGATTAGGACCGGTGCTCCGTCCTCCATCAAGGCCGCAGCACTGAGATTGCGGATTTTTCCCAGGCGAGGGTCCAGTGGTTGGACTACCAACTCGCGTTCCCCAAGGAAGCGATCCACCACGACCCCGTAGCGGGTATTTCGATCCTCGAGCACGACAATAGGAAGTTCTTCCTCTGGCGCAGTGGGGTCACCGCATTCCAGGACTTGATGGGCAGTCAACAAGCCTACTTGTTGATCCCCAAAATCGAAATGCGGACGGCCTTCCAAAGTCTTTATGGCCTTGCGTGGCAGCTTCAGTGTTCGAGTAATCTGGCTTAGAGGAATGGCGTAGGGTTCGCCTCCAACGTCCACCAACAATGCCCTCAAAACAGATAACGTGAGCGGTAATTGCAGTTGCACTCGCAGCCCGCGTGCGGGCTGATTTATGAGCCGGATCGTTCCGCGAACGCTTTTGATCATGTTTTGGACAACGTCCAATCCAAATCCGCGGCCGGATATTTCCGTCACGGTGTCCTTTAGCGTAAAACCCGGTAAGAATAGAAATTCGAGCAGCTCCGATTCAGTCAGCCGTTGAGCGACCGAGAGGGTGGTAAGATGTTTTTTTACGATCGAGGCGCGAACCCTTTCCAGATCGACACCCGAACCATCGTCGGCAACGCTGACCAGAAGAACTCCGGCACTGTGCCGGGCCTCCAGGCGCAAGGTGCTTTCCGAGGACTTTCCGGCACAGCGGCGGTGTTCGGAGCTTTCACAGCCGTGATCCACCGCGTTACGAAGCAGATGGGCCAGTGGTGCCTCCAGCCGCTCGAGAATATCCCGGTCGACTTGTGTATTTTCACCTGAGATTTCGAAATTGATTTCCTTGCCCAACGAACGCGCCAAATCACGCACCATGCGAGGGAACCGGCGGACGCCATCACTGAATGGGCGCATACGAGTGCGCAACACCTCCAGGTAGAGGCGTTGGGACAATTGTGCCGAGCGCCGGTCGAACAAATCCAGTTCCTGCATTCGGTCGCCCAGAAATTGCCTACCCTCGGTCAATTGGCGGAATAACTCGACGAAGTAGGCATTGGTGCGTTCAGCCAACCCTTGTTCTTCGAGTGCTTGCCGTAGAGAATCCAGTTGCTGTTCAAGCTCCATTTGGTGGCGCTTAAGCCGCTGCAATGATTGAGCAAAGGGTCCCAGCCAGCGGGAATCCACGAGCGACTCACCGGCCAAGGCCAACAGGCGATTAAGGTTTTCGGCGGTGAGGCGGACGACGCGCTCTGGCGCCTCCACTTGGCGCAGGGAAAGGTCCTGGCCTCCAGAAATGGGTGCAGGAGGGAGGGGGTTGGGAATGGATTCGCTACCGGAGAGGGCGGCAGGATGCGACAGTTGCTGCACATGCGCGTTTGCCGGAGCTGCCGCAATTGGCTCAGTGACCGTCGCTGGCGGTTCCGCTGATGGCGGCTTGCCTTTCCTGGTTGTTTGAACCTTGGACGGCTTCTGGGCAGAATTCGCCTCATCAACCGAAGGGGCGTGAGCAGTTGCGTCGGGAGTTAGCACCCTGGCCAGCGACTGAAGGAAGGCTTCGATCTCGACCGCGCGCTCTGTATCCCATCGAGCGATCGTGGCCTCGCTCCCTTTGGCAAGTTGCCCTAAAAGGTCAACGCCACGAAAGAGCACATCCACTTGTGGCTGACGCAGGTTCAATCTGCCGTTCTGTGCGGCGACAAAGCAATCTTCCAGTGCGTGCGCGACCCGCACGGCCGCGCGTAGATTTACGATCCGGGCAGCGCCTTTGAGAGAATGTGCGGCGCGCATCAACGCCTCGAAGATTTGAGCGGAGCCGGCCCCTCGTTCGAGTTCCAGCAAGCCATTGGTGAGGATCGCGCTTTGGTTTTCCGCTTCCGCGCGGAAAAGTTCCAGCATCGACAAATTGCTCAAATCTTCACGTGGATGCGGATTCATGACATGCTGCGCTGCAAATTGGAGAACAGCACGTCCAGGTCCAAAAAGCCGGCCGCGCAGTCCTGCCAAGTCAACACGCCCTGGGCATAACGTCTCTCGGAGCGCGCCAGGGTCGAAGGAGGTGCCTTTAGCTCGCGTGGATGAAAGCGAAGCGGTCCCTGCACTTCATCGACTGGAAAAGCAACCCGACTCGTTTCCTGCTGGATCACCAATAACCGGCGGTAATTTACCCTCAAGGTATCCAACGACGAGATCCGCTCGACCTGCAGCAAGTGTCCCAGCGACACGCATATAACCAATTCACCCCGAATGTTCGCCAGGCCGAGAACGACTCCCTGCCCACGACGCGGAAGCGAGTGGATAGGTCTCCTCTGCGCCACTTCCTGAAAGCTGTGCGTCGGCAGGGCGAGCCATTCATTTTGGATACGGAACAGGATGGCAGAGGCGTTGCCGGCCTCGGGAAAGCGCTTGTCTTCGGCGAAGTGTTGGGACCATTCCTGACGGTAATCGGCGGGAAGGGGACGATCGATTAGTTTGACACCGGCGGACGAATATATGGGGCAATTGCGACAATGAACAAACTTGTGTAGTTCCAGACAGGACCCATCTCCATAAACTCCCACATGGCTCCAGCAGCCTGCAATCTCGACGTTCTTCTCCACTGGTACAGCCAGTGGCTCCGCAGTACGAGAGTCGACGGCATCAGAGGGGTGCTGGTTCACTAGTCAATGCTGGTACCGGGTTGCAGACGTTCCGCGCGGCGTTGGAAATTGCGAGCAGCGGCTGCATCCCCGTTCTTGTGCGCCAAAACAGCCAAATGGACTAACGTCTCGTAGTGATTTGGATCAAGATAGAGTGCTTTGCGGTAGCACTCGATGGCACGCTCATCACCACGGGCGTCCCGTAGCAAGCCGAGCAAGTAGTACGCCTGGGCTGAAGCCTGGCCTTCCCCCAGGTGCGTCTCACAAATGGCCGCAGCTTCTGCCAGTCTGCCGGCATCCGCCAAACGGCGTGCCTCAGCCAAATCGTTTTGTCGGAGCGGAGGATTTAAAAGCGAGCGGCTCCTGCCTGCATTTGATTCCAGCGCGCGCGGCATAGCGGAGGGCCAACTCCTTGCCGCGCGACGGCGGCATCCAAAGGTCAAGGGCAATTGAGCCGAGACCATGCCATGTTCCAACGCCAGAGGTTGTTCGGCCGGGCCAACGAAAAGCAGGCCGCTTGGGCTCAACAGCTTCTCCATCCTTTTAAGCGCTCGGACTTGAGCGGCTCGATCCAGGTAAATAAGCAGATTCCGAAAGAAGATGAAATCGTAATTCGGGTGAGCGGTGGTGAATTCCTCACTGAACAGATTCGCCTGAAAGAAATAAACCAAGCTTCTAACCTCCGGGTTCAACTCGAATTCGTCCCCGACCTGGCGAAAATAGCGGCCCCGGAAACCGAGATCTTTTCCCCGAAAGGCATTCCTTCCATACAAGCAACGCCGGGCTCGTGCCAATGCACGGGAGCTTATATCCATGGCATCGATATGGAACCGATCAGGCGGCATTCCTGCATCCAACAAGGCCATGGCGATTGAGAACGCTTCCTCGCCGGAGGAACAAGGCAAACTCAACACCCGCAGCCTGCCTATAGAGTGGCGCGGCAGCCAATCCTGCACGGCAACCTGTGCAATGTTTTCAAAGGCGGCCGGGTCTCGGAAGAACCATGTCTCAATCACCACTACCTCCTCCAGCAGGGCGGAGTATTCGTGGACAGAGCGTATGAGCAACGAGCGGTATTCTTGGCAATTCGCCACGCCAGCCTGTTTCATGCGGCGCCGGACAATGCGCTCCACCGTCGTTGGACCTATAGTCGAACAGTCCAGCCCCGTCCGTTCGCTCAGAAGCTGCTCAATGCGCTTCATAGGTTAACGAAGTCGCCTCCGAAAACAGCAAGTCGCGAATCGGCGGAGGGAGCAATTGCTGAGAGTTGAGCCATTGGATCGGACCGTCGGCGTCCATCACAATTGGGCCCAGATAAGGCGCTCGTGCGATGGTGACGCCCGGATCGACGAAGTCCTTTGGGTTTTTGCGAACTGTTTGCGTGACGTTTTCGGCAATTAAGCCCAACGGATGATTTCGCCCGGTCGAGTCGGCGTGCATCACTACAATAATGCGCGTGCTCAGGCGTTCACGAGCTGGCTGGCCAAATGCCAGTTCGTTCAAATCCAGCGCCGGCACGGGATGGCCGCGCAGATTGAAAATGCCCGCCACACCGCGCGGCGCTTGTGGCAGGCGTTTGATGGCCAGCAATGGCAAAACTTCCAGTACGCGGTTGGCTTCTACGGCGTAGCGGTCTTTGCCCAGTTTGAAAATCAAAAACAACATTAGATCGCCACCAGGAAACCGTCGTTGGTGGGGACGGCGCGTCCGATTTGAGAGCTAAGCTTGAAGCGCGCCACGCTTGCCTGTAATCCGCGGGCGGCGCCGTTGAGTTG
>Ga0306926_10003536_pt1 | contig 16199 bp, 16 predicted proteins | sample flu12Cox44000178_FD_203759 | JGI IMG/M metagenome (GOLD analysis project Ga0306926, IMG submission 203759) | Lab enrichment of tropical soil microbial communities from Luquillo Experimental Forest, Puerto Rico - flux8day.12C.oxic.44.000.178 (v2)... | ecosystem: Environmental > Terrestrial >... | reverse complement strand
CGGGCGATGCGCTGCAAGGTCTTCTCCTGCGCGGCCGGTCGTTTCATCCGGCGCAGCACGGCAGGTGCGGCGTGCTGAAACGGGATGTCGAGATAGGGCAATACCTTGCCCTCTGCCATCAATGGGACGACCTCGTCCACATGCGGGTAGGGATAGACGTAATGCAGCCTCACCCAGGCGCCGAGTTCGCCGAGCGCGCGGGCGAGATCGAGAAATTTCGCCCGCACCTCGCACCCGTTCCACGCGCTCGCCGCATAGTTGAGGTCGCTCCCATAGGCCGACGTGTCTTGCGAAATAACCAGAAGCTCCTTCACTCCAGCGGCGATGAGGCGCTCGGCCTCGCGCAGCACGTCGGCGGCAGGGCGCGAGATCAAATTGCCCCGCAGCTTCGGGATGATGCAGAAGCTGCAGCGATTGTTGCAGCCCTCCGAAATCTTCAGATAGGCATAGTGCCGCGGCGTAAGCTTGATGCCCTCGGGGGGCAGGAGATCGACGAACGGATCATGGCGCGGCGGCAGTGCGCGATGCACTGCCGCGACCACGCTCTCGTATTGCTGCGGACCAGTGATGGCGAGGACCCCGGGGTAACGGGCGGTGATCTTCTCCGGCTCGGCGCCCATGCAGCCGGTCACGATCACCTTGCCGTTCTCGTTGAGCGCCTGGCCGATGGCAGCGAGCGATTCCGCTTGGGCGCTGTCGAGAAAGCCGCAGGTGTTGACGACCGCGAGGTCGGCACCGGAATGGGAACGAACAAGTTCATAGCCTTCCGCGCGCAGGCGCGTAATGATGCGCTCGCTATCGACCAGCGCCTTCGGGCAGCCGAGCGAGACAAAGCTCACTCTCGGCGCGCGCAGCGCTTGCGGCGAAGGGTGTCGATTTTCCATGGCCGAGGGGGCTACCCGAGCAGGCCGCCGGGAGCAAGCCGGCACGCTCTGCTGGCGGCGTTCATATCAAGCGGAGCGAACGAGCGCACCGCCTTCGGATCGTCGTCATTGAATATTCATGATTTCAGCCTATATAAGCGCTGTTGTTCGCGACCGAGCTTCCGACCGCGGATGTACCGGCGGAAGCGAGGGCGCGGTCAACGTGGGCCCGCCGGGAGAAATCTCAGGCGGGTTTTCATTTGCCAGGTTGCCCGTCCCAGGTTGCTCGCGGCGGCGCCTGTCCGCGCACGAGTTAAAAAAAGCCGCCCCCGCCAATCTCCTCCCGGAAAATAAGCTATTCCGGTATCTCCATACGGCTGCAAATGAACCCCGAAGATGGGTGGCGCGACTAAATAGGAATGCCGCGGCGCTTGCGGCTCCAGGGGGCACTGATGTTGATCTTGAAATACTTCCTGGTGGTCGGGACAGTGCTTACGCTCGGCCTAATCGCGCTGAATGCCCACCTCCTGCCTGACGGCTCGAAGCCACCAGCGGCAGTCTTCCATTCTGCAACAACCGCGTCGCTTCCTACGGTGGCGCCGAACGTACCGTCGCCCGAGACCAGCGTAGCCGCCGAGCCCGTCCAGCCGCCCGCGAAATCCGCGTCCCCGACGCGGCGCTCGCATCATTCCGCCCGGGCCCAGCGCCGATCGCACTGATCCCGCCCCGTCGGCTGAAACCTACCTTTGCAAAAATGTCACAGCGGCGAAATTTCAGCCGTCGATAGTTGTCGACGTAATGCTTGCGCATTAGCCTGTTTGGTCGCCGCGGTTCGCCCTCACGGCCGCGGCGAATGCTCCTACGAGAGAGAGCCCCGGCCGTCAGATCACCCACGGCCGGGGTTTCTTTTGGGCCCCTCAGCCGGCGCCCGTCGCGCCCAGGGCCACGCAGCCGCACCCCAGTCGCTGGGGCGCAGCCAGGGCGTCCGTATAGGCTACGTCATTCGCACGCCTTCGGCCCCCGATAACCAACACCTGGGTCCCAGCGCAAATTCTTTCGGTCAATTTGAACCTTGGCGCCCCTCGGCCGACTAATCAGGCAGGGATAGGGGAGCTTACCATGAACAAGTTGTGCCGTTTTGCGACGGTCGCCGCCGTCGTCGTTGCCGCGAGCACCTTCGCCACGCAGGCATCTGCCAATCCATTCGCTTGGCTCGGTCTGGGCTACGCTCCGACCGACAACGGGAACCAGGTGCGGGCCGACCTGCAGCGCCGGACCGTCGAATATCCGACCAACGAGGCGCCGGGCACGATCGTCGTCGATACCGGGAACACCTACCTTTACTATGTCCTTCCCGGCGGCAAGGCGATCCGCTACGGCATCGGCGTCGGCCGTGAGGGTTTCACCTGGTCCGGCGTGAAGACCGTCGAGCGCAAGGCCGAGTGGCCGGATTGGACGCCACCACCGGAGATGATTGCCCGCTCGCCTTATCTCCCGCGCTTCATGGCGGGCGGTGTCACCAATCCGCTCGGCGCGCGCGCCATGTATCTCAGCGGCACCTTCTACCGCATCCACGGCACCAACGCGCCCGGCTCCATCGGCAGCCGCGCGACGGCCGGATGTATCCGCATGGCCAACGACGACGTCATCGACCTTTATGACCGCGTCAAGGTCGGCACCAAGGTCGTGGTGATGCCTGCCGCAGAGCGCCGCGCCGCCGCCGCCTGGTTCAACCCGTTCCAGTAACATCGAGTCAGCGGCCGCAATCGCACTTTTTGTGATCGCCGTCACATCGGTACGGCCGCGGCCTCTCTATCTACTACGTGCAAGGCGGGCTGGACGGCTTTCAGATTCCCCCAATCCCCGAGCTGTCCTGACATACGCCGAACCTGGGACTAGCCCCGCATCCCCGCGGGGTTTTTCTTTTTTGCGGCCCGGCAGACCTAAAGCGCCTCCACAAGTACATGCCTGGATATCGAGCGTGTCGAAGAAATCTCGGATGAAATGCGGGCCGTGATGGAATCCGAGGGGCCCGAGCTGGCGCACAAGCTGCCGCCGAAGAAGCCGTGAGGCTGAGTTAAAGAAAGCCCCGGGCTTGCCGGGGCTTCGAGTCCTCTAACAAAGGAGAAACCCTAGAGGGACCTGAGTCTCTCTAGCCGTCCGATACTATCCGAAGGCACAGATCAGGCAAGGCGCGGTCCTCGTACCCATCAGAAGACGGCGGCTAAGGACCGCCTCGACAATCGACCAGAATGTGATCGCCATCACATCCTGACGACAATTGAATGTGAAACCTTCGTTTGCAAGGCGGGCGGGCGTCTTCCCATCACCCGCCCAAATACGCCGAATGAAATGGACTTCTAGCCCCGCTTCGGCGGGGCTTTCCTTTGGCCGACGCACGCGAGGCCACTATGGCGGCGTTCGCCAAAAGCTGGCGGTGGGAATAGCTAGTGAGGCTGAGAACTAGCCTCACAGATGCGGAGGTGTAGTCAGCAATTGCTGCTGCGATGTGTCGGCACTCAGAGGAACGGTACTCAAGCTGTCCGCCGCACTGCTGCTGCCGCCAAAACCCGCCATCGCCTGCGTCAGCTGCGTCGTCGCGGCATCCGCCACCGGCCCCCCGCCACCGCCGCCATTGCGCATCTACGCGCATCTGGTCCGGCAAGGCTGCGGCGGCGATCAACGCTGCGCTCCGCTAGCGCGTCGAGGCGCATGACGCCAAGGCGGCCGAAGCCGCCGCCGTGGCGGAATTTGACCTTAACAACGAGCAGCGGCGGCGGCTCGTCGTGCAGGACCGGGAGTAGCGCTCTGGCGCTGGGCGGCGGCTACTTTCGCATGCAGAGCCCAATTATGCCGGTTGCTGTGCCACATTTGGCACCGGTGGCGGCGCCTTGAACGGTGGCGGGGCCTTCCTTGCAAATGGCCGAAACCAGTACTTCGCTCTCGTTGCACGCGATGGCATCTCCGGGGCCTTCGACATGACGCAGAGCGTTTGCCTGCCCGGGCTCATCCTTCGAGCCCGGCGGTCCCGCCGGGCCGTAGGGTCCCCGTTCGCCACGTTCACCTCTCAGACCTTGCTGGCCGGCGCTTCCTTGCGCACCGGCGGGTCCGGCTGGACCCTGGGGACCAGGAGGTCCTAGCGCACCGGCGGGTCCGGCCGGGCCAGGCGGCCCTTGTGGTCCGACGACATTCCAGGTGACCAAGCTCTCAGGGGTCCGGCAGGCCACACCTTGAGCGACGATCCTGACCGCACCGCTGTTGTTGTTGACGCACGCGAAAATCTGCTGAGCGTCAGCGCTTATGGGCGCCAGCGCCAAAGTCACGACAAATGCTCCAGCAATTCCCGATACTCGCGTCATGATGTTTCTCCTGTTGCGTTCAAGCGCGGACGCGTAATGCTACCCCGGCTTTGTCTCAGGAGGCAGCGCGTTACTCGAACTCGGCGGCAAGGACTTACGCCGTTCGTCGTTTGAGGAACGCAAACGAGCGCTCGCCAAGCTGCTATGCGGAGACGCGAGAGGCCGCAATGGCGGCATTCGCTAAGAGCTGGCGGCGGGAGTAGCTCAGGCTTTCCGCGTGAACAGATTCCAAACTGAGTCGGAGTTGATTAACCTACCTTCAGGTCGCTATATGGGAAAGATTGATTCCCATCGCACAACCGATGTGCGGGCCGTGCTGGAACCGCTCGATAAGTTCGCCGAAACCCACAACGTGGCAGTTCTGGCCATCACCCATCCGCCGAAAGCGGTGCAAGCTAAAGCCCTTCATGCCGCAACCGGCAGCCTCGCATTCGTCGCCGCGGCGAGACTGGCGTTTCTCGCGATCGAGGAACCGGAGACGGACCGGAAATTGCTGCTGCCCGTCAAGAATAATCTTGGGCCGATGGCGCTGGGGCTCGGCTATCGGCTAACGGAATCCCTGCCGGTGACGAGCCATTCGTGGACATATGGGTCGATCGATCCATCCGGTATTGGACCTCGGCGCCGCAGGGTATCGCCGAGGCGCTAGTCGGTGGCGATGTGCGAGTCATCCGCGCTGTACAGTTGAGATAAGTCCTCGCCTACGTGTGGACCCGGTGGCAATCCGGTGGCAACGTTCACATTTGTTCCCTCATCGAAGGGACCTAAGTGTTTGATGTCGTGAACGGGGAAGGGTGGCCGAGTGGTTTAAGGCAGCGGTCTTGAAAACCGCCAGGGGTGTAAGCCCCTCGTGGGTTCGAATCCCACCCCTTCCGCCAGATATTTCTTCGCCAGCCTTCGCCAGCGTTCGTAAAGCGCGCTAAAACGCCCATATCAACAGAGACTTACCCTTCGCCATTTTTCGTGGCCTTTCGCCTGCAACCGGAGTAGGGTTGTGGGTAGAACGGGGGTAAATCATGGCGCAAACGGTCAATCAGCTCACCGCAACTAAGGTGCAGAAGGTCAAGACGCCCGGCATGTACGCCGATGGCGCTGGCCTCTACTTGCAGGTCACCGGCAACGCCGCGAAGTCGTGGATTCTTCGCTATTCGTTGCGCGGCGCGGCGCGGGAAATGGGCTTGGGCTCGCTTCGCAAGGTGAGCCTTGCAGATGCCCGCCGAAAGGCGGCCGAGTGCCACAAGCTTCTTGATGATCACATTGACCCGATCAAGCACCGATCCGAGGCCCGGGCCGCTGCGGCACTCGCGAGCACGCAATCCATCACGTTTAAGGAGGCCGCAGCTCAATACATCGCGGTGCGGCGCATGGGCCTCAAGAACGCGAAGCACGCGGCGCAATGGGGGACGACCATCGCAACCTATGCCGAGCCGATCTTGGGCAAGCTTTTGGTGCGGGATATCGACGTCGGCCATGTGCACCGGGTGCTTGAGCCGATCTGGACGACGAAGCCCGAGACCGCCGGTAGAGTGCGTGGACGCATCGAAAAAATCCTCGGCTGGGCCAAGGCGAACAAGTACCGGGACGGAGAAAATCCGGCCCGCTGGCGCGACAACCTCGATCAGTTGCTGCCGAAGCTTTCAGAGGTCCGGAAGGTCAAACATCACGCGGCGCTGCCCTATGCCGAGTTGTCCGTGTTCATGGAAAAACTACGTCAGGTGGAAGGCGCTGCCGCTCGCGCGCTGGAATTTGCGATTTTGACCGCCGCGCGCACCGAGGAAGTGATTCTTGCCCGCCCGGCCGAAATCAACAAGCGCGAGAAGCTTTGGACGGCACCCGCAGGGCACATGAAGCTCAAGAGAGAGCACCTGGTGCCGCTCTGTGACCGCGCCATGCAGCTCATCGATGGTGCCAGTGGAAGCTATCTGTTTCCGAGCCCGTTCCATCCGGATAAGCATCTGAGCAACATGGCGATGCTCATGGTTCTGGAACGGATGGGCTACGGTCATGTGACCGTGCACGGCTTCCGGTCGACCTTCAAGGATTGGTGCCGCGACCTCACTCGGTTCGAGAATTATGTTTCCGAGGCGGCTCTTGCCCATGCGAGCGGCGACAAGATCGAGGCCGCGTATGCCCGCAGTGCCGTTCTCGAGAAGCGGCGCAAACTCATGGATGTATGGGCGGCGTTCTGCGTCCGGGAGATGGGGCCAAGCGAGGTGGTTCCGCTGCGCGCGGCCGGATAGCCTCGAGGGCGGCACGGCCGGGATGAAGCCCCGGCCGCGCCTTTGATTCGACACGTGAGGCGACACATGGCGGACCTGATCGGCGACGATACGCCGGACGCATTCTCCGCGCATCGGGATTTACCGCCGCTAATGGCGGCGGAGCTGAAAGCCCGCCATCAGGCCCTTCTCGAACGGGGCAACACTGCGGCGGCCCGCGTGCTGGCGGGATTGGCCGCGAGCGCCGCACCAGCGATGGTGCGTGAGTTAAAGAGGCGCAGCCTCACCGGTGATTATTTACACCCGACAGTTCTCGTGGGGATCTGGCGCAATCCAGACTTCCGCCCAAAGCTGCGGCAGCTGTTGCGCGAGGCTCTCAAGATCCAACAGAGCGATCTTACATGGCAGGACGTCCGCACGTGGCTTCAGTTCGCGGCGAACCACGAACGCGAACATCGCGAGCTCCTCATGGCCAATTTGCTTGCCAACTTGGCCGAACAGGCAACGAGACCGGACGAAGGCTACGTAGCGAAGGTTGCGAGCCGGGCGCGGGAAGCCGCGGACGAATGGCGCGCATCGGAGGCACTGTATGCGCTCGGGCTTCCAATTCAGGCGGAACAACACCGGCGGCGGGCGTTCATGCATCTGTGCAGCGCGCGTAATCTCGCTTGGGAGTGGATCCCTGATGCAGAAGCGCTGATCCGCGCGGTGCGCGGTGCATTGTCCTGGCAGATCGGATTTTTGGGCTACGGGATCGCCGCAAGATTGGTTGGCGCAGCCTTGAATCGGCCGATCACCCGCTGGCATGCCCGTTACCTCATCAAACCTAATCTGGGCAGTCCCGCAATATCAACACGTTAGCCGTCACGGTGTGCACTCGTTCCGGGTGCAAGGCAGAAAAATTGCACAGCTAGTACGGCGGGCGCGGCCGTGTTTCACCATTCACTTACGGTCGCATTGAGCCGGAAGTGAGCGATGCCCTGGAAACCACGCCGCCCGCGCCGCGGCCACTACATCCCAATACTGATCCCGATTCTCGACGCCTTCGACATGCTGGGGATCGGCATCACCAAGGGTTATGAACTGGTCAACGCCCGCCAGATCGACACTGTCCTTATCGGCAGGCGGCGCTACGCGACGCGTGTGAGCCTGGAGCGGCTGGCGACGCCGGACGATCGCCAGGCGGCGGATTGAGGTCGTGTCATGCTGGGCACCCCCTCGGCGCGCGAATTGGCGGCGCGGCTCGAGCTGCACCGGTCTGGACGCGAGTGGCGCGGCAACTGCTCATCGTGCGGTTATGCCGACACGTTCATGACCGAGCGGCGAGGCCGCGTGCTCGGCTGGTGCGCCTCGTGTCAGGACCAAGATTTTGTGACGCGCCTCTTCCGTGGCGAGGATTGCGCGGACGCGCCCGCAGCGCAGGTGACCCGCGCGGTTGAGGACGCTTGCTTGCGCGAACGCGCGCTCGCCGTTGCCCGCCACCGCCGCGAGGGGGAAGCGTCATGACCCTCGAGCCGAACCGAGAGCAGCTTGAAATTTTCATCCAAGGGATGCTGCGCCATTGCGGCAGCGACGGCAGCGTCAGTTTACGAGCCTTCTACGAGGGCGACAGCAGCAAGCCGTTCCGCATCACAAATATCTCGCTTAAGGGCGGGCTGCGGTTTCTGATGGAAGCGGCCGAGGACGATGCCCGACGCGCCGCCAACAACCCCAAGCCGGTAGTTTTTTGCCCACCGGTCGCCACCTTTCGTCCTGACGCTAACGGACGCGCTCGCGAGCAAGATCTACTCGAAGCCCCAGTGCTCAGCGTCGAGCTTGACCAGAACCCGCGCGCCGCGCTCGTCGCGCTCGAACGCCTGCTTGGCCCCGCGACGCTCGTCGTTCGGTCGGGCGGCGTGTGGACCAACCCGACAACTGGCGAAATCGAAGACAAATTGCATGCGCACTGGCGGCTAAAAAAGCCCGCTCATGATGCCGATATCGCGAAGCTCAAAGAAGCCCGGCGGCTGGCAACGGCGCTTGTCGGCGGTGATCCCTCAAATGTCCCAGCGTGTCATCCGATCCGTTGGCCGGGTTCTTGGCACCGCAAAGCCGAACCTCGATTGTGCGAAATTGTCGATAGCGATCACCTCGACAACGAACTGGATCTTGATGCCGCGCTCGCCGCGCTTCGAGCCGTCGCCCCGCTTTCGAAGACTAACGACCAGGGCGGACCGCAGGAATCAGTGGGAACCCGTGGCGGCCAAGGCCCCCTCGACTGGAACGAAGCCTTCGCCGACATTATTACCGGCAGTTTCTTCCATCCCACGTTAGCGCCGTTGGCGTCGAGCTTCGCTGCCCGCGGAGTACCGGAAGCGGCAGCGATACGGGCATTACAAGCACTACTCACTAACACGCAAACTACCGACCCCATTCGCCTCGCCCGCCGCGACACGGAACTTGGCAAGCTCAAAGACACGGTAAGGTCGGGCTACGCGAAGTTCGCGACGGCGGCAGCAACGCCGACGGGGGCGGAGTTATTCGATCCTTGGCAAGAGTTCATCGTTCCCGAGTTCCCGCTTGACGTCCTGCCCCCGGTCGCATGCAAGTTCATCCTAAACCGTGGTCTCGCCATGGGCGTCGACAAATCGGCGCTGGCGATGGCGACTCTCGCCGCTTTCAGCGGCGCAATCCACCACCGCTTTCGCATCAAGATGATGCGCAATGCCGACTGGTGGGAGCATGTTCGACTTTGGGTGCTCCTGGTCGGCAGGTCAGCGTGGAAAAAGACCCCCATTATCGATGCTGCAACACGGCCAATCGAGCGGCACCAAGCTAGCCTGATGCGCGACTACCGCGCCACGCTACGCGATTATCGGGCGAAGAAGAAAGCGGGCGACGAGAACGCCGAGGAGCCGGAGCCACCCGAGCGTTTCACCGTTGGGGACACCACGACTGAGAAGCTCGGTGAAATCCTCAGCCGGTCCGAACGCGGCGTGCTCGCCAAGCACGACGAAGTCGCGGGATGGATCGGGCGAATGGAGCGATATCACGCCGCCGGGAAGGGGGCGTCCGCCGATCGGGCATTCTGGCTGCAAGCATGGAACGGCCGCCCGTACTCCATCGACCGCATCAAGAGCGGCGAAACGTTCGTCCAGAACCTTTCCGTGAGCATCGTCGGCGGCATCCAACCGGCACGGTTGGGTGAGCTTCACGGCCTAACGTCGGACGGACTCCTGCAACGCTTTTTGCCGGTTCTGATGCGGGCACCTACGCTTCCGATGGATATCGATTGTACCGAGACCAACGAGGACTACGAACGACTCATCTACGAACTTATTGCACTTCCGCCACAGCAATTACGGCTCACCGATGCCGCCATCGAGGCGATGGCAACGCTACAGACCCATCTCCATAATCTCGAACAGGTGGGCGAAGCTCTGAGCGAGGGCTTTGAGGGATTTATCGGCAAGCTCGCGGCCTATGCCGGAGTCCTCACCATCATCCTGCACCTCATCGATAATCCGAAGGAGGCGGTCCGCAATTTCATCGGACGGCCCGTGGTCGAGAAGGTTGACCGCGTCATTCGGGACTTCCTTCTGCCGCACGCCCACGAGTTCTACAGCCAAGGTGAAGGTGAGGGCGAACGCCTGCGGAAGCTCGCGAGCTACGTGCTGACCTGCGGCAGGGGCCGCCTGCGCCTCGCCGATCTGACGAACAACGTACGTGACTGCCGAGGCCTGACTGTGCTCGCCATCAATGAACGGGTGTCGCCACTGGTCGCCGCTGGCTGGCTCGCCCCCATTGAGCCAGGCCCGGCCTGTCGCGCTTGGAACGTGAATCGTACCGCTATCGACGTCCAATTCGCCGAGCGGGCGCGGGTCGAGCATGAACGCAAGCTCGCGGTAGCGCAACTCATGGGCGCGCCGCGACGCGTCTCACCAACCGGAAGCGGAAAAGTATGACAAATATGATACGCGCACGCGAAGAGAAATGCGTAATCACTCTCTCTATCTTTGGTCCCTCTCTCCATGGGGTCCGTTCGCGTCATATTTGTCATACGACACCAGCCGCGGCCCCCCGGCGGCGTCGCTGCACCTCTGCGGGAAGGGTTACGTGTGAAAACGGAGCGCGGATCGGGTCCGCCACAGCGTCGACACTGCCCTTAACCGAAGGAGCGAAGACCATGAGCACTCTCCCCGCGGCTCACGCGCAGACTCACCGCAGCACGGCTGAAGGTCTCCCTCACGCTCAATGCCGCCCAGCTCAACACCATCGCCGCGCCCAGGCCGCGCGCAGCCGAAGACAACAAAACCGCCACCACGATGCCCCGCCCAGTAATCGAGCATTGGCACGGCGGCGAAGAGAGTGAGAAAAGCGGCGTAGCCGCTTCTCGCTCTCGAGCCGTGGGCCTATGTTTTGTTAGGAGATTTATATGGCCAAGTACTCATCTGAATACTCCACCCGCCCGCAGCGCGTTCCTTCAGCCCCGGAGCCGACGACTGCCGACGCATCGGCGGGCGTGCAGGAGGCGCGGGAGACGGCGAGGCGCTATTTACCGAACGGGGTCCGTTTGTGGGCGGCAGTAGCGTTTGCGCAGGACAGCGAGGCGTCGCTGTGGACGAGGGTGCAGTGTGCGCGGCTGATAGCACAGGTAGCAGGGGCGATACCCCAGGCGGTGCCGGAAGCACCGGGGTCGCACGATGAGGATGGCGGCGGACCGTCATGACCGACAGTGCCAAGGTCGAAACATTTGCGGTGAGGCAGCGGCGCAAGTACAGGCACACAGAATGGAGCCTTCAAATCCAGGTCACGAAGCTCCTGGCGCAATATCTCCCCGACAACGTGTTTTGGTCGGCGTTGTCAAACGCGCCGCGCACAGCTCTGGCTGGATACCTGGCGCGTCTGAGAGGCGTGCGGAGCGGCTTGACCGACATCATAGTGGTGTACGACGGACGAGCGATTTGGCTGGAGCTGAAGTCGCCCGCTGGCGTGGCGAGCAAAGTGCAGAGACAAGTATGCGCAGAGCTGCGGGCGGCGGGGGCGGACTGGTATTTAGCGAGGAGTGCGGAGGCGGCCCTAGTTGCATTGCGTCTGTCTAATGTCCCGTTCCGCCATCCATGGACGCCGCCGCCGCTCGAGCCTTGGGTCGGCCCATTTGACGGCGCGATGATTTGCAGCGGGAAGCGGCTGCCGCAGGCGCCGGAGGTAGCAGCGCAGCGGAGGGCGGCACAGCGGGCTTGGCGAGAGCGTCAGCGTCAGCGCGTCCGTGACGCGGCTCAGCGGGCGGCTGCAGCACCAACCGCATCCTCCCGCGCCAGCGTGCATCCGGCTACCGGCGATTGGGCCGCGTTGAAATGAGCGTCACATGGGCTAATGGGGGTCTTGTCGCCAGGCGGCTTAAGAAAATCGCGCCCGGTATCCAGGCTTGAACCATCGGAGTTCCGTGGTGCCGGGCGCATCCTTGTCCCATACAAACCACGCATAAGCAGTCGTGCCGCTTCCCTTAGGATCAATGCCTTTGGGATAGAACGTAATTCGCTCGCTGAAGACCCACACACGGGCTGGCGGGGTCTTCGTAAAGATCATGTTTGCGCGATTGGCGCCCTCTAAGAAGGCAAGGCGGAGCAACAGCGCAAATTTCCGATGTGCATGCTTCACGCCACTGGCAACAAATCCTTCAGCGCAGTTGTACGGCGGGTTAGTCACGATGTTATCGGCGGTGCGCGTCGTGTTAAGAAAGTCCACGCCTGTCTTGCCATATCCGCGCTCGTAGAGGTCTGAGCTGAGGACTGAACAACCGGTCTCCTCAAGGACGCGCGACATCGCCCCGTCGCCACATGCGCATTCCCAAATATCTCCCTTGAACTTTTCATTATCGATAAGGGCAAACGTGGCCCATCGCGGCGTCGGAAAAAAATCTGGCCCATCCAAGTCGGCAAATCTCTTCGTTGTTGGCTTGAAGCCACCTTTTAGATTGTAGGTTGGGTCGGTCATGGAAGCACTCCTTCGTCCCGGTGCGTTAACGCGGTGACTAGGCGGCAAGCTAAGCTGCGGTAGCGACGATTATGCGGCGGCTGTGGAGGGTGAGCGCCGGTTCCGCGGCGCAATGTGTGCTTGAGGTGGCGATGGTGAGAATGCTTAACATGTCGAATTCATCGAAAGAAAGTGTCACCAACAACTCGGCTCTACGACCGACGCGCACGATGTTCACACGGGCCGACCGCGGCTGGTCCCTCCCGAATTGCCAGGAGCATCCCCACACCGAGCGGGCTATCAGCCGCTGTTGCGATGGGCGCGCATTGGTGGGAATGCCGCTCGGCGCATGCGGCGATGTGGGCGCTTCGCAAGTCGGGCGTGAGGTTCCGCACGCTCGTCCACAACAACGGCACGGAGCGCTGGTGGCAGCCCCGGCTCGCGCCCTGGGAGGTTCCGCGCGGTGATCCGGCTGCGCCGCGCCCCAACGCGTCGGACGTGGCCGCACAGCGACGGGCCGCACGACAGCGATGGCTGGCGCGTCAGCGCGCCCGTAATGCGGGGACGCAGACAGCGGAGCAAGAGCCCGCCGACTGGTCTAGGGCTACTCATAAAATCGCGGGCAGCGACCTGATCAATGTCCGCTTTGGGCCACTTTGCGGACTCAAGTCGGACATTTCGCGAGGTCCGAGAAGTGCCATAAGCTGCCGTGAGCAGATGCAGCAAATGAAGTGGCGACTGTTCGCTTATTCGATCACCTCGTTGGCGCGGGCGAGCAGCATCGGCGGGATTTCGAGGCCGAGTGCCTTGGCGGTCGTCAGATTGATGATGAGGTCGAACCTGGTCGGCTGCTCGACCGGGATGTCGCTTGGCTTCACTCCGCGCAGAATCTTGTCGACATAATCGGCGGCGCGGCGGTACAAGTCCGGGAGGTTCGCTGCATAGGACATCAGACCTCCCGCTTCGACGTACTCCCGAAGACCGTGCATCGTCGGCAGTCGCGCGGCCAGCGCCAAGGTATTGACGCGAACGCGGTGAGTGTTCACGAGCGGGTCGATACAGACATAAAGTGCGTCATCGGCGTGCCCTTTGAGCGCCTCGAAGGCGGGCGCGATATCTTGCGCTCCCCGGATTTCGAGTGTGTCGACTTCGAGACCGAGCGTGCCGGCCACCGCCTGAACCTCACCCAACTCCAGCACGGTGGAGGGATTGCCGACATTGCCCATGATCGCCAACCTGTGAAGACCGGGGACGACCTCGCGCAAAAGTTCGAGCCGCTTGCCGACAAGATCAGGCGCCTGGACTGACAGGCCGGTGACGTTGCCGCCCGGTCTCGCTAGGCTGGCGACAAGACCGCTGCCGACGGGGTCCCCCGCCGCCACAAACACGATGGGAATGGCTGATGTCGCTTGCTTCGCTGCGAGGGTTGCCGGGGTAGCCGCCGTGACGATGACATCAACCTTGAGCCGGACGAGCTCGGCCGCGGCTTCCGCGTAGCGCTCATTGCGGCCCTCTGCCCAGCGATACTCAATCGCGAGGTTGCGACCATCGATCCAAGCGAGTTCACGCAGCCGCTGCACAAAAGCGGCGACCCATTGGCTGTACGTTGAAGGCGTGGCGCCTGCGAACCCAACGGTCGGCAGCCTCGGCTGCTGCGCGCGCGCCGCGAGCGGCCATGCTCCTGCCGCGCCGAGCAGGGTGAGGAACTCTCGTCTTTTCAACCGATCGAAATGCATCCGCTGCGCCTGGTCACGGTGACAGCATAACGGATTGTCGGAGATCGGTCAGGGGCTCGCTGCGCTGCGGGATTTCGAGCCAACCTATGTCAGCAGTGGGTCAGAGTCGGTCATTCGACGGTGTCTGCTCAATGTCCGAATTGCCCTCCAAAGCGGAAGTCGTTCCGCGCTCTTGCGATGTCGCAAAAGTGCCGATTTTGTTGCGAAAGTCGGTGACTTCGACTGTGGGAGGCTTGTTGAACGCCCCTCATCATCTGCCCTTGGTGCAGCAGCGTCATTCAACCAGAGCTGACATTGGGCACGGATTACGCAAGACAAGGATCGACCGCTGGTGGTGGTCGAGCGATCAGCTTTGCGAGCCGGCGAAGGTTCTGCGCGATAGCCGCGAGTGTAAACTCGTCTCGCGCCCCAGATGGGCCACGCAACCGAAGTCGTCCAAGTCGGAGAATACGCTTGAGATGAGCGAACAGCATCTCCACGCGCTTGCGATGGCGGCGCGATTGCTCGAATGCGGCGGTGCTCGCGAGCGCTCTGGCGATGTCGCGAGCATCCTCATGGATGCTGCGGGGGACCTTGCGCTCGGGTGACTTCGGGCAGCATCTGGGCTTGAGCGGGCAAGGGCCGCAGTCCGTTGTTCTTGCGCGATAGAGCAATGTCACGCCATCGTGGATGTAGCCCGTCGTGCGCAACAGCTTACCCTGCGGGCAGATATAGACATTGCGTTCCTTGTCGAAGGTAAAGTCCTGCCGGCTCAGTGAGCCGTCGTCGCGCACTGACTTGTCAATGACCGGGATGTGTGGGGCGATCTTCTTCTCATTGATGATCCAGTTGAGCGTCTCCGCCGAGCCATAGGCCGTGTCGGCCGCTAGATAGGCCGGCTTGAGATCGAAGCGCTTCTCGGTTCGCTCAAGCATTGTCTTCGCTGCACCGACCTCAGCCTGACGAATGGCACGGGAGGCCTCGACATCGACAATGATGCCGAACTTAACGTCAATGAGATAATTGTCGGCGTAAGCGAAGAAAGCAGGCCCGCAAAACCAGCGATAGGCGAAGTTCAGGATGATCGTCAGGCACCGCCTCTTCGAGGCACAACGAATAGAAAAACTGTCTCTGGTCGTGATTGAGCCGTCCCATCATCCACCGCCTCCGTAGCGCAATCGGATCAGCTCAACAGAATCACTCCTCAGGAAAACCGCCAACGACTTTCGCAACAAGTCCGCAGGGCCGCGCACCAGCTTTCGATGTGCCACTCATTCTGAACGATCCGATTGTTGCCGGCCTGGTACCGGAAGCATCTGACGCCGCGACCCGCCGGCCGTGCTGACGTAACGCGCCGATATCTCAAGCAGCTCGATCTGGGTCTCGATCATTCGCAGTTTGATGTCGAAGACAAGCAAAAGGCGATGCAAGAAGACCGGCAAGGGCTTGGGTTGTCACGCCCGCAAGGTCCTAACAGCACTCCAGCTCCCGCGATCTGAAGCGTCTGTAATGCGCACTCGCACTGCCGAAATCGATGAAACACATTCAAGGTGGCGCACCTCGAACGCGACTGTCCGATTGATATTGTCCGGCACCTTGCGGCGGTCTCATGTAGAATTGCGGCAAGGTCCCATCCGCCACGTATTGGCGCGCTACTGTACCTCCTCGAAGTCTCCCGGCTTCCAAGTCTTGTCGAACCAAGGCTGCAACGGAGCATAAAGGCGCAGCAGGACATTCCATCCCTTTCCCGGCATGGTCTGCACCCAGTTGTGCTCCTGTCCTGCCGGGGCCTTCGGACCGAACCACACCGTCACCGAGCCGTCAGGATTTTTCTTGATGGTAGGCTGGTTGCTGTCGATGCCGGCAAGTTTCTGGTCTGTCTCCAGCATCGAGCGCGTTTGATTGTCGTAGACCGTGAATGACCAGAATTGCCCGGCAGGGATCGGAGCCGGCAAGGTGATCTTGTAGATCTTACCGCCATCAAGGTAGCGCCCCTGCGCATCGCGAAACGCTATCGCATAGTCGGAGCCGCTGCCCGGCTTGGCGGCGGCCATCGCGGGTGTAATGCCGGTCGCATAGTAGTGAAAC
>Ga0306926_10003534_pt1 | contig 16202 bp, 13 predicted proteins | sample flu12Cox44000178_FD_203759 | JGI IMG/M metagenome (GOLD analysis project Ga0306926, IMG submission 203759) | Lab enrichment of tropical soil microbial communities from Luquillo Experimental Forest, Puerto Rico - flux8day.12C.oxic.44.000.178 (v2)... | ecosystem: Environmental > Terrestrial >... | reverse complement strand
TTTTTCGGCGGCCACTCGTCGTAGCTCTTCCACACATTCGATCCTGTCTGGAAGGTCACCGCTTCGGCCTCCTTCAGCGGCCCCTTGTCGTGCAGCCAATAGGCAAACCATGGCGCAAAAATCTTGGCGCGATAGTATTTGGCCGTGTCACTGGCGAAGTCGATGTTGCCGAGCATGCGACCTGGGCCGCCCATCCAACCGCCGTGGTTCCAGGGTCCTGCGACGAAATAATTCAGATGGCCGGTGTCGGTCTTCTCCAGCTCGGCGTAGATGCGCGTCGGACCGACGAAGTCTTCCTGGTCGTACCACCCCGCGACATTCAGGTTCGGCACCGTGGTGTGTTTCAGGTACGTGGTGACGGCAGTTTGCTTCCAGAAATCATGATTGGGATGATTGACGAAGTTGTCCCACGTCGGCAGCCTGCGGTGGAAGTAAAGCTTGTCGGCATTGGCCAGGGCGCCTAGGCCCAGGTACCACTCATAGGTGTCGTACCGGTCGAATCGGAAATTCGTGTTCTCTTCCTTCGCGGTCTCCAGCAGTGCCGAGTACTCGAAGCCGTAGCTCAGGCGAAACGTTCCATTGTGATGGAAGTCGTCGTTGATGAACATGTCATCGGGTGAAGCCTGCTCACTGGCGGCCTTCAGCGCAGGATGCGGCTCCAGCAAGGCCTGCGTCACCAGCCATCCGGGATAGGAAATTCCCCAGATGCCGGCCCTTCCGTTGTTGTTGGGCACATTCTTCAACAACCAATCGATGGTGTCATAGGTGTCGGTGCCCTCGTCGATCGACTTGGGATTGCTTTTGTCGCGCGGCGGCCGCTGCATTACAAACGTCCCTTCTGACTTGAAGCGCCCGCGGATGTTCTGCTCGACGAAGATGTACCCGTCGGCAATCAGCTCGTCATAGCTGCCGGATTGAACCCAACGCTTCTCGCTGTCGGGAACCCCGTACGGCGTACGCTTGATGAGAAACGGCAGCGGCACACTGGCATTCTTCGGAGTGAAGATTACCGTCTGTAGATGCACTCCATCGCGCATCGGGATCATGACTTCCTGGCGGTTGAAGAGTTCCGGTTTGCTCTCGGTTGTAGAGGGGGCGGGCTGCGCCACAACGGCAACACAACCCAACAACAGCGCCGCGCAGACACTCTGAAGGGCTCGTCGCCTCAGGGCAAACAGTTGCATCGATGACTCCGCTTGAAGTTTGGCAGTATACAGGATGGAGGAAGAAGAAGCCGCTCGCGTCTAGCCAGTTGTGCAGCGGTTGCAGCAGTCTTGACGAAGACCGCGCAAGTGGCAGCGATCCAGGGGTCCCGGCCCGCAAGAAGGTTACGGTTTACGTAGGCACGACCCCGGCTGATGAACCTACCGTATCAGCCAGGTTTGCGACTGCTGGATACTGGCGAGGTAAGAGACACGGCAGCAATTGGAAGCTCAGAGCCAAACTTCGCCCAGGGAATGACGCCCATTTTTCATTGGCTAATCGCCACGAGTCTTCCGCCCTCTCTCTGAAGGCTGGAAGATGATCGTGAAGGCTCGTCCGCAAAATACGGAACCAGCCAGCTCGTCACGAATTTCAGCCGAGCCACCCCAGACCGGCCTGATCAAGCCTCCAACAGGTGCGCGGCGGGAATCTTCTCCGCATCAAGTACCGCGGCGATCGCGTGCACCACGGCGGCGATCCGTACAACAGCCATGACTCTCTCCTCTCCGAAGCCCTTCTGCTGCAGAACCTTCTCGTGCGAATCGATGCAGGCTCCGCAACCGTTGATTGCCGAGGCTGCCAGGCACCATAGCTCATAGTCCGGCTGATCGACGCCGTGGGTTCGAATAACGTTCATCCGCGGGCCGGCCCGTTGGGTGCGGTACTTTTCGTTCGAGGCCAGGTGGAGAAAACGGTAGAAGACATTGTTCATCGCCATGATCGCTGCCGCACCCTTGGCAGCTTCCAGGGCTTCAGGACTGAGATACTTCGCGCCTCTTCCAAGGCAGCCGCAGTCAGCTGCTCGTTGCGGGAAGCAATGGCGCACGCCACCAGTGTGCCCCACGCGTGCTGCTCATTCAGGTCGGTCTGGGGCCGCACCACACCGGAGAAGTTCAGCTTCAGGTCTTTCGCGAAGGACGGAATTGTTTCCAGGATTGCATCAAGATTCATTGCTATAACTCCCTCTCCCAGGGTGCGAATCAAGGTGTCATTGTTCCGGGCGGTGTTCTGTCATCCGCCGCCCGGCAGATGATCGAACGCAATCGAGGAAGCTGCCGCTCGAGGAGTTGAAACCCAGGCTCCTCGACTCCGCGCGATGACTGTTCTTGCACTGTTTCGCTGCTGCTCGAAGTGACGTTGGAAATAGCGCGCAGGCTCGGAAGCACTACGCGACCATTATTTATTCAAAACTGCTCAGCCGTGCAGGGTCTCCTGCCCTTTCTGCCACATGTAACGCGCGTCCTCACGGAGAAAGTCTTGGCGCCTGGCGGACCCGGCGTGGAGCTGTGGGTCCGGCGGCCACGCGCGCCGTTGGCAATCTCTTACCGGGGATGTGGAAGACCGATGGGGATCAGCCAGCTGTGGAAAACCTGTGCTTTAACTGGCATGTCTTCCATGAGTTACCGAGGTCGACTGCGGTTGTGCTTACGTTTCAATGCGCTATCCGTCTCATTCGATGGCAGTTAGATTGAGGCAGGATGCGGTTGACCCGACCCGGGCATTCCTTGAGTGTCTCTGGATTTGTCTTGAATCTCCGGCGAAAACTGGGTTAATATAGGTGTTCCGCCAAGGGTGGCCTGGCCCGGAATTCTCCTTGCATCCTTGCCGAGAAAGTGCATATGGCCAGGACCCTGAATCTTTCTGGAACTGTAACGTATCCAATCATTTAGATCGGACTGGGCTTTAACTCGTTTTTATTTTGTACCAAATTTATTCAAGTTTATACATCCCCCTGAGGCAGGTAAAACTAACCATGGCAAAGCGACGCGGTAATCCAAACTGGGGCAAACCGGAACCCATCGGGCCGATTGTGCCCACGATCACTGAGTTTGAACAGGTGGTCAAGGAGTTCAAACTTCAACCTGATCAGTACATTCGTTCCACTCGTTTGCGGGAGTGGGCGCGCAAGAACAAGAACTCGAAATACATTCCCGAGCCTTTGTTGGAGGCTTGGGGCTTCGAGATCGAATCGACGCTCTAATTTAGAGGCGTTGCGGGAACAGGCCGCCATGCGTGCGGCCTTTTCCTTTGCACCCCGATGGGGTAACTACGGCTTTGTGCCACGCAAGGGCTGTTACACTTCACCTATCACGAGACTATGCCGGCATTTGAGAAACACATTTTCATATGCACCAACCAGCGACCCGCTGGTCACCCGCGCGGCTGCTGCAGTCCTTCCGGAGAAGGCGAGTTGTACCGCGCGTTCAAGGCGGCCCTGGCACAACGCGGCGTTCAGGGAAGGGTGCGCGCCAACAAGGCAGGCTGCCTGGATCAGTGTGAGCACGGTCCGAACGTGGTGATCTATCCCGAAGCCGTTTGGTATGGCAATGTTAGCCTCGGAGATGTTGAAGAAATCATCGACTCGCACATCCTGGGAGACCGCCCGGTCGAGCGCCTCCGGATCCGGGAGACTTGCCTCAACGCTGAGAGTTGTCCGCACAAGCCGCGTCGGCAAGCCATGCCGGCGGCTGACTGATCGTCGACCCGCATCGCTACGGCGCACCGAACGAGCGCCACGTTCAGCAAAGAACAGACGGCCGCCCGGTCAGCCCGCACCGAGTTTCGTGCTGGATTGAACATGTCTGCCGCAGTCGCTACGCTCTGGGGCGCCGCCGTCGCGCGCCTCCTGCACCGGGCACGGGAAGCCTCATCAGGCACATAATGCCTGCGGGCGATCTGCCGATCTTCGTTCCACTCCTGATCCCAATTTTATTGCTTGTACCCCTTGCATGACTTACACTCGCCCCCGTCCATTTTCCTGGCCTGGATGTCAGCCCTTGTCCAACCGGCTGCGGGTTGGGCTGTAAATGGAATCGGGTTATGCCTGCTCACGATGCGCAAACCACAAGAGTTCTGACCATAGGCAACGACGTTTCCTTGCTGAGTTCACGTGCCAACCTGCTCATCCAGGCCGGCTACAGTGTCGACCTGGAAGTGAACCTCGAACGTGGGTTGCAGCGCATGCGCACACACCCGTATCACTTGGTGATCCTGAGCGGCAAGCTTTCCCGCAAGGAGAAGATCGGCATCCGCGCCCAGATCAAGCAAGTACGATCCGAGCAGACCATCTTGCTCCTCAGCGACCGCGAGGACGACGCGGATGGATTGCTGGAGTCGGTTGCCTCCTCGCTCCGGCATAATCGGTGAGCGGCCAGGCGCGGCGTCTGCAGACGCAATCCTCGTCATTACGCCAAGTTGTTCACCGCAACCTGTCCGCTCTTTGTCGATAACCTTCGGTCGAACCCCTCCGCGTGTTCCATAAGGTTTGGTCCCGCGACATGGAGGCTGGCTGCCGGGGTGGATAACCCGGGCGGCGCGCTAGTTGCTCTTTCCCAATTCGCGGACGAATTCGACGATGGAACGCACAGCCACGCCTGACGGGCCCTTCGCGATCCAGGGTTTGTTGTCTTCCATCCATGCGACGCCCGCGATGTCAAGATGCAGCCATGGTGTATCGCCGACAAATTCCTTCAGGAACATCGCGGCCGTCACGGCGCCGCCCCAGCGACCGCCAGTGTTCATGATGTCGGCGATAGTCGACTTGATCATTTCGCGGTATTCCTCATCGACCGGCAGCCGCCACATCTTCTCGCCCGACTTCCGCAACGACCGATTGAACCGGTCGTAGAACTCATCGTCATTGGCGAAAACACCGGCGTTGACCATACCGAGTGCAACCACGCAGGCGCCCGTGAGCGTTGCCGCATCGATCAGGTGGGTGCAACCAAGCTGCTTGGCATAGTGCAGCCCGTCAGCCAGCACCAGGCGGCCTTCGGCATCGGTATTGATGATCTCGATCGACTTGCCTGACATGGCGATCTGCACATCGCCGGGCTTCTGGGCTTTGCCTGAGGGCATGTTCTCGCTGGCGCAAACAATGCCGATAACGCGCACATTCGGTTTGAGCTGCGCGATCGCGCGCATCGCGCCGACCATGGCCGCGCCACCCGCCATGTCGTACTTCATCTTCTCCATGCCGTCGCTGGGCTTGATGGAAATGCCACCGCTGTCGAAGGTAATTCCCTTCCCGACCAGGCCCAGCACCGGCTTCGTCGGAGCTCCGGATGGCTCGTAACGCATCACGATCAGGCGCGGCTCCTCATCCGAACCCTGCGCCACGCTCCAGAACGCGCCCATCTTGAGCTCTTTGAGTTTGTCGGGACCATAGATTTCGCACGTCAGCCCCGTCTCCTCCGACATTTTCCGGGCGCGGTCGGCCAGGATTGTAGGCGTCATGCGGTTGCCCGGTTCGTTCACCAGGTCGCGCGCGAAGTTCTGCGCCTCGCCGATGATGCGTCCCTGCTCCAGGGCGCCACCCAGCGATTGCTGACTCGCTGCGGCCGGGGTGACGATCACGATTTCTTCAATCTTCCTGTCCTCGCGGTCGCTTTTGTAATAGTCGGGATCGAAGTTGCCCACATACGCGCCCTCGGCGATCGACTTGACCGCGTCTCCGACTCCACCACGATGAAACGCACTCACTTCCGGCATTGCCGCCACATCCTTCCACGAATGGGGCGCCACAAATGCGAAGCTTTTCAACCCTTTTTCCTTGAGCATGCGGACGGCAGTGCCCGCCAGTTTACGCAGCTCATAAGACGAAAAGCTCTTGGCCTTTCCGGCGCCGATGTAGAGGACGCGCTTCGCCTTCAGCCCCTGCGGTTTGTGAAGCAGGGCTGTCTCCAGCATCTTGCCAGTGACTTCTTCGGATGCGATGAGATCACCTGCCGCATCGTGCACGGCTTTGTCTTCGGTCTGGATTTCGGGCAGGTGCTTGCCACCGTTGTCTCCATTGGTAGACTCAGCCGCGTCCACCACGGGTACCACCAGACATTCGGTTGCGATTTGTGAAGGCGAGTCATTCGAGAGTGTCAGTTTCATGATGTTGAATAGTCCGTTTCCATCGGATGAATCAATTTTGCAACCTTAATTACGTCCGCCATTCCGACGCCAGGTCGGCTATGCGGACCCGGTTCCTGACCGCCCGATCGGGGTGGAGCTGTCATCCTTTCCTGCTCCTGGCGATCGCTTCTCGCGCTTCCCGGTCGGCGGTTCTGCGCCGCTCGGTCTCGCGCTTGTCCCAGGTCTGCTTGCCTTTGGCCAGCGCCATTTCCACCTTCACCCTGCCATTGCGAAAATACAGGCGCGTAGGAATCAGGGTAAGGCCCCTCTGCTGGGTCTTGCCGAACAGCTTGTTCAGCTCGTTACGATGTACCAGCAACTTCCGGGTTCGCAGGGGTTCATGATTGAAGATGTTGCCGTGTTCGTAAGGCCCGATGTGTGCGTTGATCAGCCAGAGTTCGCCGTCCTTGACCAGCCCATAGGCATCCTTCAGGTTCGCCCGTCCCGCACGCACCGATTTGACTTCCGTTCCTCTCAAGGCAATCCCGGCCTCGAACTTTTCCAGCAAAAAGTAGTTGTGCGATGCGGCGCGATTGACCGATGCATCGCGTTCTCCACTGGCAACCGGGTCGCGTCGCGCCGGTTTCGGCTTCTCGGGGCGGGTTGTGCTTTGGGTGTGACGTGCCATGCGCTCTCGAAATAGTGGCCCAACACGATACCGGCGCGCGATTCGACCACTGGACTTGAGGCTCAGCCCCGGGATGGCTCTGCAACTGCCCCACCAGGAGGTCCCTCGCCCAGCGTTTCGATCAACTACATTGCCAGGGAAACAAAGCAGAGCGGCGTCCAATTCCGGGGACGAGATAAGAAAAATAGTAGCCGCACACTATGTAAATCTCGTATGCTACCACATAGCGTCCTTAGCAAATTCAAACGGTGGGAGTGTTATAATCGCGCCGACTTCCATTGTCCGCCGGGGCAACCAGGGGACGAGCGCAGGGGTGCAGTCTTAGCTCACCTTTTGGGTAGCCTCTAGTCTGACCTGCAGAAGCGCGACCTGCGCGCGGCCGGATTTGGATAGGAAAAATGATGAAAATTTCCCGCATCCAAGGAGTGGAATGAAAAGGCTGTGCTCTGTCCTGGCCCTGCTGCTGCTGATCGTGGCCGTGCTTCCCGCAGCGGCGGACAAAAACAAGGCGGCCAACGCCTTGTGGAAGAAGGGCCACGACGCCGAAGCTCGTCAGGACTACGAAACGGCGTTCGATTATTATCACCAGGCCTATGAGCTGCAGCCCACCGATCTGAAATACCGTGCGTCGTTTGAACGGGTGCGTTTTCTCGCGGCAGCCTCGCATGTGCATCGAGGTGAATTGCTGGTCGATGCCGGCAAGCTGCAACAAGCGCTGACCGAATTCGAGACCGCTGTCTCCATCGATCCTTCCAGCTTTATCGCCACGCAGGAGATGAATCGCGTCAAGCATCTGTTGGAGCAAGGTCAGGGTCCACCGCCGGCTCCAACCCCGGAATCGGCACTGCACAAGCGCATGGAGCAAGCTACCGGCCCGGTCGAGTTGGCTCCGATCTCCGATACCCCGATCACCCTCAAGATGAGCGAGGACAGCAAGACCGTCTTCGAAACCATCGGCAAGCTCGCGGGCGTAAATGTGCTGTTCGACCCTGACTACACATCACGCCGCATTCGCGTCGAACTGAATGGCGTGACCCTGGAAGAAGCGCTGCAGCTCACGGCGCTTGAATCGAAGACCTTCTGGCGGCCAGTTACACCCAACACAATCTTTGTTGCTGCCGATACACCCGCTAAACGCAAAGAACTCGAGCAGAGCGTCATCCGCACTTTTTACCTGACGAATCTTGCCCAGCCCAACGAATTGCAGGACCTGGTCAACATCCTGCGTACCCTGCTCGATACTCAGCGGTTGCAACAATTTCCCTCGCAGCAAGCCGTCATTGTGCGGGGTACGCCCGACCAGATCGCGATGGCGGAGAAGCTGATCGCGGACCTGGACAAGTCGCGTCCCGAGGTCGTGGTCGACGTCGCGATCATGCAAGTGAATCGTGACAAGTTACACGACCTTGGAATTAATCCGCCTACCAGCGCCACCGTGACGTTGATTGACAATTTCAACCAGACCACGACAACCACCGGAACCAATGTTGGCACCGGCAATGGCTCGGTGACCAGCACCACCGGCGCCACTCCAGGTACGATCAACCTGAACACCCTCGGCCATCTGAATGCCACGAATTTCCAGGTGACCATTCCGCCGGCAACCGCGAATTTTCTGTTCAGCGACAGCGACACCAGGATCATTCAGCAACCGCAGGTCCGCGCGGCGGATGGACAAAAGGCCTCTCTCAAGATCGGTGAGCGGGTGCCGGTGGCTACAGGCTCATTTCAGCCCGGAATCGGCGGCGTCGGCATCAACCCACTGGTTAACACCCAGTTCAACTACATCGATGTGGGCGTGAATGTCGACATTACTCCCCGCATTCATGGCCTGAATGAGGTAACCCTCAAGCTCACCATGGACATCTCGTCCGTCGACTCCTTCGTGAACATCGGTGGAATTCAACAGCCGGTAATCGGGCAGCGCAAGATCGAGCAGGAAATTCGCCTGCGCGAAGGCGATGTCAATATCATGGGTGGGTTGCTGGAAGAAAACCTGACGAAATCGCTCTCCGGCTTCCCCGGCTTGGCCCAGATTCCGCTGTTCCACTACCTGTTTTCCGAGACCAAGACCGAGCACAAGAATAATGAACTGGTCTTCGCCATGACGCCCCACATTGTGCGCGCCCAGGACATCAAGGCCTCCAACACGCGCGAAATCGATGTGGGAACGGCCAACAACATCACGCTGCGGCGAGGCGGTTCACAGGATTCAGCGACGCAACCTACTCCGAACCAAGGACAGCCGCGTGGTGCGGTTCAACAGCCGAGTGGACAGCCAACGGCCAGCCTGCAGCCGACTGCCGGCACCACACCCGATGCCTCCGTTGCCAGTGCTCCCCCGGGTAGTGCCATCATAAGCTTCGACCCGCCAATGCTGAATCAAGCCGCGGGTTCGACGTTCACCGTCAACGTAAACCTGACGGGCGGCCAGAATATCTACTCGGTGCCGGTACAGATTCTCTACAATCCCCGGGTCTTGCAGTTGCTGAACGTGTCCAACGGGCCTCTGCTCTCGCAGGATGGACAGCCGGTCGCGCTGGTGAATCGTGACGACAGCCTGGCTGGCATCTTGCAAGTGACCGCTTCCCGGCCGCCGGGAACCAGCGGCATCACCGGCAATGGCCAGGTCTTCACCCTGACCTTCCAGGCCAAAGCTCCCGGACAAGCGACGCTGAGCATCAACCGCGCCTCGTTGAAGAACGCGAGCATGCAGAGCGTTCCAGCGGGCGGCTCGCAGGCAATCGTGACGGTTCATTAGCGAACACGTCCAACCCCAGGGAGAGCGTGGGACCCGGATGTGATCCGGGATCCAGAGTGGCCCGCCTCCGTGAAACCTCCCCAATGCGGCGGCGCTGCCTGTGAATTGCACCATCCTGGGTCATCACTTGCGAACCGCTTGCAGAGGACTAAAATGAAGAGGGTGCGCTTCGCCAATTTCCAGCTTGTCGATACTGTCCGAGTTAATCCAGGGCGGGAGACTTGGGCAAAGAGGACACGGTTCCTAGGCAACAGGAATGGCTTTACCCTGATCGAATTCATCGTCGCTATGACGATCCTGATGATCATGACTGCGGCCGCCGTTCCCATGGTTCGGATTGGCATCCAGCGCAGCAAGGAGCGCGAGCTGCGACGGGATCTGTGGGAGATGCGGGACGCCATCGACCGCTACAAGGACGCTGCTGACCGGGGCGCATTCCAGGTAAAGGTTGACAGCGGCGGCTATCCTCCGGACCTCGACACCCTGGTCAAAGGTGTCGATTCGAATGGCAAAAAGTTGCGTTTCCTCCGTCGTGTTCCCGTTGATCCGATGACGGGCAAAGATGAGTGGGGCATGCGCTCCATGCAAGATGATCCTGATTCCGACTCCTGGGGCGGCCAGGATGTCTTTGACGTATATACCAAGTCCGAGGGCACGGCCCTCGATGGCACCAGGTACAAGAGCTGGTGATCGCCCTTGGCCGATTGCCGTTATCAACAATCTGCGGAATGAAAAGGCGGTTCCAACGCGGCTTCACCCTGATCGAGCTGATGGTCGTCATCAGCATCGTCGTGATCCTCATGTCGATCGCGATTCCGCGTTACGAGGCATCGATCCAGCACGCTCGTGAAACCGTGCTCAAGGAAGACCTCTTTACCATGCGCTCGGTCATTGACCAATACACGCTCGACAAGCAGAAGGCGCCGCAATCGCTCCAGGAATTGGTGGACGCCGGCTACATGAAGCAGATACCGAAGGACCCGTTCACCAACTCGCGCGAAACCTGGGTGCCCGTGACCGATGACACCATCATGACACCCGACCAGACGCAGCCGGGCATTGTAGACGTCCACAGCGGTAGCGATGCCACCTCCAGCGAAGGCACCGCCTATAGTTCGTGGTAGAGCCTATCCAATTCAGAGGATGGAATTCACGAAAGCGGTACGCGTAAACATAAACCGCTTATGCATGGCCGCAGCGTATTGCCTGGTTCTGTTCAAACGCAAGGGAAAATTGGCCGCGTGCCCTGGCCTGTAAGACCGAGCACTACGGACCGCTGGCAGAGTTTCTGCGTTGAGGCTTATACTTCATTTACTATGAGCGCCACCATAAACCGAGACTTGACGAATTTCATTACTCTGTTCCGAGATACATGGGCAGAGTGCGTGGCTTTTCACGCTAAGCAAAGGATTGAGGCTGCGGGGCACACCGCAAACTGGCACGAATGTTTGGCGACCGCCCAGACTCAGGCGGATGAACTATTCGAGCCTGTACTCTCTGGCTTGAGAAAGAACGCTCCGATACCACGCCTTCTCGCGCCGTTTCTAGAGCGCGTCAAAGCAGCTCGAGCAGCAACGCAGATTAGGGACACCATCCCATCCGACGCCATGGCCCCCAGCTAATTGCATGACCATAAACCGCCTCTGGTGACTCCAGGACGCATCAGTGGGTTGCCGTTGGCCCTTGGCTAAAGTTGCACTGTTGCGAAATGTCGCATGTGGACTCGTCTGAAAGCGGGAAGAAAGCGTGCCGCCGGACTCGTAGCCAGGAAGCAGCGATCCCACCGTGGGGCGCGCACGCAGAGTGGCAAGGCGATATCTTGGCGCGGGATACCTGCTCGGATGGAGGATAGAAACAGCGACATCCCGTGTCCTGCCCCACTCCGGCGTCGAGGCTGTAGGTCTTGCCGGTCATCTCTGCCGCCGGAGACCAGCAAGACTGTGAGGTCGGTAAAGGCTCGATAGATAGCTTCGCGCCGAGCTTCGATGAATCTCGTAGTTCTCGTGGAGGAACCTGGGGGCAGATCTGTCACGTCCCTCATCCTTCGCACTCCAGCCGGAACCCTCATCACCTGCACGAGCCTACCGTCAGCCTTCCCCGAAGAAGGAATTCAGACTGCCATCTCGCAATCGGACGGCCTGCCGGGCATCTTCCTGGTCATCCGGTAGAGGCGGGGTTATTGCTTTACTTCGCTGGCCGCGACTCGGGCGGAACGAGTCCGGACAGGCGGTAGTACACGACCAGCTGCCCGTAGTGTTCCCCGGAATGCTCGATGAAGCCGTACGCGTAATCGCTGATGCGCGTCTGCTGGTGACTATAGGGATCTACGATGAGCTCGCTCATCCCCTTGTCGCCCTTCTTTTGAATGGCCGCGGCACCGTCAGCGAACGCTTTCTTTACATAGGCGGCCACCTCTGCCTTGGTCTTGAACTGGTCGCGCGGGGGGTTCTCGGTCGTCGGTGGCTTTTCACCAAGCACGATGTTGGTGAAGTAATAGTTCACGCCGCTAGCGTGCAGCAATTGTTCGGCGAACGTTCGCTGTGCCGGCGTCGGCTTGAAGTCGTATTTGTCTTCAGGAAAATCCTCAGCCATAGCGATCAGTTTTCGTCCGATGTCGTTCCACTGCATCAGCACCGCCTGTGACGGACTCGCAGGCGGTTTGACTGCGTCATTCTTTGCCGCCTCCTGCGCTACGGCAGGCAGTAGCAGTGCACTGGTGACAAGCAATAAGGCTCCCGTCAAGAAACACTTCTTCATTGCTTCCCTCCTATCCATGATGAGCATGTCGCGGGGTTGAGTGAAACATAGAGCAGGCATTCCTATCGTAACTCCCAAAGCCCAAAAACCGAAGCCCCGGGAGCAGCAACGGGGACGGAATACACCCGGTGGGGCCAGGCTGGAGCTCGCGCCCTTGCCGAACAGGACAGGGCATTCTTACCCCGGGCTATCTGTTTGGATAGGGCCTGTCTATCCGTTTGGATAGGAAAATACGCTTGCACTGGCAGAAGATGCCGTCGCCGTCGGCATTCCCACAAGCTTTTCTAGCGGTTTCAATGGGTTGCAGGAGGGCGTCCGTCCCGTGTCTGGCGCGGGCGGGTTGGCAAACCGATTGCTCCACTTACCAGTGCTAAATGAAAACGGACAGCGACGGCCCAGCCAACTGCCCAACAGACTCCGTCGCTGTCCGGTTGCAGGTTCGCCACATTCAGGGAACCTGGTAGTTGAGTCCTGTGGAACGCCCCCCTTCGCTCCCGCGAGCACAGTTCTTGCGGTGAAGCTGCCCTCGCGTTAGCAACGATGGTCTCCCGCCACAACCTCGAGCAGACGGAGGGCAACGATGGAAGCATCCAGAAAACTTCGTTACCGGGCGACTCATCAGATTCTGTTCAGCATGATTCTGATGGCCTGCTGTTCTCTCACCCTACGAGGCTGGGCCGATCCCTGCCCAAATCCCAACAACCCCAAGAATGGCGCTAACGCGCCACCGAAAGGGCAGAAGCCTGGGCCCACAGAACAGGGTGGTAACGGTAAGAAAGGCGACAACGGAACGAACGGCGCGACAGGTGGTTCAGGCGGATGCGGTGGCACCGCTACCGCTGAGGCAGATGGCACCGCCAAAGCGACGGGTGGGTCCGGTGCGGTAGGTGGCAATGGTGGAAACGGCCGCAAGGGCCAGGACGGAGGGAAAGGCGGGGTTGGCGGAAACGGCGGCGATGCGATGGCTTCAGCCAAGGGGGCGGGCAAGCAGCAGGCTACCGCGAGCGGCGGGAATGGTGAAACAGGTGGAGATGGCGGACAAAGCGGTTTAGGTGCCAAGACGGGCAATGGAGGCAACGGCGGGGCCGGGGGTGACAGTAAGGCGGAAGCAACCTCAACCCTGGGTGGCGCGGTGGCAACAGCGGGCGGCGGCCAAGGCGGCAAAGGCGGTGGCCCCTGGTTCAATGGCGCTGTCTACATCGAGGGGAACGGTGGAAACGGTGCCACGGGAGGAACCGCACGTGCCTATGCCACCGGCCAGACCTACGCACTCGCCAAAGCGGCCGGCGTAAAGGGAGGCTCTGGAGGTCCCGGAGGGGAAGGAGTTCTCCCTGGCGATACGGGAGGCAACGGCGGAGACGGCAAAGACGGAGGGGCAGCGATCGCGGAAGCCAAGGGCGGTTACCTGGCTCTGGCCAATGCAGTCGGTGGAAACGGAGGAACAGGCGGTGCCGGCGGCAAGGGAGGGAGAAAAGGCCGCAATGGAAAGACTGGGGATTCCGGCAATGGGGGCTCGGCAACAGCTGAAGCAACCGCAAAAGGCAGCGGCAATCTTCCTTCCCTTGCCAGTGCCTACGCGCGGGGGGGTACCGGAGGCGGTAACGGAAAGGACGGAACCGCTACAGCTACCGCCGATGCCACCTCAAAAACGCTGGCGCTGGCAGTGGCCAGGGCCGTCGGCGGGAACCCAATTTCCCCTCGCGGCGACGCGACCTCAAGCGCAACCGCCACGAGCAATCGCCTGGCCATCGCACTCGCTTCGTCGAAAGGCGGCAGGACGGGCAGGCAGACGACCAGCATCAGTGCTGCGTTTAATGGTAAGGCGACCGTTCCCAAGTTAGTGGCCCAGGCAGACGGCCCACTCCAAAATGCAGTTGCCACCGAATCATGGGCCGGAATGGGTGGGCCGCTGGCGAAGAGGTCGTTGTTTGCGCCATTGCAAGGCGGTGCTTTCGCGACAGCCCTGCCGAGTTCGGCCGAGGTCGCAAGCGTATCGGCTGGCGACCCAAACGTCATCAGCGGCCTCGCGCTCGGTGCGCCCGGCACCCAGGTCCTGGGTTGGACTGCCTTGGGCGCGGCATACCCGATGGTAGGGGAAGGCGGCAGGGCTACGTACAACACTTCCGTCGATTTCACCCTTAACCTGGCGCACTTGAACGGCGAGCTGAAAGTTGGCTTGCTCAATCCCCTGGCTTCTGAAACGTCCTTTGATTCCCTGGGATTCCAGGTTTTGGAGAATGGCAGCCCGGTGTTCAGCGATAGCTTTGCTTCCCTGGATTCTGCCAAGGGATTCTTTCACGACGATGTCCTCGACCTAGGTCCGATTCGCTCCCACGGGTCAAGTCCGCTTGATCTGAAATTCGACCTGCGGATGACAGCCAGCGCTCCCGCGGCGGCATTCAACACAGACTTCCTCATAGCAGATGTGGGGAACACCATGACTCCCACTCCTGAGCCAGCCACGTTATTCCTCCTCGGCTCCGGCGTCCTTGGCTTCGCTGGCCTGCTGCGGAAGAGGTTGCGCGCATGAGCGAGGACGACCTCCGCTAACCGGCGGTGGGTCATTAGCATGGCGGAGCGGCTGGGCGAGGCCGCTCCGCTCAAATGCGCGGGACGCCCCTACAAATCGCCAGTTTTCGTGGCGGCCATCACGGCGGTCGCCGCTCCGTTCCCCACGATTTTGCTTCGTGCCCACTTCCACAGTATCCTTCTCGCACTGGAGCTCCGCGAAGGCGGCGTATCTCTCCCGTGGCCGACAACACAAATGCAGGATTCGACTCGCCGCGCGCATGGTTTGTCGTCATCGGCGCGTTCGTCGGAGCGTTTGTCGCCTTCGGGGTTACGTATTGTTTCGGCGTATTTCTGAAGCCAATGGCACGAGAGTTCGGCGCCAGCCACGCTGCCATGTCGTCCTTGTTCTCCACGCTCACAGTGCTCTCATTCTTCCTGGCTCCTCTGACCGGCGAACTCGCCGACCGTCACGGCCCGCGGGCGGTGGCGGCGGCCGGGGCCATCCTGATGGGCGCGGGACTGCTCGTGAGTGCGCGAGTGCGCTATTTTCCTCTGCTCTTCTTAACTTACGGATGTGGTGTGGGCGCCTCGGTCGCTTGCACGTACATCCCGGCGATTGCGGCCGTCGGCGAATGGTTTAAGCTTCGCCGTGACATCGCGCTCGGTGTCGCTATTAGCGGCATCGGTTGCGGGACGCTGGTAGCTGCTCCCCTATCTGGGATCCTCATCCAGCGCTACGGTTGGCGGGGCGCTTTCGAAATCTTCGGATGGATCGGCGCCGCGCTTCTGCTGCTGTGCACGGCTCTGCTGGCGCGCCCGCCCATTGCCGGAGAAAAGAAGAAAGTCGACCTCAAGACAAAGTGTCGAAGTGCCGCGTTCGGCTATCTGTACATCAGCCTCCTGTTTTCCGGCATTGCGATCTATGTCTCGTTTGTTTTCCTGCCGGCCTATGCCAGCGACATTGGCTCCAGCCGCGTGGCGGCGGCCGCCCTTGTTGGCTATGTCGGAGCCGCCAGCGTCGTGGGCCGCCTGGGTCTTAATGCACTCGCGCCCCGCTTTGTGCTGCTCACGATGTACCAACTCTCCTACCTCCTCGTGCTCGCGAGCTTTGGAGTATGGCTAACAGCTCACTCTTACACATCGCTGGTGGCGTTCACGTTGGCGATGGGCATTGGGTATGGCGGCATTGCTGCGATGGCGCCGGCGGTAACCGCATCGATCTACGGTATCGAGGGACTGGGCGAGCTTCTTGGAATCCTGTTCACCGGCTTTGGAGTGGCATGCCTGCTCGGCCCGCCGATGGCCGGCGTCCTGGTTGACCACACCCATGATTACAAGTCGGCGGTTTTTGTCGCAGCCATCGCAGCCGCCGCAGCTTTGGTGCTGGTGATTCCACTACGTAGCCACTGGTCGATACTCGCTGAGAAGAAAAGCGCCGTC
>Ga0306926_10003530_pt1 | contig 16212 bp, 16 predicted proteins | sample flu12Cox44000178_FD_203759 | JGI IMG/M metagenome (GOLD analysis project Ga0306926, IMG submission 203759) | Lab enrichment of tropical soil microbial communities from Luquillo Experimental Forest, Puerto Rico - flux8day.12C.oxic.44.000.178 (v2)... | ecosystem: Environmental > Terrestrial >... | reverse complement strand
CAGGGTCGCGGGGAGAAAACTCCGTGGCTTTCTGGAATGCGCTGATGGCTTCGTCGTAGCGCTGCAGGAGTAGGCGCTACCGAGATTGGAGTAGGCATCGTCTGAGGGCTGAATCTCAATGGAGCGCTGTGCCGCGTGCAGGGCGTCATCGTACAGGCCTTCGTCCATGAAAGAAGCGGCAAGATTCGAATAGCCGCGGATCGAATCTGGGGCGAGAGCGACTACTTGGCGGAACATCTCGGAAGCATCGTGAACGCGAGCCTGATTGTAGTAGAAGACGCCGAGCCAGTTGTAGGTGGCCCAGTAGTGGGGACGAAGAGCGATGGCTTGCTTATAGGTGGATTCGGCTTGCTGCAGCTTGCCCATGCGTTCGTAGGCATTCGCGAGACCCTTGTAAGCGGCGTCGTTGGTGGGCTCGTGCTGGAGGACAAGGGAAAATTCACGTGCAGCCTCGGCATAGTTGCCGGTTGCTACGGCCAGATCACCTAGACAGGTATGCACAGCGGGGAGTTGCGAATCGAGCTGGTTTGCCGTGCGACAGGAATCGCGGGCCTGCTGAAGCGTTGAAGCGAGTTGGGTAAAACTGTATTTCTTCAAGAAGGCTTCGCCGAGACCAGCGTGAGCAAGAGCGTAGTTCTTGTCCAACCCCAGTGCGCGCTGAAACACCTGAATTGCGTTATCCACGTTTTCCCGGCGATCGTAATTTTGGAGGTTGCCGACGCCTTGGAGGTAGTAGTCGTATGCGCCGGCGACTTCGGTGCGATGAGGTTCTTGTTCGGCGCGCTCGGCGAGTCGCGTGCCCATGCCAAGCATTTCAAAGGCAGCGCTGATGACAGCGTCTTCGACGTTGAAGGCGTCGTCATCGGCGACAGTGAGGCTGTTTGCGTGGAGCTGGCGACGGGTGCGCGCTTCGACGAGGATGAAGTTGATGCGCATTTGCCTGCCGGAAGTGTGAAAGCTGCCCTCCAAAACAAGATTGACGCCGAATTCCTTGCGGGCGGCGTCTACGCTGTCGACGTGATTCCGAAGGACCTCCGGAGCAGGAACCACTTGTAGGAGTGGGTCGCGAGTAAGTTGAGTCAGTTTGGCGGTAAGCGTTTCCGTGAGCCCTGCGCCGAAAGCGACTTTTTGGGGATCGCCGTCAGAAACGGTAAACGGGAGAACGGCCAACTGCTTATCACGAGGAAGAGAAGCAGAGATGGAGGCGCTGTTGGAGGAGTCAGGTAGGAAATGCCACAAGCCAAGACCTACAAGAAGAAGCAACAGGAGTGAGGTAACGAGTGCCAGGCGTTTTCTTTTGGCAGAGAGCGCAGGGCGACGTACTGTGTATGGCGGCGAGGCGGTAGGCGATTGGGAGTTGAGTTGGACATGGCGGAGGTCGATGGCCAATTCCTTCGCCGATTGGTAGCGGTTTTCAGGGTCGCGTTCGAGACATTTGGTGATGATGCGAGCGAGTTCGGGTGAAGACGAGGATTGATGACGTGAGCGGGCGGCGGGCAACTTCGCAGCACTTCGTTAACTAGTTCGGATCGATCCGATGCGTGACAGGGAGGCAGGCCGGTGGCCATTTGATAAAGGACCGTACCCGCGCCGTGAATATCAGTGCGGGCATCGATTTCGCCACCGAGGACTTGCTCCGGGGCCATCTATGGCAGCGTGCCGGCCATCACAGTGGCTTCGCTCAGGGTTTCAGTTGCTGGGCCGGCTTCTGCTGAGAGACGAAGCTTTGCGAGGCCGAAGTCGAGGATCTTGCAGCGTCCATCGGAGGTGATGCGCAGATTTGCAGGTTTGAGATCGCGATGAATCACGCCGCGATCATGCGCGGCCGTGAGGCCGTCGGCCATTTGGGTGCCAAGGGCTATGACGTCTTTCTGCGGAATAGAGCCCTCGAGAAGCTTGGCGCTTAGTGTGACACCTTCGATCAACTCCATGACGAGGAAGTCCAGACTATTGTCCGTGTCGAAGTCGTGGACCGTCGCGATGTTAGTATGATTCAGCTTGGAAAGCGCAAGCGCCTCGTTGCGAAATTTCCTGCGGGCGGACTCGTTGGCAAGCGTACCTGGAAGGAGAACCTTCAGCGCGACTTCGCGGTCAAGGTGTTCGTCATAGGCTCGGTACACCACTCCATACCACCGCTGCCTATTTGACCTTCGATTCGGTAGTGGCTGAGAACTCGGCCGATGAGAGGATCTGGGGTGGATCCGACGGAGGCCACGGGAAGCCCTCCTCCTCCCTTTCTGCGGGAATCCTAGGTCTGAACCGTGGTGAAGTCAACGAAGAACCATTTCGAACCATTTCGAAGAACCATTTCGCCATGACAGCTGGAAAGACAGATTATTTGGTGCTCTTCTGCAAAATTGACGTGGCTGGCCTATCAAAGTCAGCGCCACATAGGCTTCATCGCCACATAAGAGATCTTATGTTGCGGACCACATAAGATTTCCTACACCCACTGTGCGCCTTCGCGGAGCTGCGTAACCGGCTTGCTGCCTTTCTGTCCCACAAACTAAGTTGTTTTTTGGGGGTCACTCTGAACCTTGTTCGTATGCTCAGGCACCGATTTTTTCATGATGGTTGCTCAGTCTTCAGGGGCGTACACCCATAGTGCCGCGCCTTGCTTGGAACTGGCCGGGACAGCGAGATAAAAGCGATCTCGCTTTTCGTACCACAAGCCCGTGCGTGCTCCGATTGTGGTCGGGATCTTCGCTGATGGTTCATAGTGATCTGCGTCGATCTGCTGAATTACCGTGATGAAACCCTCGCCCCCTGGAACATAAATGCGTTTACGGCCCGCGTCATAGTACAAATCGTCGGCGTCGTTCACACAGGCCACGCTGGCAATCGTCGATCCGCTTTCAGAGTCCAGTACGACCAGTTGCGCGGGCCTGCGCGTGACCACGAATAGACGATGATCGGCCTCATCGAAGGCCATCGGGTAGTTTGACTTGCCCGTCTTCAATGGCCAGTCCGTGACTTTGTGAGTTGCACGATCAATGAGCGCAATCTTGGCTTTGGCAGCGATATTGGCGTAGATCACTGGTTTCGAGGCGGCGAGCTGAAACGACTCGGGGTGAGCGTCGAGTTTGGCAACGTCTTCCAGCCGCCTGCCACTAGCCGGGTCAACAACTGCGATGCCGCCTCCCTCATCGCCTCCATACGCAACGTAGACTTTCTTCTCTGGCGGACCATAACGGACGTTGTCAGCGTCTTCGCCGATGTCCACAGTATTCAGCAGCTTAAAAGAATTTCCATCGTAAATTCTGAGCTTGCCATCAGTGCCGTTGGCAACGAACAGCCGGTCAATCTCTCCGACATACACAACGCCTTGTGGCGCCGCCGCTCCTGTGATGCTGTGTATGTCGCGACCTGAAAATGTATCCACCACTTCAACGGTGTTGTTGCCAAGAGCAGCGCCAAAGACGCGCTTGCGCTTCGCATCAAATGTGAAATGGTCAATACGGCCTTCCACGTTCGGCAAAGGAATTTCTTGGACCAGGAGCAGCGGCGCTCGCTCAGTTGCGCTCGGCTTGTCTTGTGATAGCGCAATGGATCCTAAGAATAATCCCGCGATGGAAAGCATCTCCACAGTTTTCATGCTCTCTCCCAATCGATCCTTGAAATGATCAAATCCGTCTGCGCTCCTTACCTCCGAGGCAGTTCGAGCGACCACGAATTTCAGTCCAAGTGTCCGTATGGTGGATAACACTACCCCATCTCTGGTAGCCATACCTGAATCTTTCCTTAACAAAACTTAAGGTTATCTCTCGGGCCGCCTGGCTGGCCGAGCCGCATACCGCTTGCCATTCATAGGGTGTAAGATGTATAACATAGAGTGCAATGTCGGTAGCACAGCAATCCACCGTCCCTTCCTCGCCATGGCTCTTGCTCGTCTTCAGTCTGCCCAGGAAAGGGGCGAGCCTCCGCGTATCCGTCTGGCGGAAACTACAGCGATATGGCTCACTGCCACTCGGCAACTCAGGTTATCTCCTGCCGAACGATGTCGCGAACCGCGAAAAGTTTGAATGGCTCGCGACCACTATTCGTAGCGCCCGCGGGGATGCTTCCGTCGTCGAAGTACAATCCATCGACAACTGCGCTACACCGCAGCTCAAGAAGCGATTCTCGGAAGCGAGAGCGGAGGCCTATCGGGAGCTCTTGAGCGAAGCCGCCGGGGCGCAGTCTTCTACAGTCTCGCCAACCCAGATCACACGGCTCCGGCAACGGTTTCAGGAAATCTCCGCCATCGACTTTTTTGACGGTCCTATGCGCGATCAGGTAGAGCGTGCGCTGGCGGTACTCAGTGCTCCCCGCGAGTCAGATTCGGACGCGATGAAGATTTCGCCTGGTGATTACCGTGGACGGGTTTGGATCACGAGGCCACGTCCGGGTGTTGATCGCGTAATGTCCGCATGGCTGATCGGCAAGTTCGTCGACCCGCGTGCTCGCTTTGCATTCGCTCTCCATAAGAACAAACCCAAAAACGCCATCCCTTTCGACATGTACGAAGGTGGGTTCGGGCACCGAGGTGACGATTGCACGTTCGAGACGCTAACCAAGGCGTTTCGCATTCGCGACAAGATTGTTCAGATCATGGGTCAAATCGTGCACGACGCGGATTTGCTCGACGAGAAGTTCGGAAGGAAAGAAGGTTTCGGCATCGATGAGGTCATGAAGGGGTGGGCGCGACAGAACCTGAGTGACGCGCAACTTCTCGACCGCGGGATGGAGTTGGCGGAAGGCCTGTATCACTCGTTGCGCAAGAGGTGAACCCATGCGATGGATCACAAGGCAGAACGTCAAAGTGGACCGAGTAGCCTGCCCGTGGCTCATCAAACGATTCATTGACCCACGAGCTGAATTCCTGTTCGTGCCGGAAGCGGAACTCCTCGAAAAGGCTCGCCGGGAAGATGCCATTCCTTTCGACGCAGCGCGATTCTCCGAAGTGAGGCTGAACCATCGTGGCGAGCGTTGCACCTTCGAGGCGATTCTTGAAGACTACAACTTGACCGATCCGGCGCTGCACCGTCTTGGACTCATCGTCAGAGGTGCAGACGTCCAGGGACAGGAGAAATACTCCCCAGAGAGTCCTGGGCTACGAGCTATCGCTCAGGGATTCGCTCTTTGTGCAAGCAGCGACGAGGAGCGCCTTACTCAAGAATTTCCGATCTACGACGCGCTTTTGGAATACGTGCGCCAGCACATAGGTTTTGACACTCGTGCCAGGTCGGCATCCAGTCCCCCAAATCTATGGAGGTTTTTCAAATGATTTGTTCGATCACGCGCAAGATAGTTTTCTTGGGTGCTTGTTTCTGCGTTCTTGCGCTCTCCGCACCTGCACAAGAAGTGCCGAGCGACTACCAGGAGGTCCTGAAGACGCTCGACCGAAAGGGAGACTTCAAAGCGGGAGTTCTGAAAGTGAACATTCCGCGCAACGATTTGAAGATGACGATACAGGGCCTTCCCACGCCGACGCCGTTCGGCTTCGGCGGCTGGATTGCCCTCACAAAAGTGAGCGACGGTTCCGACGTCATGATGGGCGATCTCGTACTTCTTCAAGAGGAAGTCGACCCAGTTATGTCTGCACTACTGGAGAACGGGATCGATGTCACGGCACTGCACAATCATTTCTTCTGGGATGAGCCACACGTCTATTACATGCACGTCCATGGCATGGGAAAAGCGGCAGACCTCGCGCAACACGTTAAACCCGCCTTGGACCTCATCGGGCACGTAAAACCCCAGGCCGTGACTCCTGCGAGCAGCGGCGGCACGCCGATTGATTCAGCAAAGGTTGCGAAGATCGTCGGGCACGAGGGCGAGCAAACCGGCGCGGTCTACAAAATTACGGTCGGTCGTGACGACCTGGGCATGAAAGAACATGGGGCCACCATCAACGCCCGCATGGGGCTAAACAGTTGGGCCGCGTTTGTGGGCACTCAGGAGGACGCAGCAATTGCAGGGGATGTGGCCATGCTCGAAAGCGAAGTGACCCCTGTGCTAAGGGCACTTCGTAAGAACGGCCTCGACGTGGTGGCCATCCATCACCACATGACGGGAGACCGGCCGGTTGTGATTTTTCTTCATTACTGGGGCAGAGGGCCCGCCGAGAAACTGGCCACGGGATTCAAGGCGGGTCTCGATGAGTTGGGCAAGGGCTCGCCCTCGCACTGATGAAGGCAGGAGAGAAAGTCATGAAAACTCGAAAATTGTTGTGGCGAATTGCGATTGTGACGCTCTTTGGCTTCGGTTACCTCTTCGCGGTGGAGGCCTCTGGCCAAACTCTGAAACAGATAACGAAGTTCGATCTTCCAGGACCTGGAGGCAAGCGATTCGACTATCTGACGATCGACGAGGACGACCACTATTTGATTTCCGCGCACCTTGCGGCGAATCAGACGTATGTGATCGATCTAGCGACGAACAAAGTGGTCGCTACGATTGCCGACACGCCAGGCGCGGAAGGCGTCGAGTACGTTCCCGAACTCAAGAAGTTCTACACATCAAACGCCCACGACAACACGATCGGGGTCGTGGACCTGAAGCAGTTGAAGGTCATCAAGAAACTGAAAACAGAGTCGAAGCCTGACGGGAGCGCTTACGCAGCTCCTTTCCACAAGCTGTATGTCTCTGACGAACGCGGCAAAGCAGAAGCCGTCGTCGATGTGACTAAAGACGAGATTGTGAACACCCTGCATTTCGACAGCGAGACCGGAATGCCGCAATACGATCCGGTAGCGCGCAAAGTCTATGTGAATTTGCAGGACGAGAACATTTTTGCAGTCATTGATCCCGCAACGGACCAAGTAGTTGGGCGGTACCCGGTTGGGAAATGCAAAGGTAACCACGGCATGGCACTGGACCCGGAGCATCGCCGCGCATTCCTCTCCTGTGAAGGAAACGAGCTGATGACGGTTCTCGACCTGGAGAAAAACGCGCCCATTGCGTTTCTACCCCTCGCGGGCGGACCGGATGTCATCAAGTTCGACCCTGGATTCCGGCGCATCTATGTCGCGTGCTACAGCGGGGCAATCTCCGTGTTTCACCAAGACGACGCGGACCACTACCGCAAGCTCGAAGACTTTCGCGTGCAGCATGCGGTGCACACCGTCGCGGTGGACCTGAAAACGCACCGGCTTTACACACCGGAACAGCAAGAAGACGGCAAACCAGTGGCGCGGGTGGTTGTGTACGAAGCGATTGGCGATCGATAGGCCACGCGGTTTTGAAAAGAGACGGAAGAAGCTTGGCTACAGGGTTCGACGTCGATGGTTGATCTCATACCCGTTTCACTCCGCACCTTGCCGAAGATGTTCTCGCGTCCCGCACTGATTGATGTTCCGTTCTTTATTACGGGGACGCTCAAGATTGCGTACGACCTGGTCGTACTATCACCAGTTCGCAGCGGTCCAGCCGCCTGAAGACGGTTCACTTTCTTCGCGAGGGTGAAGAGGGGTGGTCATGGAAGAACAGCGACGAAAGTTTCTTCGGACGATTTCGACTGCCGCGGCGTTCCCCGCGCTTGTCTCAATTCTGAACGTAAATGTTGAAGCACAATCGAAGGAAGGTACCGCAAATCTTGATAGAGGCCTCTCGCGTGATTTGCGAGCGCAATTCCCGCTGCTGAAAGAGCGGATGAACGGCCATCGTCTGGTGTATCTTGACAGCGCCGCCACGACGCAACGTCCGCGTCCGGTGCTCGACGCTCTTTCCGATTTCTACCTGCACGATAATGCGAATCCCTCGAAGTCGTTGCACGCGCTCGCCCAGCGTTCCGCGAGCCTGTATGACTCTGCAAGGACAACAGTCGCACGGTTCGTGAATGCCCGAAGACGCGATGAAATCGTATGGACTCGTGGAACGACCGAAGCCATCAATCTCGTTGCTACGTCCTGGGGCAGAGGAAATCTTGGTCCCGGTGATGAGGTCCTCGCGACTGTTTCAGACCACTACTCGAATCTGGTTCCCTGGCAATTGGCCACGAAGCGCGCCAACGCTACTTTGCACATCTGGGACGTCGACGATGATGGTCATCTGCGACTCGATCAATTAGGCGCACTGCTGTCAAAGCGAACCAAGCTGGTGACATTCCCACACGTTTCGAACGTGCTCGGTCGGATCAATCCGGCGAAGGAAATCTGTGAACGAGCGCATCACGCCGGAGCTTTGGTCCTCGTCGACGCCGCACAATCCGTCCCTCATTTCCAGGTGGATGTGCAGGATATGGGCTGCGATTTTCTAGCATTTTCAGGACACAAGATGTGCGGCCCGATGGGAATAGGCGTTCTATGGGCGCGCCGGGAGCTGCTTGACGCAATGCCGCCATTCCAGGCGGGGAGCAACATGACGCATGATGTGGAGATCGGCATGGCTCCTCATTTTGCTGAGGGTGGATTGAAGTTCGAAGCGGGCACTCCGAATGTGCCTGGGGCGGTTGGTCTGGCAGCTGCGATTACGTTCTTGGAGTCGCTCGACCGCAAGGCGCTCTGGACGGGAGAACAAGGGCTGACTCGATACGCATTGTCGAGTCTTCAGCAAGTGAAGGGAGTGAGAATCCTTGGTCCGACTGAACCCGGCGAGCGAATATCGGTGTTTTCTTTTGTCGTTGAGAATCGTCAGCCGCTTGAAGTTGCCAAAGCACTTGATGCGCTGGGGATCGCCCTTCGTGCCGGTGATCTCGCATCACTTCCTCTCTTGAAGAGAATGGGCTTGACGGCTGCTGCGCGCGCCTCGTGCTACGTTTACTCTTCCACCGAAGACATCGATTTGTTGATCGGTGGGCTGCTAGGAAACGTGGTCTAGCAGCAAACTAGCAATGGGCGACCCTGCAGCTCGAACGGGCCGCATGGTTCAGTCAAATGAAGAAATGGAGTGAACCCTTGAAGTGGCGCACAAAATTGGGCATGGCCAAATCAGCGAAAGCCTCGCCCGTATGCTTTTTGTGAATCACCAGGTAACGCCATCCACCCTGGAGGTCACTCTGACGGGCGTAATTTTAGGGGTAGTCATTCCGCTGAAGTAAATGTGCATCGAAGCACAAGGACTGCTGTTGCACCCGAGGTAATTTCGAGACACCTGCGGTGGGCAGGTCTGCTTGGAGGCTGTCTCCTTGGACGGCCTTTTCATGTAGAGGTATAGGTTTAGCTCCTCAATGGTGAATCGGCCCAGATCGTGGTCCGGATCAACATAGGTGACGGCAGCAGGGAGAGACCTATTCCCCTGCTTGATCCTAAAGCCACGCCGGCTTCGATGACATGTTTGTTTGTAATGACCTGATCGGACGCGACAGAACCACGGCGCTGCCCGTGGCAACCAGGGAACCAGTCTCGTCGAGGACCTCCAGCACAAACACAGAAGGAGATAACTTCGGAGCCGCCCTCCACGCCGTACGCCACGACTTTATGGGCCGGGAAGGGTCAATTCGTTCAAGGTCGGGGTGTTCCCGCTCGATCCCCGCTGCCTCGCTATCTTTGCGACAAAATGGCGAACATGGCCGTTTTGATAAAGGTCACGAAAACTCGGCGGGCGCAAGCCGCACACGCCGAACAAGGTCACGGAGTCAGTCCGAATTTTTGTTGAATACGGTGCTTCCGCCCCCGAGCTCGAGAAACACTGGCGGTTCTATCTTGTAAGGGGATAGTCACGGCAAATGAAATCGTGTTCAGAACGGAGTTTTTCAACAGACTCAACTGTTTTTGGGTAAGGCAACGCGAAAGAATCCGGAGTCACAGAATCAATCGTTTGGACAACAGTTGGATACAGGGTTTTTGGGCAGTTCGCGAAATCTTGTTCGGTACTCATTTTTCGCTTAGCGAAATTGCAAATCATCAGCAGAGCCCCACTTCGACACTTGACGACCAAATGGTCTTGATATCGCTTCCGGATGGCCGACGATCCTCCAAGAAGGCCGATTGAATGTCGAATTGGGACGGGCAAACCCTCTCTACTTAGTCAATGGGGCAACTTTCTGGAAAGACGCTGCGGTGGCGCGAATTCCTTGGGCGTAGGGCGTACCGGAGAAACTGAAGGCTCTCGCGAACTTGGAAGAATCGAAGACATAGGGCGAGTCGTTTTGGTAGAGCATTTCATAGACTTCACCGACCAACGGATTGAACCACCCAATAAGACGAACGATCGGCCTGCTCAGGACGCGGTATCTCGGAGCGACGTCGAGCTCTTTTGCGGCCATGGCGATGAACTCTTTTCCGGTTGGCGGATTCGGTGTGGTCGCGACGTGCCACGTCTGATTCCACGCGGATTCACTTTCGGCTAGTGTGACGAGACTTCGCGCAGCATCCGGCGTGTAGGTGTAGGAGTGTGGTACGGAATCATTTGCAAGCCACGACGCTTTTTGATTCTTTGCGAGCGGCTCGAACTCCAGGACGTTCGGCAAACCGTTGGCTGTTTCCGGTCCGTAGAAGTCGGCTGCGCGCGCGATCATCGCGGTGAGGACACCGGCCTTCCACTCATTTATGAGTGAGGTGGCGATCTTTGCGCGCACTTCCCCCTTCTTGCTGCAAGGGTTGAACGGCGTCTCTTCCGTCATCGCGCCACTAACTTTCCCGTACATATACACGTTGTCGAAGAAGATCAGCTTTGCGTGTGCGCGCTTGCAGGCTTCAATGGTGTTGGCCATGATTCGCGGCCACATTTCGGCCCAGAGTTTGTGATCGTATTTCAGACCAACAAGAAGGTGCACAATGCTTGAGCCTGCCACGGCGCGAATGGTCTGGTCTTTGTCAGAGAGGTCGGCGGAGATCATCTCCGTAGCGGCGGGCACCGGCCGTGCGCGGCGAGCTACGAGTCTGAACGGCTGCTTCCGCGCAGAGAGCAGTTTGACCACTTCATTGGCTATAACTCCGCCGGCTCCGAGGATGGTGATCATGTGCGACCCTCTCGTGTAGGACGAACGCCGGGGCTTCTACTCATTCCGCTTAAGACTGTAATCTAGATGATCGACTTTGTCTTCGCCAGCGAGGAGTAAACTGTTCCCTAGCGACAGGGGACTCTTCGGCACTCCGATTATGGAAGAGTTGCCGGCAATCCGCCCGGAATAGGCCGGGCGGCTTTACTTGGAGAGCAAGATACATGCGGCGCCGCCGGATGTGCCAGCGCCTGGGAAGCAAGTCGAGCGAATCACTGGAACAATTCGTAATGAGTCACCGTCGGTTCGAATTCCAGCAGGTATTTTTTGTCTTCGGGATAGTATTTAGCGACGTCTATATCATCACCAGCAAAAGCTACAATTGCGTCGTGCGACTCCCAAAAGCTCAGAGTGATGAAGTGCGTCACGTCACCGTTCGTCCTGCGTAGAACCCAAGCACCCTTATTGCCGGTGGTCGCTCGGTAGGCGGGAATGCCGGACTTGTAGAGATAGTCGACATATACGTCCGCATCGCACGCCTTCGTTCTGCCATGCCAGATTCGGGCGATCATTGCCCCTCCTTAACTTGGCCAGCCCCAAACCACTTGAAACGAAGTCTTTGCTGAGTTCCGTCCTTCTCCATGCCCCGGAGCGCTCCGTTAATCTCCGCCCGCAGTGTATGGTTCCCCTTGCGGACCATAATCGCGTAGGCTCCTTCCGTTCCTTTTAACACGCCGGCGAACTGGAGACCTGTCACGGACTGAGAAAAATACTTTGCAATGGGAGAATCGTCTATTACGGCGTCGAGTCCGCCAGCAGCGAGCGACGCGTAGAGTTTCTCATTTGACTCAGATATCTGAGAAGGCTCAGGGGCCTCATGATGCTTGGCGTAGTGCTCTGCCGTGGTTCCGCGCCGCACTCCGATGCGAAGACCCTCGATCGAGGCGTCCCTGGTGATTCCCTCGCGCTTTACTACAGCGAGCGCCAAGTTAAGATGAGGGGAGCAAAAATCAGCTTCGCGTTCCCGCTCCTTCGTGACGGTCGCTGCGCTACAAACGAGATCGATGTCGCCGGCCACGAGTTCGCGAACGATTTCACTCCATAATGCACGCCGAAAACTCAGTTCAAATCCAGCCCTTCGGGCTATTTCCTCCAGCAGATCAACCTCGTAGCCGCGAAAATCGCCGTTGTCGGGATTGCCGAGTTGCATGGGGGCAGGAGGGGCATCGTCGATGCCCACTCGGATGGTTCGTTTCGCCAAGGTAGAATTTTCACTCATATTAAACCATCTCGCCTCCAATCCGATGGCTGTGAACGCGATGACCGCACTGCCGGCGAGAATTGGAATTCGAGCCGTCCAGCCAGCCAGAAAATAGGGGATGAGAACCCCTGCCCCGAGTACAATCGCAATTCCGACAGACAGTAGTACGCGAGCGATCGCGCGCCAAAGCCATTTGCGGCCAGTCATGGAGTTGCCTGCACTCTTCTAAGGTTTTGCGAGACTATAGCACCGACCAGTCATCAATCTCGCCTGCACCGCGGCTATTTACGTGTTGTGAGCCAACAATGCTGCTGACCGGTGCAAAGTCCTGTTCGCGCTTGATCGGTGCCGTGCAACAATCAGGTGCGGGAGACCTAATACTTTTTGCTCCCAGATGGGCTACACGGAAGTTGGCGACCAGTCCGATCTCAGTTTCCGGTTTGCCGACATCCAGAAGCTGCACACAGGTCGACATTCGTCAGACTTACGGGGTGGTCTTGAGCTGGATTAGTGTGGCGGCGCGGCGGGCTTCGGCCTTAACACAAAATCAACGCCACGATCTAGGTTGAGTTCGGCGGTTTTTTCAAAATCGATGCCCTGGATCGGCACGGAGCCCTCGCCACGGTAGGTGGTAAAATAATGTAGTTTGTCGCCGTCGACCCAATATTCGGTGAGGCCGTACATTGAGCCGTCCCGCAACTGCAGCAAGGTCACAGGCGGCTGGCGCTTTGCGCTGTCCTCCGCTTCATTTCCCGTACCGAAGCTGGGACTGTTTGTGTGCGAGCCGTCGGACTGGACCGGCGAAGCCGGCAGCGGCGCATCAATCGATCCCGTCGGGGCATTTCCGGACCAGGCGGGCCAGTCGTACCAGCTCGACGAGGAAAACCCAAAGAAAAATGTATCGGAGAAATAGTATGCACTGTTGAAACAATCGAAGCCGTTCCCGAAAAAGAAGCTGTTTGTTGGAAATCCGAACGCTGGGCATCCGCCGAAACCAAATCGCCTGTGGCGAGGAATTGGGAATGGCTGCTCGAAAAAGAACGCGTCTCTTGGGCTGTGATGCAGTGGGAAAACGATACTTGAATTCGACTGCGGGATGATCTTGCGCTCCACAAGCGCCGCACTACCCGGCGGCTGCGAGCCAGCGTTCTTTCTGTGCCAGCCAAAAAAATGGGCGATGGAATGGCTGATCGAGTGACCCACCCCACTAACCCTGGCATGCCCTGATGCATTTCCTGAGAACGATCCGTGCGAGGAGTGGCCACCACCGTGGCCGCCGAAGCCGTGACCTCCGCCACCGCCATGCCCGCCTTGTGCGGCAGAAGTTTGAGGCGCAGTCAGGACCCAAAGCCCTGCAATCAGGACTATCGCCAAGCGCGCCGCGAACTTCATGCCAGGAGAAATCCCCTAACAGGAGCCACACTACTCCAATTTCGCCGTCACAGCTAGAACCAAAAAGGAAGTCTTAGGAAATGGGAAAAAGGTTTCAATCAACATCTGTCCACATAACCCCTCTTTCCCACAACGCCGTTTCTGGATAACTTCCTTATAGCCGACGATACAGACACTGAGAACGATCGTCTACCAGATCCCCCGCGCCATGAGCGCGATCTTCGCCGTGCTGTCCCGGTTGACACAGCCCAGTTGTTGTAGCAATAATCCGCAACAAGTGGGTGTGTTTCTCACAAGCATCTCCTCATTCTCACAGAGGAGGTAAAGCTTGATGACTACAACTCGTCGGGATTTCTTGACCGCAGTGGCGGCGACTGCGGGAGCGGCGATGACGCCTGATCTCAGCAAAGCGCATCAACATGAGTACGACCACCAAGCGGTTCCCTCAGACCCTGCGCTGCGAGTGAAGGCATTGGAGTCTTTGCTTGTAGAGAAGGGGCTAGTGGATCGGGTGGCGTTGGATGCGTTGGTCGACGCATACGAACACAAGATTGGTCCGAGAAATGGCGCACGAGTGGTGGCGCGGGCGTGGTCAGATCCCGCGTACAAGCAACGGCTGTTGAGCGATGCTGACGCCGCGATTGCGGAAATGGGCTACGGCGGGCTGCAAGGCGAGCACATGGTGGTAGTCGAGAATTCGGCGAAGGTGCACAACTTGGTGGTTTGCACGCTATGCTCCTGCTACCCGTGGCCGGTGCTGGGGCTCCCGCCGGTGTGGTACAAATCAGCGCCGTACCGCTCGCGCGCTGTCATTGATCCGCGCGGCGTACTGCGCGAGTTCGGAGTCGAATTACCCGAGGGTGTTGCAGTGCGCGTTTGGGACAGCACCGCAGAACTGCGTTATCTCGTGCTACCGGAGAGGCCCGCAGGGGCTGAAGGGATGAGCGAAGAAGCTCTGGCGGTATTTGTGACGCGTGACTCTATGGTGGGCGTGGCTAAGGTCACGCTCCAAAAGGTGGGATCTGCCGCATGAACGGCGTACATGACATGGGCGGTATGCACGGCATGGGGCCGATCGTAGAGGAAAAGAATGAGCCGGTGTTTCACCATGAATGGGAAGGGCGCATCTTCGCCATGAATCGGGCAATGGGAGCATGGCGGAAGTGGAATCTGGACGCTTCGCGTCATTCTAAGGAGCTAATCCCGCCAGCTGAATATTTGCGCATGAGCTACTACGAGAGATGGGTGGCAGGGCTAGTCGAGCTAATCGTGCAGAGTGGACTAATGACGCGTGCCGAGATCGAGAGTGGAGTACCTGCGGCAGGGTCGGTGAAAGCGGTTCCGGCATTGACTGTGGACAAAGCCGTGGCTTTAGTTGCGAAGGGGGTGCCTGCGAGCCGGAACGTGAATGTGGTGGCACGGTTCCAGGTGGGTCAGCGAGTGCGCGCCCGCAACATAAATCCGGTGGGACACACACGGCTGCCGCGATATGCGCGCGGAAAATTGGGAACGATTGACCGGGATCATGGTGTTTTTGTTTTTCCGGACACGAACGCGCATTTTCTCGGTGAGAAACCCCAGCACGTGTACTCCGTGCGCTTCGCTGCGCGCGAATTGTGGGGCGACCAAGCCGCGCCGCAAGATTCCGTCTACGTTGACACGTGGGATGTCTACCTTGAGCCAGCCTGATCTAACTCCTTCTTCGGAAACTCTCGCGGCGTTGCCGCAGCTTCCGCGCGACGAGGGCGGGCCCGTCTTCGCGGAACCTTGGCAAGCACAAGCCTTTGCCCTCGCCGTGAAATTATCCGAGTTGGGCTATTTCACTTGGAAAGAGTGGGCCGCTACCCTCGCTGGAGAGCTCAAATCCGCTGTCGATCGCGGGGAACCCGACGATGGTTCGCGCTACTACGAATATTGGCTCGCCGCGCTCGAGCGACTCGTCACGGCAAAGGGTCTTTCCGATCCATCCGCGATGCTCGCTCGAAAAGAGGCTTGGGCGGATGCCTATCGTCACACGCCTCACGGCAAGCCTGTCGAGCTGGCTGCCGCCAAACGCGCAAGAAACGAGTCAGGAAACTAGCTCACGTTCTTCTTCGGTCCAGGGGTGTTACAATCGGGCGTCAACTCTTCCCGCGGCGACCATGCAGACATCGGCAGCAGTTCCCGCGGTGAACACAAGAGTTTGGGCCACCTCTCATCGGCTGCCGGCGCTCACAGTTCTCCTATTTGGACTCGTCGTGGTTTATGCCGTTTCGCGTCCCTGCCGCACGCTCACAATGCCGCCCATGACACGCGGCATGCCTCTGGCTTTCCCTGCCACTGAGTCCGGCCGTGAGCCGGTTCCGTAAACTGATGTTCGTGGTGTTTGTCTCAGGTACCCTTGCTGGCTAGCGCTCTTTGTCTTGCAACGCTTTACCGTCATCCCACTGATTGAAACCGCGGAGACTTACGAGGCGGCGCAGCTTGCGAACTCAGGCACAGCGCACGAGGAAGAAGGCTGGCAACCCAAGAAGGGCTGGGACAATAGACGCGAGAATCTCCGTGGAGTTAGAAGAGCCGCCTGATCGTTGGGCATGGCCGGTGATTACTGCAATCTTTGGCTCGCTTTCCTTGCCGAGGCCCGCCGGAACAGGTCAGGCGCGTTCATGCGCTCACAGGTCTGTTTGAAATCCTCAGCAGCGCCTCTCCACAGCAAATC
>Ga0306926_10003529_pt1 | contig 16213 bp, 9 predicted proteins | sample flu12Cox44000178_FD_203759 | JGI IMG/M metagenome (GOLD analysis project Ga0306926, IMG submission 203759) | Lab enrichment of tropical soil microbial communities from Luquillo Experimental Forest, Puerto Rico - flux8day.12C.oxic.44.000.178 (v2)... | ecosystem: Environmental > Terrestrial > Soil... | reverse complement strand
TAGGCAAACTCAGGGCCTTTCAGGTCCAACCGGCCGAAACCTCTTCTTCACGTAACCCGGTGTTGCTGTTCACCTGGTTCTGCCACCGTTAGGCCCGCGTCGGCCGGGCACCCGCCCGGCTCGCGAGGCCACGCAGCCTCCAGCAGGGAGGCGCAGGGCGAATCAGGGAGGGTTCATGCGCGTAGTCTCAAAGATCGCCGTGGTGGTAGCCACCGCTGCGATCACCATTGGTGCCGGGATCGGGCCGGCCCTGGCCGACCCGCCATCTGGCACGTTGCCAAAACTGACCGATGTCGTCGGAGTCGGCTCCGACACCACCCAGCTCGTGATGGATGCCATCGCCAAGCACTATGACGGCACCAGCCCGGCGCACAAGCTGTACAGCTGGGACGCCGTCAATCCGTCCACCGGCGCTACCGGCGACACCATCGTCACCAAGGGCAGCAGCAGCAGCGACACGACGTGCTCGATGGCTCGGCCCAACGGCTCGAGCGCGGGCATTAAGGCTCTGGCCGCGACGATCAAGGATGGCGCGAGCCCGTGTATCGACTTCGCGCGCGCCTCGCGCGGCACCCAGACCGGCGACCCCACAGGCCTGCTGTGGGTGGGCTGGGGCAAGGACGCCGTGTCGTGGACCACGCCCAAGAGCGGCAGCGGCAAGCCCACCACGCTGACCGTCGCTCAGCTGACCGCCATCTACACCTGCACGTCCACCACCTGGAAGCAGGTCGGTGGCACTAGCACCGCGACGATCGTGCCGGTCCTGCCGCAGACCAGCTCGGGCACCCGAGCGTTCTTCCTCAAGCAGATCGGCGTCACCACGCCCGGCAGCTGTGTGGTCAACGGCTCGATCAACATTACCGGCGACACGCACAACCCGGTCCCGATCGAGGAGAACACCGGCGTCAGCGTGAGCGACTCCGGCGGCCCCCTGACCGGCAACCAGTTCGAGTTCACCAACAACCCGAACGCGATCTTCCCGTACTCGGTCGCCGTCTGGATCGGCCAGACGCCCAAGCCCCACGGTGGCGGTCACGCCACCAGCAGTTCGGCCCCAGGTGTGCTGAACCAGCCGCAGAAGGTCAGCGGCGTCTCGCCGGTCTCGACCCACTCCACGACTATCGACACGCTCAACACCAAGTTCACCTCCACCCTCACCCGGGTGGTGTGGAACGTGGTGCCGAACGCTGGGACCACGACGGCCCCCAAGATCCCGGCCAGCCTGCTCCCGTTCTTCGGTCCCAAGGGCGCGGTCTGCTCGGACACGGCCGACCAAAAGAGCTACGGATTCCTGCCCCTGTCCGGCTCGCTTTGCGGCACCTTGTTCCAGGCCTCGTGATCGCAAGCTGACCGGGGGCCTGGCCCGCGGCATCAGCTGACGATCTACCGCTGCCGGCGCGGGTACTGCCCGCGCCGGCAGCGCTGCCCGCACCTCTTACGCAATCCCCCCCAACCCGTATCAGCGGTGCACAGGGCGGGTGCGGGAAGCGGATCGGCGCGGCCGTGCACCTTCCCGGGTACAGGCCGGTCAGCAGGCACAAACCCTTTCGAGCACCACATGCGGCATGTGATCAGGCGGCCACAGCGGGCAGCCGCCGTTCCCGGTCAGCCAAGCCAGCACCGGCTTGTTCCCTGTTAGACACCTGCTGGACACCTAGACGCACTGCCGCCGGGATACCGTGGTCCGTCGCCACGCGCTTCTTGCGATCGTGCTGCGGGGGGAGAAAGCGAAACTCCGGTGGGGCCAGAGTAGGGAGACTGAGGATGCGTGAGGCGCGGAACCGGCGCGGCCGTGGCCGCGTCCGGGTGCTGCGGCTGGCAGCAACCGTGGCCATCCTGGCGGTACCGGCCGTGGCGGGCCTGCAACCGGCGGGCGCGGCCGTTTCCGGACCGCAGGCGCAGCTGGCATCTGGCCCGACCGATCACACCACCTGCAAGACCGCCGCCACCGGCTCGGTCACCTGCACAAATACATACAGCGGCAACCATGCCTACGATCCGGCGACCGGCAACCCAGTAACCCAGCCGCCGGCCGTCACGGTGACCCCGACCGCCCACCTGACCAACCAGGTTGTCCATGTCTCGTGGGTCAACTTCACCCCGACCTATACGCCCGACGGCAGCGCCCCCGAGCCGGTGAACGACCCTTCGGGCGGTACCACGGGGAGTCACCTCTACCACGTCGCCATTTACGAGTGCGCCGGAACCAACCCGCAGTCCGAAGTGGGCAACGGCATCAGCCTGCAGTCGAAAGACTGCTATGACCTCTCGAACCTCACCCAGGTGAACACGACGGCGGGTCCTGCCAACGGCGTCATCACGTACACCCAGCCGAATGGCACCGGCCAAGCCGACGTGCTCGTGGAAGCCGGCCCGGAGAACACCTTCCTCCACTGCAATGTGAAGAGCCCCTGCTCGCTCGCCGTGGTACCCAACTGGGGCGGGTCCCCGGGAACCGTTGGCAGCGGCGTTCCGAAGAACTGCGCGGATCACGAGTTCGACTCCAGCGTCGCCCCTGGCCCATTCGGCAGTGACTACTACGTAGGGACACCGTGCTCCTGGGCGGACCGGATCGTGATCCCGCTGTCGTTCACGCCGACGCCGGCCAACTGCCCGTCGAGAACACCGGCGTTTCAGGCGGACGGCTCGCCGATGCTGGAGGCAGCGATGAGCCAATGGGCGGCCGGCCTGTGCACTGGCACGTCCGGGCTGTCGTTCGGGTCCACCTCCGAAAGCGAGTACCTTGCCAGGCAGTTCTTCCTCAACGGCAGCGGCGCGCTGACCGCGGGCGTGGACATGGCGCTGGTGACCCAGCCCGCCACTGCCACGAACTCGAACGGCGCGAACCTTTCCGCCCGTCAATTCACCTACGCGCCGCTGGCCAACTCGGCCATGGCGTTCGCCTACTACATAGACGACCCGAAGACGAACGGGCCGTTCACTAACCTGAAGCTGAACGCGCAACTGGCCGCGAAGCTGCTGACCCAGTCGTACTCGCTGGCCTATGACTGCACCGTCAAACCGGGCCCCCCGCAAAGCCCGCCGCCCGCGCCCAGCAGCACCTGCGATCCCGCCGTCGCAAAGAACACGCGCACGATCTTCGACGATCCGGCGTTCCTCGCCCTCAATGGCGGGGACACGGCGGGCAACCAGCTGAACTTCCCGCCGGATCAGGTGGGAGCGTCCATGTGGGGAACGTTCCTGCCGCTCGTGGTGGCCGGCAATAGCGACATGACCTCCGAGGTCACCCGGTGGGTGGCAGCCGACGGAGCCGCAGCGGGTTTCCTGAAGGGACAGCCCGCACTGTGGAACGGCAAAGCGTACATGACCGTCAACAAGAACTACCGCGGCATCGCGTACCCGACCGGCCAGTTCCAGACCCTGGACTCGGGATTCACCACCGAACCCACCAAGACAGTGACAAATGGTTACGACGAGACGATGCAGGCGAGCTGGAACCCAGTCACCGGGCTCGACACGGTGGCCTCGGACATGGCGATTTACGCACCCACCACGACCAGTCCCGTCCCGACCTGCATCCTTAATCAGGGCCTGGGCTGCAGCGGGAACACGGGGTATGCCAACCTGCGGGTGGTGGGCCAGGTTATCGGCCAGCGCGTCATGATGGCCCTGGTCTCCGAGAGCCAGGTCGCTGCCGACGCATTCCCAGCGGCCGAGCTGGTAAACGCGGCCGGCCAGGCGGTCGCGCCGACGAGCGCCTCTATCGCCGCCGCGGTGAGCCAGATGACGACCAACCCGGACGGGATCACGCAGCAGGCCAACTTCGGCGGCAAGGATCCGAAGGCCTACCCGCTGACCATGGTGGATTACGCCATGGTGCCGACCTGCGGCCTGCCGGCCGCAAAGGCGTCGGCGATCGCCAGGTTCCTCGACTACGTGGCCAGCACCGGCCAGCAGCCCGGCGTCCAACCCGGCCAGCTGGCCCCCGGATACATGCCGCTGACCAGCCACCAGCACGCGCAGCTGCTGTCGGCGGCCAGCGCCGTCCGCGCGCAGCACTGCCGGAGCAGCGGCGGTCACCCCAAATCCACGCCCCCGCCATCCGGCACGGGCGGCACCGGCGGCACGGGGGGCACGGGGTCGAGTGGCGGAAGCTCGCCGGGTCACGGGTCGGCGGGCGGGCCCCAGCCGACCCCAACGGTGCGGATCGGTGGGAGCAGCCACGCCGCGTACGCGGTGAGCAACCCCAACGCGGCGGGCCTGGGCCGGCTCATCCTGCCGATCCTGCTGATCGTGGGGGGGATTCTGCTGCTCGGCGGCCCGGCCGTTTACGTGCTCGGTGTCACCGGCGGGTGGGCCGCGCTCTCCCGGCGGATCCGGTCGCTGCCGGGCCTGACCGCCGGCCTGATCCGCGGAATATTCGTCCCCTGAGCGGGAACCACAGCGACGGCACCAACCCAGCGGAGGCGACATCAGCAGCACCAATCCCGGTGACACCCGAGGCACCGGCCGCAGCGACACCGGCGACCGGAGAGTCGTGAGCAACGCTCCCGATACGCCCACCCTGGTCCAGATGGCCCAAAGACCCCGCCCCATCAAGGCACCGTCCAGCCCTGCCGACAAGGTGTTCCATGGCGTGCTGTACGCCGCCGGCTTCGCGGTGCTGGTCATGACGGGGCTGATCGCCTTGTTCCTGGTCCTGAAGGCGGCGGGCGTGCTGCACCAGGTGGGCTGGCGGTTCCTCACAAATTTCGAATGGCGCTTGTTCGGTAACCACATCGGCGTCGGCGCGGTCCTGATCGACGGCACCATCATTGCCATCATCTCGCTGGTTATCGCCGTCCCGGCCGCGCTCGCCATCGCCCTGTTCATCTCCGAATACGCGCCGCCCGGCCTCCGCCGGGCGATGATCGCGCTCATTGACCTGATGGCGGCGCTCCCGAGCATCTTGTACGGCCTGTGGGGGTTCTACTTCCTGATGCCGCGAGTGGTCGGAAGCGAGCGGTGGCTCTCGGACCACCTCGGCTTCATCCCATTTCTCCGGGTTCCTTACACCACCTTCCAGGCCGGCTACTTCGAGAATTCCACTCTCCTCGCCGGCCTGATCGTCTCGCTAATGATCATCCCCATTGTCGCGGCGATCTCGCGCCAGGTCTTCTCCCAGGCACCGCCGAATGAGCGAGAGGCGGCGTACGCGCTGGGATCGACCCGCTGGGGAATGATTCGCACCGTGGTGCTGCCCTACGGCCGCGGCGGCGTGATCGGAGCGGTGATGCTCGGCTTCGGCCGGGCCATGGGCGAGACCGTTGTCATCACGATCATCCTCTCGCCGGTGTTCACCATCGTCACTCACATCTCGCAGAGCGGGGGGAACTCCATCGCGTCGCTGATCGCCAACTTCGCGTCGGAGTCCTCGCCCCAGGCGCTCGCGGCGCTGATCGCGGCGGGCCTGGTGCTGTTTGTGGTGACACTGCTGGTGAACGCGGTGGCGAGCGTTATTGTTGCCCGCTCTCGATCCGGCCTGCAGACCGCCGACTGACCAGGAGACGACTCGCTGATGAGCGCTATCGCGTCACCACCGGGCTCCGGGGACATCCTCGGGCCGGCATCCGATGATGCCGGCCGTCGCGCCGGTGGCGGCGGCCAGGTCTCCGCGGCCAAGCCGGAGCCGCGGAGGATCCGGCTGCACGCGGTCAATGCCGAGGACATCCTGGCGCCGGCCGCGGCGGCCGTGTCTGCGATCGCGCTGGTCTGGTACCCCTACGAGAACGTGCTGCCGTTCTCCGGGGTGCTCGGCTTCTGGCTGTGCTGGTACATCGCCTTCCTGGCGCTCTACGCCGGGGTGGTGGGGCTGCGCTGGGGACGCAGGGCGATGGTGGACCGGATGCTGGTGGCCGGGACGGTCACCGCCGGCATCTTCGCGCTCGCGGTCATCCTCGACCAGATCATCTACGTGAGCTTCCGCGGCTGGTCGGCGGTGACGCACCTCAATTTCTGGACTCAGACCATGGCCCTGACCGGGCCGCTGCAGCCGCTGACCAGCGGCGGCGTGGTGCATGCCATGGTCGGCTCGCTGGAGCAGCTCGGGATGGCGACACTGTTCTCGGTCCCGCTGGGCGTCACCGCGGCGGTGTTCCTGGCCGAGACGGGCGGGGCCAGAGCGCAGCCGGTGCGCGTCATCGTGACCGCGATGACCGGGCTGCCGGAGATCGTCGCCGGCTTGTTCATCTACACGATGGCGATCGTCACGCTCGGCCTGAACCAGAGCGGCTTCGCCGCGTCGCTGGCGCTGACCGTGATGATGGTGCCGATCGTCACCAGGGGATCCGAGGTGATTCTCCGGCTGGTGCCGAACAACCTGCGCGAGGCCTCCTACGCGCTGGGCGCCAGTCATGTCCGCACCGTGTGGCACGTCGTGCTGCCGACCGCGCGGGCGGGCCTGACGACGGTGTCGATCCTGGCCATGGCCCGGGCGGTCGGCGAGACCGCGCTGCTGCTGTTCACCGCGGGGTTCACCAACGACATGAACGTCAATCCGTTCAGCGGGCCGCAGAGCGGCCTGCCGATCCTTATCTGGGATTTCATCAGGAAGAACCCGACGCCGAACATGATCGACCGCGGGTTCGGCGCGGGCCTTGCCCTGATGATCATGGTGCTGGTGCTGTTCACCGCGGCCCGGCTGCTCGGCGGCAAGGCCCCCGGGGAGATGACCCGCCGGCAGCGCCGCCGCATCGCCCGCGACCGGGCTATGCCCAGCCCGGGGCCTGCGGAGCGGATGCCGTCTGGGGAGGAGGCCGTCGTGTGACCGGACGTGACCTGCGTGCGCTGCCACCTGGCCCGGCAGCACGCACATACGCTCGCAACCAGACATCACTTTCGCGGAGGATCATGATGCGACCCGGCAAGCTGTCGGCTCTTGTCCTGCTCGTCGGCACCGCTCTGCTGGGCGTGGCCGCGTTTGCCGGGCCGGCTCAGGCGGCCAGGCTCGCCGGTGGCGGCGGGACAGCGAGGGCCCGCCCGGCCCAGCCCGCCTCGAACTTCACGCCGCTGCAGGGCTTCGGCTCGTCATGGGCGGGACCCGCGATCAACCAGTGGTCGGCCGACGTCCACAACCAAGGGGTCGTGATCAACTTCGATCCGGTCGGGTCAGCGGCAGGCCGCACGGACTACATCGATGACCAGGCTGACTTCGCCGCCTCCGATATCGCGTTCCTGGTCACTCCCGATCCCTTCCAGGGAGGGACCGAGCACGTCCCGTACGCCTACTCGTACATACCGATCGTGGCGGGCGGCACCACCTTCCCCTACAACATTGTGGTCGGTGGCCGGAAGATCACCAACATGCGGCTCTCCGGCGCGACGGTAGCGAAGATCTTCACCGGCCAGATCAACAACTGGGACAACCCGGCAATCACACACGACTACGGCGCGCAGCTGCCGAGCATCCCCATCACCGTGGTCGTCCGGTCCGATGGCTCGGGCGCCAGCTACCAGTTCAGCCGCTGGCTGTGGAGGCAATACCCGTCGCTGTGGCAGGGGTTCTGCGCCAGATCCGGCGGGCCTAGATCCGGCTGCGGCCCGACCGAGTTCTACCCGTCCAGTGCTCTGCGGGACGGCAAGGCGCTGAGCGGCTCGGACCTGGTCGCCAACTACATCGCATCCGCGTCGAACAACGGGGCGATCGGCTACGACGAATACGCCTACGCCCTCAACAACCACCTCCCTGTGGTGAAGCTGCTCAATCCGGCGGGCTACTACTCTCTGCCCACCCCCTCTAATGACGCGATCGCCCTGGAGAAGGCGAAGATCGATGAGAACCCTCGTGACCTGACGTTTCTCATGCAGAACCTCGATCAGGTGTATAACGACAGGGATCCGCGCAGCTATCCGCTGTCCAGCTACAGCTACGTGATCGTGCCCCGGGACAGCCGCGTGGTCAACGGGCAGACGCTGTCAGCGCCGCCGAGATGGAACACTACGAAGGGGTTCACGCTCTCCACCTGGCTCAAGTTCGTGCTGTGCGGGGCGCAGCAGACGGCCGGCAGCCTTGGCTACTCTCCGCTGCCCTTTCCCCTGGTCACGGGCGGGTTCCTGCAGTTCAGCCACATTCCCGGCCATATCACCGCCATTCCCACCAGGCAACTGAACAACTGCAACAACCCGACGTACCACAACGGGGTCAACTTCCTGACCAAGTTCGCTCCCCAACCGAGCCCGTGCGACTTCCACACGGCTCCCCTCAACTGCGTGGTGAAAAACGGGAAGCCGGTCGCGGTCGCCGCCGCGGGCACCGGCGCGACTACCGGCGCCAGCACCGGCGCAAGCACCGGCGCGAGCACCAGCTCTGGGCAAAGCATCAATCCCAATACCGGGCAGCTGACGGGCGCGACCGGCTCCGGGGCACAGATCAATGCCCAGCCGGTCAGCCTCAGCGGCACGGCTCCGCAGGAGGCGTGGCTGTTCGCCGGGCTTATCGTCCTGGCGCTGCTCGCTGCCATTGCTGCGCCGGCGGTGATTGGCTCCTGGCTGGAGCGCAGGCGCCGGTGATGGCCACCATCGCGCCCGGCGCCGGCGCCGGCGCTCCACCCAGCGCGGAGGCCCCGGCCGGCGCCGAGCAGCAGCCAGCGCAGCCAGCGCGGCCGCCGGCCCGCGACTCGGCCGTGCTGCGCCGGGTGGGGATGACGCTGTCGGTCGCCGCGCTGTTTGTCCTCGGGTTCTTCGTCTACCTGTACGGCCTGTCCGATGTGTCCGAGAGGCACGCCCAATCGACCATGTACAAGAGCTTCGTTGCCGAGCTGGCCCAGGCGGTCGCGCCGGTCGGGCCGACCCATGAGGGCGCTCCGGTCGCGGTGCTGAACATCCCGCAGATCGGCCTGAGGAACACGGTCGTGGTGGAGGGGACCACGTCGCGTGACCTGGCCCTGGGCCCCGGCCACGTGCGCGCGTCGGCGCTGCCCGGGGAAGTGGGCTGGAGCTTCATCTACGGCAAGCGGGCAACGTACGGTGCGCCGTTCAGGTATCTGGCTGGGCTGCGCATCGGCGACCGGTTCACCGTAGCGACCGGGCAGGGCGTGTCCACTTATGTCGTCCACTCGTTCGGGACCAGCCGGTATCCGGCGATAGACAGCTCGGCAAACCGCCTGGTCCTGATGACCGCCAACTCGGCGAACATCCCGACGGAGGCCGTGCAGGTCAGCGCCGACCTGATCTCGACCCCGCAGGCCAACCCCGGCACCTGGCCCAGCATCACGGCCCAGGAACTATACCTGGCCAGCGACACCGGCAGCCTGGTCGCGCTGTTCCTGTGGTCAGAGGCGCTACTGGTCACGGTCATCGTCGCCACCATCGCCGCGCACCGGTGGTCGCGCTGGCCGACCTACCTGCTGGCTGCGCCGGTCGTGATCGCGGTCACCTTGAGCGTGTACCAGAACATGGCTGCCCTGCTGCCAAACCTGTACTGACCGTCCTGATCCAGATTGGACCATCGCCGGGAGTGATGCCAGAATGTCCGCGGAGAACGGAGTTCCAGCAGCGTGGGGGGCAGTCGCCGTGACACTTCGTGGTCACACGAATCTGACGTTCCGCCGATGAGTGAGCCCGCCGCCCAGTTCCCCCCTGCCTCACCCAGGCACAGGCGAGCCCACGACAGCGTCCCTGCCCCCTGGCCGGTACCCGCGCCAGGGCCGCAGAGTGACGCCGACCCAGGGCCGGCCGGACCATCATACGGGCCACCGCCAGCGATCGATGTGGGCGAGTACCAGTACGGCCCGCCCCGGGGCGACGCAAGCCCGCGCGGCTACCGCGGGGACGGAGGCCTGCAGCAGCCGGGTCCGCTGGTCGGGATTGAGGCGCGCGATGTAGCGGCCTGGTTCGACGACCACAAGGTCCTCGAGGGTGTGTCGCTGAAGATGGAGCCGGGGATGGTCACCGCACTCATCGGCCCGTCCGGCTGCGGCAAATCCACCTTCCTGCGCATCCTCAACCGGATGCACGAGCTGGTGCGCAGCGCTGCGCTGGCCGGAGAGGTGCTGCTGGGGGACGAGGACATCTATGACGCGAGGCAGCGCCCGGCCGACATACGCCGCCGCATCGGAATGGTGTTCCAGAAGCCGAACCCGTTTCCTGCCATGTCCATCTACGACAACGTGGCCAGCGGGCTGAAGCTGGCCGGCATCAGGGTCAGCAACAAAGATTACGTCGTGGAGACCAGCCTGCGGCGAGCCGGCCTGTGGAACGAGGTGTACCGGCGGCTGCGCTCCCCGGGCGGGGCGCTCTCCGGGGGGCAGCAGCAGCGCCTGTGCATCGCCCGGTCGCTTGCGGTCTCACCAGAGGTGCTGCTGATGGACGAGCCGTGCTCGGCGCTGGACCCGACCTCCACCCGGCGGATCGAGGAGACGATCAGGGAGCTGGCCGGCCAGGTCACGATCGTGATCGTTACCCACAATATGCAGCAGGCTCAGCGGGTCTCCACCAACTGCGCGTTCTTCCTCGCGAGTGAGAACACCCCCGGATATATCGTGGAGTCCGGACCGACCAGGCAGCTCTTCGAGAACCCCGCCGACCCGCGGACCGCCGACTACGTCCACGGCCGGTTTGGCTAATCCCGCCAGGCCCCCGGCCCCATTCGCGGCCGGCCGGCTACGCGCCAAGTTGTCACACCTCAGGTAATGGGCTGGGTGGCCTCAAGCTGTTCCGGTGGACCATCGGCGGCCGGGAGCGGGGCGTCAGCAAACCAGGCGTGATCAGGTCTCCTGCTCTCCATCTGTCCCTCATAGGCGGGGGAGGAGTTCCATGCATGGAGGGCAGGAATGCTTCTGACCACGGCATGGCTGGGCCGGTGCTTCACAGCCGGTTCGGGGCTGTGTCCCCTGATCTCCATCAGGCCCAGTACTGCAGCTATACAAAGCGGGGCGGTCGCGACAAGCTCGTACCGCGTCCCGAAGCCCGACGTCGCTGCCGGAACCACAACCAAGATCGCACCGATGGCCCAAGGGAGCAGTGCTGGGCCGCCGCGGCGCTTCCACGCTAGCAGGATGCCGCCACAACTTATGAGTGTGATCAGGCCCATTACAGTCGGCGGGACCACAAAGATCTGCTGGTAGACGCGCAGCGCAGACGCCCAGGGCTGGGCGAGCCTGGTGGAGGGGTGGGCGTCGTAACGATAGATCGGGGCGGTCGTGTTGCCAGGGTTCTGGCCGGCGAGCAGTGCCAGGGTGGCCGGGTGTGCCGGGAAGGCGAAGGCGGCTTGCCCGTTGGAGTAGGCGGATCCTCCCGATGAGAAATTCTGCAGGATAGCCTGCCAGGTTGTCAGGAGGTATTCGCCAGGCTGCGATTCGAATACCCTGACCGCGAATGCTGTACCTCGCTTATCGTTTACCGCGGTGAACGCGCCACCCTTGGCCCTGGACAGCGGCGTGCCGGGTGTCCAGAGATACCAGTCGGGTTTCCGTCCGGGAGCAGCGCAAAGCCAGCGGTCTGTGCGGGGAAGGTTGTCGGTTGCGCAGTTTGCGAACGATTCTGCACGAGCAGCGAGGAACGCACCCGTGCTATAGGTCAGCCTTAGCTGGCCGTGGGACTGGCGAAACCAGTTCGCATAGCTCAGTGTGGGCAAGGCAAAGGCGATGCAGATGAGCAGGACCTGGGCCAGGCGAGTGCGCCATTTCGTGTTTGGCCGCGTCACCAGCCAGACAACTGGGGCAACGAGGAGCGGAAGGCCCTCGGTTCTCGTGTCCGTTGCTGCTGCCAGGAGCAACCCGGCGATGATGCAGGCCAGCCAGCCCGGAGAACGGTTCCAGAGCATCACCGCTATCGCTGCTACGACCAGGAATGTGAACAGGGAGTCGCTGAGGATGAAGTGTTCAATCTGTATCTCATAAGCGGATAGCAGGATTGGTGCAGAAATCAAGGCGGCTACCCATGCACGGACGCCACGTCGCAGCAGCAGCGCATAAATGATAATGCCTGTACCCAGCCCAAGAACATGCTGCGCTATCACGACGAGCGCGAAACTGTGCAGCGGGTGAAGTGGCCACAATAGGAACAAGGAGTATCCGGAGGGACGGGCAGCTGCCGGGTATGGATGCACGGCGATAGCGGCGTAGCCGAGGCTGTCGGAATACCACAGAGCGGGCTGGTAGGCGAGTACCGCTACGGTTCTGACGAGCAAGCCGGCGAGCAGGATGGTGAGGAATGCGCGGTGCCTGTACAGTGCCCCCGTCATCGGAGGCCGCCGTCAAAGCACTCGCTGACCGCATGCTGGGCCGGGGTGTTGTAGAAGCTGAACTGATCGCCGTGCTGCGCGGAAGCCAGCTGACTAAAGCTGATCTTCCACCAGTAAATTCCCGCAACGTGCAGAGACAGGGCTGCCCGGCAGGCAGCTATGAACCACCGCGCCTGCATGGCTCGTCCGGTGCGGGTGGGGGCGCCGATCGCAAACCACTGGGCGGGATGAGCATACGCGCCGGGGACTGCCGCCATCCCGAGCTCGGAAATAACGACTCCCCGCAGGCTGCTGGCATGGTGCAGCCTGGTTCGGAACGCCGCGTCAAGTGCCCGCTGGCTAGCGCCTGGGGGCATGTGGAGGGACGGCCACAAGTCGACCTGCCACATGAGCGATGGCTGTTTCCGGCCGTAGCCGTCGTAGGCTAGTTTGCCACGGTAGGCGGTCTTAGCCATCCGGTATAGACCGGACCAGTAGGTGTGGTACGGCCGCAGCGAATTCAGCTCGGTGCCGAGCACGAAGGCGAAACTTTGATTGGCCTGCCCAACTCGAAGGTAGGGGAGGACGAATTGCTCATAGCTACGGAACCAGGCTGCCGGGGACGATGGGTTAATTGAGCCACGCCAGCCGGGACGAAGGTTAGATTCACTAAGCAGCGGCTTCACCGTAACCGTGACATGACAGTGCCGCGCCACCGCCAGGAACATGCCGAGCTGCCGTGGGCTAGGTGTCCATTGTGCGATGCCGTGAATTGTGCTGGACTGCGCGTTTGAGATGAAGAACGGGAAACTAACCATGATCGAGTTAGCGTGCAGGCTGAGCGCATACCTGATGACGGCTGCCGACTGGCGCTGGACGGCGCGGTCGCTCATGGTGCCGTTGTCCCAGTAAACATTGATGCCAGCCTGGAAATTGCCTCGTTGCGTCAGGGGTTTCGCGCACGCCAGTGGCTGCGGGCTTCCTGCTGTCGCCGAGGATGGCCACCACAGCGGGCGCGTCGGGAATGAGGAGCACGCCGCGGTGCCGATCACGATAAAAGCCGCAGCGGCAAGAATCTTCAGATGCCGTTTCATGATGGTTTCGCTATCACGGTGAAGTCAGGTGCCTGACCACCGGAGAATTTAAGCAAGGCCATTAGAGCGGCAATCCCTTCCACCATAGAGAACGCAGGCAGAAGGACAAGTACAGCTATGCGGTCCTGCCATGATCTGGTACGGCCGGAAGCCATGACATTGGCTCGGAGCCCTTCTGAGTAGCACCAGATATAATACGAGGTGTTGAGCGCCCATATGAGGACTATCGGCACGGCTACGGGAGATCCATTCAGGCTGAGTACCAGGACCTCGATGACGAGTACAGTCACGATGTTCAGTAGCGGACCGAGCACCCAGGTGGTGAGCGAGTAGGCAATGTAGAGCCTGACCCGGATAGGGAAGGACGAACTGGCGCACAGATGCAGCAAGCCACGCGCCCACCGTTCCCGTTGCCGGATGAAGTCCCTCACGGTGGCGGGAGACGCGCCGAAGCAGCGCCCCGGCAGCCAGGAACTGCGCCCGGTGTAGCGCTGGGCGAAGACCAGCGCGAACCAGGCATCTTCGACTATCGCCTCAGGCCCGAAGTCCCAGCCAATCTCCGCCTCAACGCTGGCCCTGACGAACATGAGCTCACCGTGCAGCCCAGCCATGGGGGTGCCGGTGCTCGTCCATGAGCAGAACCGGGACAGGTCATCAGCTGGGCGGACAGAATCGGCAAGCCAGGTGAACCGGTTAGGTGCAAGCTGTCTTGGATAGGTGAGCACTCCCTGTGCCAGATGACAGGCGTTGGGGCCGGCCAGCCGCTGTGCCTGGACGAAAGCAGCCAGTGCCCGCGCCGTGCCAGCAGACGTGCCCGTGTCGTCGTCCATGTGCAAAATCCACACGTCAGGACGGGCGGTGCCGTCACGCTGACGCAGTTCGTTCGCGTACTGGTTGGCTCGCGCCTTGAAACGAGTCCCGTTCGGTGTGCAGTAGTTCGCCGGTACGGTTATGACCCTGGCGACCCCATTGAGCCCGGCTACCAGCTGGTGGATGTCGGCGGCGGCCTCACACCCCTCATCTATGACGACGTCGATCCTGAAGTTGCTGAACCAGGCTGGAAATGAGGAGGCATGAGAGGCCAGTGATCGCCGCAGGGCGGGCAGGATGTGGTATCTGCCAATCGTGGGCACGGTAATGACAACCAGGTCGTCCTGACGGCTGGGCAGCGGAGCCGACCAGGACGCCCGTAGCGCTCGCCGGGAGCGCGCGATCCCGTCGATGCTGATGAGAGTATTTGCCAGCGGCCAGCACCAGACGATGGTTAGTCCCCAGCCGAGAAAGCCAGCGCGGGCCGAGGTGAACCAGCCGGTGCCAACAGCCAGGAGGACATAGGCGACCACGAAGGACCGGTACCTTGGCAGGCTCCAGGGGGGTCGCCTGCCAGCTTTGCTTCTCGCTGCTCAGTTACCCGAGGTGTGCTAATGCGCAGATACTACAAGCGCAGGGGCTCAGGCGGTGGCTGGACCCTGTTTCCCTGGTCCACCCGCCAGGAGAGCTTTTCTGGGTCGCTGGGTCCGGGGCGGCACATGCCCAGGCTGGTGCTCGTGCCAGCCTGGGGCATGCGGTCAGGCCACGCCGGCAAGGTCGTCGCTGCGCAGCTCGACTGGCGCGGTCTGCGGTTCGGTGGGCGGGTCCTGGTGGGCGTAGGCCAGGGCATGTGCCGCCGATGGCCGGGGGCTACCCCAGCCTGGACGCCTGAAGATCAGCCACATCGGGATCCCGACCGTGGCCCGAAAAGGCTGCGGCCATCGTGCCGCGCCTCGACGAGCTTCTCACCCACACCGGTGCCCTCGGAGCCAGGCACGTTGCCTACGGGGTACGGCCGCCGACTACCAGCCACTCGGCACCGTCCTGCTCGCCGCGCTCGGGGCCATCCTTGGCGACAGCTTCGACCCCCCCAACCCGTGAGGCTTGGGCCCTCGCCCACAAACCTTGTGCCGACACCATGCTCGAGGGTGCGGCCTCGGCCCGGCCCATCGGCAGCTGACAGCCGCGCAGGACCGGCCTGGGCCATTGTGGACTGCACTCCCATGCGCCTGACCAGCCGGGATAGGCCGTCAGGCCATCAGCCGGGATGGTGGCCGGAATGGGGTGTGGTGAACGCGACGTGTTGGCGGGGAGCACGCCGCGGGTGGCAGGATCGGCCGTGGGGGACGAGGCCGTGGGTGCGGCGCGCCGGGTACGGGAGGAGCAAGCATGCCACACCGGTTCCCGGCGCTGATCGCGGCGCCCGGCGCGGGGGCGGGCCGGCTGTGGCTGGCCGGGGTGCGCTTGTTTGACGGTACTGGCGGCCCGGTAACTGACGGCGCTGCGGTGCTGGTTGAGGATGGTGTGATCCGGCGGGTCGCGACAGCGGCGGAGCCGTGCCCGGAGGGGGCGCGCCCGGTCAGCGCTGGGGGGCGAGTGTTGCTGCCGGGGCTGATCGACGCGCATGTGCACCTTGCGGGCCGCGTCCAGCCGGTGCGACGGGGGGCGGAGGAGGTGCTGCCCGGGACGGCGGGGCACTTCCTGCAGGCCGAGCTGCGGGACTACCTGCGCCGGGGAGTGACCACGATCCGGGTCACCGGGTCGCAAGGGCTGGCGCCGCAGGAGGCCCGGCAGGCGATGCGTTACGGCGCCTTCCGCGGCCCGCGGCTGCTGACCTGCGGGAAAATCATCTCAGCAACGGCGCCTGGCGGCCGCTTCTACGGGGACATGTACCGCGAGGCTGACGGCCCCGACGATATGCGGCGGGCAGTGCGTGAGCAGATCCGGGCCGGGGCGGATTTCATCAAGGTCATGACCACCGGCGCCCGCTCCAATGAGCTGGAGGATCCCGAACCGCTGCAGCTGACCGAGGCCGAGCTTGCGGCGGTGATCGACGAGTCGCACCGGATGGGGTTCAATGTCGCCGCGCACGCCGAGGGACTGGCGGGGTGCGAAGCGGCGATCACGGCGGGCGCCGACACCATCGAGC
>Ga0306926_10003526_pt1 | contig 16218 bp, 12 predicted proteins | sample flu12Cox44000178_FD_203759 | JGI IMG/M metagenome (GOLD analysis project Ga0306926, IMG submission 203759) | Lab enrichment of tropical soil microbial communities from Luquillo Experimental Forest, Puerto Rico - flux8day.12C.oxic.44.000.178 (v2)... | ecosystem: Environmental > Terrestrial >... | reverse complement strand
CGGCGCTCAAGCGAAACGCCATCAGAACTCCTTGGCTGATTTTGGCCGGTGTTCGACGCGCTGGCGCGCGCACACCGTTATTTGTTATTTGTCCATCCCTGCTACTGCGCGATGGCAGCAGCGGGCGCGACGATGATCGTGATGGTCAGGTCTGAAGACCGACGAATATGAAGAAGACCGACGAATATGAAGATCATGTGGCGACGTGTAATCGATCCGTTGCGGTTCCATCTTGCGAAAGATCGCCAATCTTTTGTTAATTTGCAGCAGCGTTGGCACTGAGCTACCTTTCCAAAACGTCAAGGCGCGTTCGGCGAAGACGTGAATGCGTCGTTGCGAGGAGCAAAATCGACGACCCATCCAGTGCATGCGAAACTCTGGATTGCTTCGCTCGCGCTTGCGATGACGGTCATGCAAATGAGTCGTCGTTTGAATATCCGCCGGTCATCCTCAACCTGCTGTTCCGCTTTCCCGGTGATCCAAGTCTTGCTTGTCAGGAGACAGAGAGGCGGATGGCTGGGTACAGGCGAGCGGTAGCGACGCCGTTTCGACGAACGGCTATGCCCGGCCATGACGAAGGAGCGCCGGTGCCGAACTGCCATCCAGCCGTGTATTTCGCGACCTATCCTCTAATGCACGGACTTGCTAAGCTTCGTATGCACTCTCCAAGGAGCTGATTTTTGTCCCTTATCGAGGCAGCCTTTCGCGGTGGAGCAGTCGTTCTGCTCATCTTGGTCGCCATCCTGCTTCTCCGTGACGCGCGCCGCGTTCCGGCCGGTGTTTTCTCGGCGCTCTTTGCGCTTGGCGCGGCCTGCTACACGATCGTTTCCGATTCGACACTTGCTTTTGAGCCATCGCCCTGGCTGTGGCCCGTGCGCGTTATCGCCATGGGCAATCCGGTGGTGTTCTGGCTGTTTGCCGCATCGCTGTTCGATGACGACTTCAGGCCGTCCTGGTTGCACGCGTTGGCATGGCTGTCGCTCGTGGCGATCGGCATTCTTGGTCTGTCGACCGGCATGCCGCAGCTACGCTGGATCTGCAGCGCATTGGGGCTGGCCTGCAATGTCATCGGTGTCTGGTATGTGCTGGCGGGACGTGCAACCGATCTTGTCGAGGAGCGCCGGAGATTGCGAGCCGTGCTCGTGATCGTGGTTGCGCTGTACTCGGTAGCCATCATCATCTCCGAGATTGCGCTGCCGGCTTCGAGCGCCGGGCCGATGCTTTATCTGTTCAACAGTGTCGGATTGGCAGCGATCACGTTTGTGTTCGCCATAGTGCTGCTGACCGTCAGCCGCGATGGCGCGCTGATCTCGCTTCCCATCTCCACACCGGCCACCCACGCCATCCCGCCGGTTCGCGTGGCGGCCGAGGTTGAGAGAGCGAGGGGAGACGAGGACGGCAAGCTGCTCGCGGCGCTTTTACGCCTCATGGACCACGACAAGGTCTACCGCGAGGAGGGGCTGTCGATCGGCGGTCTCGCGGCCAAGCTCGGCATTTCCGAACATGGCTTGCGCCGCCTGATCAACCAGCGGCTCGGCCATCGCAATTTCAATGCCTTCCTCAATGGCTATCGCCTTGACGACGTCATCGCCGCGCTTGCCGATCCGGCTCAGGAGGCGGTTCCGATCCTGACCATCGCGCTTGATGCCGGATTTCAGTCGCTCGGACCCTTCAACCGCGCTTTCAAATCCAAAACCGGCATGACGCCGAGCGAGTTCCGGCGCGAGCAGCTTGGCCGCAACGATCGCATCGCCGCCGAATAGGGCGCCATTTTGCGGAATCGGCTAGCCGATTTCGAATTCGGCCATTCCGGAAGCCGACTTCGGCGAGAGCATTGTTTTCCTCCGTTCAAGATCGTTTGCAGACAGGCGTCGTCTGTCCTCGACCTCTTGACGGAGTTTTTCGATGCAAGCTTTCCCGGAAGCCCTGGCCAGTTTCTGGCAAATCTGGTCCCCGAATCTCATTCTGGATGTCGGCCGCTACGTGGTTGCGGCCGGCGGCATGGCCTTGATCCTGAAACTGTTCTGGAACATAGGCCTTGGCCGGCGCAAGATTCAGCAGAGGTTCGCATCGCGCGCCGACATTCATCGCGAAATCCTCACCTCGCTGCGGACCGGGGTTATTTTCTCCCTGACCGGCGTCGGCATCGTGCTCGGCGCGATTGGCGGCGTGTTCACGGTGTATCCGGACTTCGAGACCGCCGGCATCGGCTATCTCGCCGTCAGCCTTGTGGCGATCATCGTTGCTCACGACGCCTATTTCTACTGGACGCACCGGCTGATGCATCATCCGCGACTGTACCGGCATTTTCACCGCACCCACCATCGCTCCGTCACGCCGACGCCCTTTGCGGCCTATGCCTTCGATGTTCCGGAGGCGCTGCTGATGGCGGCGTTTACGCCGCTTTGGCTGTTGATGGTCCCGATGCACGTGCTGGGCTTGTTCCTGTTCATGGCTTTCATGATCGTGCGCAATGTCATGGGCCACGCTGGCGTGGAGCTGATGCCACGCGCGCTTGCCGACAGCCGCTGGTTCGGATGGATCAACGCGACCACCCACCACGACCTTCATCACTCGAGCTTCCATCACAATTACGGGCTCTACTTCACCTGGTGGGATCGGCTGATGGGAACCGAACATCCTGCCTATCACGAAAAACTGCGCGGCAAGCGCGACGACGATGCCGCGTCGGCTGCCGGCAAACAATATCGGCCGCGCATCCAGCCGGTTGTTGCCATGCCGGGCCTGTCTTCACGCGAGTGAGATGGCTGACCAATTGAAATGTGAAGCGAGGAATACTCGAACCGTCATGGCCGGACTTGTCCCGGCCATGATGGTTATGAGTTGACTTTTCTGCCTTCTCGCAAGAACGCGAAGTGATTTGGATCTACTAATTTGCCGCATTTCGCGCGATTGATTGCGCCCCCGAAACACCGGCAGAATCCCGCGCGTCTCGCGCCCTCGAAGAGGGGCGTTTCGCGATCCTCGCGAATGTTGGGTGCGGTGCGGCCATCTGATTTTTTGTGAGCTGGTTCACAACGGCTGGCTAATATTTCTGGCAAGGTCATGAGCGGCTGGCTGGGCAAATGCGGTCTGGCTGATTGCGAATGCCTTGGCCTTTTGGAGGCACGCCGTGTTAGATCAATTTTTTGCAGCAATCCATCTCGATGCCGCCCATTTTGTGGCTGGGGTGTTAACGGCCTTTTATGCCGGAAACCGCTTTGCGACGCCCAGGACGCTGAGATCAGAGACAACTCGCTTTCAATATTACAGCAGCTACGTGACCTATGTCGTTTCCTGCATCGGGCTTCTTATGTTCTTGAGCTGGATCCTCGCTCACAAACCGGCACTGCTTAGTATTCTGTATTCTCCGAGTCCTATTCCTGAAGAATTGAAAAGCCTTGATGCGCCGCTTGTGGCCGCGCTTGTTTTAACGACGTTGCTGCCATCGGTTCCTGTTCTGCGCGACATTGACTCTGCCATGCTGCGGTTTTTTCACCGTATGGGAGCGATCCCCCTCGGAGCCGTTCGCTGGGCGCAACGGATGAACATGGCACAGGTCACGATTTCAGAAAAACTGGTTGCAGACACCAAACTTTACATTGCCAACAGCACGCTTCTACCGGATTCTCTAGCCGCTCAGCTGCAGCCTGATTTCACCTTGGACAGTGTGCGCTTTCGATTTACGCGGTGCCTCGCACTCTATGTTGCTTTAAGCAACCTGTCTGGTTGGAGTGGGTATTCCGCCGACTTTCCCGAAGAGCGAGCCGCTTTCGAGAAAAAAATGAGCAGCTTCTTCGCTCAATCTGTCGCGTTTTTCACCCTCACAACCCAACTCGTTCAGCGTCAGCTCGAGCCAGCGGCGGACTCGGTTGACCAGTTTCGTTCGTATGCGCTCGACGCCTATGAGGACATCCGGCTGATGCTCGCCAGAGTGCTCCTGTACAGTTGCAATAGCGACGCCGAGGTCGCCGACCAACTTGCAAAAATCGGCTTCTCCATTCAGCGGCCGTCGCCAATCCGTCTGCCGTTGAACCTGCTGAGCCTTGATTTTGCGGGTGTTGTCGTGCTGTTCATAGTAGTGGCCGTTTCCCTGGCTGACGGCGATTTTGGCAGGACATTGGCCATTGGAATGCTCGTGGCCATCAATCAGTCAATCGCTGCGGTGTGTGCGCTCGCACCGAAGCAGTTGTGGAATTTTGCCGATTATCGTTCCCAGAGGGAAAGGCCTATTCTTTCTTATCTGATCTCCGGCGCATGCACCCTCACGATTACTCTGCCGATATCATTTGGATTCTTTCTGCTTCGTGAGCATGTTCCATTAGACGGCATTCAACCCATCCTGCCTTTCGCGGCTCAAGCCAAATGGCTGCTGCTGCCCACCGTGCTTTCAATCGCGTTGGCCTTCGCGTGTGACGATACGATCGAAGCAGATCATGAATTGTGGTGGCTCAGATGGGTGGAGAGCGCCGGGTTGGCGGCACTGATGGGGCTTTCGGGCTTTCTCGTCATGCGCTGGCTGAGTGTGAATCAGCCTACCGTGCAGCACCTGCTTTTGATTCCGATCCTGCTCAACGCTTCGATCGGTGCGCTATTCGGCGCCACGATCCCGTACTGGTACCGAAAAACCATGAGGGGAACGGGGCCGGATGCTGTGACAAAACCGGTGTTGCGGAGTACAGACAAGATTGCTCCGGCGGTCTGACAAAGGGTGGCCACCGCTCATCCCTGCCGACGCGGCGCCTCCAGACTTCCCGGCGAGGAAACTGGTCTGGAATTTTTGGATGAGTTGACTTTCCTGCTTTCTCGCAAGAACGCGAACTGATTTGCCCGTCGTGTTAATTTGCCGCACGTCGCGCGATTGATCGCGCCCCCGAAACACCAGCAAAATCCCGCGCGTCCCGCGCCCTCGAAGAGGGGCGTTTCGCGATCGTCACGAACGTTGGGTGCGGGATGCGGTGGACGCCTTTCCGTCGATGACGAACGGCATGGAAGGCGTACGGTGAAATCGCGTGGTCCTGATGCCTCGACGCTGGCATCAAGTCGGTGACGATGCTCATGCATCGCGCCGATGACGGTGACAACAAAGCCCGATCGCCGGGGAGAGCGCGAAGTAAACCGTTAAAACCATTCGCGCAGGGAGTGCGGGATCGTTCGGCGGACCTGTGGTGACTATCTCGTGTGCTTTTTTGTTTCGCACGCGAGGCTGCGGGTGCGCACGTCGCATCCGGCATTCCCTGCGCCCTCTTTATCGAGGGACGCCGTGTTGCAAAAACCCGGGCGTGATACGCGTCGCGGGACCGAAGAACTTATGGCTGCGAACGTCAGAAGTTGCGCGAACTGGAATCAATTCATACCCGTCGTCCCTGCGGACGCAGGGACGCATAACCACCGATGTTTATTGGAGCGGAAGCCGTCAGCGAGAATTATGAAGCGAAAGAAGCCGCGGCGTATTGCTCCCCACGTGCACGGGGACGACAAGAGCATTTGGTCATTGCGAGGAGCGAAAGCGACGAAGCTATCCAGAACTTCAACATTTGCTCGATTTTCTGGATTGCTTCGCTTCGCTCGCAATGACGGCGGAGCGACATAAGGCAGACGCGGATGCTTTCACCCCTTCTTCTTCTGATACCCCGCGAGGAAAATCCGCACCGCGCTGCCGATCACCTGCGCGACACGCTCAGGCGTCGGGGCGGGGGCTGCCTGAAAGATAAACGGCATGAACAGCGAGGCCTGGCACATCTGCATGAATTGGGTCGCGGCGAGCTGAAAGTCGTCGATCGCCAGATCGCCCAGGCGCGTGCGCGCCTCGAGGTAGGCGGCCAACCTCGAAATCGTGTGCGCAATCACGTTGTTATAGAAGCGCCGGCCGACCTCGGGCATTCGCTCGGCAATCGCCATCACCGTCCGCGTGGCGGAGCCGCCGCCCGGCCGGCACAGCAACTGGATATAGGCCTGTCCGAACTCGGTCAGCGTGGTCGCGACATCCCGCTCTGGATCGAGATTGAACGTCACCTTGCCCTGTTCGAGCGTCTCTTCCTCGACGATCGCCTCGAACAGGCGGTTCTTGTCGGCGAAGTACACATAGAGCGTACCTTTGGAGACGCCCGCCGCACGGGCGATTTCGCCCATGCTGGCGCCGTCAAAGCCCAGATTCATGAAGACCTTACGGGCGCCTTCGAGAATTTGCCGGCGTTTCGAGGAGTCCTCGTCGGCGACAATGCGAAGGTCGGTGGATGGGGCTGCAACCATTGGTTTAGGTTCTCTGAAAAATTCACGTCTTGGAAACCTTCGGGAAGGAACTGTTGCATTATGATCGCGGATATGATGTACCTTGACCGAACCGTTCGGTCAATGTTAATTTGAGTTTTCAGGCAGGACTTTTTTTGTCCGCGTAGCGTTTTCAGCCGGGGGAGGAGGCCTTTATGGCCGCAGCGAGAGACCAGGCCGCGCGTGTACTTCGCACGGAACCGGATTCGACTGAGAGCGATGCGGCGCGCGAAACCTCGGCGGCTATCGCAGAGTCCATTCGCGCCCAGCTCTCTGATGACGCCCCCTCGCGTCGCGCGGCCGAACTCCCGGAAAGGCCCACCGTGACCAAGCCAGCCGCGCCGGCGGTTTCCGCAAGCCCCGCTGCGGCCAGGTCCGGCAAACGCAAATTTGTCTTGATGGGCGTGGCTGCGCTGCTCGCGCTCGCCGCTGCGACCTATGGCGTGTACTGGGTCGTGGTCGGACGTTTCCATGTCTCGACCGACGATGCCTACGTCCGCGCCAACAACACCTTGCTCGGCGCCCGCGTGTCCGGACACATTGCGGCGATCTTCCCGCGCGACAACTCGATCGTCCACACCGGCGAAGCGGTGTTCAAGATCGACGACGGCGATTACCGCATCGCGGTGGATGCGGCACGCAGCAGGATCGAGACGCAGCAGGCCACGATCGACCGCATTGGCCGGCAGATCACAGCCCAGGAAAGCGCGGTCGAGCAGGCCAAGGCGCAACTTGCTTCTGCGGAAGCCGGCTTGAAGCGGGCCGGACTCGATTTCGACCGTCAGCAGGAATTAAGCTCGAAGGGCATTGCTTCGCGCGCTACCTTCGAACTTTCGGAAGCGAGTCGCGATCAGGGCATGGCGGGGGTGAGATCGGCACGCGCCGCCTACGAGGCTGCGCGCGACAATGTCGAGGTGACCAGGGCGCAGCAGGCAGAAGCCCGCGCTCAATTGTCGGAATTGCAGACCTCGCTTGCCAAGGCGCAGCGCGATCTTGACTTCACTTCGGTGCGCGCCCCGGTCGACGGCACCTTCTCCAATCGCCTGGTGAACACCGGCGATTTCGTCGTGGTCGGGCAGCGGCTCGGCAATGTGGTGCCGCTCGACGACGTCTTCATCGACGCCAATTTCAAGGAAACCCAGCTCAAGCGCATTCGCCCGGGCCAGCCGGTGACGATCTCGGTAGACGCGTACGGGCATCGCAAATTCGCAGGCGTGGTCGAGAGCATCTCGCCGGCCGCGGGCAGCGTATTCACCCTGCTGCCGCCCGACAACGCCACCGGCAACTTCACCAAGATCGTGCAGCGGCTGCCGGTGCGGATTCGCGTGCCGAAGGATGTCGCCAGGCAAAACCTCTTGCGCGCGGGCATGTCGGTCTACGCCACGGTCGATACCACCGAGGGCGCCAAGGATGCGGACAGTGACGCCGACCTCGACGCGCCGGCGCAGGTTCAGCCGCAGTAGCCAACTTAGCTCCCTCCCCTTGGGGGAGCGGCTAAGAAGCGCCACCTGCTTGAGAGATTGTTTGAGTTGAGCCAACCATGGCGAACGCCACCACCGCCAATCCTGCAATGATGAGCGCGGCGCCGTCCGACCGCATCGCGCCGCGGCGACTGATCGCGTTTCTCATCATGGTGTGCGGCATGTTCATGTCGATCCTGGACATCCAGGTCGTCTCGGCTTCGCTCGCCGATATTCAGGCCGGCCTGTCGGCGAGCTCGACCGAGGTATCGTGGGTGCAAACCTCGTACCTGATCGCCGAAGTGATCGCGATTCCCTTGTCCGGATTCCTGTCGCGCGCGTTCGGCACGCGGCTTCTGTTTGCGATTTCGGCTGCCGGCTTCACGGTGGCGAGCTTTTTGTGCGGGCTCGCTTCCTCGATCGAGCAGATGATCTTGTGGCGCGCGATCCAGGGATTTCTGGGCGCGGGCATGATTCCGACGGTGTTTGCGTCGGCCTACACCGTTTTTCCGCGTTCGAAATTCTACATTGTCGGTCCCATCATCGGCCTGGTCGCGACGCTGGCGCCGACCATCGGCCCGACGGTGGGCGGACTTATCACCGACGCCATGTCGTGGCACTGGCTGTTCTTCATCAATATCGTCCCCGGCATCGGCATCACCGTGGGCGTGCTGATGCTGGTCGACTTCGACCACCCGAATTTCGCGCTGCTTGATCGTTTCGACTGGTTCGGCCTGATCGCGATGGCGGGGTTTCTCGGCTCGCTCGAATATGTGCTCGAGGAAGGCCCGCAATATGAGTGGCTGCAGGATACGTCGGTGGCGACCTTCGCCTGGATCTGCGGCGTCTCTGCCATCGCATTTTTCTACCGCGTGCTTACCGCGGAAGAGCCGATCGTCGATATACGCGCCTTTGCCAACCGCAATTTCGGCATCGGCTGCCTGATCTCCTTCTGCGTCGGCATCGGTCTTTATGGACTGACCTACATGTATCCGCGCTACCTTGCGGAAGTGCGCGGCTACAGCGCGCTGATGATCGGCCAGACCATGTTCGTCTCGGGCGTTACCATGTTCCTGATGGCGCCGGTGGTGGGACGGCTGATGCAGAAGGTCGATTTGCGCCTGATCATCGCCTTTGGCCTCGTGATCTTTGCGCTGGGCTCCTACCAGATGACCTGGATCACCCGCGAATATGATTTTTTCGAACTTCTGGTGCCGCAGATCCTGCGCGGCATCGGGATGATGTGCGCGATGGTACCGACCAACACCATCGCGCTCGGTACTCTCGAGCCGCATCTGGTCAAGAACGCGTCCGGCCTGTTCAATCTTACGCGTAACCTCGGCGGAGCGGTGGGACTTGCGGTCATCAACCAGGTGCTCAACGAACGCACCGACCTGCACATCTCACGCCTGCAGGATCGCGTCACCTGGGGTAACCCCGAAGCGGTCGAGACGCTCAACCAATACACCCAGCGCCTGCACGGCATGGGTGATTCCGCGCTGATGGCCTTGAAGCAATTGTCCCAGCTCGTTCACCGCCAGGCAGCGGTGATGGGATATGGCGATGCCTTCTTCATGCTGACATTATTCTATCTCGGTCTCAGCGTGATGGTCCTTCTCCTGAAAAAGCCGGCCTTCGCCTCGTCGGAACCGGCGCATTAAAATTCATAGAAGCCCCAAATTTGACGCGTTTACTTGACGCGAACCGGAAGCCGCTTCGCGTGGAAACGCTATGATGTTGTCTGCGGCTTCCGTTCATGCTTGATGGACCGCATGACGGGCGGCCTTTCGATTTCCGATGCCACTTCGCTGCGGCGCGTGCGCGCGGCGTCCGCGCGATGGATCATGACCGCGCTGGCGCTGACCGCCGTGACGTGGTTGGTCGTCCTGGCCGGATTGCTCGCGATTGCCAATCGCGTTCATGACGACGTGCCGGTGCTGCTGGCGATCAAGCTGCCGCTGCTCTCCTCGCATCCCGAGCTGATTTTCGCGGGCGAGAGCCGCACCGAATATCAGGTCGATCCCGCGCTTGCCGCGCAACTGATCGGCAAGCCGCAAGGCAGCGTGGTCAACATCGCCTACGATGCCGGAGAACCGTTGGCGCTGTTGGCCGCGATGCGCCGCGAACCGGATCGCTTTGCCAACGCCCACGTCGTCGTCAGCGTCGTGCCGTTTCTGTTCAATGAAGGCGTACGCTCGGCTGCGGTCTACCCGCTCGACGTGGCGGCCCGCCTCACCGTCGCCGAACAGATGGTCACGTTTCTGCCGCTGCGTGTCGGCACCTTGATCCACTACATTCGCGAAGCGTTTGCCTCGCGCCTTGCGGCGGACAGGGGCGTAGCCGGGAGCGCGCCGCAGCCGCCTTTGTTCGGCCTGCAGGTTCTCAACCATACCCAATCCGAGAACCGCTGGCCGGCCGCCATCGGCTCGCATGCGCACTACGCCGGCTGGAACCTTTCGGGCCCGAAGGCGCGTTTCGAAATCGGCGCGCTCTGCGACATGGTGGGATTGGCGGGAAAAGTAACCGTGGCGATACCACCCTGGGCGCCACGCTACGACCGAGCGCGCGATTCCGAATGGCGGCGAAAGGACGATCAATACGTGGCGCTCGTCGCCGATGCCGGCCGCGCTTGCGGTTTTGATGTCCTGAACATTCCCTCGGTACCCGGGCTTGAGCAGGGCAACTACGCCGACGAGATGCACGTCAACGCCTCTGGCGTGCCGATCTACACCCGCTATCTCGTGTCGCGGCTGAAGCCTTAAGCGCGGTCCGATGCTGTTTTCCTCCTACACGTTCCTGTTTCAATTCCTTCCCGCCGTCGTGCTGGCGTTCGCCGCAGCGCGGCGGCATTCGCCGCGCGCCGGCATCCTGGTGCTGGCAGGCGCATCGCTGTTTTTCTACGGCGCCTGGCGGCCGATCTATCTGTTGCTGTTGATCGCCTCGATCGCCGTGAATTTTTCCCTCGGCCTCCTGATGGAGGATCCTGGTCGCCGCCGCGTGGTGGGGCTGATCGGCGTCGCGCTCAATCTCGCACTGCTTTGCTACTTCAAATACACCAACTTCATTTTCGACAGCCTCAACATGCTGACCGGCGCGCCGCTGCCCCTCGTCAACATCGTGCTGCCGCTCGGCATCTCCTTCTTCACCTTTCAGCAGATCGCCTATCTTGTCGACGTGATGCGCGGTGCGCCGGTCGAGCGTGACGTCGTCAGCTACACCTTGTTCGTGTCGTTCTTTCCGCACCTGATCGCGGGCCCGCTGGTTCATCACGCCGAGATGATTCCGCAGTTCAAACGCGGCCGCACTTCGCGCTCGGCGGTGCTCGCGGCACGGGGACTGGCGATCTTCGCCGCCGGCCTGTTCAAGAAGGTGGTGATCGCCGACAATCTGGCGCAGTTCGTCTCGCCGGTGTTCGCCCATCTCGACGCCGGCGGCGGAGTCACCACGCCGTGGGCGTGGCTTGCAACACTCGCCTACACCTTCCAGATCTATTTTGATTTCTCCGGCTATTCCGACATGGCGGTCGGGCTTGCGCTGTTGTTCGGCATCCGCTTGCCGGTGAACTTCCGCTCACCCTACAAGGCGATGTCGATCATCGAATTCTGGCGGCGCTGGCACATCACGCTGTCGCGTTTCCTGCGCGACTATCTCTACATTCCGCTCGGCGGAAACCGGCTCGGCGAGCAGCGCCGCTATCTCAATCTCATGGTCACGATGCTGCTCGGCGGGCTTTGGCACGGCGCGGGCTGGAATTTTTTGATCTGGGGGGGCCTGCACGGCCTCTATCTCTGCGTCAATCATCTCTGGCAGGCTTGGCGCGGTGCGGGCGCGAAATTCAGATCGGGACCTGCAACCATCGCTTCCTGGGCAATCACGTTTTTCGTGGTCGTCATCGCCTGGGTATTCTTCCGCGCGAGGACGGCGGCCGGCGCCTGGCAGATGCTGGGCGCGCTGTTCGGATTTGAAGCCGAAAGCTCGGCCTATGTTTCTCCCGGCGTGTTGCGGCTGATGGACTTGCCGCTTCTGGTCGGCGAGAAGCCGCTGCTTCTGATCGGCGCCTCCATGGTGGCGCTGGCGCTCGCTATTGTGCTCGTCCTGCCCAATGTCCCGCAGCTCTACGGCTATCGCGAATATCGCCGCGCGCCGGAGAAGGAGGGCCGCCCGCGATGGCGACCGAACTGGGCGTGGGCGCTGGCCTCCGCGCTTGCGCTTTCGATCTCGCTGTTTGGCATGTGGCAGCGGCTGGAATTTTTGTATTTCCAATTCTGATCTAGTTCATTGCCATCGTGCTCCAGATCAGCCCGATGCCAGACAGGAACAACAGGCCGAGCACGACGTCGCGGAAATTGCCGTCGCTCAGCGCGTGATAGGTCCGCGCACCGAGCCATGCGCCGCCGACGGTGGCCGGCAATGCCAGAAGCGCGAAATGGATGATTTCCGCGGTGATGAATCCCGTGCCGGCCTGCACGCAGAGCGCAGCCGTCAAAACCGCCCAGTTGAAGATCTGGAACAAGCTGCGCCGCTCGTCCTTGCCCCAGCCGCGCACGCTCGCCCACAGGATCGGGATCGGGCCCGAGAGCCCGGCTAGCCCGCCCAGCACGCCGCCGGCAAAACCAATACCCGTATCGGCAATCCGCCCGCCGACGCTCAGCGCCATCGGCCTGCGGTGGAAATAGAGTGCGGCCGGAAACACCAGCAGCATCACACCGACACTGAGCCGGAAGGTGCGAGGATCGGCATAGGCGACGAGCATGGTGCCGATCGGGACGCCGGCGACGCCGCCGAGGACGAACGGCCACAGCAGCTTGAAATCGATCGAGCGCCAGATCGAAGGCAGGGTCGAGGTTTGCGCAACGATCGAGCAGATCAGCACCAGCGGCACCGCCACCGACGGCGGCAACACGTAAAGCCAGATGCCGAGCGCCATCAGCGCGGTGCCGAATCCGGCAAGACCCGACACGAACCCGCCCGCGAGCGCGCCGAGCACCAACACCGCGAACGCGATTCCGCTCATGATGGCTTAGCGTTGACTTTCCGCGCTACTGGCCGTCATTGCGCCGAGGTCCAAATATTGCCGTGTAGAGATTGGTCGTTGGCCCGTTGGCTGTGATGCCGTAGAGGGTAGGAACGTCGGGCTCAGGCGCCGCTTGCGCTACAGCCGGCTGCTGCGCGACTTCGACGGGGGCAGGCTGAACCTGCTGGGAGGACACCGACGCTACCGCCGGCTTGGTCTGTCGGGTCTTCGCGCCCGCCGCGCCTTGAGCCGGCTGAGCAATGGCCGCGGACTGGACCGGCGGCGCACTTGACGTGGTCGCCGGCTGAACTGGCTGGGCGGCTGTGGCAGCGGTTTCGGGTGCTACCGCTGGTTTGGGGGAACCGAAGAACTCGGTGTAGAGACTGGTGGTCGTGCCTTCGCTCGAGATCCCGTACATCGTTTTGTAAGACTGCTCACCCTGGCTCGAGGCGGCGTTGTTGGCGCCCGCGCACCCGGCAACGACGATCGCGACCGCGGCGAGCGCAGTCGCGGCTTGGCTGCAAGACGACAAGCGGCTCAAGATGATTCCCCTGACCCCCGAATCCCCGACCGATGAACCGGTCGATTTCCAGCATTACTGGCAGGATATGGCGCCCGCAAGGCAAATGGGCGCCGATCCGGCCAGTTGGATGCCTCGCGAAATGGCGAGGGGTCCGGCGTGTTGCGCCGAACCCCTCATTCAACGGACATCAGCCAGCCTGTAAGCCGGGTTCTGTAGGGCACCGCCCGCTGGATGCGGACGATACGTGACGGCCATTCCTCTGGGACAACGTTTCCACGTTGCCTCGAGCAACCTACCCGGACGACGAGCCTGACATCGCTCTTGCGGCGTTTTCGCTTTCGCGAACTACGCCGCGTTGCCGTCCCTATTCGGTCTTGCTCCCGGTGTGGTTTGCCGTGCCGGATCCGTTGCCGGACCCGCGGTGCGCTCTTACCGCACCTTTTCACCCTTGCCCCGCTTCGCTTCCCTTCGGAGCTCCGCCGGGCGGTTCGTTTTCTGTGGCACTGTCCCTGGGGTTGCCCCCGCCGGAAGTTATCCGGCACCGTATGTCGATGGAGCCCGGACTTTCCTCTCCCGCGAGCCTTTCGGCGTAGCGGAAGCGGCCGTCCGGCCGACTGACCCTAAAGCCATGGGGGTTTGCCCCGTCGGCGTCAAGGTGGAACCTTCCGCGCCGAGCTTTAAAATAAATTATCCTGAAGATGTCGTTTTGCGGCGGGACCACTCGACTGGTTAAGCGGCGATCACGCCGATTGAAAAAGGAGGACCGCGATGCAGTATTTGCTGTTGATCTACCGGAATGAAGCCGAACTCGGCAGGATGGACCCGGCCGCACGTCAGAAAATGACGGCCGAATATGGCACGTTCACCCAGTCCATCATCCAGAGTGGTCACTTCAAGGCCGGCGACGGATTGCAGCCGACTTCGACGGCGACCACGGTGCGTGTTCGCGACGGCAAAATCCTGACCACCGACGGCCCGTTTGCCGAAACGCGGGAGCAGCTTGGCGGCTACTATTTGGTCGAGGCCAAGGATCTCGACACTGCGATCGGGATTGCCGCCCGGATTCCCGGTGCCAGAGAAGGCTCCATCGAGGTCAGGCCGATCATGATCTACAAGTGACGGCGATGCCGTCATTCCGGGGCATGCTCGTGCGAGCCTGGAGTCTCGAGGTTCTCCGATGTGCCATATTGCACATCGTCGTTCGTCCTTCGGACACCCCGAAACGGCAACGGTCGGGAAGTGTAGCCGCATGACGCCGCTCGAAATCGACCGGATATTCCGCGACGAGGCGGGGCGGGCGCTGGCCACGCTGATCCGCCTCGTCGGCGATTTCGATCTTGCCGAAGACGCCTTGCAGGAGGCCTTTGCGGTCGCGCTGGAACGCTGGCCGGCGGCCGAGCCGCCGTCCAATCCGCGCGCCTGGCTCGTCAACGTCGCACGCAACAAGGCAATCGACCGGCTTCGTCGCCAGATCGCCTTTCGCGGCAAGCAGGACGAGCTGACGCACGAGTTGTTACTGAGCGCGGAAGGCTCGCCCGAGGAAAGCGATGCCGCGCTTGACGACGACATGCTGCGGCTGATTTTCACCTGCTGCCATCCTTCCTTCGCCGCCGAAGTCCAGGTCGCGCTGACATTGCGCACGGTCTGCGGACTGACTACCGCGCAAGTCGCGCGCGCTTTTCTGGTCAGCGAGGAGGCGATGGGCCAGCGGCTGGTTCGCGCCAAGCAAAAGATCCGGCTTGCCGGAATTCCCTACGAGGTGCCCGAGCGTGACGCGCTGCAGCCACGGCTGCGCGGGGTTCTGGCCGTGATCTATCTGGTCTTCACCGAAGGCTATGTGGCGACCTCCGGCGAAGAATTGATGCGTCCGGATCTCGCACGCGAGGCGATCCGGCTTGGCCGTCTGCTCGATGCGCTGATGCCGCAACGCGGTGAGGTCAAGGGACTTTTGGCACTGATGCTGTTGCACGATGCGCGCCGAGCGGGGCGCCAGACTGCCGGCGGCGATATCGTGCTTCTGGAGGAGCAAGATCGCAGCCTTTGGGATCAAACTCAGATTGCCGAAGGCGTAAGGCTCGTGGAAGAGGCGTTGCGGCTGCCGGGCCGGCCAGAGGCTTACGCGGTGCAGGCCGCGATCGCAGCACTTCATGCGCGCGCGCCGAATTTTGAGGATACCGACTGGAGACAGATCGCGGGCCTCTACGAAGTGCTCTTGCGGATCAGCCCGTCGCCGGTGATCGAGCTCAATCACGCGGCCGCGGTCTCCATGGTGGACGGACCGGCACGGGCGCTCGACCTTGTCGACGCGCTTTGCGCGCGCGGCGGTCTGGACGGCTATGAGCTGCTTCCCGCCGTCCGTGCCGATCTGCTGCGCCGGCTCGGCCGCCACGAGGCGGCGCGAGAGGCCTATCTTGCTGCCAGCGCCGCCACCCGGCTGGAGCCGCTGCGGCGGCTTTACGCCCGTCGACTGGCCGAGCTTGCGGAAGCCAGCCGCTCGCCGGCGTAGGCGGGCGCTAGCCAGCTGATCTGTCTCGTCGGCGATCTCGCCGAAGACACGTTTGTAATCGCGCTCGGACGATTGTCTTCGCAGCCACTTCAGCGAGATACGAAAATGCTTAGTCGGCTTTGTCGAAAGCGGACTCACGATCGCGGGGCGCTTGGCCTGTTAATCGCGCAAAGACACGTGAGAAGGCGGCCGGGCTCGCGTAACCAACCTGGGTAGCTACCGCTTTTACAGGTTTTCCCTTGGCCAGGAGCTGACGTGCGATCGTCATGCGCCACAGTGTCAAATAATCAATGGGCGTGCGACCGACAACGGCGCGGAAATGCGCCGCAAAGCGCGTGCGCGACATGCCGGCCAGGTCGGCGAGGTCCTCAAGCAACCACGGTTTCTTCGGCTCCTCGTGTATAGCAGTCAGCGCCTTGGCGAGGCGCGGGTCGGCAAGGCCCGC
>Ga0306926_10003523_pt1 | contig 16229 bp, 17 predicted proteins | sample flu12Cox44000178_FD_203759 | JGI IMG/M metagenome (GOLD analysis project Ga0306926, IMG submission 203759) | Lab enrichment of tropical soil microbial communities from Luquillo Experimental Forest, Puerto Rico - flux8day.12C.oxic.44.000.178 (v2)... | ecosystem: Environmental > Terrestrial >... | reverse complement strand
TCAGAGCGCGGTCAAAGTCGCCGTCGCAAATTGGTATCCGTGTTATTTCGCCAAGATGGTTTGAAGAGATCGCCTGACAAGGGACACTGTCGATTGAATTCGCTACCCAATCTCGCGCAGCAGCTCCAGAGTGTGTTCCGCCGTCACATCTTTGCGATTAAATCGGACTGGCGTAGTGTCTGCCATTCGTTCCAACCCTTGTTGGATTTGTTCCGCCGCCTATGAACAGAACGAGAGTGGCCCGTAACAGTAGGCGCGAGTTCAAGGCATCGGCTGCCAAGAAGCGTCGCGATGTCAATAACGCAACCATGAGAAGAAATTCGCGCGGTGCCGTTGCGAGGGAAAAAATCGGTTCAATGCAGAAGCCGTGTTCTGACATGAACGAACTCAAGCGGGCAGAGATAGCCGCCATGCGCCTAGCCGCGGCAGTTCAATCGTCGCACGATGCGATCGCGGCAAAAAATTTGAACGGAATCATCACTGATTGGAATCGAAGCGCAGAACGTATCTTTGGATACAAACCAAAAGAGATCATTGGCAAATCTATTCTAACTTTGATCCCCAAAGGCCGGCACAGTGAAGAACAGGAGATTCTTAGAAAAATTCGCCGTGGTGAATCATTGGAACACTACGAAACGGTTCGTCGCCGGAAGGATGGAAAGCTCATCGATGTTTCGTTGACGATTTCGCCGATCAAAGGCTCGAAAGGGGAAATTGTGGGCGTTTCGAAAATTGCTCGGGATATTACCGAACAAAAACAAACGGAGCGGCGCCTGGCGGAACAGGCGCGGCTCCTCGATTTGACCAGCGACGCAATCATCGTCCGCGATCGTCAAGACCGGATTGTTTATTGGAACCGTGGCGCAGAGGAAATGTACGGCTTCTCGGCCAAAGAAGCGCTCGGGAAAATTACGCACGAGCTGCTGCGGACGGCGCATCCGGGAAATTACAGAAGCATTCAAAAAAAATTGAAACGCGATAGTCGTTGGTCGGGTGAATTGGTTCACAGCCGAAAGGACGGCAAAACTATTACCGTCTTTTCGCGCTGGAGCGTAGACCGAGATGCGTGCGGACGACCGACTCTAATTCTCGAAACCAACACTGACGTTACCGCGCTGCGACAAAGCGAGAAGCAATTGGCGCGCGAGCTCGAGGATGCGCGGCTCTTGCAGCAGACCAGCGCACAGCTGATTCACCAAGACGATGCACAGGCGCTCTATGAAAAAATTCTCGATGCCGCCATTGGCATCACGCGCTCGGACTTTGCCAGTATTCAAATACTCTATCGAGAACGCGGACATTCTGGGCACCTGCGCCTGCTGGCTTACCGGGGATACACGCGCGAGAGTGCGGCAGCGTGGGAGTGGATCCAGGCCGACCATCCGACCACCTGCGGCATGGCACTGCGCACGGGTAAGCGCTCCACCGTGCCCGATATCGAGATCTGCGATTGGCTGGCGGGGACGAAAGATCTGACTCTCTACAGACGGACAGGCGTTCGCAGCCTGCAGTCCACGCCGCTGGTCTCCCGTACCGGCAGAAAACTGGGTATGATCTCGACGTGCTGGAAAAAGGTGCACGAGCCTTCAGAGCGTGATCTACGACTTCTGGATGTATTGGCACGGCAGGCAGCGGATGTAATTGAGCGGCGACAGGCCGAGGCAGCCGTACGGCAAAAAGAAGCCGAGCTCGAGCAGATCGTCACACAAACACCATTTATGTTGACGCGGTGCACGCGCGACTTGCGCTATCGTTATGTTAGCCGCGCCTATGCAGAAATGTTTGGCCGAACGCCTGAAGAACTCGCCGGCAAACAGATCGTTGAAGTTATTGGCACAGAAGCTCTAACGACAATTTTGCCATACATCCAAAAAGTGCTGGAAGGCGACCAGACGCAATGCGAAATCAAAGTACCATACCAAGGCGTGGGAGCTCATTGGTTAAACTGCGTTTATACGCCCGACCGAGACTCTGATGGCAATGTCGTGGGGTGGTTCGCATCGCTCATCGATATTGACGCGCGGAAAAAGGCGGAAGCCACGCTGCAAAAATCGAAACAGCTCCTAGAAGAGCGTGTGCGCAAGCGAACACGCGAATTAGACCTGACAAACAAAGAATTGCAGGCCGAGATCAAGCGTCGAAAGGGACTTGAGGGAGAAATTCTCGCAGTCAGCGACCGTGAGCAACAAAGGTTAGGCCAGGAACTGCACGACGGTCTTTGCCAACATCTTACGGCAGTCGCATTCATGGCTCGCTCGGTCGCGTTGCGGTTAAAAAACCATCGCGTCGTCGACGCGAACGATATCGAAAAAATTGCGCAGTTGGTCAACGACGCCGCGACCAGCACACGCGATCTTTCCCGCGCTTTACATCGATTCGATGTTGATTCAGCTGGATTTGTCCAGGCGCTACAGGATTTGGTTGACCGCGAAATCTGGAGGACACCTTGCCGACTAGAAGTCAATCCGTCATTTCATATGAAAGACGACATGGCCGCGGGGCATCTCTATCGCATCGCGCGTGAAGCTGTCATTAATGCTAACAAACACGCCCGAGCCCGGGAAATCGTCGTCAAATTGGGACGGTCGCGGCGCGGAATGATATTGCGTGTAACCGACGATGGCGTCGGAGTTTCCGAGGAGTCAAAATTGAAGTCCGGCCTTGGTTTTCACATCATGAATTACCGTGCCCAATTGGTCGGTGGCCGGCTGGAAATCGAGGCTCCAAAAACAGGTGGCACACAGATATCGTTTTATTTGCCGAACCGAGAGGAAAAGTCACGCGGAACACAAGTGGACGGTCAGGTACCGGGGAAGGCCGTGAGCGCGCTATCGACTTTGAATCGAAGTTTTCGACATCTAACGCGCCGTTCAGCAGCGAACCATTAAAAGACGATCAAGAGGAAGATCGTCAATCATCGTGGACTCGCCTGTATCCAAGTCAACCGCAGCCAGACGAACAGTCGCGCACTCCACTAACAAGAATCCAATGTGTGATTCGCCCGAGGCAAAACGGGTCGTGATCGTGGATGATCATCCTCTGTTTCGCAAAGGTCTCGAGGAGATGATCCATTCCGATGGAAGCTTCGCTGTCTGCGGAGAAGCGGGCGACGCGGCCGAAGCGATGGATGTGATTCGCAAACTGACTCCGGATATGGCGATGGTCGATTTAAGTTTGCCGGGCGCCAACGGCATCGAGCTGATCAAAAACATCCGTGCGGAATTTCCAAAGCTGCCGATTCTGGTGCTCTCGATGCACGATGAATCGCTCTACGCGTTGCGCGCGCTCCGCGCCGGAGCGGACGGTTACGTGATGAAACACGAAGCGATGGCAAATGTGATCCAGGCTATTCGCGAAGTTTTTAACGGGCATCCTTATCTCAGCCCTGCGATGGCAGCACAGGTGATCACGAAGTTCGCGCATCGCCAGGTCGAAGGCGAAGTGGACGCCGTCGAGAGATTGAGCGACCGCGAACTTGAAATCCTCGAGCTGATCGGCAAAGGCAACGAAGTGCGTGAAATCGCCAAGCTGTTGCATCTCAGCCCCAAGACGGTGGAGACACACCGGGCGCACATCAAAGACAAACTCGACCTGAAAAACTCGCGCGAGGTCGCCCGCTTCGCCCTGCAATGGCTCCAAGCCCGCGGGGCGTAAAAGGCAGTTCTCATTAACACCGGCCTTCACGCCGGTGCTCACCGCTGCTGCAACTCGCAAGCCGTTTCAACGGCTTCTCTCCACGCGGCACACTTTCACTTTTTTTCACGCCCAGCGGGCGCATATTTCGTTTAATGGCCACGACGATGCGGGACGCAATTGAGGAATTGCTTCATACCTATGGCGAGACCGGCGGAATAAATTATCTCGCCGCCGCCGCCTCCCTCCCCTCACGTCTGTCCATCGAGGCAGCTTGCACCGAGCTGATGAGCCTGATGTTTCCCGGTTTTCGCAGTGAAGCGCTCGTGAGTTCTGAAGATCTCGCCGATAGCACCCGCATCCGCGTCAGACATTTGCACGCGCGACTCAAAACTGAAATTTGCAGAAGCCTCGGCAAAGTTCCCCCTGATGAAGAAATGGAAGCAAAAGCCGAAGAAGTATTGACGGAGTTTTTCAGGCAGCTGCCATCCGTGCGCCGCATGCTTTGGACGGACATCGATGCCGCTTACGAAGGCGATCCGGCCGCGACAAGTTACGAGGAAATAATTCTCGCGTATCCCGCGCTGGAAGCGATCGCCATTTATCGAATGGCGCATCTGCTCTACGGAAAAGTGCCGCTGATTCCGCGCATCATGACCGAGTGGGCACACAGCCGCACGGGGATCGATATTCATCCTGGCGCGAAGATCGGCTCGCATTTCTTCATTGACCACGGCACAGGCGTCGTCGTTGGCGAGACGACGCAAATCGGGTCGCACGTGAAACTCTACCAGGGCGTCTCGTTCATCGCCCGCTCGCTGGGGGCGGGACAAGCGTTGCGTGGAAAAAAGCGCCACCCGACGATCGAAGACGGCGTTTGTATTTACGCCGGAACCACGATCATGGGCGGCGACACCGTGATTGGCGCCAATTCAACCATCGGCGCGAACGTCTTTCTGACAAACAGCGTGCCGCCGAATTCGCTCGTCTACTACGAAGAAAAAGAAGTTCGTGTCGTGCCCAAACGAAAACAGGAGCCAGCAACCACGCAGCCACGCGTCTCGCCTGGCTGATTTGCCCGATTGAGAGCATGAGCATGGTTAAGAAGAAGAGGAAGTATTGATGATCTATCTCGACTACAACGCAACCACACCGTTATGCAATGCTGCGCGCGAGGCGATGCTGCCATATCTCAATCGCCATTTCGGCAACCCATCCAGCGTCCATGCCGCTGGCCGCGAAGCGCGCGCCGCAATTGACGACGCTCGCGACAAGCTCGCCGCACTGCTGCACGCCAAGGCCGGCGAAATCATTTTTAATAGCGGCGCAACCGAGTCATGCAACCTCGGCGTGCTCGGCCTGGCGCGATCTGTACCTTCACGTGGCGGCCACATCATCTCGAACAAAGCCGAACATCACGCGGTGCTGCACGCAGTCGAACACCTTGAGAATCGCGAAGGCTTTGAAGTCACCTGGCTCAATGTTTCCAAAACCGGAATGGTCGATCTCGATCAGCTCTCCGATTCAATTCGGCCTGACACCAAACTCGTCTCGATCATGAATGCGAATAACGAAACCGGTGTCATCCAGCCGATGTCGGAAATTTCGCGAATATGCCGCGAGCACGGCGTGTTGCTTCACAGCGACGTGGTCCAGGCGTTCGGCAAATTCGATATCGACGTTTCATTAGTCGATGCTGCTAGTTTTGCATCGCATAAATTTTACGGCCCCAAGGGAACGGGGTTTTTGTTCCTGCGCAGCGGTTTGCCGATTCAGCCAATCATGTTCGGCGGCGCGCACGAAAACCAGCGGCGCCCTGGGACAGAGAATGTCGCTGGCGTAGCGGGAATGGCTGCGGCCGCCGACTGGGTGTTGCGCGACGTCGATGCGGAGAGTCAACGCGAGGCGCAATTAAGAGATGAGTTGTGGAGCGGGATCGCAAGAGTTTTCCCAGATGCCCAGCAAAATGGCGACGCAGCTCACCGGCTTGGCAACACGCTCAACGTAAGTTTTATCGGCGTTGATTCGGAAACGATGCTAATGGCGCTGGATTTGGAAGGCGTTTGCGCGTCGAGCGGTTCGGCCTGCATGATTGGCTCGGTGAGGGCGTCGCATGTTTTGCTAGCCATGGGATTGCCAATGGAAAGCGCCAAGTCGGCGATTCGTCTTTCGCTTGGCAGACCGACGACCTCGGAAGAAATCGCCAATGCTGCCGATGCGCTCGGGCGAATCGCGAAGCGAACCAAAGACGCCCGCGAATATGCCGTCGCTTAGACAGTTCAAGTTCGCGTTCGAACAATTCGCCCGAGGTGTCGTCGAAAGACACAGTGCTATTGTAGGGCAGGCGCTTCGCCTGCCAGCTCCCGAGACGGCAACCGAAGCGGTTGCCCTACAGTTTCGTGGGCGCGCTGTCGATCTTGAAACAGAAGCGCGCGAGTTGTTGCGTTCGTTAGGTGCCAAACGAATCGCAACAGAACTTCGCGTTGAATGGAATTCCCATCTCAAAACCGCCGCAGGCCGCGCTGATTATTCTCAGAAATTGATTTCGTTGAACCCGAAGCTGGTTGAACATCCCGCGGAGATCGATCGCACGCTGCGCCACGAGCTCGCTCATATCCTCGCGCAATTTCGAGAAAAAAGTCGGCGGCGGATTTCACCGCACGGACCCGGGTGGCAGCAGGCTTGTCGCGATTTGGGAATCGCAGACGAAAAGCGCTGTCATACCTTGCCGTTTCTGGCGAAGCGTTATGCGCCGCGTTTCATTTACCTCTGCCCGAATTGCCGGCGAGATTTCCCTCGCGTACGCAAAATCAAGCGCACGGTCGCCTGTCTCGCCTGTTGCCGCGCGCATAACTGCGGCGAGTTTGATGTTCGTTTTCGGTTAAAGCTGCTGACAGTGTAGCGCTCGCCGCGGCTAGAGCTTTTCGTTGTAGCGCGCTCTAAGCGCTGCATCGTTCGGCGGTCGAAGACCGCCGCTACAGTTCATCCGGTTTCCCTTTTTCGGCTTTTTCGCCACGCAATTTCGCCTGGATAAACATGTCGATGTCGCCATCCATCACTGCTTGCACGTTGCTCGTCTCGGCGCCGGTGCGGTGGTCTTTCACCATTTGATACGGCTGAAACACGTACGAGCGAATTTGATTTCCCCACGCGATTTCGCCTTTCTCGCCGTATTGCCGCTCCATCTCGGCGCGTTTCTTGTCTTGTTCGAGCTGATAAAGTTTTGCTTTCAACATTTTCATCGCGAGCTCCCGGTTGCGCCCCTGGCTGCGCTCGGCCTGGCAGGCAACCACGATTCCACTCGGTTTGTGCAAAATCCGCACGGCAGTTTCGACCTTGTTTACGTTCTGTCCGCCTTTGCCGCCGCTGCGAAACGTGTCGATCTCAAGATCGGCCGGATTAACTTCAATCGGCGCAGTATCGGCGATTTCAGGGACAACGTCCACACTTGCGAACGACGTGTGTCGCCGTTTATTCGCGTCAAACGGTGAGATGCGCACAAGCCGGTGCACGCCGCGCTCGGTTTGCAGGTGTCCGTATCCGTTCTCGCCTGTTACAAGCAAAGTCACGGATTTGATTCCGACTTCTTCCCCCTGCTGAATGTCCACAGTTTGCGATTTGAACCCGCTGCGCTCAATCCAGCGTTGGTACATCCGAAGCAGCATGTCGGCCCAATCGCAAGATTCGGTGCCGCCGGCGCCGGAATGAATCGTCACAAACGCGTTGGCGCGATCGTTTTCTCCGGAGAAAAACTGGCGCAGCTCGAACTCGCCCAACTTGTGAGCCAGACGATCGTGTTCGGTCCCCACCTCTTTCTCAGCCTGCGCGCGATGCGCCGGATCGGCTTCTTCCGCGGCGAGTTCTTGTAGCGCGGTGAAATCTTCGATCTCGCGTTCCAATTGTTGGAACGGATTGATCAACGAACGCAATCGCGAAACTTCCTCGACATCAGCCTGGGCGCGCTCCCGATTCGACCAGAAATCGGGCACAGCCATCCGCGCTTCGATTGCGGTTAGATTCTTCTGAAGCTGCTCGACGTCAAAGAAACCTCCGCAATTCGCGCACCCGCGACTTCAGATCCTCAGCATCTGGAATGGAGATTTCCGTTGGCATGAGGGAAAGATAATTTGAGTCGGCGCAAAGTGCAAAAGTGTCGCGGCGCTCGCCGCGGCGAGTGGTTCTTATCTACCTGCGAGCTGAAGGGACAGGCTTGTTCTTCGCGCGCGAGGTCTCAAGGCGAAAAATTGTTTCGCCTTCCTTCATCAAATCAAGGCGGTCGCGAGCGATCGTTTCGAGGTAGCTCACATCGGTCCTGAGCAAATTGACCTCGCGCGTCTGCCGCGCCAGCAAAGTTTGTTGCTCGTCCACCTGTTGCTGAAGGTTGTCGATCTCCGTGCGGCTCTGCATCAGTTTTTTATACGGCGGCACGAACAGGCTCACAATGACGAGCCAGATGGCGATGATCAGCAGGACGAGGAGAATCCGGTTAAGTCGCTGCCAGACTGTGGCTTCGCGACGCGCGCGGAAATCAGCGTAACCGTGCTCCACTTCGGCGGATTGTAGCGCCGTACACGGCTTTGTCACCAAGTTCTTCTTCGATCCGCAACAACTGGTTGTACTTGGCCACCCGGTCGCTTCGGCAGGGCGCACCTGTCTTGATTTGGCCGGCATTTGTTCCTACGGCGATATCGGCGATGGCAGTGTCCTCCGTTTCACCCGACCGATGACTGATCACGGTCGTGTAATTGTTTTTCTTTGCCACGTCGATCGTTGCCAGCGTTTCCGTCAACGTGCCAATCTGATTTACCTTGATCAGAATGGAATTCGCCACGTGCTCGGCAATCCCTTTTTGAAGAAATTTCACGTTCGTGACGAAAAGATCGTCGCCGACCAGTTCAATCTTGGAGCCGAGTTTCTTCGTCAATTTTTTCCAGCCGTCCCAATCGTTTTCCGCGCAACCGTCTTCGATCGAGATGATCGGAAAACGCGCGCAAAGCTCGACGTAATAGTCGATTAATTCTTCGGCAGTCTTTTTTGACCCATCCGATTTCTTGAAAACGTAAAGATTTTTCTCGCTGTCGTAGAATTCGGAGGCAGCGGGGTCGAGGGCGATAAAGATCTGTTCGCCCAACTTGTAACCAGCCTTGTCAACGGCTGCGGATATCGATTCCAACGCGTCTTCAGCGGAATCGAGTTGCGGCGCAAACCCACCTTCGTCGCCAATGGCGGTGGAAAGATGCCGCGCTTTCAAAACAGATTTGAGCGCATGATAGACTTCCGTGCCGTAACGCAATGCTTCGGAAAAACTCGGCGCGCCGCGGGGCACGATCATGAATTCCTGAAAATCGATCGGCGCATCCGAGTGCGCGCCGCCGTTCAGGATGTTCATCATCGGCACGGGAAGCACTCGCGCATCGGGTCCGCCGAGGTATCGAAACAGAGACAACTTTTCGGAGGCTGCAGCAGCGCAGGCCGTCGCCAGAGAAACAGCCAGCGTGGCATTGGCGCCGAGATTTTTTTTTGTCGGCGTACCGTCAAGTTCGATCAGTTTGTTATCGATGTTCGCCTGGTCTCGTGCATCCAGTCCGTTGAGAATCGGCGCAATTTTCTTGTTAACATTGGCAACCGCTTTTCTCACGCTTTTGCCGTTGAAAAGGCTTTTGTCGCCGTCGCGCAACTCCAATGCTTCATGTTCGCCTGTGCTCGCCCCGCTTGGAACAGCCGCTCGTCCAAGCGCGCCGCCTGCAACCCGGATATCCGCTTCGATCGTCGGATTGCCGCGTGAATCCAGAATTTCCCTCGCGTGTATGTGGGTAATGCTGGTACTTGCCATACGTTCTACGCCGACTAGAACTGCTTTGACTTCACGGGGCAAACTCCATCCACGCATCATCAAGCTGCGGTTCGCCTTAAAGCGTGCTGAACCTACCCATGGCGGAGCTGTGAGATCGAGCAAGCGCCGATTTTCAGTTTTTGATCAACATATGTGAGCCAAAAATGAAATGGACCTGTGGCGCAATTGAGGTCTCACGGCGTGAGAGATTCCAATTGGCAATTTCGTTAAGGCGCGCATAATCTTCGCGATGATTCGTTTGCTTGCACTGCCCGTGCTTGCCTTGACTGCTGCTGTTTTCACAGCGGCGGCCGAGGAAGGGCAACATCTGTCGTCGGATCAAATGGCAAAAGCTGCCAAAAGCGATTCGATCACTGTCCCGACGCCGGGCGAGCTGTTCGCCGCCCTTGGGAAGGCGGGAAAAATAAACTGGTCGGCTCAATACCGCGCCCCAATTCCTGTCACCTACGCCAATCGCGCGCAGATCGCCCTCAACCTCGGTGGTTTGATAGCCGATGGGTTCATCGCCGTGGAAGCCAAGGACGGTCAGCAGGTGAAGAATATTGGGTCCGATATTATGAAGCTAGGAAAAGCCCTCGGAGTGAGCGAGGAACTGCTCAGCCGCGGCAACAGCATCAATGAATTCGCCGAGAACAACCAATGGGACACGCTCCAGGAGGAATTGGAAGCGACGCAAAACGAGGTGAAATCCTCGATGCAATCGCACGCCGATCAGGACCTGGTTATCCTGGTTACCGTCGGCGGGTGGATCCGAGGAACGCAGGTCGTCACCGGCGCGATCATGAAAAATTATAATGAGTCCGCCGGAAAGGTTCTGCGCGAACCGGCACTGGTTCACTTCATGCAATCAAAACTGAATGAGATCTCGCCTGAATTGCGTCACGAGCCGCTGGTCAAAGACGTAAACGAACAACTCACAGGTATTGAGAAACTCGTTTCCTTTCCGGAGGGCAAGGCGCCGACCGCGGAAGACGTGAAGAAACTCAATGAGGCGGTCGGCAAGCTGATGACAAAAATAGAGAGCAAGGAGTCGCCCAAATGAAACGTTGCCTGCAGTTTTTCCTTTTGATTTTTGCGCTGATCACAAGCGTTGTTCTACGCGCAGACACAGACGCTGAAGTGAATGCGCGCAAAGACGCGCTCGAGCTTGCGGGAGCATTCGGAAATGATGGGTTCATGATTCGAGATGGACACTCGTGCGGCGTGCTTAAGCCACACGATCGTGCCCTGATCGCGGTGAACCTTTATGCGGGTAATCAGTATTGGTTTTCTGTGGGCACGACGGAGCCGCTAAAAAAAGTTACCGTCAGCGTTTATGACGAAACCGGAAACCAAATGAGCACGGAGAATTTTAGCAACGGGGACAAAGCGGCGGCCGGCTTCGCGCCGGAGAACAGCGGTCAGTATTTTGTGGCGGTCGATCCGGACGAGGACCAGGAAGGTACTTTCTGTCTCGTTTATTCGTATAAATAGATGATGCTCGGGCCTTCTCTTGGAGCAGGTGATGATCTCGCTTCGGGTGTTTTATGAAGGTCACGTCCAAGGCGTCGGTTTCCGTTTCACTGTGCGCCACATTGCCAAAGGCTTTGACGTGACCGGTTGGGTGCGCAATCTGCCGGACGGTCGCGTAGAACTTCAGGTTGCAGGTGATGAGGACGAGGTACAGTCGTTTCTCGAGCAGGTCGCTCACAGCGAGCTTCACTCGCTCATTCGTAAACAAACCGAGAACAAGTTGAACGAACCGCTCGCTGCCCGCGGCTTTGAGATTCGCCATGGCTAACGGGTCACGCCGCAACGGCGCGGAAACGGGTCCAGCCGTCGCTGTTCATGGACTGACCAAAATTTTCCCTGTTCCGTTCCATCCCAGTCGCAGGGTTGTCGCAGTAAAGGACCTCAATCTGCGCATCGAAGCAGGAGAAGTGTACGGATTGCTCGGACCAAACGGCTCTGGCAAGAGCACCACACTGAAAATTATTCTCGGACTGGTGTCGCCGACCCGCGGCCGCACGGAAATTTTTGGACGAGACAGTCGTCTCGTTGAAAGCCGCGAAGCGGTTGGTTTTCTTCCAGAGAACCCATACTTTTACAAATTTCTCACCGGCGCGGAAACACTGCGTTTCTTTGGGCGCCTTTGCGGAATGACAGGCGTAACGTTGAAGAGTCGTGTAAAGGAACTGCTCGATCTTGTGGGGCTAAACAAGGCGCGCGACCGGCGGTTAGGCACGTATTCGAAAGGAATGCTGCAACGCATCGGGCTGGCGCAAGCATTGATTCATGATCCAAGGCTGGTGGTCTTGGATGAACCGACAGCCGGTGTTGATCCGGCGGGCTCGCGCGAAATTCGCGATTTGATCATAGACCTAAAGCGCCGCGGAATAACCGTGCTGCTGTCGTCGCATTTGCTGGCGCAAGCGCAGGAAATTTGCGACCGAATCGGCATCCTCGCCGAAGGCGTGCTCGTACGGGAAGGCCGTTTGCAGGAATTAATCGCAATTGAAAACCAGACCGAGCTTGTAATTGCCGATGCTTCCGATGACCTCGTGAAAGAGATCGAATCGTTCATCGGCCGCTCAAACGCGAAATTGCTCGAGCTACGAAAATCGACCACAACGCTGGAAAGATTGTTCCTGGAATCGACCGGAGGGAATGACAAAAGCTCAACTCGCGAGTGAGAAATTAAGACAACAGAAATGACAGACGGCGAAACCGCTTCAACGCTTCAACCATTCAACGCTTCAACGATTCCGCAGCGTCACCGCGCCTTTTCCCTGTCGCGCATTCTCGCTATCACCGGTAACACGCTGACTGAGCTGACGCGCCTGAAAGTTTTTTATGTGCTGCTGGTGTTCGGGCTGCTGTTGATTGGCAGCTCGATTTTTATGGCGCAGTTCTCGTTCCAGCAGGAATTCCAAATCCTGAAGGACGTCTCGTTAGGCGCGATCTCGATGTTCACTTCACTATTGGCAATCGTTGCAACGGCGCGAATGCTGCCGCGGGACATCGAAGATCGCACGGTTTATACCATTCTCGCCAAGCCGGTGCCGCGTTTCGAATACGTTGTGGGTAAAATTGCCGGAGTTCTTCTGTTGCTGGCCATCAGCACCCTGGTGATGGTCGCGGCGTTCCTGGCCGTGCTGTACATGCGCGAGCAAGCGGTGCTGCAGGCCACCGCGAAACAAATGGCCAGCGCGCCGCCGGACCAGCTCGCCGATGCTCTGCGCGCCGTTCGCGCCTCCGCGTTCAACTTCGACCTTGTTCCCGGAGTCATCATCATTTTCCTAAAAGCGTGTCTGCTCACAGCGCTAACGCTGTTTGTTTCTACCTTCGCCACCTCAACGATCTTCACCATTGTGGTGATGGTTTTCATTTATTTCATCGGACACTTAGAAGCCACTGCGCGCGAGTATTGGCTCTCTGCACACGGCGGCGGTTTAGTCACACGCGTGTTTCTCGCGATCGTGGCGTTGCTCTTTCCCGATCTGCAGGCTTTCAATCTGGTGGATGACATCGTTGCCGGCACCGCTATTTCGATGGCAGTGTTCACCAAGACTGCGATCCTCGGCATTTTCTACACCGTGATCTACACGCTACTCGCAGTTTTTGTGTTTTACGGAAAAGAATTATGACGCGGGGCCTGATCGCGCTGGGCGTGTTGCTTGTGGTGGGGCTGGTCAAATTGCCAGTCGAACGCAATCTCGCCGCTCTTCACCGGCAGGAACACTTCCGCGGCGTCGAGTTCAATCTCGATCTTCGCGAAAAACTCGGGCAACTCGGATTCATCGCTGCTCTGAGCGGGTTTCGAGCGATTGTCGCCGACGCGCTATTCATCCAGGCGCACGCAGCCTGGGAAAACACGCAATGGGGCCGAATGCTGTGGCTGTTTCGACAGGTCACGACACTCCAACCACGAGTGCTCATGTTTTGGGACACAGCCGCGTGGCATATGGCGTGGAACGCGAGCGTAGCAGCGATGAACGATACCACCCAGCCGCGCCAGGCGATGCGAGTCAAAGCGCAGCGCGAATATTTCGCAATTGGCAAGGATTTCCTCGAGCGCGGAATAAAAAATAATCCCGATCGCCCGGAGCTCTACGAAGCACTTGCACGGCTGTACAAGGAAAAATACAAAGACCACGAGCGCGCCGCCGAATATTATGCTAAGGCAGCAACATTGCCGGAAGCAGCGCCGTGGGACAGGCGTTTCTCGGCGTACGAGCTTTCGTATTGCGAGGGACGCGAGCGCGAAGCATATGAGCGTCTTCGCAGCCTCTACGATGAGGGAGAGAAGGAACGGCTGCCGACGTTAATTAAGCGGCTGAAATTCCTTGAAGACAAGCTTGCGATTCCAGAGGACCAACGAATTCCTGATAAGCTAATCAAACATTAGCGATTCAATCACTGGGTTCCTTAAGCCAGTAGCCGCCGCAAAATTCATTTCACGCACCAAAACGTTGGTGCGTCCGCGTGCTTCCGTTGTAACGTTCTGACTTTTCGGAGGTCTAACGGGGGTCGTAATGCGGTTCGCCATTTTCAGTGACATTCATTCCAATCTCGAAGCGCTTGAAGGCGTGATGGCAGACGCGCGTCAACACAGATGCACGCACTTCGTTTGTCTGGGCGACGTTGTCGGTTACAACGCAAATCCGGGTCAATGCATCCAGCTTGTTCGCGAGCTGGGTTGCCCGGTGGTGAAAGGCAACCACGACGAACAAGCGACGTTCCCCGCGTCATCGGAACGTTTCAACGAGCTCGCCGAACGCGCGATCGAGTGGACGCGCCAACGTTTGACTGAGCCGGACAGGGAATGGCTCCGCAGCCTGCCGTTGCAGCGACGCGTACACGATTTTACGATCGTGCACGCAACGCTCGATAACCCCGGGCAATGGGGCTACGTATTCAATAATCTCGACGCCGTCGCGAGTTTTACGTATCAGCGGACGCCCGTTTGTTTCTTCGGCCATACGCATGTGCCCATGGTATTTGTGCGCGATGAGGGCGTCCGGCGCCAGAGCTCCGAACACATTCGTATTGAGCCTGGCAAAAAATACTTCATCAACGCCGGCAGCGTGGGACAACCCCGCGACGGAAACTGGCGCGCCGGCTATTGTATTTACGACGTCGAGAACAACCTCGTCGAACTGTTGCGGGTAAAATACGATCTGGCCACCGCGCAGAAGAAAATCACTAAAGCCGGCCTGCCTCGGCTCTTAGCCGAGCGCCTGGCAATGGGCCGCTGAAACAAACAACCGCGTGGAGAGGACTGCCCGCTCTACCGACCACTCTTCGCTCGGTCGCGGACAATAAAGTCTGCAACCGGCAAATCGCGAGGGTAAGTGATTTTAAGATTGAACTCGTCGTTGAGAACGAGAGCGATCTTGTAACCAAGTCGTTCAACTGCTGAGACTTCATCAGTCACCAAAATGTTTTCCGCGAACACCGCACGGTAGGCGTCCTCAATTAATTTCCGCTCGAAAATCTGTGGCGTTTGCATCGCGTAAAGCTGATGACGATCTACGGAACCAACGACCAAAAGATCGGCATCTACACGTTTTAAGGTGTCGTTGACTGGCTGCGCCAAAGCGGCTGCGCCATGGACGCGGCACTGCTCAAACGCGCGTTCGATTTGCTCCGGAGTAATCAATGGGCGAGCCGCGTCGTGCACGGCGACGTATTTCGTCTCACGATCAATGCGATCCAAGCCAGCCCGAACGGAATCCTGCCGACGTTTACCGCCCGGGACAATTGCGCGGATTTTTTTGAACCCTGCACTGGAATTGATTTTCCTAATTTCATCATGCCGTTCTTCACGCGTGACGACAACGATTTCGCCTACGGACTTCGCGCGCTCGAACGCGCGGATTGCGTGAGCGATAACTGGTTCGCCCGCGATTGCCGCAAACAATTTATCGAACCCGATGCGCTGGCTGCTGCCGCCGGCTACGATGATAGCGCTCAGCATGGCGTAGAAAAGAAACGCCCAACGTCCAACGTCCAAAGTTCAATCTCGAAATCAGAATGCAGATATTCGGCGTTGGGCGTTGAGTGTTGAGCGTTGAGCGTTTCCCTCACGTTAATTGCTTTTGCACTTCCGCGCTAAGCGTTTTGCCATCGGTGCGACCGCCTGCCTTGGCCTGCAAAGCCTTCATCACCGCGCCCATTTGCGCTTTGGACGTGGCGCCGAGTTCTGCAATGGTTTCGCGCACGACTTTCGCCAGTTCCTCCGGACTCATGGCTTGTGGCAAATATGTATTTAAAATCGCAAGCTCTTCTTTTTCCTTTTCAGCCAATTCAGAGCGGCCGCCTTTTTCAAAACTTTCGATCGAATCCTGGCGTTGCTTCGCTTGTTTGCGAATGACCTGAACGGCTTCAGCGTCACTGAGTTCGGCCTCCGCATCGGATTTTGCGATCGCCGCATATTTCAACGCAGATTTCAGCATGCGCAGGACGCCCAGTTTCGTTGCGTCTTTGGCGCGCATCGCCTCCTTCAGATCCGAGTCCACACGCTGTTGCAGTGTCATGGGGGCACAATTACGATGACCAAACGCGGTTGTCGATGCTGTAGCCACGGTTCTGTGAAGGCGCCAGCGTGTTCGTGCGTCGTGATCACATTGCCAGCCTGACCATAAACGCGGATCACGGCATAGTGTGATCGGCTGTTGAATTGCGCGTAATTCGACGGCATTGCTGGCCGCTTGGTGGCCGGTGCGCTTTTCGCTTCAGGTCGCGTCTCCTTCCTTCGATT
>Ga0306926_10003519_pt1 | contig 16236 bp, 14 predicted proteins | sample flu12Cox44000178_FD_203759 | JGI IMG/M metagenome (GOLD analysis project Ga0306926, IMG submission 203759) | Lab enrichment of tropical soil microbial communities from Luquillo Experimental Forest, Puerto Rico - flux8day.12C.oxic.44.000.178 (v2)... | ecosystem: Environmental > Terrestrial >... | reverse complement strand
TCTTGTGATCATCTTACCATCGTAGGTTGACAGCCGCTGCGGAAGCCGGCGCGGTGCCACTGACTCTCGGAGCAGCGGCGACAGAAGCGCACCGTTCCCTACAATTTGGGCAGCACGATGCCTTTCTGGCCCTGGTATTTTCCTTTCTTGTCCTTGTAGCTGGTCTCTGGTGGCTCGTTGCCCTGAAAGAACAGAATCTGGCAGAGGCCTTCGTTGGCATAGATGCGTGCGGGAAGCGGCGTAGTGTTGGAGATTTCGAGGGTCACGAAGCCTTCCCACTCGGGCTCGAAAGGAGTGACGTTAACGATGATCCCGCACCGGGCATAGGTGGACTTGCCCACGCAGACGGTGAGCACGTCGCGCGGGATTTTGAAGTACTCGACCGAGCGGGCGAGCGCAAACGAGTTGGGCGGCACGACGCAGACATCGGCTTCCACACTGACGAAGGAGCGCTCGTCGAACTTTTTAGGATCGACGACCGTGCTGTTGACGTTGGTGAAAATCTTGAACTCGTCGGCGACGCGCAGGTCGTAGCCGTAGCTGGAGAGACCGTAAGAGATGACGCCTTCGCGCACCTGCTTCTCGGAGAAAGGATTGATCATGTCGTGCTCGATGGCCATCTTTCGGATCCAACGGTCACTCAGAATGGGCATGGGGCTCCTGTTTCAGTTGCCGGTTGTCAGAATAAGGACAATCCACCACATAAGTTGGCGTTTCAGGGAATCATCATCTTACGGAATGGGGTTGTGGATTGACAATCAGTGGTTAGTGGTTAGAAAAAAGCCCGCTCAAGCCGTCAATCGAGGAGGCGCTTGAACGAGTGCACTCCGCGTCTCCGGATTACCCGTCAAGGGTCAGCTGTCGATCGCCAGCGGCACGCATCCTGTTCATGTCAGGCGCCGCACAAAGCCCTTTGTCAGGATTACGAGCTTCTCGGCAGTGCTGAGCGTTACTCGCTCGGAAAAAACATCGTACTGACACGATGCGATGCGATCGAGCAGCCGATGGTAGATCTCCACCAGCGTCCAGAGGGCGGGTTGGCTGTCGTCGTCGATCAGCGGAATGAGTTCTTCTGCCGAGCCATACAACTCTCGAGCTCGCTCTGCCTCAAATTCGAGCACCGGGCGGAAAATGGCCGCGGCGTTGCCGTTGTTGATTGCGGCAGCATCGACTCCGAATCGCCTCAGGTCCTGACTGGGCAGATAAACGCGTCCCATCTCGCCGTCTTCTTTCACGTCGCGAATGATGTTGGTGAGTTGGAACGCCACTCCAGTACGCTCTGCTAGCGTTTCCGCCTGGGGATCGCGATAGCCGAAGATTCGGATCGAGACCAGTCCGACAACGGACGCGACGTGGTAGCAGTAGTCGTAAAGCTCATCGAATGTCTCGTAGTGCACCGGAGCGTGCGCAGAAGCATCAGTTGGGCGGTCGCTCCGGGGGTTCGGCAGGTCCATCGCCGTGCCTTCGACCAGCTTCTCCACGAGATCGAGAGGAATGTTGAATGTCCTCTGTGTATCGGCAAGCGCCATCAGTACGGGATCGTCGGTGCGCTCACCTTCCACGACCTGGCGCAGCGCGCACATCCAAGCCGCCAACTTCGCGCGGCGTTCCTCGACCGGCAAGGCAGGGTCGTCAGAGATGTCGTCGGCGCGCCGCATGAAGGCGTACACAGCACACAATGCGCTTCGTTTGCGCGAAGGAAGGACCAGAAAGCCGTAATAGAAGTTCTTGGCTGCCGAACGAGCGATGTGGCGGCAGACGGCGTAGGCGGCCCGCAATTGCAGCGGGTGCTGGCTCACAGCAAATTTCCCAGGGCCGCGCGCGCCAGAAGAAGGACTTTACGGCGCTTGGAGATGACCGGCCGAGAGGTCAGCACGTCGTAATTCTGCTTTTCGATGGCGCGAAGTATAGCCAGTCCCCCGCGGCTAAAAAGTTCGATATCGAGCGCTAAGCGGCGGTCCACTTTTTTCGCCAGCAGCAAGCCGCGGTGGAACCAATCGCGAGCCCGATCGACCTCGAACTTCATCATGGCAAGGAACTGGGGCGTTGGATCGCGCTCTGCCAGCTCGCGCTCGGTGACTCCGAACTTCGCGAAATCTTCGAGCGGAAGATAGATTCTCCCTTTCGCGAAGTCGGTTGCCACGTCCTGCCAAAAATTTGCCAGTTGCAGTGCCGTGCAGGTATAGTCGGAGAGCTTCTGCCGCTCGGCATCGCAATAGCCGCACAAGTACAGCACGAGATGACCCACTGGGTTCGCAGAATACTGGCAGTAGCCCAGCAGGTCGTTGAATCGCGGATAGTGGGTGACGACCTGGTCCTGCCGGAACGCCTGCAGCAAGTCAGAAAACTCGTGTTGCGGAATGCCGAATTCGCGCACCGTCTCCCGCAGCGCAACGAACACCGGATGACGTGGCTCGCCGTGGTAGCACTGCGCCAGCTCGGCTTCCCACTGGTCCAGCAGTAACAGCGATTGCTGCTTGTCGCCGACTTCGTCACCAAGGTCGTCGGAGATCCGGCAGTACGCATAGACGTTAAAGAAGTGCTGATGGAGATGCTTGGGCAGAAACCACGTCACGACGGGGAAATTTTCGTAGTGCGTCGTCGCCAGGCGCACGCAGTATTGCCGTGCATCCGGCAGCGGCGGCGCGGTCTCGGGGATCGCGTATTCCGGGGGCAGCGCCCGCCAGCCGGGAGCTAGGGGGCCCGGCTGGGAGGTGTAGTAGCGGTTGTCAGTTGGTGTGGTGGACATGCGTTGCCGTCAACCGGCGAGATGCGAATTTCCTCAGCTGCTAACGCCCGGTATTGAACAGACTGTTTCGGCACGGCTGAAGCCGTGCCCTTTCAAAGACTGTTTACGAAGACAGCCTCTACTGTCCCGGGATAATTGCGGTCTTTATGTCGCCGTTGCGGTTCAGCATGTGGCGAAGCACATGTTGCAGCCGCGACAGTGGCGCTTCTCCGGTGATGTAATCGGTGCCTTTGATTTTCTTTTCGCAGATCAGAGCAAATGCTTTGCGCACCGTCTCGGGGGTGTGATGGAACGTGGCCTTCAAGGTCAGCTCGTTGTAGTGCAGGCGTTGCGTATCGAGCGTGACCTTGGTTCCATTGGCGCAGCCGCCAAAGAAGTTCACGATGCCGCCCTTGCGCACCATATCGATCGACCATTCCCAGGCCTGCGTGCGTCCTACGGCCTCGATCACAACATCGCAGCCGCGATTATCGGTAGTAAGCTTGCGAACCGCCTTCACCGGATCATCGACCTTGGTGATCTGTACAACATGGTCGGCACCGGCTCGCAGCGCTGAGTTCACCTGCGAGTCACGCTTCACCACAGAAATAACGTTGCATCCAGCGATCTTGGCTACCTGGATGAACATCAGACCGATCGGACCGGCGCCAATCACGGCGACCGAATCACCAATCTCCATCTTGGTTTCGTGCAAGCCACGCAGCACACACGCCAGCGGCTCGGTGATTGCCGCTTCTTCATAGCTGACGTGATTGGGAATCGCCAGCATGTTGGTCTCAACGATGCGGCGCGGAACGTGAATGTACTCAGCGTAGGCCCCGTTATTGAAAAGCAGGTCCTCGCAGAGATTCTCCTGGTGCTTGGAACAGTAAAAGCACATGCCGCAGGGTGCAGAGTTCAGCGCGACAACGCGCATTCCCTTCTTGAAGCCTTTGACGTTGGGTCCGACTTCTTCGATGACACCTGCCAATTCATGACCAAAGAGGGCCGGAGGAACGATCATACGGGCATGATAGCCACGCTGGTAGACCTTCAAATCGGTGCCGCAGGTCAGGGCTACTTGCACTTTGACCAGCACTTCCCCTTCGTCCAGCTTAGGGATCGGCACTTGCTCAATCTTCACGTCCTCTTTGCCGTAGAGGACGGCTGCTGTCATGTTTCCATTCACTCTATGAATCCTTCCATGCGCTGCCCGGTTGAATGACCACCTTCATCGAGTCCGGTTTGGGATGGGCAGCCAGATGCAGCGCATCGATCGACTCGGTCAGAGGATAACGATGGCTGATCAAGCGCTCCAGATCCACTTCACGATTCAGCACAAAACGCGCTGCGTCGTCCTGCAGATCCACCGAAGCGCTATAGGATCCCAACAGACTCTTTTCATCCACGCAAACGCTAGCAGGATCGATTACGGCCTCTCCGTGTTGCGTTTGTGCAAATAGCAATACGCGCCCGCCTGGACGCGCTGCATCCATAGCGGGACGAATCAGGCCGCTTCCAGCTACAGCCAGAACAACGGCGTCAGCCCCTCGGCCCTCCGTCATTTTCTCGATTGTGGTAACGGTGTCGGAGGCAGAGGCGTCGATAGTATCGTTGAGGCCGAACGTCTCAGCTATTGTAAGCCTCTGCGGAAACAAATCGGAAGTGATAACTCGCGCACCACACCTTCGGGCCAGCACCGCCAGCATGATGCCGATAGGTCCTTGTCCGATCACCAGCACCGTTTCGCCAGCAATGAGACGCAGCGTCTCGATTCCCTTCATGCAAGTGTTGACCGGCTCGATGAAGGACGCCTGCTCGAATGAAACGTTGTCCGGAATACGAACAACACCGCTGCGGCCGACGATCCAGTCCATCACGCGAACGTATTCGGCGAATCCGCCACCGCTCGGCTCATAGCCTGCAGTGGCACCGACCTTTTTGTAGGTGGGGCATTGCGCGAACACTTTGTGCTTGCAGTAATAGCATTCGCGGCACGGGATATGGTGGAACACCATTACGCGATCGCCGATCTTGTAGTCACGAACCCCTTCGCCGCTGGCAACTATGACGCCGGTGGTTTCGTGGCCGAAAATGCGAGGGGCGGAGTGCGATCCGGTAGAGATCTTCTTCAGGTCGGTGCCGCAGATTCCGCAGGTGTGGACACGGACCAGCAGTTCGCCAGCACCAATTTGTGGAACCGGGACTTCTTCCAGGCGAACATCATTGATGCCGCGATAGACCGCTGCTTGCATGCTAGTAGGCATCGGGTGGCCAATGGATATGCCGATTTGGGTTGCTAATGACATCCGTAAAGTCGTCTTACGCCCGCTGGACCCCCTGCTCGCGCTCAGCCTTGGAGCGCTGTTCGATTAGATGACCAAGTGCTTGGCACAGGTTCGCTGCCGCTAAGCGACTGTTTGCATTTAGCTGACGAACTACCGACCACCACTTTGGTCGGATAGCCACCCACGCTAAAAATCCTAAGGTTTCGAACTTCCCGCTCGCGTTGACGAATCGGCTGAGCGGCGGAATCGGAAAGTTCAACTCGTCCGAGACCGCTTTGATCGCCATGAATTCGATGCCGTGCTGTTGCGCGACTGCCGCTACTGCTGATCCTTCCATATCAACGATGTCGGCCTTCCAACGCTGCGCCTCGATCGGCTTATCGGCAGGACCGGCTACTGCGGAGGCTGTCACGAGCACCGCCTCGCCATGTCCAGTTTCGAATATCGCGCCCGAATCCACGTCGACTACTTCTTTCACTTCGACGACATCGCCGACTTTCAGCTTCGGAGTGAGTGCTCCGACCAGCCCGGCGGAGATCAGGATGCCCGGGGAATAGCGCCCAATCAGCACTTCGGCTGCGTGTCCGGCGGCGTTTCCGCCGATGCCACTCACCGCAATTACTGCGTCGTTGAGCTCGAAGATTTCCATTTCTTCTGCTCGCTGCGGTTGAATACCCCGCAGCAGCGAAGCCAACTCACGCTTCATGGCAGCCACCACAGCGATGCCTCTATGGGGCATAACCGTTTGCCCTGAACCAATCCACTGCGCGGCGCAAAGCTCGGTCGACCGGGGCGGGATTCCAGCCCAACTCGCGCTCGGCTTTCGCGCTGGTGACGAACATCTTCTTACGTCCCATGCGGACGGAGTCCAACGTGACGCGCGGCTCGCGGTGTCGCATCTTGCCGGTCACTAAGGTGTCTACTGCGCCGGTCGCATATGCAATAGCATAGGGCATACGAATGCTGGGCGATGGCAGCCCGGTAATCGCATTAAGCTTGTCGAGAATCTGCTTCAGGGTCAGGTTCTCGCCGCCCAGGATGTAGCGCTCGCCTGGAAGGGCTTTCTCCATCGCGAGCAGATGCCCATCAGCACAGTCGATCACGTCTACGAGGTTCAATCCAGTGTCTACATACGCCGGAAACTTGCGCTTCAGGAAGTCCACGACGATCCGCCCAGTCGGCGTTGGCTTGATGTCGCGTTCGCCGATCGGCGTCGTGGGATTCACGACCACCACGTTCTGCCCGGCATGCGCGGCCTCGATTACCTTTTGCTCGGCCATGAACTTGCTGCGCTTGTAGTCGCCGATCATGTTCGCCTGGGTTACGGGAGCGCTCTCATCCGTCATGCGGCCGTTGTTGCGAAACCCCATCGTGGCCACGCTGCTGGTATACACAACCCGCCGAACGCGCGATCCTCTCGCAGCCTGCAGTATGTTGCGCGTTCCATTGACATTGGAGTCGTATAGCTCCTGACCGTTCACCGCCCACAAGCGATAGTCGGCTGCAACATGGAAGACATATTCGCAGCCTTCCATGCCGCGCTTGAGCGACTCCACATCGCGCAGATCGCCGATGACCCGCTCCGCCGCGAGATCGTCGATATTGTCGGTGCGGCTGGTCGACCGCACAAGCAGGCGCAGCTCGGCACCATGCTTCAACAACTGCCGCGCGACGTGACTTCCGAGGAAACCCGTCGCTCCTGTGACAAAACACCTCATCCGATTTTGTGCTGGCGCCAAAGCCCGGACGTATTTTCAGCGTGTTACGGCACGACTGACCTCGTGGCCTGATACGAGTCAGTCGCCGAAACGAGTTTCCAGCAACCTGTAAAAGTCGTGCCCTAATACACAGCCCGGCAAAAAGCAACTTTTTCCCTAGTCTGTTCGGGCGTATCGAAGTAGCGGCCTCGATCCGCACTGCCGCTACTTCTTGCTGGGCTCGAAGTGCGTGGTGCGCAACTGCTCTTCCGGCGATACTGCAGCGGCCTTAGCGTATGCCGTCAACGCAATCAGCGGGAAATACTGACGGTACATGTAATACATGAGATAAAACACCCGCGGGAACCCGGTTCCGGTGTACCACGCCTCGTTCCACGAACCGTCACGGTGTTGCGTCTGCAGCAGATAGGCAATTCCGCGTTGCAGCGAATCGCTGCGCGTGTCGTTTGCCGCCAGCAGACCCATCACCGCCCACGCGGTCTGCGACGCGGTACTCGCACCGACGCCCTTCGTATTGGGATCGTCATACGAACCGCAGGTCTCGCCCCATCCGCCATCGGGATTCTGCATCATGCGCAGCCACTCAGCAGCCTGTTGAATCGAGGGCTCATGATGGTCCATTCCGATCGCTTCCAATCCGCGAAGAACCAGCATTGTGCCGTAGATGTAGTTCACGCCCCAGCGTCCGAACCACGATCCATCTGGCTCCTGCTCGCGCTTAATGAACTCCACTGCGCGGCGAACCGGAGCGTCCTTCATCGAGTAGCCATAGGTCGCCAGGCACTCGAGTACGCGACCGGTGATGTCGACCGTCGCCGGATCGAGCATGGCGTTGTGGTCGGCAAAGGGAACATACTGGAAGACCATGCGATCGTTGTCTTTGTCGAACGATGCCCACCCGCCGTTCTTGCACTGCATCGACAGCACCCAATCGATCGCCCGCTGCACCGACTTGTCGTGGTAGCTCTCGTTCGAGGTCTTCACCTTGCTGAGAGCGAGCAAGACCATCGCGGTGTCGTCGACATCAGGGTAAAACTCGTTGTTGAACTCGAAGTACCATCCTGCAGGTTCGGCATTGCGGTTCTTCACGCACCAGTCGCCCTTGCGCGTCACCTGCTTTTGCAGCATCCACTCGGAAGGCTGCACGAGCCGCGGATCGGTCGCCGAAACCCCACTTTCCGCCAGCGCAAAGATGGCGTAAGCCGTGTCCCACACCGGCGACATGCAGGGCTGCATGCGGAAGGTCGTTTCTTCCTCGATGCCCAGCTTTTCGAATTCATCCATCGCGCGGATGACCTGAGGATCGTCGAGCGAATAGCCCAAGCAGCGCAATGCGATGATGGAATTCATAATGCCCGGATAAATCGCGCCCAGCCCGTCGCTTCTCTCCAGGCGCTCCAGCATCCACTTCTCGGCTTTTTTTATGGCGCGCGAACGCAGCGGCCGGATGTGCACCTTTTCGAAGAAGTGCACCATACGATCGAGCACCAGGAAGAAATTGCGCCAACTGATGGTCTTCTTCGCCCATCTCAGACGCAAGTGCGCTTTGCTGCGACCGCCGACGAAGAGCTCTTCAATTCCCTGTTCGTCGGGAATCTTCTTGAACGGCTTTTTGGCGTACGCGATCGACAGCGGCACGAGAATCGCGCGCGACCACGACGAAATCTCGTAGATGTTGAACCAGAACCAATTGGGGAAAAGAACAAGCTCCGGCGGAATGGCCGGCACCGCATCGTAGTCATACTGGCCGAGGAAACAAAGGTAGATCTTGGTGAAGGTATTGACTTCGGTCACCCCACCCATCGCTAGGATGCGCGCGCGTGCCTTGCTTAGCGCAGAATGGTCGGGACCGTAGCCCGCCATCTTCAGAGCAAAGTACGCCTTCACCGTCGCGCTGATGTTCGAGGGTCCGCCATTGAAGATTGGCCACCCACCGTCTTCGTTCTGGTGCGACAGGATTTCGTTGGCGCACTTCTGGGTGCGCACCGGATCTTCGACACCGAGCAGGCGATGCAGGAGGACATAGTCTGACTCAAGGGTAGTATCAGCACCCAGTTCGCCAGACCAATAGCCTTCTTCTTCCTGCTGTAACGAGAAAAGATACTTGCGGGAGGCGTCGACCGCGGCGGCAACACGAGCCTTGATATCGTCTAACTTTCCGAACCGCATTTCGCCAAAGTTGGGGGAAAACGCTTCTGCCATTCTTGTTGCTTACTCCGCCAGGGCTGGCGCAGCCCCGATCGCTTCCACAATTTCTAGTGGCAAGCCGAAGCGAACGTTCTCCGGCATCACTTCCACCTCTTGCAGGTTAGTGAATCCCTGTTGCTGCAGGAAGATCACAGCTTCCTGCACCAGGATTTCGGGCGCTGACGCTCCCGCCGTCAGAGCGACCGTTTGCACGCCTTCCAGCCACTCCGGCCGGATCGAACGATAGTTCTCGATCAGGTAAGAGTTGGTTGCCATGTTGCGAGCGACTTCGACAAGGCGGTTCGAGTTCGAACTGTTGTCCGAACCAACTACCAGAAGCAGGTCGCATTCACCAGCAACTTCCTTAACAGCCGTCTGCCGATTCTCGGTCGCATAGCAGATGTCCTGCGCATGTGGCCCCTTAATGTTGGGGAACGTCTTACGCAAAGCCGCAATCACATGCTTGGTTTCATCCAGACTGAGCGTGGTCTGTGTAAGGTAGGCAACGCGATCTGGATCCGGCACATTCAGGTTCTCGATATCTTCCGGAGAATCTACGACTTGGGTCACCGAAGGGGCTTCGCCTAAGGTGCCAATCACCTCGTCGTGGTCGTGATGTCCAATCAGGATCAGCGAATAACCTTCGCGCGCGAACTTTACTGCCTCAACGTGTACCTTCGTCACCAGCGGGCAGGTTGCATCAATGACCCGGAGTTCGCGCAACTTGCTCGCCTCGCGCACTTCGGGCGCGACGCCATGAGCGCTGTAGATCACCCGCTCGCCCGTAGGAACCTCCTCCACGCTGTCGACAAAGATGGCGCCCTTAGCGGTCAACTCGTCGACAACATAGCGGTTATGCACAATTTCCTTGCGGACATAGATTGGAGCACCGAAGGTCTCGAGGGCGATCCGAACGATGTCGATGGCGCGAACCACCCCGGCGCAGAAGCCTCTCGGCTTCAGCAAAAGCAGCGTCTTAGCGTCGGTTTGAGTCATGTACTCCTGATTGGATGACTGGATCATAAACCCGGATTTCCCCACAGTTACTCTATTCTAGCAGCCGAGCAATCACCAAGATAACGGCAAGAAACGGCAAGATTTAGCAGTCTGCGGCGGGATTTGGCCAGCTAATGGGAGCTAGTTCGATCATGCACCTTGGGTGGGCCATTTCGTCTTGGGCTGGTCTCGCGTGCGGCACAACACTACTGCTATCCCAGCCGCTTGAGTTAACCGGCCACGCCTGGTCACCGGTTCGCCTTCAGCATCTGCTCGGCATGCTTAATCGATGTGTCGGTGAGCTTTGCCCCGCTGATCATGCGCGCTAACTCACGCGTCCGTTCGTCACGGTCAAGTTGGCGCACAGAGGTTTTTGTCCGTCCGCCCGACTCCTTCTTCTCGATCAGATAGTGCTGGTCAGCGAAGGACGCAATCTGCGGCAGATGGGTCACGCATAAGACCTGTTTTGTTGCGGCTAACTGCTTTAGTTTCTTCCCCACCGCCTCTGCCGCGCGACCTCCGATGCCGGCATCTACTTCGTCGAAGACCAGGGTTCGCTGCTGGGCCCCAGCCTTTGCGCGGTCTTGCCGTGCGCGGCCCGATATCCCTGCCTCGACCGTGGTCTTCAGCGCCAGCATGACCCGCGACAATTCTCCGCCGGATGCAATTTCCTCGACCGGTCCCAGAGGCTCGCCCGGGTTCGCAGAGATCAGGTACTCGACGGCATCGAAGCCCTGCGATGTCCATCTGGCTTCTTCGTCTGACCCGCTCACGTCGACCTTGAACTTCGCTTTCATCGCCAGTTCATTGACTTCGGCTTCGACCTGCTTCTCCAGCTTGCGCGCCGAGTGGTAGCGTTTTCGTGAGAGGGCGCGAGCCGCATCCAGATATTGTTCCGCGGACTTTGCCAATTCGCTGCGTAACTTGCGCAGCACTTCGTCTTTGTTCTCCAGCTCGTTGAGCTTGCGCGCGAGTTCTTCTCGTTGCCTGACAACGTCTTCAAGTGTTGGCCCATATTTGCGTTTCAGACGATCGATTGCGGCGAGACGGTCCTCCACTTCTGCCAGCCGCTCAGGTGAAGCTTCGATCCGGTCGGCGTAGTCACGCAGAGTTTGCCCAATGTCCTCAACCGTGATCCGTGCCGAGTCGAGCTGCGCCAACGGCTCGCGAAACTTCTCGTCGAATCGCACCAGCTCTTCGAGCTGCTTGTGGGCCGAGCGAATCAGCACAGACGCTGACACATTGCCTTCGTACAGCGCGTCGTAGGCTCCCATGGCCGAGGCGAGAATGCGCTCCGAGTTCACAAGTACGCGCTTTTCGGCCTCGAGCTGCGAATCTTCACCGGCTCGAAGATTTGCTCCGGCAATCTCTTTCCGCTGAAAGTTCCAGAGATCCAACAAGCGCAAACGATCCTGCTCGTCGCGCTCCAGGTCGGCGATGCGGTTACGAATTCCCCTCCATTCCTCGAACGCGGCAGCAACCGGCGCAAGACCCGATCCCGCAAAGTTGTCGAGCAGCGCCAATCGCGACGCCGCATCGAACGCTAGTACCGATTCATTCTGTGCGTGAATTATCGCCAAATGCGGAGCAAGCTGGCGCAACACCGCGACCGTGGCCGGCTGGTTGTTAACGAACACTCTTCCTTTGCCACCCGTGGCGATCTCCCGCCGCAGGATCAGCTGCTCGTCGCGCGCATCGATGCCGTTTTCTACCAACACCGCGTCAAACACCTTCGAGTCGGCTTCGAATACGGCAGAGACGACCGCCTTGTCAGTTCCGTGGCGCACAGCATCGGCCGAGGCTTTGTCGCCCAGCAGCAATGCCAGTGCATCAATCAGGATGGATTTGCCAGCACCAGTTTCGCCGGTCAGGAGATTGAGACCGGGCGCAAGCTCCACGGCAACGTTGTCGATGACCGCGTAGTTTTCAACCCGCAGTTCCAGCAGCACAGTGCGTTCTCGACTCGCGGAAATTTAGTGGCAGTTTAGCAGGAAAATACCTCATCACTCCGTTCGCCGAAGTAGTGTGAAAGAAATCTCCACAAAAAATTTGAAACCATAGCGGAGCGAGTACAGCCAATAGAGTCTGTTCGAGTATAACTGCAACACTCTTAACCGCTTTCATAGACCTATCAGAATGTTGCCCAGCAAGGCAGCTCATTAACTCTCCAGGAAACCCCGGCCACCATTCCGAATCCGGCCGCGTCCAACACCTATAATGATTGTGTGCGAATGCGAGGCTGACACCCATCAATGATCGTTCTCGTTCCACTGCTTGCCTCCGCCATCGGGGGCGAAATTTCCGGTCTCATCGAATCCAGCGGTCTGGTCGCCAAGACTGTACTGGTCATTCTTCTGATCTTCAGCCTGGCCTCCTGGGCCATCATTTTCAGTAAGTGGGGACTCTTCCGCCGAGCCCGCGCGCAGAGTAACCGCTTCATGCGGATGTTCCGCAAATCCGAACGCCTGCAAGACGTAGCGGCTGTGGCGGAACAGTTCAAGCCCAGCCCGCTGCTCGCCGTTTTTGAAGGCGCCTACGACGAGTTGCGCAAGCAGGCGCCCCAACCGATTCGCGTTGGAGCCTTGCAACGCGCCATACAGATTGCATCCTCAGAAGAGTTAACGCGTCTGGAACGTCGCTTGCCGTGGCTGGCAACGACCGGGGCAGTGACGCCGTTTATCGGCCTCTTCGGGACCGTGTGGGGCATCATCGATGCCTTTCATGGACTAGGAACCGCCGGCGCTGCAACGTTGCGCGCCGTTGCGCCGGGTATCTCAGAGGCCTTGATCACTACTGCCGCAGGACTGTTCGCAGCCATTCCGGCGGTCATCGCTTACAACCTGTTCACGCAGCATATTCGCGAATTCGGCGCTCGCATGGACGATTTCGGCCTCGAGCTCATCAACGAAGTGGAGCGCGCCCAAAGTGGCGCCGCGCGCCAGGTCCACGAGAGTGTGGAGCGCCGCTGATGGCCTTCACCAACGCACAAGGACGTACGCAGACCTCACTCGCCGATATCAACGTCACTCCTCTGGTTGACGTTGTGCTGGTCCTGCTCATCATCTTTATGGTTACAGCACCCGTGTTGCAATCGGGCATCGAAGTCAGCGTTCCGCACACGAAAACGGTGAAAGAGATTACAGAGGAGCGGCTGGTGATCACGATCGACCGCCAGCAGAAGGTCTTCCTCGGGAACGATCCCATCAACATTAACCAGATTGGCGCACAGTTGCGCCAGAAGATTCGGGATCCTGAAGGGCAGTCGGTCTTTGTCCGCGCCGATGAGGACGTGCCCTTCGGCGCCTTCGCCACTGTCATGGACGCCGTGAAGCAAGCCGGCATCACCAACGTAAGCATCGTGACACAGCCGCTGGAGAAGAATGGCAGCCGACGCTGACATCTTTCCCTCCGATCATGTCTCACGCCTGTCGATGGTCGGATCTGTGGCCCTTCACACTGCCCTGTTTGCGCTCGCGCTTTTCGGTTACCTGATTCCGAGCAGTCGTGGAGAGAACTGGGGTGGAACCGAAGGCGGCGGAGGCGCGATGAGCGCCACCCTGGTAAGCAGTATCCCCTTGCCCAACCCGCAGCCTGAGCAGCAGAATGTTCTCGCCAACGAATCGACGGGGCTCTCCGAGTCGCAGCCGCAAGAAACTCCGAAGGAGGAACCCAAGGCCATCCCGATTCCCGAGCGCGAGGCGAAGAAACAGGGTCCACGGGAATCGGCGCCAAAGAAGGAACCGCCGAAGCAAGTAGCGAAGGCCGAGCCCGACAACCTGGTTCCCTACGGACAAGGCGGCCCGGTCAGTGGTCCCTACGGCTCGTTCACCTCAGGTGCAACGAAAGGCGGCTTCGGATTTCAAGGTGGCCAAGGCGACTTCGGCAGCCGCTTTGCTTATTACGTCGACGTGGTGCGCCGCAAGGTGTCGGACAACTGGATGAAGTACGAGGTTGATCCGCGAATCAGCGATGCGCGCCGCGTCTACATTTACTTCGAGATCAATCGCTCCGGGCAGCCCTCGAACATTCGTGTGGAACAATCGAGCGGAATTCCGTCACTGGATCAGTCTGCCGTGCGCGCCTTGCAGCGCATCGATACGTTTGGACCGCTGCCTGCTGGATATAACGGCACCTACGTAGCGGTGGAGTTCTGGTTTGACTATCGCCGCTGATCGAGCGCGTGTCGAGTAAACGCACGGCGTCAGCACAACATCATAGGAGAACTGGTTTATTCTGGAAGTGGGAATGAAACGATTCGCAACCATCATCCTCTCGGCAATTGTCGTTTGCGCATTCAGCGCTACCCTTTCATCGCAAGATTGGATTCGAACCGGTACCGGGCTAGGCGTGGAGAAGATCCGCCTTGCGGTTCCTGACTTCAAGCCCGCGAGTGACCCCGACAGCAAGCGTCTCACAACTGCTTTCAGCGTTACGCTGTGGAACGACCTGCAGGCCGCCGGAATCTTCGACATGGTCTCGCCGAGTTTCTATCCGGTGGCGAATCCCGGAACTCCGCAAGAAGTAAATCTCGGGCAGTGGAGCGATCCGCCGCCGAACGCCAGCATGTTGGCCTTCGGCAACGCCAGCGTGCAAGGAGGATCGCTGTCAGTGCAAGGCTGGCTCTTCGATGTGAAGAACGCGCAGTCCCCACAAGTGCTCGGCAAGCAGTATCGCGAGCAGGCGACGGAAGACAACGCACGCGTCATCGCTCACCGCTTTGCCGATGAAATCATCTTCCGGCTCGGCGGAGGCATTCCCGGCATCGCCGAATCCAAGATCTACTTCGTCAGCAATCGCAGCCGGACCAAAGAGATCTGGCAAATGGATTACGACGGCTCCAACCAGAAGCAGATCACGAACGTCGCGACCATGGCTCTGTCGCCGCACGTTTCGCCTGACGGTTCGCGCATTGCGTTTTCTTCTGTGTCGAATAACGAGTGGCAAATCCTGATGTACTCGCTCGAGCTTAACCGGATGGTATCGTTTCCACGCTACCAGGGAGCGAACCTGTCGCCCGCGTGGTCGTCCGACGATAAGTTGCTGGCCTTCTCTTCATCTCGCTCTGGCGATGCCGAAATTTACAGTGTCGATGTAGCTGGCGGGGATCTACGCAGGCTGACCAATAGCAAGGGCCCTGACGTGTCGCCTTCGTGGAATCCCAAGACCAATGCCCAGATCGCGTTCGTCAGTGGACGCACGGGTCTGCCGCAGATTTATACCATGGCGTCCGACGGCAGCAACGTCGTCCGCGTCACCGACCAGGGCTATGCGGTCTCGCCTTCGTGGTCGCCGAACGGACAGTTCCTGGCATTCGCGTGGGTTCGCAATTATGGCCCGGGGGCTCCCGGGGCCAGCGACATCTATGTCATGGACGTCGCCAGCAGGCAGTGGGTACAACTCACGCACGATGGCGGACGCAACGATTTTCCGTCGTGGTCGCCCGATGGGCGGCATATTGTCTTTCAATCGAGCCGCAGCGGCCGCACCCAAATCTGGAGCATGCTGGCTGACGGAACCCAGGCACGCCAGTTAACCAACTCCGGCGAAAATACGCAGCCGAACTGGAGTTTTAAGTAGCATAGAGCCCAATTCGTCCGAAACTGAAGCGAGTGCTCTCGCAATTGGAGGCAAGACATTGAAAGCACGAAAGACTCAATGGGTCTACATCATTTCCGCACTGGCACTGATCCTCCTGGCCGCCGGCTGTAAGAAGAAGCAGCCGCCACCGCCACCTCCGCCGCCGGCAGCTAAGCCGCCTGCACCAACTGCTATGTTGACGGCGAATCCCAACACCATCGCTGCCGGCGGGGCTTCGACTCTTACCTGGAATACAGACTTCGCCAGCGACGTTACCATCGACGGGATCGGGAGGGTCGATTCCAAGGGCTCGACGCGGGTCACACCGTCGGAGTCGACCACGTATCATCTCGTTGCGAAGAATGACAGCGGCACGACCGAAGCCACTGCCCGGGTGACCGTTACTCCGGCTGCAGCTCCACCGCCGACGACTGCGACTACGGAAGGCGACGCGCAGTTGTTCTCGCAAAACATGAAGGACATTTTCTTCGAGTACGACAGCTACGAGATTACGTCGCAGTATCAACCTGTGGTGCAGGCCGACGCACGCTTCCTCCAACAACATCCGAACATGACATTTGTGATCCAGGGACACTGCGACGAGCGCGGCTCCATCGAGTACAACCTCACGCTGGGCGAGTACCGCGCCAACGCGGCCAAGCAAGCACTGGTTGCCCAGGGAGTTTCCGCTGCCCGCATTCGCACTATCAGCTATGGCAAGGAGAAACCGTTCTGTACTGAG
>Ga0306926_10003517_pt1 | contig 16239 bp, 15 predicted proteins | sample flu12Cox44000178_FD_203759 | JGI IMG/M metagenome (GOLD analysis project Ga0306926, IMG submission 203759) | Lab enrichment of tropical soil microbial communities from Luquillo Experimental Forest, Puerto Rico - flux8day.12C.oxic.44.000.178 (v2)... | ecosystem: Environmental > Terrestrial >... | reverse complement strand
TTGGGCGACGGCGAGAAGCCGGGCACAATATAGCCTCTCGCATACATGCACTGAGCATACATCGTGTCGAAGGGCAGGGCGTGTTCCGAGGCGGCGTACCCCCGGCACAGCGCGGATGTCACGGCAGCGGGATCGTAACTCTCACCTGCGGCTTTCGCAGCCGAGATTGTCAGGCCTGCCGCGATTATCCCAATAGCGAGCGTAAAAGGTATTGCCCGCAATAGCGCCCCACGGTTGCGCATGTCGCGAAACGCTGAAGTTTTCAGCCGCTCCGCCTCGTCAAGTGCCGGCCTGCCTCCATACACCAGCCGTCTCGTCAAAAAGCAACTTGGTGCGCCCCGGCGCGGGAGATGCGCGCCGCCGACATTATGCGGGGTGGGGGACACACGGTATGCTCACGTCCCACTCGGGGATCGCTTATCGCTTGCGTGCATAGAAAAACTCGCCGCAAGATCGGCTTGCGCTGAAAGCGCGGGAGGGGACATGAGGCGTACTGATCGGCGGGTGGTGTCGGTGACGACGGCGGCGATTTTGTTGACGGGGTGCGTTGCGCCGCCGTTACGACCGAGCATTCCGGTCGCTCCGGGGCCGAACAAGAGCTTCGACGTCTTCGCGACCGAGCAATCATTCTGCCAGCAATATGCCGCGTCGCAAACTGCGCCGGCGGCATACGCAGCCAACAACCAGGCCGTCGGCGGAGCCATTCTCAGCACGGCGCTCGGAGCGGCGCTCGGCGGTGCCATCGGCGGCGGCCGAGGCGCCGGGATTGGGGCCGCCTCGGGCGCCGCCTTTGGCACCGTGGCCGGGGCGAGCACTTCCTCCTTTGCGCAGATGTCGCTGCAGCAGCAATACGACGTGATGTATGCCCAGTGTATGGCTGCTCACGGTAATTCCGTGCCGGGCTTCTCGGGGCCGCCAGGGGCACCGCCCTATGGCGCACCTGGCCGGCCGCCCTATGCGGGACCACCGGGCCCGCCGCCCTACGGCTCCGCGCCTTACAACTCCGGGCCGTACGGTCCGGGGTCCTATCCCGGAGCGCCGCCGCCCGGCTATTGACCGGGTTGCTGCGGCGCGAGGCTGGTATTGCTGTCGGCGGTTTTCCTGTTGTCGGTCAGGAACAGCTGCTTCAACCCGCGCCGGTGAGCCAACAAGCGCCCCCAAGCCAGCGCCTGTTCCTCGGTATCGAACAGCCGGATCCGCGGTTCCATCTTGGCGCTGCGGGCGACTTCGTCCCATTCTTCTGTGAGGCTGGCGCGCACGCCCATGGGCGCCGCGTCGAGGATCAACGTGAGTTTCATCGCTCTTTATAACACTATGCCGGGATCACTGCGGAGGATGCCATGCTGGATTTAGGAATTCGCGGCCGCAAGGGGCTGGTCTGCGCGGCGAGCAAGGGTTTGGGACGGGCTTGTGCGGTGTCGCTGGGGCGTGCCGGGGTCGAGCTGACGATCACCGCGCGCACCGCCGAGACCCTCGAACAGACCGCAGAAGAGATCCGCAAGGAGACCGGCGCCAAAGTTACTGCGGTTCCCGGCGACATCTCCACCGAAGCCGGCCGCGCCGCCGCGCTCGCCGCGTGCCTGAAACCCGATATCCTCGTCAATAATTGCGGCGGCCCGCCACACGGCGATTTCCGCGAATGGTCGGTCGAGGACTGGCAGAAGGCGGTCAACGCCAACATGCTGACACCGATCATGCTGATCAAGGCGGTGGTCGACGGCATGTGCGCGCGCAAATTCGGCCGGATCGTCAACATCACCTCGGGCTCGGTGAAGTCACCGATCCCCAATCTCGGCATGAGCAACGGCGCGCGCGCGGGCCTGACTGCGTTCTGCGCTGGCCTCGCGCGTCAAGTGGCAAAATACAATGTGACAATCAACGGGTTGCTGCCCGGCCCGTTTTTGACTGATCGTTTGCGCTCGGGGATCGAATACGATTCCCGCCGGCAGAACGTCCCGTTCGAGGAGATACTTGCCAAGCGGGGCCAATCGAACCCCACCGGGCGGGTTGGCGACCCAGCGGAATTCGGTGACGCCTGTGCCTTCTTGTGCGGGGCCAATTCCGGCTTCATCGTCGGCCAGAACATGTTGCTTGACGGCGGTGCCTTTAATTCGACAATGGGCTAGGCAGGCGAGCTTCACACTTTTCCGAACCGGGCTTCTGCTTCGGCGAAGGCGCGGAAATTCCGCTCCCGGTCATAGGGCCGCTCGGTCAGCGCCTCCGGGTCCCACTCGCTGCGCGCGATGGCAAAGAAATCGCCGCCATACACGTGGATCGCGGCGGTCAGGCGCGGGATCGGGTTGAGCACAGAGTGGATGACGTCCCGACCAAGGGGCTCGACCCCGCCGGCGCGCAGCGAGCGGGCGCCGGCGGCCTCGATGCGACCCTCCCCCGGCCCATCGCCGCAGCGCCGCCAATAGATGTTGTCCTCGGCACCGGTATAGACGCCGATCACCGCCCAGGTGCGGTGGTCGTGAGGCAAGATCGTCATCAGAGGCGCCCAAACCACGTGCAGAATGGTGAGATCCTCACCGCGATAGAGCGCTTCGCCCCGGGCAAAACGCGGCTCCCCGAGGGCCTTCAATACCGCCTGCGGATCGGCGATTGCGCAGGCGACGACCTCGCGCACCGCTTTGTGGCTCGGTTCTTCTGCAACCGCGGCACGGCAGTCCTCGATAAATCGGTCGAGATCGAACATCCGGTCGCTCCTATACCGTGGCAACGGCGTTGGCCGGGGAGCCGACCGCGCCCGGCAGCCGCAGAGGCGGGGCGGTCAGCAGAAAACGCGAGCGGCCGTGGGTGCGCAACCAATCAGCGAGTTCGGATAGGTACCAAATTTCGCCGAGATAAACGCCGAGCTTGAACAAGCAATGCGCGTGCAATGGCAACGAGGCGCAGTGGTCCTCGCCCTCACACGGGCGCGACGGCATTTGCTCAACAGCTCGGTTGTCGGAAATCAGCGCGACGACACCTGATCTGGTGATCCAGTTGAGGAGCCGCTCGTCGCGTCCATCCAATCCCGCTCCGGGGTTGGCGGAGAGCACCGCGGCATCGGGGCTCTTCTTCATGTCTAGGATCACGCGGTCGTAGCCGGTGCGGAAGCACACGAGGTCGCCCTCCTCGACCTCTACCTTGTCTGCCTCCATGATCCGCATCAGGTGGTCGTACCCGACAAAGCTCGCGCCGCGCCCGCAATGGCGCTCGAGGTCTATCATCACGCCGCGGCCTTGCATGCCGTGCGCCGCCATATGGTCGATCGACAATTTGAGCGCGCCGACATGCTCGCCGCGCTCGACAGCACCGCCGTCGCGGTAATCCATCGGCCCGATCACGTGCTCGCCGGCGCGGTAGCCGTTGTAGAACACAATCTCAGGCTTGCCGTCGCCGTCGGCGTCAAACAGCTGCCCGACATGGGCAAGGCTGTCCCACTGCGTCGAGTACTGCAGGGTCATCTCGACGATGTCGTCACAGACCACGTCGACCAGTTTCGGGTCCTCGCGCGCCAGCGGGTAGGCGATGTAGGGCATGCCATTGCGCTTGTTGGCGATCAGCCGCGGCGGGTGACGGCGCGGGTTGACGACGGTGCCGCCCGGATAATCGAGCGGCAGGCTGAGGCAAAAGGTCCTGCCTTCCTTCACTTCGGCAACGCCTTTGAGCACCTTGTCCGCGGTCAATAGATTGAGCCGGCCGAGCTGATCGTCCGGGCCCCAATCGCCCCAGGTCGAGCCGGGCGGGCGGCGCTTCCAGCGTGGCCTTTCGGGCATCCTCAGGTCGCCTTTGCGAGCTTCTGTAGGCTCCGCAGGCCCGGCGGTAATTCTTCGCCCCTGGCGCGGACGCGGCGGCCCCAATTGGTGAAGGAGACCTCCCCGACATAGATATCGCCGCGCGAGTCGACTGCTAGTCCATGGGGCGAGACGAACTGGCCCGGTTCGAGCCCAGCGTGAGGGTGGCCGAGGCGCGCCAAGAGTTCGCCCTTGCTCGTGTAGATGCTGACCCGCGGGCCACAATTGGGCAGGTCGATATTGACCGCCATGTCGGGCCCGATCTCGCCGACGAAGAAGCGCGGCGTCCGGGTGCCGGTCTCCATGTAGAGGCCGGAGGGCCGGTGCATATTATTCCACTGGGTCTCGTACTTGCCGTTGCCGTCGAACACCTGGACGCGATGGTTCTCGCGGTCGGCGACATAGACCCAGCCATCGGGGTCGCAACAGATGTTGTGGGCGATGTTGAAGTGGCCGGGATCGGTGCCGGGCTCGCCCCACGAGGTCACCCGTTTTCCGTCAGGCGTGTATTTGTGCACGCGCGAATTGCCGTAACCGTCGGAGATGTAGAGGTAGTCGCATTGCGGCGACAGCGCCGTGTGGGTGCAGCGGTGGAACGGCTCGCCGCTCATATAGGGCGCGGGCTTGCCAGGGATGCCGATAGTCAGCAGCACCTTGCCGTCGAGCGTGCATTGACGGACCGTGTGGTCACCGTCGTCGGTCAGCCAGAGCGTGTCATCCGGCGCCATGTGGACCCCGTGCGGCCGCACGAAGATCCCTTCACCCCACGAGCGGAGGAAGTTGCCGTCGCGGTCGAACACGCACATCGGATGTTTGCCGCGGTTGAAGGCATAGACGTTGTCGTTCTTGTCGACCCCGACCGCGGCGACATCGGCGTTGAATTCCATGCCCGGGGGCAGCTTCGCCCAGCTGTCGCTGACCTCGTAGCGATAGCGGTCTGTTCCAAGCGTAACAGGCATGGCGGTTCCTCTCTTCGCGCGGTGCAGATTTTGTTTCGCGACAATTATAGAGTCGTCGGCGGGGGCTTTGACAGAGGCGTAGCTGTTCCCAAATCTCCGCTGCCAGACGGTCGGATGGCCGCTCTCCGCGGCTGCGCGGGGAGAGGAAAGTCCGGGCTCCACGGAGGTGCGGTGCCGGGTAACCCCCGGCGGGGGCGACCCCAGGGACAGTGCCACAGAAAGTACACCGCCGGCCCGACCGACAAGCTCGGCGGCCGGCAAGGGTGAAACGGTGCGGTAAGAGCGCACCGCGCCGCCGGCAACGGCGGTGGCAGGGAAAACCCCACCGGGAGCAAGACCAAGTAGGAGCGGCAGGTATTCCCGCACGCGGGATACCGGGCGAGCCTTCGCGCCGCCGCTCGGGTCGGTCGCACGAGGCGCTCGGCGACGGGCGTCCCAGAGGAATGGCCATCCCCGCCGCAGGATTTGATCCCGTGGTGGGACAGAACCCGGCTTACACACCGTCTGGCGCCTAACGATCCGAACAATCCAAGAACAAACGACAGTGCCGCTGTCTCTTGTGGTCTAACTATCGTCAGCTCGACTACATGCTGTGGGCGGACGGATTTGTGACGCGGGCAAATAAATTCATGGTTTTATTTCTAAAACCCATTGACGCCCATATTGTACCATGATATCCCATATGTACCCATGGACGGGCATTGCCGACGGGGGGAAACTCGGCAGTGCCTATCGGGCGCCCCTTGCCGAGCGTCCACGGGCGAGCGTTGGGGGAAGAAGTGGAATTGTTTTTCTCCACTTTCGTGAACAAGGTCGACCGCAAGGGGCGAGTTTCAGTGCCGGCGACCTTTCGCGCTGCTGTCGCAGACCAGAGCTTTCCCGGCATCGTTGTCTTCCCCTCGTTCAAATATGAGGCGCTCGACGCCAGCGGCATCAAGCGAATGGAAGAGATGAGCTCGCGAATGGACATGCTGGAGGAATTTTCGGAGGAGCACGAGAACCTCGGAGGATTGTTCGCGTCATCGCAAACGCTACCCTTTGATACCGAGGGCCGCATCGTACTCCCGGAGAACTTGGCCGGGTATGCCCATATTACCGAGAGCGCGGCTTTTGTCGGGTTGGGGAAGAGTTTCCAAATTTGGGAGCCGGGCCGCTTCGCCGACCACCAGGCGATGCTGCGCGAGCGCGCCCGTCGCCAAGGGACTAGAGTGCCGTCGGCCAGCCAGTCCGCCGAACGCCGCCGGGAATGACGAATCCGCGGTCAAACCTGCCTGAATCAAACGCGCCGGCCATCGGGTTCGGGCCGGGGAGTTCCGCCGGGCACGTCCCGGTTTTGCTCGATGCCGTGATCGCAGCGCTGGCCCCGCGCGACGACGCTGTCTATGTCGACGGCACCTTTGGCGCCGGCGGTTACAGCCAAGCGTTACTCAAAGCGGCGCGTTGCCGTGTCTTCGGCATCGACCGAGATCCCGAAGCGGTGCGGCGCGGCGGCGATGTGGCCGAACGCTACCGGGGACGCCTTCGTATTCTCGAAGGGCGGTTCGGCGACATGGCGGATCTGCTGGCCCCGGTCAACAACGACCCGATCGCGGGTGTTGCACTCGATCTCGGTGTCTCTTCGACCCAGCTCGACACAGCCGAGCGTGGCTTTTCGTTCCGTTTCGACGGCCCGCTCGACATGCGAATGAGCGCGGCCGGACAAAGCGCCGCCGATTTGGTCGCGACCATGTCGGAATCCGATCTCGCCGGGGTGATCGGCGCGTTCGGGGAAGAGCGGTTTGCCCGGCGGATCGCTCGCGCGATCACCGCGGCTCGGCGGCGCCAGCCGATACGGCGCACCCTCGAGCTCGCAGAAATCGTTCGTGGGGCAATCCCCCGGCCTGAGCCCGGACAGCATCCAGCAACCAGGACCTTCCAAGCCTTGCGGATCGTCGTCAACGACGAGTTGGGCGAACTCGACCGCGGCCTCGCCGCGGCTGAGCGGCTCCTCGCGCCCGGCGGGAGACTCGCCGTGGTGTCGTTTCACTCGCTCGAGGACCGCCGGGTCAAGGATTTCCTGCGCAAACGCAGCGGCACTGGACCCAGAGCCTCCCGGCATCAACCGGCAAAGGCCGGTTCGCCGCCGCCGAGCTTTAGTTTATTGACGCGCCGGGCGGTCAGGCCGAGTGCGGCGGAGATCGCGCACAACCCGCGTGCTCGTGCGGCACGGCTGCGAGCCGCGGAACGGACCGCGTCGCCGCCATGGCCGCGCAATGACGGCGCCGGACACAGGAGAGGGCGGGCATGATCCGCCTCGGCACCCTGTTCTGGCTCGTCATCGTTTCCGCGACCGGCTTTGCAATGTTCGGGGTCAAATATCAGGTTCAGGCGCTCGAGGACGAGCTGGCGCGAACCAATCGGTCGACCGCAGCCGAGGAGCACGAAGTACGGGTGCTCGAAGCGGAGTGGGCTTATCTGACCCGACCGGAAACTCTCGAGACGATGAACCGGCGATATCTGTCGCTCGGCCCGATCGTGACACGGCAGCTTCACACGACGGCGACTGACATCCCGCTGCGACCTCCACCGCCGGCCCCGCCGCCTCCAATCGAAGCGCCCGCAGTTATTGCGGCCGCCGAGCCGGTTCCGCCGACAAGCGCTCCCACAGACGCGCCGGAAGGCGTTCCGGTGAGTTCTCCAGAGCCCGCGGTTTCCGAAGCCGCCGCCGAACCACCGACGACGCAAAGCGCGCTGCGTGCCATGCCGGCTCTGTTGGAAAAGCCGGCGGCAGCGGCTCAGATCGCAAAAGCCGTACCGGCAAAAGCGGTCGTAAAGCCCAGCCCGCCCCCCGGCCCACCCAGGCGAGCCAAATCGCTCGATGACCTGATTGCCCAGATCATGACGAGCCGCTGATGATCGCAGCCCAACCCCACCACGGCTTTGACGACAATCCGTGCCGCCCACGGCATTTCAAGCCGCCGCCCTGCGCTCCGGTCGTTCCCGAGGGGCCGGCCAGAAAGGCGATCGAAGCCTGCCGTAGTCGCCTTTTTCTAACGGGCGTTCTGTTTGCCTGCGTCTTCGCCGCCGTCGCGTTGCGGGTCGTGGAGGTCGTGTTGCTCGAGGGTGGCACAGCGCAGTCGCATATGCCCCGGTTCCGGATCCCGGCGCCCACACCCGCTCGCGCCGATATTCTCGACCGCAACGGCAGGCTGCTCGCAACAACGCTCGACAGCCCCTCGGTTTATGCCAATCCGAAGCAGATCCTCGACCCGGCTGAGGCTACCCGGCGATTGGTCAGAGCCTTCCCCACCCTGAAAAGCGCCGAGGTTTATTCCAAGCTCACCTCCGGCAAGAGCTTTGTTTATCTCAAACGACATCTGACCCCACGGGAACAGTACGAGGTCAATCAACTCGGTATTCCGGGAGTCCAGTTCCAGCACGAGGAGCGCCGCGTCTATCCGGATGGAACCCTGACGGCGCACGTCGTCGGCTATACGGGCATCGACAATGCCGGCTTTGCAGGGATCGAGCGCGGCCTCGACAGCACACTGAAAGACCGACGCGAGCCCTTGCAGCTATCGCTCGATCTGCGCACCCAGTACATCCTCCGTGAGGAGTTGCAGCGGGTGATCGACGACTTTACCGCGAAAGCCGCGGCCGGGTTGATCATGGATGTCAACACCGGCGAAGTTCTTTCGATGGTGTCGCTGCCCGATTTCGACCCAAACCATCCGGGTGCTGCCGACCCTGAGCATCCCGAGATCTCCATTGCGGACCGGATGTTCAATCGCGACACGCTCGGGGTCTACGAGCTCGGTTCGATCTTCAAAATTTTCACAGTCGCGATGGCGCTCGATGCCGGCACCTCGACTCTCGCCAGCACTTATGATGCGACGCACGATATCAACATCGGCCGCTTCACGATCGGGGATTATCACGGCAAGCACCGGGTGTTGAACGTCCCCGAGATCCTGATGTATTCGTCAAATATCGGCGCGGCCAAGATGGCGGTTGCTGCCGGTGGTCAAAGACAACGAGAGTTCCTTGCTCGGATCGGTTTGCTGAAGGCACCGAAGATAGAGGTGTCGGAGGCGGCGGCGCCGCATTTCCCAGCGAGGTGGCGCGAAGTCAACGTGATGACGATCGCCTTCGGTCATGGCATTTCGGTGACGCCTCTGAGCTTTGCGAGCGCCGCTGCAGCGCTGGTCAACGGCGGAATCCTACGGCAGGCCACCTTGGTCAAATTGCCGCCGGACGAGGTGCCCCCCGGGCAACAGGTGATTTCGCCGAAAACTTCGGAACAAATGCGCAAGCTTATGCGATTAGTGGTTGAACACGGAACCGGCACGCAGGCCGCCGCGCCCGGCTACGTAGTGGGCGGCAAGACGGGTACCGCAGAAAAGCTTTCGGGTAGGCATTACGCGGAAAAAAAGCTGCTTTCGAGCTTTGTCGGGATATTTCCCATCAACGATCCCAAATATCTGATCCTGACGGTGATCGACGAGCCTCACCCCAACAAGCAGAGCCACGGCTACGCGACAGCCGGCTGGACGGTGGCCCCGGCAACCAGCCGGATTGTCCAGCGCATCGCGCCCCTTCTCGGAGTACAGCCGGTCGACGAGGCATCGCCTGATGTTCAGCGAGCGTTGGCAGTCGAAAGCCTGCAAGGTAAGCGGCTTGAAGCTTACTGAGCTGATTGCCTCCGCACCGGCATACCAAGGGCCGCCCGACATTGAGATCGCCGGCCTCAGCGCCGATTCGCGGACCGTACAAACCGGCTTTCTGTTCGCCGCACTGCCTGGCACAAAACAAGATGGACGCAATTTCGCCGCTGATGCAGTTGCGCGAGGCGCCGTTGCGATCCTGACGGACGACGCGGCCGCGCTCAAGCTTGCGCCGGAGAAGCCCGGTTCGCTTGTGTTGGTGACCGACCCCAACCCGCAGCGCCGGCTGGCATTGATGGCGGCCCGCTTCCATGGCCGGCAGCCGCGAAACATTGCGGCTGCGACCGGGACAAACGGCAAGACCTCGGTAGTGCATTTCGCCCGCGAGATCTGGACGGCGCTCGGCCACCCGGCGGCGAGCCTTGGCACGCTCGGGCTGGTTACGGCTACCGAGCGCCGGCCCGGCGCTCTGACGACCCCAGATCCCGTCGCGCTGCACGGCGATCTCGCCGGGCTCGTGCGGCAAGGAATCGAGCACGTGGCGATCGAGGCGTCGAGCCACGGCCTTCACCAGTACCGCCTCGACGGGCTCTCGGTTTCCGCGGCGGCCTTTACCAACCTAACGCGCGACCACCTCGATTACCACGGTGACATGGTGCATTACCGCGCCGCCAAAGACCGTCTTTTTACGGCCCTGTTGGCCCCGGGCGGTACGGCGGTCCTCAATCGCGATAGCGCCGAGTTCGCGCGGCTCGCGGCGCTCTGTCGGGAGTGCGGCCATCCGGTGATCGCTTATGGTACCGATCCCGCGGCCGAATTGCGCCTGGTTGCCCGCGATCCACGGCCTGGCGGCCAAGCCCTGGTTCTCGAGGTTTGCGGCCGGAGGCAGGAACTGCTGCTGCCGCTCGCCGGCGAGTTCCAGGCGATGAACGCGCTCGCGGCGTTGGGTTTGGCAATCGCTACCGGTGCGCCAGCGGTCACCGCAACTGCCGCGCTCGCCACTCTGACTGGTGTTCCCGGCCGCCTGCAATTCGTCGCCAGTCGCGAGGACGGCAGCGCGATAGTTGTCGATTACGCCCACACGCCCGATGCGCTGGCGAACGTTTTGATGGCGCTGCGTCCCCATACCCGAGGATGCCTCGTCGTGCTGTTCGGGTGCGGCGGCGACCGCGATGCCGGAAAGCGTCCTCTGATGGGAGAGGTGGCATCCCGCTTCGCGGACCGCGTTTACGTCACCGACGACAACCCGCGAACCGAACCGGCCGCCGCGATCCGGCGGGCCATCCTCGAGGCGGCCCCCGGCGCGATCGAGATCGGCGACCGTCGCGAAGCGATCGCGACAGCTATTGCCGAACTTGCGCGCGAGGATCTCCTGGTCGTCGCCGGCAAAGGGCATGAAACCGGGCAGATAATCGGCACCGAGACCTTCCCGTTTGACGATGCCACGATCGCGCGTGAATTCGCCGGCGTGCAATTGCCGCCATCGTATCGACAGGCCGGTTGATGACACCGTTGTGGTCCGCCATTGATGCTGCTGTCGCGACGGGCGGCTCATGCTCGACCGATTGGGTCGCTACTGGCGTTTCGATCGATACCCGCACCCTCGCTCCAGGCGATCTGTTCGTCGCCTTGCAAGGCCCCAACCACGATGGACACGATTTTGTCGGGGCTGCGCTGCAGCGCGGGGCTGCCGCCGCAATAATCGGCCGAGAAATCTCGCAGCTTCCGACTTCGGCGCCGCTGCTCCGGGTCGCTGACACGCTGGCTGGCCTTGCCGCTCTCGGCGCGGCAAGACGTAAACGCAGCCAAGCGCAGATCGTCGCGGTAACGGGCAGCGTCGGCAAGACCGGGACCAAGGAGGCGCTGCGCCTCGCGCTCGGCAGCTCCGGCCCGACCTACGCGTCGGCCGGCGGGCTCAACAATCACTGGGGCGCTCCGCTGTCGCTCGCCCGCCTCCCGCCGGACGTCCGCTATGGGGTTTTCGAGCTGGGCATGAACCATCCGGGCGAGATCGCCGACCTCACGCGGCTGGTGCGCCCGCATGTCGCGGTGATCACAACCGTGGAGCCCGCGCATCTCGGCTTTTTCCGGTCGGTCGAGGCGATCGCCGACGCCAAAGCCGAGATCTTTCTCGGGCTGGAGCCTGGCGGCGTTGCGATCCTCAACCGCGACAACCCTCATTACGCAAGATTGGTCGAGGCAGCAAAGCGCGCCGGCCCCATCAAAGTCCTCACCTTTGGGACCCACCCGGAGGCCGCCACTCGCCTGATCGATTGTGTGCTCGATCCCCGCGGCAGCACCGTGGAGGCTTCGGTTTGCGGCTCGATCATCAGATTTCGGATGCACGTTGCGGGCCGGCATTGGGTCATGAACGCGCTGGGGGTGCTCGCGGCAGTCACAGCGGCCGGGGCGGCTGTGAATCGCGCCGCAGAGGCGCTGGCCGAGCTCCAGGAGCCGCCGGGCCGCGGCCGCCGCCGCGAGCTTGCCTGGCGCGGTGGCTCCCTGACGGTTATCGACGAAAGCTACAATGCCAGCCCGGCGGCCATGCGCGCCGCCCTGGCAGTGTTAGCCGCCACCGAGCCCGCTGAAGGTGCTCGGCGGGTGGCGGTGCTTGGCGACATGCTCGAGCTCGGCGAGGCATCCGAGCGCCTGCATCGCGAGCTTGCCGAATCGCTCGAGCCCGGGATTGACCGCGTCTTCCTGATCGGCGAGGCAATGGCCGCCCTGAACGAGGCTTTGCCGGCGGCAAAACGAGGTGGGTTGTGGCGATCACCCGAGGAAGCTATGCCCGCGCTGCTGGACTTTCTTGAACCCGGCGATGTGGTGACTGTCAAAGGCTCCCGCGGCGTAGGCCTTGGTCGCGTCGTGGAGCTGTTGCACGCACAATCACCCCGGCACAATACGTGCCGGCCAGAAACATGATCCGATGCTGTATCCGCTCCTCTACCCGTTCGCCGACCAGTTCCAGCTCTTCAATCTGTTCCGCTACATCACCTTCCGCTCGGGAGGGGCCGTAGTCACCGCGCTGCTGATCAGCTTTATCCTGGGTCCGCACCTGATTTTGTGGCTGCGGCGAAAGCAGTCGAACGGCCAGCCGATTCGTCCCGACGGCCCGAACGGGCACCTGTTGCGCAAGAAGGGAACGCCGACGATGGGCGGTTTCCTGATTCTGATCGCGCTGACGATATCGACGTTGCTGTGGGCGGACCTGACCAATTCCTACGTGTGGATCGTGCTGCTCACCACTGCCGGGTTCGGGCTGATCGGGTTTTTCGATGATTATCGCAAGCTGACCCGGAACTCGCATCGCGGCGTTTCCGGCCGGACCAAGGTCGTCCTCGAGATCGTGCTCGCCGCTGCCGCCTGCATCGCGATTGCCTACGTAACCCCGGCCGGGCTGGCGAATACGTTGGCCATGCCGTTCTTCAAGAACCTGCTCTTTGCGTTCGGCTGGTTCTTTGTGCCGTTTGGCGCGTTCGTGATCGTCGGCGCCTCCAATGCGGTCAACTTGACCGACGGTCTCGATGGGTTAGCGATCGTTCCTTCGATGATCGCGGCAGGCTGCTTCGCGTTCATCGCCTACCTCGTCGGCAATCTGGTTTTCGCCAATTACCTGCAGATCCATCACGTCGTCGGAGCAGGCGAGCTGACCGTGTTTTGCGGCGCGATGGTCGGCGCGAGCCTCGGTTTTCTTTGGTTCAATGCGCCGCCGGCCGCGGTTTTCATGGGCGACACCGGTTCACTGTCGATCGGCGCTGCGCTCGGGACGATCAGTATCGTCACCAAGCATGAACTGGTCCTCGCGATCATCGGCGGTCTGTTCGTGCTCGAAGCGGTTTCGGTCATCGTCCAGGTCGCGAGCTACAAGATGACCGGGCGGCGCGTGTTCCGCATGGCGCCGCTGCACCACCATTTCGAGCAGTTGGGGTGGGAAGAGCCAAAGATTGTGATCCGCTTCTGGATCATCGCCTGGATTCTGGCAATTGCCGGGCTCGCAACCCTGAAGCTGCGCTAGCCGTGAGGGCCTTCCCGGCAGACTCGGTTTTCCTTCAGGGCCCCGAATGAGGTTCGCCCGGATCGATCAGAGCCTGGTGGCACGGTGGTGGTGGACCGTCGACCGGTGGAGCTTGGCTGCGCTCGGTACGCTGATCTGCTTCGGCGTCGTTATGAGCCTCGCGGCGAGCCCGCCGGTCGCCGAGCGGATCGGTTATGACGGGTTGCATTTCGTGCGCCGACATCTCGCCATGTTGCCACTGGCGCTGGGCCTGATGTTCGCGGTGTCGCTGCAGCCCCCCCGGACCATCCGCCGCATCGCGTTGATCGGCTTTGGCATCTCGCTCGCCCTGCTCGCGTTGACTTTCGTCATTGGCGTCGAGATTAAAGGCGCGCGGCGCTGGATCAACTTTCCAGGTTTGTCGCTGCAGCCCTCGGAATTCGTCAAGCCGACCTTTGCCGTCGTCGCCGCCTGGCTGTTTTCGGAGCAGAAGCTCCGACCTCGCGTCCCCGGCAATTTGATTTGCATCGCATTGTTCCTCCTCGTCGTCGCAATGTTGATCAAGCAGCCGGATATCGGCATGGCGGCGGTAGTGGCGGTGGTCTGGTTTGCTCAATTCTTCATGGCCGGGATGCGGCTCTACTGGGTAGCGGCGGGCGCTCTGGCCGGGGTCGCCGGATCGGTCGGCGCATATATGTACCTGCCGCATGTCAGGATCCGGGTCGATCACTTCCTCGATCCAGCAACCGGCGACAGCTATCAGGTGAACCGATCGATGGAGGCTTTCGCCAGTGGTGGGCTGTGGGGACGCGGTCCGGGCGAGGGCACGGTGAAGGACGTTCTGCCCGACGCGCATGCGGATTTCGTCTTCGCCGTTGCCGGTGAAGAGTTCGGAGTGGTGGTTTGCCTGGCCATTGTCGCGTTGTTCGCGTTCATCGTGCTGCGCGGGTTCTCACGAATGTCGCAGGAAGGCAGCCTCTTCGTCCTTCTCTCTGCGACCGGTCTGCTGGTTCAGTTCGGATTGCAGGCGGCGATCAACATGGCTTCCAGCCTTCATTTGATCCCCACCAAGGGCATGACGTTGCCGTTTCTGTCCTATGGCGGGTCGTCGATGCTGGCGCTCGGGCTGGGAATGGGGATGATGCTTGCGCTGACACGGCGCCGCCTCGGGGGAAGTGAGCTGTGAGCGGGCCTTACGCGCTCGCGGCCGGGGGGACCGGCGGCCATCTGTTTCCGGCCGAAGCGTTGGCCGGCGAACTGCTCGGCGGGGGAGCCCAGGTGCATGTCCTGTGCGATGCGCGAGCTGGCGCCTTCGCCGGTCCGGCGGCCGGGATCGAAACCCATCATGTGCGTGCGGCGCAGCTCGGCGGTGGAGCGGCGCAGGCGGCCCATGCGCTCAGTGAGTTGGCGCTCGGAATCTTGCAGGCTCGCCGCTTGCTGCGCCGGCTGTCGCCGGTCTGCGTCGTCGGTTTTGGCGGTTATGCCTCGATTCCGACAATGTTCGCGGCAGTGTCTCTCGGTCTGCCGACAATAATTCACGAGCAAAATGCGGTGCTCGGCCGCGCCAATCGGCTCCTCGCCCCGCGCGTGCGACGGATTGCCACCGGATTTCCGTCAATCGTGGGTCTGCGCCCGGCCGATCGTGCTCGCACTGTCCAGACGGGCAACCCGGTGCGGAGCGCGGTGCTCAGATTTGCCGGCGTCAAATACAATCCGCCGCAGCGGGGTGGCGCAATCGAGCTGCTGATCTTGGGAGGCAGCCAGGGAGCGCGAGTCATGAGCGAGGTGGTGCCGCCCGCATTGGCCGCCCTGCCCACGAGGCTGCGCGAGATGCTGCGGGTAAGTCATCAGGCTCGTCCGGAGGATCTCCCCGCCGCCGAGGCGATATACAGTAAAAATCGCATTCGGGCCGAGTTGCAGAGTTTTTTCACCGATGTCCCGGAAAGGCTTGCCCGGGCGCATCTCGCGATTTGCCGCGCCGGGGCCTCTACCGTGGCCGAGCTCGCTGCAATCGGCCGGCCCGCTATCCTGATCCCTTATCCGCATGCGACCGACGACCATCAGGCCGCTAATGCCCGAGCCTTCGCCGAGGACGGCGCCGGTTGGGTCTTAACGCAATCGGAGTTGCGCCCGGACACCTTCGCGCTACACCTCGAGAAACTGTTGGGAGACCCGATTGGGCTGAGCGAGGCTGCACGGCGGTCCGCCGATCTCGGCCGCCCCGATGCGGCACAGCAGCTTGCGCATCTCGCCGTCGAGCTCGGACGAGGAGCGCGGCCGCAGAGGTGGGCGGCATGAGGGCCCTGCCGCGCTCGATCGGACCCATTCATTTCGTCGGGATCGGCGGGATCGGGATGAGCGGCATCGCCGAGGTGCTGCACAATCTCGGGTATCGCGTGCAAGGCAGCGACCTGGCCGATAGCGCCAATGTGCGGCGGCTTATCGATCTCGGCATCCCCGTTGCTGTCGGCCACGAATCAGAGAACCTTGGCGCCACCGAGGTCGTCGTGACCTCCTCTGCGGTCAAGCCGGACAACCCCGAGGTTATAGCCGCCCGGGTGCGCCGTATCCCGGTGGTTCGCCGCGCCGAGATGCTGGGTGAGCTGATGAGGCTCAAATGGTCGTTGGCGATTGCCGGAACCCACGGCAAGACGACGACCACCTCGATGATCGGCGCACTGCTCGAGACGGCGCAGCTCGACCCGACCGTGATCAATGGCGGGATCATAAATGCGTACGGCACCAATACGCGGCTGGGCGCGGGCGACTGGATGGTCGTCGAGGCCGACGAAAGCGACGGCACCTTCACGCGGCTGCCGGCGACGATCGCGGTCGTCACCAACATCGACCCCGAGCATCTC